>JAABUZ0100000850.1_pt1 | contig 66499 bp, 57 predicted proteins | sample 5562091 | NCBI WGS metagenome assembly JAABUZ01 (sample SAMN12813069, study PRJNA571459) | rock metagenome | isolation source: Antarctica rocks | place: Antarctica: Victoria Land, Linnaeus Terrace sud | collected 2015-12-21 | reverse complement strand
CGACGATTGACTGGCGCTTCACGACGGCAGATGCGCGGATCACCCTCAAACACCTCTATCCCGTCTCATCTCACGATGACCGTCAATATGGCAAATCATCGCTGTCAGACCACTAGAGGACGGCGATCTCTTTGGCATTGAGAGCCAGCACGAGCGCTGCCACGGCGGCGCTTCCGGTCATGAGACGGACAAGATGACTGCCTCCACACCGCGTTCGGCGGTCCTGCTCGCGAAGGGGATGAACCCGGATAAGGGCGGCGCGGAGATGGTCTACTACGAAGTCCCGGAGAGCGGCGGGGCAGTCTTCTCTGTCGGCTCGATCACCTATCCTTCCTCTTTACTTGTAGACGCGCAGATCTCGCGTATAACGAGCAACGTTATTACGCGGTTCCTTTCGGCAGTCGGCAGTCGGCAGTCGTGAGTCGGCAGCGGTTCCACTGACTACCGCCGGCTGCCGACTGCCCCAGGAGGTATTCGATCAATGGAGCGCCGATTACTCTTTCAGGAATTCACCCGTACGGAATTGCGCGATCTGGCGCCGCATGCTCTCGCAGTCTTCCCGGTCGGTGCGACTGAGCAGCACGGCCCGCATTTGCCGGTCGGTACAGACTGCTACGCCGTCGAGCAGATCGCGCGTGACGCCGCCGCACGCGTCGCCGGAGCGATTCCGGTGGTCGTCGCGCCGACGCTTCCTTTCGGATCATCGCATCACCATCTGCCCTTTGGTGGCACGATGTCGCTCGGAACGGAGATCTACTATCGCGTAATGCATGATCTCGTGGAAAGCCTCATCACGGATGGTTTCCGCCGCATTTTCATCGTCAACGGCCACGGTGGCAATGATGAGGTGGTCCAACTCGTGGCGCGCGACCTCGCACGCACGCATCCGGCGCACATCGCCGCCGCCTCGTACTGGGATATCGCCTGGGACGCGCTCGTCGCCGAAGACGCGCATCTGTCGGGTGGCTTGCCGGGGCACGCCGGCGCGTTCGAGGCGTCGCTCGTGCTCGCCTTGCACCCGGATCTCGTGCGGGAACCACGTCCGCATCGCGATGATGTCACCGTCTCCGATCCACGCGGTCATCGAGCGTATCGCGCCGAGTTCCACGGCCGCTGGGAAGAGATGGACGGCTACTCTGACAGCCCGGATCGCGCCACGAGCGAGCGGGGGCGTACCTATCTTGCAGCAGTCGTGCACGCGGTCGGTGACGCGTTTACCGCATTTTATGACGCGGCGGGGGATGCCACATCATGAAGATCACCCGCATCGAGACGATCCCAATTCAGATACCGATCAATCCCGATCGCGCGATCCGGGGTGGACGCGGCGCCCATACGGTCTCCCCGTTCCTGCTCGTGCGGATACACACAGATGAGGGGCTGATCGGGTTGGGCGAAGTCTCCTGCACACCGGGCTGGAGCGGTGAAGACCAGGTGACAGCCGCCCACCTGATCGCACAGTACATCGCGCCACGACTAATTGGCGAGGACCCGACGGAAGTTGAGCGGTTGACCGCGAGTATCCGCGTGGCGATCGCGAACAACCCCTTCACGAAAGCGGGTCTGGAGATTGCGCTCTGGGACCTGCTCGGCAAGTCGGTCGGGCTGCCGGTCTACCGGCTGCTCGGCGGCCCGGTGCGCGACTTCGTACCTACGAAGTTCTCCGTCTCCGGCCTCGCGCCAGAGCGGGCCGCCGCCATCGCGGCCTGGGCGGTTGAGCAGGGGTTTCGGACGATGAAAGTGAAGGTGGGTATTGAGCCGGAGGGAGACATTGCGCGGGTGCGGGCCGTGCGGGAGGCGGTCGGCCCCGATGTACGGCTCGGTGTGGACGCGAACGGTGGCTGGTCTGCCCGCACCGCGATCCGCACTATCCGGCGGTTGGAGGAATTCAACATTTACTTTGCCGAACAGCCAGTGCCGGACCTCGATGTCGCCTGGCTCGCCGATGTACGCGCGCACGTCCAGGTGCCAGTGATGGCGGACGAGAGTGTCTACACATTGCAAGATGCGATGGCAGTTGTGCGCGCCGGAGCCGCCGACGTACTCTCCGTCTACATCGGTAAGGGCGGCGGGATCGGACCCGCACGCAAAGTGGCAGCCGTTGCGGAGGCCGCCGGGTTGACCTGCACGATCGGCAGCAATCTCGAAATGGGTGTGGCGAGTGCGGCAATGATCCACCTCGCAATGGCGACGCCAGGAATTGGCGCGGAGGAATTCCCGTGCGACATCCTCAGCCCCTTCTTCTACGAGGGTGACGTACTCGCCGAACCCCTGCCGATTACCGGTGGCAGCGCCCGTCCGACCACGCAGCCAGGACTAGGCGTTGCATTAGATGAGGAGAAAGTGGCACACTACCGCATAGCGTAAGCGACAGATGCAAAACGGACGACTCTCGCCTCCATCGCCGAACAACCCTCGTGTATTCCGTGATCTGGGGGCGATGGAGAGAAGTCGAGGGTGAGGTTTGTGGAAGTAAAGGAGAAGAACGACATGAATCGTGCGCACGACGACAAATGGGCAGTATCGCTGAGCAGGCGCGGCTTCCTGACCGGCGTGGCTGCCGCTGCCGGGAGCGCGATCCTCGCGGCCTGTGGCGGGAGTAGCGCCGCACCGACCGCGACAACCGCTGCCGCTACGACAGCGGCAACAAAGCCTGCGGCGGCCGCTTCTCCGGCAGCCTTGGCGGCTGCATCGCCCGCAGCAGCGGCTTCGACGTCGGCCGCTCCGTCCGCCGTAGCGCCTGCGACATCCCCAGCGGCGGCAGGCGCCGCGTCTCCGGCAGCAGCGGCGTCTCCTGCAGCCTCGACTGGAGCGGCAGGCGGGCAACTAAACGTCGTATGGACGAAGCCTGCGACGATTCACCCCCTCTTCTCCACGGCGGGCATCGAGCAAGGCGTTGAGCGACAGATGTTCGGCGCACTCGTCCGCATCAACGACAAACTGGAACCGATCCCCGATCTTGCGGAGAAGATTGATACCTCAGCAGACGCGAAAGTCTACACGTTCACACTCAAGAAGGGATTGACTTTCTCCGACGGCAAACCACTGACGGCGGCGGACGTTGCCTTTACGATTGAGCGAGCGGTAGACAAGCGTACGGGCAGTTACTGGCGTGGTCGGCTGCTCGCGCTCGATGGAGCGGCAGATTTCGGCGACCAGAAGGCGGACAAGATCAAGGGCCTCGAAACACCGGATGACTACACGATCAAGATGACGCTGACCACACCGGATTCGACCTGGCTGATTACCTTGGGCGACTTCAACGGCCTGAGCATCCTGCCGAAGCACATTCTAGAGAGCACCGCGCCGGATCAGATGGCGAAGGCCCCGTTCGCCTTCGCTCCTACCCCATCGGGCGGCGCATTCACCTTTGCGGACTGGAAGGCGGACCAGTACCTTCAGGTCAAGCGCAATGAGACCTACGCTGGGGGACCAAAAGCAAAACTGGATACCATCTTCTTCAAAGCCATTTCGCAGCAGGACGTCGGCCTCGCGCAACTCGACAAAGGCGAAGTGGACCTGATGGCGGGGTTGCCGGCAACCGAGGCGGACCGGCTGCGCAAGAACGCGAGCCTGACGGTGACCAGCGTTCCCTCCCCGAGTGTCACCTTCCTCGCGTTCAACTTTGGCCGCGATACCCCCTTGAAGGACAAGCGTGTGCGGCAAGCAATGATGTACGCAATTGACCGCGCGGGGATCGTCAAGGAAGTCCTCAAGGGCGAAGGAACGGTTGTCAACTCGACGATCATTGGGCCGGACTGGATGGGCATCCCCGAGGGACTGAACCCGTATGCCTTCGACCCGAACAAAGCGAAGCAACTGCTGAAAGATGCCAACTGGAACAGCAGCACCAAACTCAACCTGATCTATATTCCCGGCAACAAGATCAACGATGCGTGGCTGCCCATCGTCCAGCAGCAATTCAAGGACGTCGGCATCAACGTCGATCTCACGCAACTAGACGGGACTGAATACACCAAGCGCGTCGTTACGGGTGCGACGCCAACGACGACAGGAGACTTCGACATTGCGGAGGTAGACGGTGGCGTCTTCCGCGCGGACCCGAACGTCTCCGCCAAGTACTTCGAGACGTCATCATTCGTGCCGGCGGGCGGCAACTACGGCCACTACTCGAACCCGCAGGCTGATGACCTCTTCAAGCAGGGTCGTACCACGCCAGACAAGACGCAACGCAAGCAAATCTACACCAACCTGGCGAAACTGCTGAACGAAGAATGTCCGTGGGTCTTTCTCTGGTCACCGAACTCGATCACCGCGTACAACAAGCGGCTCGTGGGGTTCAAACCACCATCCTACGCAAATAGTTTCATGTGGAATGCCGAGGAGTGGAGCGTGACGAAGTAACGGGTTCGGGGTTCGGAGTTCGGAGTTCGGAGTAAGGCATCGAACTCCGAACTCGCTATTGCCCAAGTGTGGTACGCTGTTGCCACGGACAATAGCAGAAACCGTGCGTGTTATGATGCACGGGCGCTTCGTTAACGCGGGGGAATTCCTTATGGCGGTCAATGAGCACCGAGCAGTGTGGACGCGGCGACGATTTCTCGCGGCAACGAGCGCGGCAGCGGCGAGCGCATTGCTCGCGGCGTGCGGCGGCTCAACGACACCCACCACGACGAGCGCGCCGAAGCCGACGACCACCCCCCAGGCATCCTCGGCAGCCACTCCGGCGACCAGTGTGCCATCCGTAGCGGCGAACGTGACATCACCTACTGCTGGCGCAGCCGCTCCGAGGGTAGGAGCGGCGTCACCCGTAGCATCTGTCGGCGCATCTGGCGGGCAGATCAGCATGTACTGGGTGAAGCCCGTGACGATCCACCCACTCTTTTCGTCCTCCGGTGTCGAGCAGGGAGTGGAACGGCAGATGTTCGGCGCTCTCGTCCGGATGACGGACAAGTTGGAGGCAATCCCGGACCTTGCCGAGAAGATTGATGTCTCGCCGGACGCAAAGGTCTACACGTTTACGCTAAAGAAGGGCTTGACATTCTCGGACGGCCATCCGCTGACAAGCGCCGATGTGCTCTTCACCTACCAGCGGGCCGTGGACAAACGATCGGGCAGTTACTGGCGCGCCCGCCTGCTCGCGCTCGACGGAGCGGCGGCGTACGGCGACCAAAAGGCGGACACGATCACCGGCCTCGTCGCGCCCGATGATCTGACCGTCAGAATGACCCTGACGACGCCCGACTCGACGTGGCTGATCACGATCGGGGATTTCGCGGGCCTCAGTATCCTGCCGAAGCATATCCTCGAAAGCACCCCGCCGGACCAGATGCAGAAAGCGCCCTTCTCCTTTGCTCCAACGCCTTCCGCTGGTGCCTTCGTCTTCTCCGACTGGAAACAGGATCAATACCTGGAGATCAAGCGGAACGAGACGTATACCGGCGGGCCAAAGGCGAAACTGGACAAAATCTTCTGCAAGGCGCTCGCGCAGGAGGATGTCGGCATCGCGCAGTTGGAAAAGGGTGAGATTGATTTGATGTCTGTCTCTGTCACGGAGGCGGACCGGCTCCGCAAGAACCCGACCCTGACGGTCGTCAGTGTTCCCTCCCCCAGCGTCTCCTTCCTCGCCTACAACCTGGACAAGCCGTACTTGAAAGACAAGCGGGTGCGGCAGGCGATGGCGTATGCGCTTGACCGGGAGGGGATTGTCAAGGAAATCCTTAAGGGTGAGGCGACCGTCGTTAACTCGACGATCATCGGCCCGGACTGGATGGGCATCCCGGAGGGGTTGAATCCCTACAAGTACGACCCAAACAAGGCGAAACAACTGCTGAAGGACGCCAATTGGAACAGCGCACAGAAACTCGCCCTTCCGTACGTGCCCGGCAACAAGATCAACGACGCGCTGATCCCGATCTTGCAGCAGCAGTTCAAGGATGTCGGCATTATCCTCGATCTCCAGACGGTGGACGGGCCAGAAATCAACCGTCGCATCTTCGGCATCGCGACAGCAACGCAGGCGGGCGATTTCGATGTTGATCTTGTCGGTGGCGGCGTCTTCCGCACCGATCCGAACGTCTCCGCCAAGTACTTCGAGACGATTGCCTTCACGCCATCGGGCGCGAACTACGGTCATTATTCCAATCCGAAGTTGGACGACCTCTTTAAGCAAGGCCGGGCGACGACCGACCGGGCGCAGCGCAAGAAGATCTACACTGATCTCGCGCTGATCCTCAACGACGAAATGCCCTGGGTTTATCTCTGGTCGCCGAACTCGATTCATGTCTATAACAAGCGACTGCTGGGATTCAAGCCACCGAGTTACGCGACCCATCAAGTCTGGAACGCCGAGGAGTGGAGTGTCACGAAGTAGGGGCGAGTAGTCGGTAGTCGGTAGTCGGTAATCAGAAGAGCCAGAACCGTTCTGACTACTGACCACTGCGAACGGAGTGAGCGCAATGGCGGACGGCGAGCGGCGAGCGATATGGACGCGGCGGCGGTTTCTCGCGGCAACGAGCGCGGCTACGGCGAGCGCGCTGCTCGCGGCGTGCGGCGGGGGGCCAACTGCACCGACGACAACAAGCGCTGTCACCGTCGCGCCAACGGTCGTGACACGTCCGCCGACGACTGCGGCAGGGGCAGTCGCTCCGGCAGCGAGCGGGGTGACCGGCGGTCAGATGAGCGTCTTCTATCCGAAACCCGTCACCTTCCAGCCACTCTTTACGTCCAACGGCGCGGATCAGGGCATCGAACAACTGCTTTTCGGCGCACTCGTGAAGGTTAACGACAAACTCGAGTCAGTGCCCGACATCGCGCAGACGATTGATGTCTCCCCGGATGTCAAGAGTTATACCTTCCACCTGAAGAAACTCGCGTGGACCGATGGCCAGCCGCTCACAGCGAAGGATGTCGTCTTCACGATCGAGCGAGCGGTGGACAAACGGACGGGCAGTTATTGGCGCGGTCGGTTGCTGCAAATCGAAGGTGCGGCGGAATACGGCGATCAAAAGGCGGACACCATCACCGGCCTCGAAACGCCGGACGATCAGACCGTGAAGATGACGCTCAAGACGCCTGACGCGACGTGGCTTGCGACGATTGGGGACTTCGCCGGTATGGGCATCATCCCACAGCATATTCTCAAAGATGTGCCGCCGGACCAATTGCAGAAGCATCCCTTTTCGCTGAACCCGACCGTGACCGCCGGTATCTTCACGTTCGGCAAATACGCGACGGATCAGTTTGTCGAGCTCCATCGCAACGATGCCTACACGGGTGGCCTGAAGCCGAAGCTGGCCAGCCTCTTCCTGAAGGTTCTATCACCCGATGTCGCGATCGCGCAATTGGAGACAGGTGAGTTGGACCTGATGGGGCCGGTGCCGATCCAGGAACTTGACCGATTGAAGAAGAATCCGACGCTGACCGTCGTCAGCGTTCCCAGCCCAAGCACCACGAAACTAGTGTGCAATCTTACGAAGCCATACTTTCAGGACAAGCGCGTGCGGCAGGCGATGACGTATGCACTTGACCGCGTGAATATCGTCAAACAACTGCTCGGGAGCGAAGCGCGCGTCATTAATACGACGATTATCGGGCCGGACTGGATGGGCGCAATTCCTGGCTTGAATGATTACGCCTACAATCCAGACAAGGCGAAACAACTACTTAAGGAGGCGAACTGGGACGCGAGCCGGAAGTTTGGCGTCGTTTATACCAGTGGAGACCGACAGACCGACGCGTACATGGCAATCGTTCAGCAACAACTCAAAGACGCCGGGGTTAGCATTGACCTGCAACCGGTTGATGCAGTGGAATACTCCCGAAGGACTGTCACGGATAGTGACTTCGATATGGCAGTCGTGGCGGGCGGCGTCTACGCGCAGGACCCGAACGTCTCCGCCAAATACTTCGAGAGCGCCAACTTTACCCCGACGGGCGGCAACTACGCGCACTACAGTAATCCGAAGGTAGACGACCTCTTCAAACAGGGCAGAACGACGGGAGACCGGGCACAACGCAAGCAGATCTACACTCAGGTCGCGCAGATTCTCAACGACGAGGCACCGTGGATTCTCCTCTGGTCACCGAACTCGATCTTCGCGTACAATAAACGACTACAGGGATTCAAGCCGCCGAGTTACGCGACCCATCAAGTTTGGAATGCGGAAGAATGGTCAATAGCGAAGTAGTCGGTAGCGGTAGTCAGTAGTCAGAACGGAATCGTCCCCTTCTGGCTACTGACGACCGACGACTCGCGAACGGAGTGAGCGCATGGGGCAATATCTATTAAGGCGATTGGTCATCAGCATTCCAGTGTTGATTGGCATTACACTGGCGACATATATTATCGTCAATCTCGCGCCCGGCGATCCCGTGACGGCGCTGATTAGCCCGGAGGCTGCCGCCTCGCTCGGGCCGGACTGGGTAGCGCAACAGCGAGAGCAATTAGGACTAAACAAGCCGCTGCCGGTGCGCTATGTCCTTTGGGTGAAAGAGCTTGCCCGTGGCAACCTCGGCTACTCCGCGCAGGATCGCCAGCCGATCGCGCAGAAAATTCGCGAGCGGCTCTGGCCGACGCTCCGGCTGATGGGCACGGCACTTCTCATCGCGCTCGTGATTGCTGTGCCGGTCGGTGTCGTTTCCGCGCTGCGGCAATACTCGGCGCTCGATTACATCGTCACGGTCGCAGGGTTCGCAGCCATCTCTGTCCCATCCTTCTTTCTCGGTCTCGCCGGCATTTACCTCTTTTCACTGAAACTCGGCTGGCTACCGACCTCCGGGCTGGCGACGGTCGGCAAGCCCAGTTCATTCGGCGATTCGTTCCATCACTTGATTCTTCCTGCGCTCGTCCTCGGGCTGGCGGAGGCCGCACCACTCATTCGGTACGTCCGTTCGAGCATGCTGGAAGTGATCCGGCAGGATTACGTCAATGTCGCCCGCTCCAAGGGGCTGCGGGAGGGGGCGGTGATCTATCGGCACGCACTACGGAATGCACTCATTCCGCTCGTGACGGTCGTCGCGCTCACATTGCCCCGGCTGCTCGGCGGGACGGTCATCATCGAGCAGATTTTTCAGTGGCCGGGGATGGGGACGCTCGCGATCACGGCGGTGAAAGGGCGGGACTATCCGGTGATTATGGCAATCAACCTAATCGCCGCAGTGATGATCCTCGCCAGCAACTTGATCGCTGATCTGCTGTATGCCGTCATTGATCCGCGTATCAAGTACGCATGAGTAGTCGATAGTTAGTGAGATACAATGCGAATAGCGGGACACGAGTCAACAGGGAGAGATCACTGTGATGCGACGATCGGCAAATCTGACTACTGACTACTGGCTACTGACTACTGAAATCGGAGAACGCCGATGAGTAGTACATCACAGGCCACACCGGGGAGCATCACTGCCGCGTCACCAACCGCGCTCGCGTCTGCCGGAGCGCCACCGCGCCGTCGTACCGGGGTCTGGCAGCGATTCCGGCGGCATCGCATCGCGATGGTTGGCACGGTCATTCTGATCATCTTGGCGGTCAGTGCGATTGGCGCGCCGCTGGTTGCACGAAACGATCCATACCACACTACGCTCAGCCTAATCAGAAAGCCGCCATCGTCCGCCCATTGGCTCGGTGGTGATTCGTCAGGCCGCGATGTCTTCGCCCGATTGATCTACGCGGGGCGCGTCTCGCTCTCCGTTGGCCTCGTCGCCGTCAGCATCTACACGCTGATTGGCCTGCTCCTCGGCGCGCTTGCGGGCTACTATGGCGGCTGGGTAGATTCGGTCATCATGCGCTTTGCGGACATCATCCTCGCCTTCCCATCCCTCATCATCATCATTACCGTCGTCTCGATCCTCGGGCCGAGTATCTACAACGTCATGCTCGTCATCGGTTTACTCGGCTGGCCACCAATGGCGCGCATTCTCCGTGGTCTCTTTCTTACCTTACGCGAGCGCGATTTCATCCTCGCCAGCCGGACGGTTGGCGCACCGAATAGCCGGATCATCCTCAAACATCTCCTCCCTAATGCCCTCGCGCCGATCATCGTCGCAGCGACGTTCGGCATCGCGCAAGCGATCCTGCTCGAAGCGGGCCTGTCGTTTCTCGGCCTCGGCGTGCAGCCGCCGACCGCGAGTTGGGGCAACATGCTGACGGACGCGCAATCGCTTACCGTGCTCGAATCCATGCCCTGGCTCTGGATCCCCCCAGGCATTATGATCGCCCTCGCCGTCCTCTCAATCAACTTCATCGGCGACGGTCTGCGCGACGCTCTTGACCCGTACTTGCTGCGCTAACGATTGGCGACAGGCGGCGAGGGCTACCCGCGCCTCGCTCCGATGCACCGACCGGGGAATTTCGGGTCATGCCACTGGCGCGCTGCGGCGATCCAATGATCGGTTGCTTCCCATGGCATCACTATTTGACTTGCAAACTGTGCCGGTGCAACGTACACTTGCGACAGTCGGATATCAGGATATGCAAAGATTTTACGCTCTCGTGGGACCCGCATAAGCGCCGTCGAAGAACGAGCCGGTGGAACCCTTCTCATGGAGCACGGATCTATGCAGAGTGGAAGGGAGCCTGACATGGCGGATGAGCAGCGGCAGACAGCATGGACCCGGCGACGCTTCCTGACGATTGCGGGCAGTGCGGCGGGCACGGCCATTCTCGCGGCCTGCGGGAGCGGCAACAAGGCGACGGAAGCGCCGAAGCCAGCCAGCACGAGCGCGCCAGCAACGGCAGCGGGGGCGGCTCCGGCGGCAACGACGGCGTCGGGTTCGGCGGCTGCGGGCACGGGCGCGCCGGTGGGCGCTGTCACCCTGCCCACTGGGGATGCGAAGAATCCGCTCAAGGTCAAGGAAGATGCCCCACTCGATGTGGTGATTTTTAAGGGCGGCTACGGCGACGATTACGCGGTGAACGCTGAGAAGATCTACGCGGCGGCCTTCCCGAAGGCGAAAGTCGGCCATCAGGGCATCCAGCGGCTGGCGGAGCAGTTGCAGCCGCGCTTCGTCGGCGGCACCCCACCGGACATCATTGACAACTCCGGCGCGGGCAACCTTGACACCGCTGCGCTCGTCGCCGAATCGCAATTGGCCGATCTTGCGGACCTGATGAGCGCGCCCTCCTTCGACACGCCCGGCAAGACCGTGAAGGATTCGCTCCTGCCGAACTCGCAGGAAAACGGGATGTATGACGGCAAGCAGTTCGTGCTCAATTACGTCCTCAGCGTCTACGGCATCTGGTACAGCGACGCGCTGATGAAGAAAAATGGCTGGGAGTATCCGAAGACATGGGACACTATGCTCGCCCTTTGCGAGAAGATCAAAGCGGCGGGCATCGCACCCTGGGCATATCAGGGTAAGTATCCGCAGTACATGACGATGGTCATGGACCAGATGGTGTACAAGCAGGGTGGTATCCAGGCGATCGCGAAGATTGACAATCTGGAACCGAACGCCTGGCGACAGCCGGAAGTGAAGAACGCTGTGGACGCGCTCTACCAACTCGCCGATAAGGGCTATCTCCTCCCCGGCACGGAAGGTCTGACGCACACCGAATCGCAGGCGGAATGGCTGAAGGGCAAGGCCGCCTTTATTCCCTGCGGCTCGTGGCTGGAGAATGAGGAGAAGGGCCTGGTGCCGGATGGCTTCAACATGGTCGTCAAGCCAACGCCTTCACTGAGTGCTAGCGACAAGGTGCCGTTCGAGGGCATTCAATCCTCCGCCGGTGAAGCCTTCATCGTCCCGTCGAAGGGCAAGAACGTTGCGGGCGGCAAGGAGTTCCTACGGATCCTCTTCTCAAAGCAGGGCGCACGCTTCTTCTCAGAGAACACCAAGTCCCTGACGGTCGTGCAGGGCAGCGCGGACGGCCTGAAACTCGGTTCCGCGTTTGAGTCCGTGCAAGCCGCGAACAGTGCTGCCGGGTCGAACGTCTTCGTCGCCCAGTACGGCACATGGTATAAGAAGCTCCAGGACGAAGCGAAGGACAAGATGGGCGCGCTCCTCACGAAGCAGATCAAGCCCGCCGACTTCATTAATAACGTGCAGAAGATGGCGGATGATGTTGCGAAGGACGATTCCATCAAGAAGTACAAGCGCCAAGTGTAGTAGGCAGTTGGCGGTCGGCAGTCGGGAGCAATCAAAACGGCGGCGGCGTATCCCGCTTTCTGCCGACTGCTGACCGCCGACCCGCTCCGGAGGAGCGCCATGTACCGGCATAAATACCGCTTCATCGTTCCGTTCCTCGCGCCCGCGCTGCTGCTCTATGCAGTCTTCGTGCTCTGGCCGTATGGGCAGTCCTTCTATATATCCCTGACGCAGTGGCGAGGCGTCTCTCCGAACAAGAAGTTCGTCGGTCTGGGAAACTTCGACAAACTGCTGCACGACCAGTTCTTCTGGAACGCGCTCAAGCACAACGGGCTGCTGTTGATCGTGCTGCCCATCGTCACGATTGGCCTCGCCCTGCTCTTCGCCGCGCTCTTCACTCAGGGCGGTCGGGGCGTCCCTGGCGCGAACGCGTACCGCGTGATTTTCTTCTTCCCGCAGGTGATGTCCGCCGTCGCGATCAGTGTGCTGTGGCAGTTCATCTATCACCCGAGTCTGGGGCTACTCAATGGATTCCTGCGCACGACTGGCGAGGGTGGCCTGCGGCGGACGTGGCTCGGCGACCATCGGACGGCGCTCTGGGCGGTCGCGGCAGTGATTGTCTGGCAGGCCGTCGGCTTCTACATGGTGCTGTTCATCGCGGGGATGCATTCCATTCCGACGACGTTCTATGAGGCGGCAACGCTCGACGGCGCGACACGCTGGAGCGCCTTCTGGCGCATCACGCTCCCGCTCCTCTGGGACAACGTGCAGACGGCGCTCGTCTTCATCGGCATCGGTGCGCTCGATCTCTTCATCTTCATCCAGATTATGACAAACGGCGGCCCGAACCGCTCTTCGGATGTCGTCGCGCGCTACATGTACGACGAGGCATTCGGCAAGAGCGAGTTCGGCTACGCGACGGCGATTGGCGTGACGCTCCTGTTCCTCACCCTGGGCCTTTCGATACTGACGCTTCGGGTGACACGGCGGGAACGCATCGAGTTCTGAACGAGCGATTGAGGTATCACGCATGCAGAGTAATGACACGCAGCAACTCACCGACATCCGTGCCGTACCGGCACCCGCCCGCCGCGCCCGCGCGCGAGGCAATCTCAGTGTGGGCGGTATCCTCTTCACCGGCATTTCGCAGCTGGTCCTCTTGACCTGGGCGGTGCTCGTCGTCTTCCCGCTCGCTTGGATGGTCATGACTTCCCTCAAGACCGATAAGGAGATCTTCTTCAGCCCATGGGCGCTTCCCGCCTCCCTCCAGTGGCACAATTTCTCGCGTGCATGGAACGAGGCGTCCATCGGGCGGTACTTCGGCAACAGCATCATCGTCGTCGCGGGATCAGTGACGCTGACGCTCCTGCTCTCCTCGATGGCGGCATACGTGCTGGCGCGCTACTCTTTTCCCGGCAATCGCGTGATCTATTACATCTTTCTCGTCGGGTTGATGTTCCCCGTCTTCCTCGCCCTCGTGCCGCTCTTCTTTCTCGTCCGCGATCTGCATATGCTCGGCACCTACCAGGGGTTAATCCTCGTCTACACCGCGTACTCCCTCCCGTTTTCCATTTTCTTCCTCCATGGCTTCTTCCGCACGCTCCCGAGTGAGGTCGCGGAAGCGGCGATTATTGATGGCGCGTCCGACTACGCCGTCTTCTGGCGCGTAATGCTGCCGATGGCGCAACCGGGCCTGATTACCGTCGGTATCTTCAACTTCCTCGGTCAATGGAATCAGTACCTGCTGCCGCTCGTCCTCAACCCGGATCGAAACCGGTATGTACTGCCGCAGGGTCTGGCGTTTCTCTCGATCCAGCAGGGGTACCAGAACGATTGGAGCGCGCTCTTCGCTGGGTTGACGATCACGATGATCCCAACCATCGCGGTCTATGCGCTCTTCCAGCGCCGGTTGGAGCAAGGGCTAACGGCGGGAGCGCTGAAGGGATAACGATGGCGGAACCAACCACTGTTGGCCGGTTGGTGGGGAAAACTGCCCTGATCACCGGCAGTACGCGCGGCCTGGGCCGGACGATGGCGGAATGGCTGGCGCGTGAGGGCGCGGCAATCATCGTCTCAGGACGCGAGGGCGCGGCGGTCGAGGCCTCCGCCGTGGCGATACGGGCGCTCGGCGTCGCCTCTTTCGGTATTGTGGCGGATCTCTCCCGCATCGACGACGCACACCGGCTAGCGGAAGCGGCACTGGCAGGCGTTGACCGCCTTGATATCCTTATCAATAATGCCGGGATGAGCATTCGCGGCCCATTCTGGGACGTGACGGATGCCGACTGGGACTACCAGACGAATGTCAATTACCGCTCGCCGTTCATCCTCGCACAGCACGCCGCACGCCAGATGATCGCGCGCGGTATTTGCGGGCGGATCGTCAACATCAGCACGATCGGCGCGCACGGCTGCCACAAAGATGCCACTGTCTACGACAGCGCGAAGGGCGCGGTCGAGACAATGACGCGCAACATGGCATTCGAGTTAGCGCCATACGGGATCAGCGTCAACTGCGTCATTCCCGGCGCGATTGCGGAACGTCCCGGCGTGCCGGAGAACGCGGAGCGGTGGGCGCGTTCGGCACGTCACATCCCCTTCGGGCGCGTCGGACGGGCGGAGGACATCGCGGCGGCCGTCCGCTTCTTCTGTCTTCCCGAGACGGAATTCACGACCGGGCAATCGCTCCTCGTGGATGGCGGGCATCACGCCTATTTGCCTGAGGGCTGAGGGCGGATACTGGTGGTAGCGGATATTAGCCTGCTACAGCGCTTTGGTTTCGCAAGCGAACGCCCACTACCACGTATCAAAGCGAATTTGCCCGCGTATGTCGCCTGTTCGCCGTACATGAGAGCCACCCCCACGGAACGCAACAGGCTTTCGGTGTGATGTGCCTTGGTTGTATAGTGAGCGTGAACCTGCGTTTCATGCCAGCCTGACCTGTGTCGTATCACCGAGCGGGACGAGGAGGAAGAATGCCGATAGCACGGAAAGCAGCGGAACAGTACGGGACGACGACGGTACGGCCAGCGGATTTCGACGCATTCTGGGCGGCGGTCATGGCGGAGGTGGGCGAGATCCCGCTTAATCCGACGATGGAGCATGTGCCGATGCGCTCGACGGACGAGGTAGATGTCTACGAGATTCACTACGATAGTCTCGATCATGTGCGCATCGCAGGATGGTACTGTGTCCCGAAAGAGTCCTATCTCCCGCCACCTTATCCCGCGCTCTTGATCGTGCCCGGCTACGTCTCTGAACCGACGCTACCGAAGTCGTGGGCGAAGATGGGGTACGCGGCAGTCGGCGTCGCGCCGCGCGGAAAACTGCGCTCGAACAAACAGTACAACCCCGGCTATCCGGGCCTGCTGATGAGTAATGTCGTAGACCGATACACGTATGGCTATCGCGGTTTCTACGTGGACGCCGCCCGTGCCGTAGACTTCGTCCTTACCCGCCCCGAAGTGGACAAGACGCGCATTGGCGTTCACGGTAGCAGCCAGGGTGGCGCGCTGACGGTCACGACTGCCGCGTTACGTAACGACGTAATTACGGTTGGGGCGGCGGGTGCACCGTATCTCTGCGGTTTCATGGATGCCGCGCATCTGACGCATTCGTGGCCGTATGAAGAGATCAACGACTACCTGCGCCTCTACCCGGAGCGCGCCGAGGCGGTTCGCGCCACCTATAACTACTTCGACGGCACCAACTTCGCACCGATGATCACATGCCCGATGCTCGTCTACGTTGGCCTCGCGGACGATGTCTGCCCACCTGAGACCGGCTACGCCCTCTACAACACGATGATCTGTCCGAAAGAAATCCACGCTTACCCGCGCTGCGCCCATGATTCCGGCGTCTATTGGGAGATGCCGAAGGTCGAAGCCTTCCTTGCCGCGCAACTCAAACCCGCCACGTACATGCGCCACGCGGAACCGACCGTAGGATGAAACCGGAGAGAACCGCAAAGACGCAAAAGACGCAGGGGACGCAAAGAGAGAATAAGGAAGGGGAATACACTCAGATTGCCGGGCGTTCCCACATTTCCTCATTCTTTCTGTATTTCTTTGCGCGCTTTGCGTCTTTACGGTTCAATCGGTTAGATAGATGAGGTAAATTGATGACAGAGCGACCGACGGATTTCGAGGCGTATTGGGATGAGCTAGACGGAGAACTGGCGCGGTATCCGCTCGCGGTTGAGATGGAGCGGAATACGCTTCGCAGCACGGATTTCGCGACCGTCTACAATCTGCGGCTGACGAGCATCGGGCCGTACCGCATCTTCGGTTACTACAGCGTGCCGGTTGGGGATGGATCATTCCCCGGCTTGATGAACACGCCGCGCTATGGGAGCGTCAATCACGTTCCGCACTATGACGACCGCGAGCGGTATGCGACGCTGACACTGATGCACCGGGGGCAACGGCTGGCCGATCAGCCTTTCGCGGCGTCCTATCCCGGCCTGCTGACACGCGGCATTGACAACCCGGCAACGTATATTTACCGGAGCATCATCGCGGACTGCTTGCGCGGCGCGGAGTTTCTGCTTTCTCGCCCGGAATTGGATGGGGGCCACGTCAGCATCGTTGGGGACGATCTCGCGCTGATTACTGCGGCGCGGCGACCGCAGTTTACGGCGGTGCAGGCGGGCGGGCTGCTCTTCTACCGACTACTTGAAGCTGCTGGTCGCTCGTCCGCCTATCCGGTCGAGGAGGTCAACGACTATCTCCGTACGTACCCGGAAAACCGGGAGGATGTCGCCCGCACGCTCGCGTACATGGACCCGACTCATCACGCGGCGCGTGTACGCGCGATGACCTTGCTGATCACTGGCGACGCGGGAGCGATCAACGGCCCGGAGTGGCTGGAACCGTTGACGGGCGCACTTGGCGGGCCGGTCGAGCAATATCGTGTGACACATGAGGGCGCGACGGACCACGATTGGCAGGATGCTTGGATGGCGCGGCAACTCGGCAAAGAACCCAAACCGCGTCTGTGGGAGGTAATCGCATGAGCAGGTACGATGATCTTGGTATCCGGCGCATCATCAATGCGGCGGCGACGCTAACACGCCTTGGCGGCTCGGTCATGCCGCCTCCCGTCGTCGCGGCAATGGCGGAAGGGGCAGCGATGCATGTTGATCTCCCGCTCCTTCAGGAGCGCGTCGGCGAGCGGATCGCGGCGCTTACTCAGAATGAGGCATGCTACATCTCTTCCGGCGCGGCGGCGGGGATCGCCATCGCGGTAGCGGCTTGCATCGCCGGGGAAGACCCGGCGGCCATTGCCCGCTTCCCTTATCTAACAGACGGCAAGCGCGAAGTCATCATTCACCGCGCGCACCGTAATGGCTACGATCACGCGGCACGGCAGACGGGCGCGACACTCGTCGAAATCGGCGGCGCGCACACGACGCAGCCGTGGGAACTGGAAGCCGCGATCTCGCCGCGTACCGCCTGCGTCCTTTGGTTCGCCGGGGAACACTACGCCCGTGGCGCGCTCGCGTTGCCGGACGTCGTCGCCATCGCGCACAAGCACGGCGTGCCGGTGCTCGTGGACGCAGCAGCGCAAATCCCGCCCGTCAGTAGTCTTTGGCATTTCACGCGCGATCTCGGTGCGGACATTGCCATCTTTAGCGGCGGCAAGGGGTTGCGCGGGCCGCAATCGTCCGGCCTCGTACTTGGGCGACGCGATATTGTCGCTGCTTGTCGCGTCAATGGCAGCCCGAACCACAGCCTCGGTCGCCCAATGAAAGTCGGCAAGGAGGAGACGCTCGGTGTGCTCGCCGCTGTCGAATGGTCGCTGGCGCAAAATGAAGAGGCGGTTCTGGCCGGCTATGAGGAGACCGTGCAACGCTGGATCGCCGGATTGCATGACCTGCCAGGTGTCTCCGTCGAACGCGGCTATCCGAGCGAGGCGGGCCAGCCGCATGCCCGTGCCATCGTCCGCCTCAGCCCGGACTTCCCGATGGCGCGCGATGCAGTCGTCGCCGCGCTCTATGACGGCTCACCATGCATTGCGGTCGGCACGGTCGGCACGAATGCTATTGCTCTCAACCCACAGTCGCTCGTCGAACCGGACGAAGCGGCAATCGTCCTGGAAAATGTCTGCGCCCTCCTCGCGCCCGTCGCCGCGCGCTGATTGCGCCGGATGCGGGGAATGCATGACGTCTGCGTGCCGTTGTCCCTTTCCGCGACAGACAGCGGCGAGAGCATCGTGAAAGAGGGCAACGAACCATGCAAATCCGAATCGGCGCGCAGATTCATCCCCAGCATGCGACCTATCAGCAGATGCGCGATGCGTGGCAACGCGTCGAAGCGAGTGGCGCGGACACACTCTTCAACTGGGACCACTTCTTCCCACTCAGTGGCGAGCCGGATGGGCTGCACTATGAGTGTTGGACGCTCCTCGCCGCGATGGCTGAGGTGACGAGCCGCGTCCAGTTCGGCGCGCTCGTTACCTGCAATTCGTATCGGAATCCGAACCTGCTCGCAGACATGGCCCGGACAGTGGATCACATCTCCGGCGGGCGGGCTATCCTCGGCATCGGCAGTGGATGGGCAGAGCGCGACTACACCGAATATGGCTACAACTTCGGCACCGCACCGAGCCGTCTCAAGGACCTCGGCGCCGCGCTGCCCGTCATCCGGGAGCGGCTGGGTAAGCTGAATCCGCCGCCCGTACGCGACGGCAAACTGCCGATCCTCATCGGTGGCGGCGGGGAGAAGGTGACGCTCCGCCTTGTCGCGGAGTACGCCGATATTTGGAACGGCTTCGGCGATCCCGAAGCGGCTGGGGCTAAGAGCCGCATCCTCGATGAATGGTGCCAGCGCGTCGGGCGCAACCCGGCTGCAATCGAGCGCTCCGTTTCGACCCGGACCTTCGACCCAGACACCGCCGAGCGGTACGTCCAGAACGGCATCACGCATCTGATTTTTGGCTCCGGTGGGCCGGACTACGATCTCGGGGCGCTCGAAGCCGCTGTGCGCTGGCGCGATCAGCGGCAGGGATGACGAGTAATCCGCGCTGCGTCCTCACTTCCTATTCGCTCCCCCACGCATGCGGATCGGTGGTAGCATCACGACGCAACGCAATCAACCACAACCGGGAGGGGAAGTAATGGTGAACGGGCGGAAAATGCTGGTGATTGGCGCGCATTCGGCGGACTTCGTCTGGCGAGCGGCGGGCGCGATGGCCGTCACGACAGCGAATGGCGGCACGGCAGCAGTGATCGCGCTTTCATATGGCGAGCGGGGCGAGTCCGGCGAACTCTGGAAGGAGCCGGGGCAGACGGTGGAACGTGTCAAGCGCGTCCGCGAGGCGGAGGCGCGAGAGGCGGCGGAGGCGGTCGGCGCGACGTTCCGCTGTCTCGATCTCGGCGATTACCCGCTCGAAGTACCCCGCGCGGCATTGGAAGAACTCGCCGCGATCATCCGGGAATTCGCACCTAATGTCATCCTGACGCATACCGAGCGCGATCCGTACAATCAGGATCATGATGTCGGCCATGCTGCCGCAGTACGCGCCCGCGTCCTCGCAGCCGGGTCGGGTGTCGCCAGCGCCTTCGCAACGATTGCGCCGCCCGCGCTCTTCCTCTTCGAGCCGCACCAGCCGGAACTCTGCAATTTCGTCCCGACGACTTTTCTCGACATCACTGCCGTTTTCGACAAGAAGCAGCGCGCGATGGAAGCGGTTAAGGCGCAATCGTATCTGCGCGACTACTACACTGAGCGTGCCGTCTACCGCGCGAATCATGCCCGTCGCGCCGGTGGCATGTCCGGCATCCGCTACGCCGAGGCTTTCCAGCGCGTCTATCCGCAGGTGGTGGACGAACTCTAATGTATCTGGTGGCGTAGGCTTCAGCCTGCGTCCCTTTCCCCTTGGAAGGAATCTTACGTAGGTTTCGCAGGCTGAAGCCTACGCTACCATTTCTTGGATTGCCGGGCTATACGCGCGTGTGCGAGACTACCGGCATGTTCGATGACGAGGCGGCAGGATACGAAGGGGAAACAATGAGCGACACGATGATTGCCAGTGACCAGTTGCACGCGCTCGAATGGCGGCTGATCGGGCCGTTTCGTGGGGGCCGCGTCGTGGCGGTCGCGGGCGATCCGGGGCGCGATCAGGTCTTCTATATGGGGTCAACGGGCGGGGGTGTCTGGAAGACGACCGATGGCGGCGTCTTCTGGGAGAACATTTCGGACGGCTACTTCAAACGGGCCTCCGTCGGTGCAATCGCCGTTTCCGAGTCTGATCCGAACGTCATCTATGTCGGCATGGGCGAGGTCTCGATTCGCGGCAACGTCGCGCACGGCGATGGTGTCTACAAATCCACCGATGCAGGCAAGACGTGGACGCACTGCGGGCTGGAAGAGACTCGGCACATCGCCAAAATCCGCGTTCATCCAAAGAATCCCGATATACTCTACGTCGCGGCCCTCGGCCACGCACATGGGCCGAACAAAGAGCGCGGCATCTACCGCTCGAAGGACGGCGGGAAGACGTGGGAGCAGGTGCTATTCCGTAGCGAAACGGCGGGGGCGAGCGACCTCGTCATGGACCCGCACAATCCGCGCGTGCTGTATGCATCCTTCTGGGAGGCACGGCGCGATGCGCACCAACTGATCAGCGGGGGCGAGGGGAGCGGCATCTTCAAGTCCAGCGACAGCGGCGACACCTGGACGGAGATCACGCGCAATCCCGGACTGCCGAAGGGCGTACTCGGCAAGATCGGCCTCGCTGCCTCGCCCGCCAAACGTGACCGCATCTGGGCGCTGATCGAGGCCGAGGACGGCGCGGTCTTCCGCTCGGACGACGGCGGCGCGACGTGGGAACGGCTCTCCGAGGATCGGAATCTGCGGCAGCGCGCCTGGTACTACATGCATATCTACGCGCATCCGACGAACCCGGAAACACTCTGGGTACTAAACGTCCCGGCGTTCAAATCCACTGATGGCGGCAAAACGTTCGCGCAGTTCCCGATCCCGCACGGCGACAACCACGACCTCTGGGTTGACCCGAAAAATCCCGAACGAATGATTCAGGGGAACGATGGCGGCGCGGCAGTCTCCTTCAATGGCGGCACTACGTGGTCCACCCTCTACAATCAGCCAACCGCCGAGTTCTATCATGTCACGACCGACGCCGAGACGCCCTACGGCGTCTATGGCGCGCAGCAGGACAATACGACGATAGCCGGGCCGAGCCGCTCCTCGATGGCCGCCATCCCGCAGTCGGAATGGTTCGAGGTCGGCGGCGGCGAGAGCGGCTACATCGCCGTCAAGCCGGACGACCCGAACATCATCTTCGCAGGGAGTTACGGCGGCGCGATCACCCGCCTCGACCGGCGCACCGGGCAGCGACAGAACATCAATGTCTGGCCGGAACCGCACCTCGGCTGGGGCGCGAAGGATGTTAAGTACCGCTTCAACTGGACCGCGCCGATCATGCTCTCCCCGCATGATCCGCAGACGCTCTACATCACCGGCAACCATGTCTTCCGTTCGACAAACGAGGGAAGCAGTTGGGAAACGGCCAGCCCTGACCTGACGCGCAACGACGTAACGAAGATGGAAGCGAGCGGTGGGCCGATCACCAGGGACAACACGGGCGCGGAATATTACGGCACCATCTTCGCCTTCGCGGAATCGCCGGTGCAACAGGGAATACTCTGGGCCGGGTCGGACGATGGTCTGGTGCATCTTTCCCGCGACAACGGTGCGAACTGGGAGAATGTGACGCCGAAGGAGATGGGAGAATGGGCGCTGATCTCGATCATTGAAGCCTCCCCGCACGACCCCGCTACCGCATACATCGCGGCGACACGATACAAACTCGATGACTTCCGTCCGTACCTCTACAAGACGAACAACTACGGCAAACATTGGACGAAGATCACGGATGGCATCGCGGAGAATGACTTTACCCGCGTTATCCGCGAGGACCCGGCCCGGCTTGGCTTGCTTTACGCGGGTACCGAAACCGGCGTTCACGTCTCGTTTGATGACGGCGCTCACTGGCAGCCGTTGCAGTTGAATCTGCCCGTCGTGCCGATCCACGATCTCGCAGTGAAGGATTCCGACCTGATCGCCGCGACACATGGCCGCGCCTTCTGGATCCTGGATGATCTCACGTCGCTCCGGCAGGCGACGGACGAAACGGTGAAGGGGACGTTTTACCTCTTCCCGCCGCGCCCGACTGTTCGCTTTGTGACGAACCGGGGCTTCTTCCGGCAGGCGACGCCCGGCAAGAACTACCAGATGACGGGCGCGACGATCCTCACCAAAACCCAGGAGAAGAAGGCGGACGGTTCGGTCGTCGAACACTTCCTCGATGCCGGCTCTAACCCGCCGGACGGCGTCCTCGTCGCCTACTATCTCAAGGAAAAATCTGAGAAGCCCGTCACACTCACCTTCCTCGACCGCGACGGCAACGAGATCAAGACGTACAAGAGCGAGGAAGCGGCGAAAACCGATGACGGGGCGGTTCGGGAATCACCCTCCCCGGCCACGATCCCCCTGAAGAAGGAAGAGCCGAAGGTGCCTGTGGAGATTGGCGTCAATCGCTTCGTTTGGGATATGCGCTACGCGGACGCCGAGGGTATTGACGGCTTCTTCACCGCCGAAGGAACGCTGCCCGGCCCGATTGCCGCGCCCGGCATGTATCAGGTGCGCCTGACAGTCGGCGACGAGACGCAGATGCAGTCGTTTACGATTGAGAAAGACCCGCGCGTGTCAGTGACACAGGCGGATCTCGACGCGCAGTTCGCGCTCCTCTGCCGCATCCGGGACACGATCAATGAGACTCACGCGACGATCAAGACGCTCCGCGCCGTCCGCGCGCAGGCGGAGGAATGGGAGAAGCGCGCCAGCGACGAGAAGGTAAACCCGGCGATCACCGAGCATATCGCGGTGCTCAAGGAACGGCTCGCGCCGATCGAGGAAGACCTGATCCAGACGCAGGCGAAAGTGCGCTCTGACACGCTCAACTTCCCTGTGAAGGTGAACAGCAAACTGGCGGGTGTCTACGGCGCGGTCGCCGGGGCCGATGCCGCGCCGACGAAGCAGTCCGTCGAAGTCTATGAAAGCCTTGCCGGTCGTGCCAACGCCCACCGTACTACCCTCGATGCGATCATTGAGCGGGATGTCGCGGCGCTCAATACGATGATTCGCGACGCGCACATTCCAGCAATCGTCCCGCGCGAGAGCGGCAAGGGATAGGGGAGAAACGGAGATGGTACAGACGCGCGACGCGGAAACGCTGGGTGATCTTTCACAAGCGATCTTCCTTGCGGCAGGGGCGACAGCGGAAAATGCCGAGGGCGTGACACGCTCGCTAATCGGCGCGAATCTCGCCGGGCACGACTCGCATGGCGTGATCCGTATTCCCAGTTACATAGCGGACATCAACAATGGCAAACTACGCCCGGCAAACGTCCCGTTCGTCTCGCACGAGACACCGGCAACCGCAATTGTGGACGGCAATTCGACCTTCGGGCAGGTCGGCGCGCGGATGACCGCGACGATTGCGGCGCGCAAGGCGAACGCGATCGGCATTGCGGCAGCCTCCGCGTTCCGTTGTCACCACACGGGCCGGATCGGTGAGTGGGCGGAACTCGGCGCGCGCGAGGGTTTGATTACCTTCGCGGCCGCCTCCGGCGCGCACGGTCCGTATCAAGCGACCCCGTTCGGCGGGAAGTCGAAGGCGCTCGGCACGAATCCCTTCTCGTGGGCGATCCCACGCGCGAGCGGGCAGCCGCCGATCCTCCTCGATTACGCCACAACGGGCGGCGCGCAGGGCAAGTTAATGGTTGCCCGCGCCCGCAAGGAGCCAGTGCCGGAAGGATGGATTCTGGACAAACACGGCGAACCGACGACCGACGTGGAAGAGTTCTACGACGGCGGCATGCTGCTTCCCTTCGCCGGTCACAAGGGGTACGCGATGTCCGTGATCGTCGAGATGCTGGCGGTCGGGTTGAGCGGCGGGCAGGTTGTGCCGGAGGGCGAGCGCGGTTCCTGCCTCTTCGTCTGCTGCATTGATCCCGGCACCTTCCGCGCCGATGAAGATTTCCTCGAAACAGTCGAGAACGTCGCCGCGCGCCTGAAGAGCCAGCAGCCCGCTGAAGGATTCGACGAAGTCCTCCTCCCCGGCGAGCCGGAATCCCGTAGCCGCGCTGACCGCAGCGAGAAGGGCATTCCCCTCCCGGATGCAACATGGGATGCCATCGCAACCGTTGCGCGCGACCTGCACGTCGCGCTGCCGTAAGTCGGTAGTGTAGGCTTCAGCATGCGTCTCAGAATCGGTGGCGCAGGCTTTCCCAGCCGCGAAAACCACGGGCGCGATTCATCACTGGAGAGGGCCGTAGGCTGAAGCCTACGCTACCAAGGAAAGAGGGGCAGAATGGCGGACGATCAATTCAAAGCGCTCGTGCTTACGGAATCCGATGGCGCGGTGCAGTCAGCGATCAAGGAACTCGCGAACAGCGATTTGCCAGACGGCGACGTGCTCGTTTCGGTTGCCTACTCGACGCTCAACTACAAGGACGGCCTGGCGGTGACGGGCAAGGGGCGGGTGGTGCGGCGCTATCCAATGGTGCCCGGCATTGACTTCGCGGGGACGGTCGAGGAATCGCGCTCTCCCCTCTGGAAGCCGGGGGACCGGGTAATCCTGACGGGATGGGAAGTCGGCGAGAAGTACTGGGGTGGCTTCGCGCAGAAGGCGCGCGTGCGGGCCGAATGGCTTGTGCCCCTCCCGGCAACGATGCGTCTCGAACAGGCAATGGGCTACGGCACGGCGGGATTCACCGCGATGCTCTGCGTCATCGCACTCGAAGAACGCGGCCTAACACCGGGCGAACATCCCGTGCTCGTTACCGGGGCGGGCGGTGGGGTAGGAGGTGTCGCGGTCGCCGTACTCGCATATCTCGGCTACCACGTCGCTGCATCAACCGGACGGCCCGAACTGCACGACTATCTCATCAGCCTCGGCGCGAAAACAATCGTGGAGCGCGACACAACCGCGAAACCCTCCGGTCGGCCCCTTGAATCCGAGCAATGGGCGGGCGCGGTGGACACCGTCGGCGGCGACACGCTCGCGGCGATCCTCCCCGCGATGCGGTTCAACAGCAGCGTCGCGGCCTGCGGGTTGGCGGGAGGGTTCACGGTCAATACAACGGTCATGCCATTTATCCTGCGCGGCGTTAGCCTGCTCGGCATCAACTCGGTCTTCGTTCCGCAGGCGCAGCGGCGCGCGGCGTGGGAACGGCTCGCGCATGATCTCCCGGCAGACACACTTGCTCGCATCACGCAGACCATCCCGCTCGCCGATGTCCCGGCGATGAGTGAGAAAATCCTCAAAGGCCAGGTTCGTGGTCGTCTGGTGATAGACGTTCGGGCATAGCAAGGGAGAACGATGCGCATTGGGCTGATCGCCGATATTCACGGCAATTGCATCGCGCTCGACATGGTTCTTGCGGCACTCGAACGCGAGCAGGTAGACGAACTGATCTGCCTCGGCGATGTTGCCGCGCTCGGCCCACAGCCAGCAGAAGTCATTGCATGACTTCGCGCACGCAATTGTCCCGTCGTGATGGGCAATACCGATGTCTGGCTGTTCGCGCCACCGCCTCTCACGGGCGCGGACGCGATTGACCGTGCCATCACCCAATGGAGTGCGGCGCAACTCACGGACGAAGATCGTGCATATGTGAGCGCGTTTCCGGCAGTGATCGAGCGTTCGCTGGAGACTGGGCGGACGCTCCTTTGTTTCCACGGTTCGCCCCGCTCGTTCGATGACACGATCATCGCGACAACGCCCGACGATGATCTTGATGCGATGATGAATGGGCACGATCCAACGATCATGGCAGGTGGGCACACGCACATCGCGATGATGCGTCGCTTCCGCGACCGCCAGATCATCAATCCGGGCAGCGTCGGCTTGCCTGGTGTCGGTTCCGTACGACCATACAATCGTGATGTGCATTGGGCAGAATACGTCGTGCTCGATGTGGACGACGACCAGATCCGCATCTCATTCCACCGCACCGCGCTCGATGTCGAGAAAATGATCGCGTCCGCATATGCGAGCGGCATGCCGGAGCCTGCGTGGTGGGCGTCATTGTGGCAACGCGGATAGGTCGTGCTGCCTATTCGTTTGGGCGGATATATTCCACTGTAGCGAGAGCCGCCGAACTACAATTACACATCACGGGGATGCGGATCGTAGAGTGTCCACCGGCCACCGTGCGCCGTGTCCCAAATGTAGAGCCGATCCGCTGTCGGGAGTCCTTCGCTCGCGAAGATGTCGAGCGCCCACGTTTGCGCGGGCGGCGACAAAAGATCCGGTAAGGTCAGTATACCCGCGTGTCTATCAGTGATCCCCCATCGGCGAAAGGCGCGGTGCAAAAGCAGATAATCCTCGTCTATCGAGACGAACACCCAGCCGCGCGTTTTCGCGAACCAGAGCAGTTCCTCATCGGGCGACCCTTTCATGCCAAGGAGCGTGACGCTATCCGCGTCATGTCCAGCCGCGACGAGTCGGCCCACAAGTGTATGAGACAGGTTCTCATCAAGAAGAAAATGTATGATAACCGTCTACGGTTGCGGCATCATATCAGGTTGCCACCGCCGTTGAGTCCCCGGGAGACGGTTCTCGGCGCGACGAGCGTCAATCGCCGCACGGTTGCGCCGATAGAAGATTATTGCCGCTTCAACTGCCTCGCGGGGCAGTTCGTAATCTTCCGCGACCTGCGTGACATTTTCATTCGCACCCTCGAGTTGCGCTACGATCACCCAGACCGGCACATCCGCTGGGGCGACTCGCGCCTGATCGACGCCGGGTTCTGAGGGATCGAAATGGATATAGGTACTCAGTAATCCCTCCTGATGGCGTAGGTCAGCCTTGATTACCTCTCCAAGTTCTCGCTTCACATCATCGCGAGACAGCGCGGTCGCCTCCCACGCGGGATGCGCTGGCACAAAGGCACGCCAGCTGTTGAGTATCTTCTCGATCATCACTTCATAATAGTTGCCGTAATGCGTCTGCCCGAATGCGGCATTAGCAGGAAAGAGCGCAAAATATGCAGCACTATCCCCTTCATAGATCGTCAGGAGTTCATTCGGGCCGAGGGTAATCATCGTGCAATCTCTTTTCGGGGCGCGCATTCGCACGTCGGCATCCTCGCTCTTCATATGTGACCATTCTACACGAACCCTGCCGAAATGCGTTACCCGCACGACAAGATCATCCGTCCGGGCGGATATACGTCACCGTGTGGTGGGTGAGGAGTTTGCCCGAGCTACTCGTGCATACGGCGGTGCCGTAAATCAAACGTCGCCCCAGTTTGAGGATTGTCGCGGTACAGGTCACGTCTTCAGCCCGGACGCCGTTAAGGAAGTTTGTCTTCATCTCGACGGTGACGAGGTGATCAATGATTCCCGTCTTCGTCATGATCGCCAGCCATGTCGTCACGTCTGCGGCCGCCATGAAGACGGGGCCGCTGATCAAGCCGTCTGGTCGCTCGTGCGTGAATTGGAACGGGACGGCGACTGTGCAGACGCCATCGCCGATGGACTGCACGCGGAAGCCGTACGGCCGGTTGAACGGCGATGCTTCGAGCAACTCCTGGAGCGCCGTTTCGGTGACCGCGAGGTCCATGCTCTTTCCCCTCTCACAATGGCCGCACGGAGATGTGGTGGCGGCGGGCTTCCAGCCTGCCGCAGCGAGGTTCGGCACGTTGAAACCCGTTGCCACCATTACCTTACCTGTCCGCTGCGGCGCGCTCCGGCACTGCACCGGAGGTGATGACGCCGCGAGCGCGTAACTGCGCCAGTTCGACATCCGTCACGCCGATCTCGCGGAGGATTTCGTCGGTATGCTGGGCGAAGAGGGGCGGCGTGCGATGGATCCTGCCAGGCGTCTCGCTCAGTTTCACGGGCAAGCCGAGCAATCGTACCGTGCCCATCGTTGGGTGCGGGCGCTCGACGACCATTTCCCGATGATGGATCTGCGGGTGTTCGAGGCTCTGCTCCATCGTGTAGATCGGCCCGCACGGGATGCTATGTGCGTTCAGGATTTCTTCCCACTCGTCCGAGGTGTGCGCTTGCAACTTCGCGTTGATCAGTTCGGTCAGTTCAGCATTGTGCGAGAAACGGCCGCCGTTCGTCGTGAATCGTGGGTCGTCGCGCCATTCCGGGGCGCCAACGATTGTACAGAAGGCCTTCCATCGCTTGTCCCCCGTCGCGCCGAGGATCACCCAACCGTCTTTCGTTCGGTAGGCGCCATAGGGTGCGTTGATCGGGTGGTGATTGCCCGCCGGTGGAGGCACGCCCGCACCGTTGAGATAGCGGACAGCCTGGAAACCGAGCATGCCGACCATGCTTTCCAGGAGCGATGTCTCTACGCGCTGGCCGCGCCCCGTCCGCTCGCGGGCCATCAGTGCGGCGAGAATGCCGTATGCACCGAGTAGACCGGTGAGGAGATCGGCGATCGGGATGCCGACGCGCACTGGTTCGCCGCCTTCAAAACCCGTGACGCTCATCAGGCCGGAGAAGCCCTGGATGATGTTATCAAGGCCGGGGCGGCTCGCAGCCGGGCCATCCGCGCCGAAGCCGGAGAGCGACGCATAGATAATGCGCGGGTTTTTGGCGGACATTGCGTCGTAGCCGATGCCGAGCGCATCCATCACGCCGGGTCGGAAGTTCTCCACTACAACATCCGCCGTCTCAGCAAGGCGGCGAAAGAGCGCCTGCCCCTCCGACCCCTTGATGTCCATCGCCAGCGACCGTTTGTTCCGGTTCGCAGAAAGGAAAAAGGCGCTCTCGCCTGTCATTGCCGACCCGTTCTCGTCAAAGAATGGCGGCCCGGCCGCACGGCCATCCTCGCCGCGCTCCGGGTTCTCGATCTTCACCACGTCCGCGCCGAGATCACCAAGGAACTGCGCGCATGACGGCCCGGCCAAATGCCGCCCCAGATCAAGCACCCGTATCCCCGAAAGCGGCATCATTGCCTGAGCATCATCTCCCATGCCACAAATCCTCCTTGCCTCGAACTCCGAACTACTTCCCCTGCCAGTTCGGCTTGCGCTTTTCGAGGAATGCGCTGACGCCCTCGTGGAAGTCCTCGCTCGTGTACGCTTTGACAATCAGGTCGCTGCTATGCGGCGGGCGACGATGCGCGAGAATGCGGCGCACGGATTCCTTCGTGATCTGGATAGTCAGTGGCGCATTACCGGCGATCTGCTCCGCCATCTCCTGTACATGCTGATGCAACAGTTCCGCTTCGACGATCTCGCTGAACAATCCGACGGTATGCGCTTCCTCCGCGTCCATCAGCCGGGCGCGGAAGATCATCTCCTTGGTCCGCGCCGGGCCAATCAAATCGACAAGGCGGGCGTACGCACCGATGGCGAGCGCGTTGCCGAGCGTGCGCGCGATCGGAAAGCCGAAGCGAGATTCCGGCGTCGCAACGCGGATGTCGCAGACCATCGCCATCGCCGCGCCACCACCGACCGCGAAGCCGCGAATCGCCGCGATCGTCGGACGGTCCAGCAGTTCGAGTGCCGTAATGACCGCGCCGACCCGCGCCTCGTAGTCGAGAGCGTCCTGCGCGCTCTGGAACGACGTGAACTGGCTGATATCCGTTCCCGCCACGAACGCCTTCTCCCCTGCGCCCGTTAGGACGAGCACGCGGATTTCCGGCGTCTCGGTGACATGTTCGCAGACGCGGAGAAGCGCGTCGTACATCGCGAAGGTCATCGCGTTGCGCGCCTGGGGACGGTTGAATGTCAGCCACGCGACCGGCCCACGCCGCTCGAAGAGGACATCCGCCGTCCCGAGGTCAATTTCGCTGCTTGTCGTCACCATCGCTTCATCTCCTTCGGGTTCGTCCGCGTTACTGCCGGGCGAACAGTATGGTCGGCCTTCCGGCATCTGACGGAAACAGTAGCCGAAGCGCGGTTCATTGGGAAGCGTCTGAGGGTTCGACCACGCGGAGCGCGGCGGGCGGAAAACGGCAGGTTACCGCCGCGCCGACCGGAAAGAGGACTTCTGGTGCGGTCCACGCGCGCACCGGAGAATCGCATCCTGGCACGTCAATTAGGTAGTCGCGCTGTTCCCCGAGGTACGACTGACGCCGGACATGGCCGATGATCGTATTCTGCCCAGCGTCTGTAGAGGTGCCGGCGATCAGTTCCACCTGTTGCGGACGGATGCATGCCCTGACCGTCGCGGGTGGCAGCATCGGAACGGCGCCGCAGAGCGCGAACGGCCGCCCGGCGATCTCCACCTGCCGTGCGTCGGTTAGCCGGGCCGACAGAACATTCCAGCGCCCAATGAACCGCGCGACGAACTCCGTGCGGGGCGACTCGAAGACCTCCGTCGGCGTTCCGGCCTGCTCGACGCGTCCGCCAGACATCACGACGACGCGATCCGATGTCACCAGTGCCTCAACCTGGTCATGCGTGACATAGATCGTCGTGATCCGTGCCTCTTCGTGGATCGTTCGCAACTCGCTGCGCATCTCCTCGCGTAAGTTCGCGTCGAGGTTTGAGAGCGGTTCGTCCATCAGCAATGTCTCTGGTCGGACGACGATTGCCCGCGCGAGCGCGACGCGTTGCTGCTGGCCACCGGAGAGTTCCGCCGGATAGCGCGCGGCGAGGGGCGCGAGCCGGACGAGTTCGAGGGCGTCCATCACCCGACGCTTCATCTCCTGACCCGTTACGCGCTGCAATTCGAGGCCAAAAGCGACGTTATCGAAGACGCTCTTATGCGGCCAGAGGGCGTAACTCTGGAAGATCATGGACATCCGCCGCCGCTCCGGTGGGACGACACGGCCCGGCGCGGAAACAACGCGGTCGCCCACAGTGATTTCGCCGTGATCGGGTGCCATGAAGCCGGCCATCAGCCGCAGCGTCGTTGTCTTCCCGCAGCCACTTGGTCCGAGGAGCGAGACGAATTCGCCGTCCGCGATCGTCAGGTTAAGGTTGTCAACGACCATTTGGCCAGCATGATAGGCTTTGCAGAGATCGGTCAGTTGAATCGCAGCCACGCGTTCCCCTTTCAGCCGCTCAGCCACTTTCAGCCGCGCGTACGGGACGACAGGAAATCACCGCCGATCAGCCGGTAACTGACCATGACAATTGCGAAAATTACGGCGAGCATCAGCACGCCGAGCGTCGCCACCTGCTCGTAACTGCCCTCCTCGGTCAGTTCAAAGATCACCGTGGACATCACCTTCGTCTTCGCCGTAAAAAGCAGGACGGCGACACTCAGTTCGCGGAGCGCCGGGATGAAGACGAGAATCCAGCCGCCCAACAAACCGCGCCGCAGGAGCGGCACGGTGATGCGGCGCAGCATACCCAGTTGCGTTGCGCCAAGATTGCGCGCGGCTAATTCCAAATCGTCGCTGACAGTACGGATCAGATTGTCGCTATTCGAGAAGGCAAGGGGCAGGAAACGGGTCGCGAAGGCAACGATGAGGATCGCGCCCGAACCGTATAACCGGATCGGTGGCCGGGTATAAGCAGCGAAAAAACCGATGGCGAGGACGATACCGGGAATGACGAAGGGCGCCATTGCGAGGAAGCCGAGCGCCTGCGCGCCAGGGACGAGCCGCCGCCGCACAATGTAGGCGACAAGCGTACCGAGCACGAGCGCCAGCGTCGCCGCGCCCGCCGCATAGAGGAGGCTGTTGGTGATCGCCAGTCGGGTGAGCGGCTGATCGAAGAGAACGCTCCGGTACCAGTGAAGTGTGAAATTGCTTGGTGAGAAGTCCTGCCCCCAGGCGCGCGAGAACGAAGCCCGCAAAAGCATCATATAGGGGAGGAAAATCGAGAGCGTGGCGATGAGCAGGCAATAGGCGAAGAGCGCCCACCGCCATGGTCCGAGATGGACGGGTCGGCGCACGCCCCCCTTCCCACCGAGTGCCGCGTACCCGCGTCCGGCGAGCAGACGGCGCTGGAACCAGAGCAGTATTGCCGTCACGAAGAGAAGCGGCATCGCGAACGCTGCCGCCTGCTCGACGTGGCCGGGGAACTGGAAGAGCCGCCAGAGCAGCGTCGTGATTACTTGCGTGCGGGCCGGGATGAGCACAAGCGCGGGCGATCCGAAGAGTGAGAGCGCCTCCAGGAACGATAGGATGAATCCGGAGATGATCGCGGGGAGCACAAGCGGCAGCGTGATCCGCCGGAGCGTCGTAAACCGCCCCGCGCCAAGGTTGTTCGCCGCGTCCTCCATGTCCGAGGATACCAATTCCAGCGAGGCAGTTGTCAGCATGAAAGGATAGACGTAGGAATAGATAGCGACAACAAATGTCGCGCCACCAAGCGAGTAGACATTGAACGGCCCGTGCGCCGCGCCGCTGATCCCGGTAGCAATTCGGTTGAGCCAGCCGGAATTCGGCGCGGCGAGGAGAATCCAGGCGATCGCGCCCAGAAAGGGCGGTGTCGCGAAGGCAGCGAGCACGAGGGCGCGAATCAACCCGCGCGCCGGCATGTCCGTCCGCGCCACCGCCCAAGCCATCGGCACCCCGGCGAGCGTTCCCAGCGTCGCCGCGCCAACGGCGAGGATCAACGAGTTCTTCGCCGCGTCGAGGAATTGCGTCTGCTGCGCGACGATGGCATAATTGTGCAGCGTGAGCGCGCCCGTGCGGCCCGGCAAGATGCTCTGATAGACCAGCCAGAAGAGCGGCAAGCCGACCATCAGGACGAGCGCGACGAGCGCCAACCCCCATACCGTCCAGACCACAACGTCCGGCAGGCGTTCGAGCGCGGTCTGTCTCCACGCACGGCGTTGCGGCGTTATCGGTACCGCGATCTCGCTCACATTCTCCCCCTCAAACGAGTGTCGAGTGCTGAGTGCTGAGTCAACGTACGGTGCGCGGCGCTTGTTGGTTAGATCCCGAACGTCTTCTGGAAGTGGTCAATGACGCCCGGCAACCGATCGCGGATTTCCTGCGGGGTTCGCTGCTGGAACTTGACCGTATCGAGCGGTGGGATACCACTGAACGGCACATCACTCCGCAGCGGCACTTCGGAAAACTTGGCGAGAACCTCGGAATATTCTTTGCTTGTCATGTACTCGACAAAGAGTTTGGCGGCGTTCGGATGCGGCGCGTCCGCAAGCACACCGGATGGCGAAGGGACGAGGATCGCGCCATCCTCGGGAAGGAGCACGTCAACGGGATTACCCCGTTTCTTGTTCGCGAGTATCTGGCCCAGCGGACCGGCGGCAATCTGCCGCTCGCCGGAGACGAGGTCGGTCACCGTGTCATTGATGGACCGACCGATCTTTGGGTGCAGCGCGTTCAATTGGTCCATATACGTCCAACCGAACTCCGTTTCCATGCTCATCACCCATTGGCCGACAAAGCCGCTTGCCGCCGGATGGCCAATGGAAACCTGCTTATCCCATTTCGGATCGAGGAAGTCCTGCCAGCGCTTCGGCGCCTGATCGGCGGTAACCTTCTTGGTGTTATAGCAGGGCAGGACAATGCCGATTGAGCCGATCATGTACAGGTTATCGGGGTCAACCGAACGAATTGAGGGGAGGAGCGCGTCAATGCCACTCGGTTTGTAGGCGACGAGTTTCTTGTCATCCTTGAGTTGCAGGAAATGGCTCGGATCAGTGCTGCTGAGGATATCGGCGACTTTGAGACCCGCCTGCTGCTCCTGTTGCAGTTTCTGCCAGACCACCTGTGAAGCATTCCGCACTGCCTCGACCTTGACACCCGGATACTTCTCCGTGAACGCCTTGCCGACGGCGTCCACCACTTCCTGCGCATAATAGCCCGTGTACCAGGAGACCGTGCCCTCCTTCTTCGCCGCGTCAAGCAACTTCGCGGGATCGGCGGTGGCACCTCCCACTCCGGCGGCGGTGGGGCCGGTGACGGCTGTCGGCGCTTTGCTGCTGCCCCCGCATGCGGCGAGCATACCCGTCAGAACGCTTCCTGCCGCGCCAATTGCCGCCAACCGCAGGAAACGCCGCCGGTTGAGCCGATCCTCCTGTACGAACCCGCACAAATACTGCTCGTTGCTCATCCGATCTTTTCCCTTCCCTTTCTCATCGCCGCTATCGGACACAAAACTGCCGACGCAGTAATGGCTATGGCGTCGTCCTCTTGCAGCCGTCCCGAATGTCGCCCATCATGAAGGCACTGGATTTATGCACTGGCTTCTTTGTTCTATTACGGCGAGTGTAGTGCGCCACATCGCGGATGTCAAACGCATCGCGGTATGAGAATGCTTTCCGGCAGGCGTCGTTGACAATGCATCCGCCTGCCGTACACTGATGCCACTCCAGAGTGGACCCGCCCGCGTGTGCGTGAGATGGATTTTGTCACCACGGGGGCATAGGAAAGCGAGCATATGATGGGTTTTGCGCTGTATGATGAACGCCTCTCGTATGTGCATGGCGCGAGTGACGTACCGCTGATTGGCTCGCCCATCGGCGATCTCTTTGATCGCGTCGCCGCGCAGGTGCCGGAGAACGAGGCGCTCGTTTCCTGCCATCAGGGTGTGCGCTACACCTATCGCGCGTTTCAGATGCTCTGCGACCGTTTCGCACGCGGCCTGCTGGCGCTCGGTGTCAGCAAGGGCGACCGGATCGGTATCTGGGCGACCAACCACGCCGAATGGGTCGTCGCGCAGTTCGCGACGCCGAAGATTGGGGCGATCCTCGTCAATATCAACCCGTCGTATCGCGTCTACGAATTGGAATACGCCCTCAACCAGTCCGGGTGTACCGCGCTGATCATCGGGCCACCGTTCAAGTCATCCGACTACGCCACACTGCTACGCGAAACCTGCCCCGAACTCGACACCGCCGAACCGGGTGCCCTCCACGCCGCGCGTGTCCCGGCCCTCCGTACGGTGATTGCCTTCGGGTGCGAGACGCCCGGTGCCTATCGCTGGGATGATGTATTGGACATGGCGGAAACCGTCTCACCTGCGGAACTGGCACGGGTGCAGAGCGAGCAGCAGTTCGACGACCCGATCAATATCCAGTACACCTCCGGCACGACGGGCTTCCCCAAGGGCGTCACGCTCTCGCATCATTCGATCCTCAACAACGGTTTCTTTATCGGCGAGTACATGCGCTTTTCGCCCCAGGACCGGCTCTGCATCCCCGTTCCCTTCTACCACTGCTTCGGTATGGTGCTCGCGAACCTCGCCTGCGTCACCCACGGCGCGACAATGGTCATTCCCGCCCCCGGCTTTGATCCGAAAAGCGCGCTCGCAGCAGTTGAGAAGGAGCGATGCACCGCGCTCCATGGCGTGCCGACGATGTTTATCGCCGAACTGGCGCACCCGGAATTCGACTCGTTCGATCTTTCGTCATTACGGACGGGCATCATGGCGGGATCACCCTGCCCCGTCGAGGTAATGAAGCAGGTCAACGCGCGCATGCACATGACGGACGTGACGATCTGCTATGGCATGACCGAGACTGCCCCTGTCTCCTTCCAGAGCACGACCGATGACCCAATCGAGAAGCGCGTCAGCACCGTCGGACGCGTCCATCCGCACGTCGAGTGCAAAATCATTGATCCCGTGACGGGCGCGGTTGTCCCGCGCGGCACGACGGGCGAATTGCTCTCGCGCGGGTACATCGTTATGCTCGGCTACTGGAACAATCCCGAAGCGACCGCGCAAGCCGTGGATGCGGGACGCTGGATGCACACCGGCGACCTCGCAACGATGGATGACGAGGGATATGTGAATATCGTTGGTCGCTCGAAGGACCTCATCATTCGCGGTGGCGAGAACATCTACCCGCGCGAGATCGAGGAATTCCTCTATCCGCATCCGAAGATTCAGGATGTACAGGTGATCGGCGTGCCGGACGAGAAGTATGGTGAGGCAGTGATGGCCTGGGTAATCCTCAAAGCGGGCCACGACGCGACGGAGGACGAACTACGCGACTACTGCCGTGCCCGCATCGCGCACTACAAAGTGCCACGCTACTGGAAGTTCACCGATGCCTTCCCGATGACCGTCACCGGCAAAATCCAGAAGTACAAGATGCGTGAGACTGCGACTGAAGAACTCGGCCTGGAGAATGCGGCGGCAGTCCGCACGGCATAGAATTGGGGCATTTCTCGTACACTGTGGCGAGCATACAGTGTACTGATGCAGTCGTTTGGAGATGTTTCGATGTCAGTAGAGAGAGAGATGCAGAGCAAGTGAATCGGTCGCTCCCGACGACCGTGATCCAGTGCTGTCTCCCGGAATGCGCGTGCGTCTCCACCGACCGGCTCTTCCAAGCACTCAACAAACTCGGACATGATGTCGAGATCAATGTGAAGCCGAAACCTCAGTATCGTCTGTATGCACGTACAACTGTGGTAGTCCAATAAGCCATGTCGCCTTGCAATCGACACGGCTACTTCGCGACATTAGAGGTCGGCGAGGCGTTCTTTCCATGTGGTTGCCTGCTCGTAGGCGTGCGCGACGCGGAGGCAGATCTCCTCACCGAGGACGGGGCCGAGGACTTGCAGGGCGATGGGCAGCCCGTCTGTGAAGCCACAGGTCAGCGAGATGCCGGGGGTACCGGCCATGTTGGCGGGGATAGTGAGCACATCGTTGAGGTACATCGCCAGCGGGTCCTGTACTTTCTCACCGAGTTTGAAGGCGACGGTCGGTGAGGTCGCAGCGACAATCGCGTCAACACGCGTGAATGCTTCGTCGAAGTCGCGCTTGATGAGCGTGCGCGTCTTCTGTGCCTTGATGTAGTAGGCATCATAGTAGCCTGACGAAAGCGCGTAGGTGCCGAGCATGATGCGGCGCTTCACTTCCGGGCCGAATCCTTCGCCGCGCGTCAGTTCGTAGGAATCGCGCAAGTCGCCCGCCCGATGCGCGTAGCCGTACTTGACGCCGTCGAAGCGCGCGAGGTTCGCGGAGCATTCGGCAGGCGCGATGATGTAGTACGTCGCCAGCGCGTATTTGGTGTACGGGAGGGAAATTGGCACGATGTCCGCACCAAGCCGTGCGAACTCGGCAATCGCTTCCCGCACCGCTGCCTCCACCTCCGGTTGCATTCCCTCAACGAAGTATTCGGCGGGCACACCAAGCCGCACGCCGCGTATGTCGCCCGTCAGCACAGTGCGATACGCGGGTACCGGCACATCAAGGCTCGTGCTGTCGAGCGGATCATGCCCGGCAATTGCTTCAAGGATAATCGCCGCATCCTCCACCGTGCGAGCAAAGGGGCCGATCTGATCGAGGCTGCTGGCGAAGGCGATCAGGCCATAGCGCGAGACGCGTCCATAGGTCGGCTTCATCCCGACGACACCACAAAACCCGGCTGGTTGCCGGATGCTGCCGCCCGTATCCGAACCGAGTGCGCCCATTGCCTCTCGCGCTGCCACCGCCGCCGCCGACCCGCCGGACGACCCGCCCGGTACCCGATCAAGATTGCCCCACGGGTTGTGCGTCGGGCCATAGGCGCTATTTTCGGTACTGGAACCCATGGCAAACTCATCGGTGTTCGTCTTGCCAAGAAAGACCGTTCCCTGCGCCCGCATCTTCTCGACGACTGTTGCGTCATATGGAGAACGGTATCCGGCAAGGATTCGACTCCCGGCAGTTGTCGGCGCGTCTGTCGTGACGAGCACGTCTTTCAGCGCCACCGGGATGCCGGTCAACGGCGCGGCGTCGCCCGCCGCGATGCGCCGGTCTGCCTCTTCAGCCTGCGCGTGCGCCACATCGCCCATCGTGTGCAAAAAGGCATGCACGCGATCATCCACCGCCGCGATCCGCGTGAGATGTGCGTCAGTCAGCTCGGCGCTGCTCACCTCCCGCCGGTCGAGAAGATCGCGCGCCTTGGCAATCGTCAATGTCGTCAATGCGCTCGTTGTCACGCCCATTACGATCCCTCCAGCACGGCGTCCACCTCGATGAAATTATCTTCGGTGCGCGGCGTGTTCGCGAGCGCGACCGCTATCGGCAACGAGGGACGCACGGTGTCATCGCGCAAGACGCTCGTCACGGCGATCACCTGCGCGGTCGGCGGGATGGCGGTGGTATCAACCTCCTGCAACTGATTAATATGCGCGAGGATACTATCCAACTGACCGCGCAACGCGTCCAACTCCTTGGTCGAGAAGCGGAGATAGGCGAGCGCCGCCACATGTTGCACCTCTTTGAGCGTCAGTTCCGCCACCGTATTTCCTCCCAGGATTCTCGCGCCGCACATTCTTGCCGCATGCGGGCGCTAGCCAATCACAAACTTCTGGTGGCGCATAAGGATACTCTGCATCAGACCCTGCCCAACGAGCAGCGTCCATAGTTGCGTGCCGCCGTAGGAGATGAAGGGCAGCGGCACGCCCGTGACAGGCATCATTCGGGCATTCATACCGATGTTGACGATCACCTGAAAGAGCAATTGCGCGGTGATGCCCATCGCGATCAATTGCCCGAACGAATCACCCGCCGTCATCACAACTTTGGAATAGCGCCAAATCAGCATCATAAAGAGTGTGATGAGCGCCAGGCAGCCAAGGAAGCCAAACATCGCCGCCGCATGCGCGAAGATAAAGTCGGTCGTGCGGACTTTCAGGAAGTCGTAGTCGCTCTGGATGCCGCCGTGAATGCCATTGCCTGCCACGCCGCCGCCAGCAATCGAGCGCTGCGCCTGGACAATGTTGTAGCCCTCGTTCTGGAAATTCTTCGGGGATGTTGGATCGAGGAAGGCGTCAAACCGCGTTTTCTGATAGTCCGGCAAATGTTTCCAGAGCAGGATGGATGCCGGCACGGCGGCGATGAGTACCCCGGCAAAATAAATCAAACGCGTGCGCGAAATCCCCATCATCGCGATCCAGATCGCGATAAAAACCAACGCCGTGCCAAGATCCGGCTGCTTGTAGATGAGCAGTGCGGGTACCATAACAATGGCGAGTGAGATAAGGAAATTATACCAGCGCGTCATCGCCGCACCCCGGCTGCTAATAAAGGCGGCGAGCCCGATGATAACAGCAATCTTCGCCGCTTCGGATGGCTGAAAAAGCGTCAATTTGAAGTCGAACCAGCGGCGCGCGCCACTAATCGTCGTACCCACAAATAGCACCGCGACGAGCAGGAAGACGCTTCCCACATAGATGATCGGTGCGACACCCCGGAAAACCCGGTAATCAAGAAGGGAAAAGGCGACCATCAAGCCGACGCCGACGATAAAATAGGCGAGTTGACGGACGGGAAGGCTGCCCGGCGTCAGTGCACCGGCACCGTTCGCGCTGTAGATCGTCAGGATGCCGAAGCCGGTGAGCGCAAGCGTCACGACGACGATATAGAAATCGAGATAGCGCGTCCGCGCGCGGTCAAATGTTGTGCTGGCGCTCATCACTGCCACGATAGGGTGCTTCCCTTTCTATCGGGAGATGATCCCGCTAACGGATTAGAGAATCGTGTTTCCGTTGATCTCGATATGGAAGCGGCATCCGAGGAACTCGGCCGCCCGCTTCGACTGCAACATGCGCGGCAGGAAGATCTCGAAGTAATCCATCACAGACGAAATCGCCGTATCAATCGTCAGTTCGAGCGTGATCGTCTTCTCGTCCGCATCTACGCGGAGAAAGGACGAAACGACGGCATAGTTCACTCGGTCGTGCGCGTCGAAGGTGGAAGGATCGGGATTGCGGACGCGCGAGCGATGAACGTCTGATTTATCCGCGACGATCAGCGCCGCGCAGACCGCATGCACCGGTTCGGCGAGGCCGCCGCCATCATCCCCATGGCTACCAATCGCGCCCATGACGACCGCAATATCATCCATCGGCATGCCGAGTCGCTGAAGAATCGGCATACTCATCACCGCGCCGCTGTTCGGGTGTCCGCGCCGGTTCACGACGTTTCCGATGTCGTGCAAGATGCCCGCAATGGCGGTCACTTCCTGGATTTGCTCATCGTAGCCAAGGATGCGCACGACATTCCGCGCGATCCGGGCGACGAGCGTCACATGCCGTAGGCCATGCTCCGTATACCCAACGACGCCAAGGTTCCGGTTTGCATGGTCAATTAGTTTTCGTACGTCGGCATCATGCTCGACGATCTGGTAGGTCACCGGCATTGCGGCGGCGGTCGTCTCCAGTGTTGTCTCTTTCGGCGTTGGCGGTACCGTCGCGACGTGCGGCACGAGTGGCTTTCGCTGTTCGACATTGATCGTCGTCGCGGCGATCCCTGCTGCCGTTTGCGTCGTCGCCTCGGCGACGGTCGTCTTCCTTTGTAGCTGTGCCATCCCAAAACCCTTTCCCCAATGGGCGATTACGAATCGCGCATCGTGCTTCATTCAGCATACCACAGGCGGCATTGCGCGGCGGAAACTGGCAATCTCCGATCTTATGTGGCAATGGACATCACATTGCCAATATCTGCACCGTTTGGTATACAGCGGTTATTGTTTTGTCTCCAGTTTATTTTGGAGTGCAGGCGTATGGAAGATATACTGATCGTCGAAGCGGCAACGGAAGCAGTTCTTCATGCAGGCGAACGGCGGTTTCACGCGCTCGTCGAGCATATTTCGGATGCCGTCGCGCTCCTTAACCGGCACGGCAAGGTCGTCTATAGTGGTCCATCCACCACGCGCATACTAGGCTACGAGATCGGGCAGAACATCGGACGCAGCGCATTCCTGCTCGTCCATCCCGAAGACCAACCGGCGGCACGGGAACGTTTCTCTGCACTCCTACGATCGCCGGGCGCGTCCGCACCGATCAAGGATCGCTTACTCCATCGGGATGGTTCATGGCGGCATATGGAAGGGATCGCGACGAACCTACTCGATGAACCGGGAGTGCATGCGGTCGTCCTGACCTATCGCGATAGTACGGAACGTATCATGGCGGAGGAGGCGCTCCGCGAGAGCGAAGAGCGGTATCGTGCCGTGATCGCCGCGCTTGATGAGGGCATCGTCGTCCAGAATCCGGACGGCAGAATCACCGACGCGAACGAGAGCGCGTGTCGCGTTTTCGAATTGAGCCGCGAGCAGTTGATCGGACAAATGTCCCTGGACAGCCAGTGGCAAACCGTCCATGAGGACGGCTCGCTCTTCCCGACCAGGACGCATCCCGCAACGATTGCCCTTGGGACCGGTCAGCGACAAACGCGCGTCATTATGGGGGTTGAGAAAAGCGACGGAGCGCGTACCTGGCTCTCGATTAACGCCCAACCATTATTTCATGGCGATGCGCTCACCCCGTACGCGGCCGTCACCTCGTTCACCGATATTACGGAACGCAAGCGTGCCGATATGCAACTCATACGGGCCGCGCACTACGACGCGCTTACCAGCCTCCCGAATCGCGGCTTCTTCATGGAGCAGCTCGTGCATGCGTTCAGCCGTGCCAAACACGGCGAACCGTACGGATTCGCACTTCTCTTCCTCGATTTCGACCATTTCAAGGCCGTCAATGACAGCCTCGGCCATGCTGTCGGCGACAGCGCGCTCGCGGCAATTGCTCGACGACTCGAACACGCGCTACGCCCAGCGGACAGTGTCGCGCGGCTTGGCGGCGATGAGTTCGCAATCCTCGCAGGGAATGTGAGCGGACTGACCGAGGCAACAACAATCGCGATGCGTTTGGGTAAAGCGCTTGCGGAGCCATTGATCGTCAACAGCCGTGAGATCCACATGACGGCAAGCATCGGCGTTGTCCTCAGTGGGCCGGAGTATGACAGTGGCGACGACATGCTGCGCGGTGCTGACGCCGCGATGTACCGCGCGAAGCGTGAAGCAGGCTGACAGCACGCGGTTACCGACGCGGAAATACGGACGCGCGTTTAAGCGGTTGCCCTCCGCGAGCGCGATCTAGAAGCGTAAATTCTCCAGCGTATCAGGCACGACGATCCCGAACAGGCGGGCCGCATTCGCCGTCGTCGCTACGGCGATGGTTTCCACGTCGGTCTGCTTAAGTATGGCGATCCGTTCCGCGACGAGCGCGACATAGGCCGATTCATTACGCCGCCCGCGATGCGGATGGGGCGCGAGATAGGGGCTGTCGGTTTCGATCAGCAGGCGGTCGAGCGGGAGAGCGCGCACGGCGTCGTGGAGTGCGGTTGCGTTCTTGAACGTGACCGGGCCACCAATACCGAGATGCAATCCAAGCGCGAGCAGTTCCGCCGCGAACTCCAGCCCGCCGTTGAAGGCATGCAAGACGCCATGAACCGGCCCATGCGCCGCGACATCCGCGCGCAAGATCGCCAGTAGGTCTTGCCGCGCCTCCCGGTGATGAATGACGACGGGCTTGCCAAGCGTACGTGCCAGCGCGAGGTGTGCCTCGAAGGCCGCTCGCTGTCGCTCCGGCAGTGCATCGTCGCGGTAATAGTCGAGCCCCGTTTCGCCGACCGCTACCACTTTCGGCTGCGCGTGCAGTTCCAGGAGGGTTGCAATCATCGCATCATCCCACGTCGCGGCATCATTCGGGTGGAAGCCAAGGCAGGCGAAGACGCCGGGGTGTGCGGCCGCCAGCGCGAGCGTTGTCGGCCACGTCGCGGGGTTGTAGCCGACATTAACGATGGCGCGTACTCCGGCGTCCGCCGCGCGCCGGAGAACAGCCGCGCACTCTTCGTCGAACTGCGGCGCGTCGAGATGGGCATGCGAATCACAGAACATACTGCGCCTCGTGGTTCGGCATTGTCGCGGCAGACCCCCCCCCCGACCCCTCCCCGACGCGGGGAGGGGAGCCGGAATGGACTGGAGTGAAACCCCTCCGGGTGCCCTTTGGGCAGTATCGGGAGGGGCAGGGGTGGGTATTCCCCGCGAAACGCAAGAACGCATATACCTTGGGCCTACGTTAACGTGGCACGGCACCTGCATACATGGTATCGCAGGGTGGTCACTCGTGTGATGGTATCCGGGGGTGAGACAGATGACAACGGCAACACGCACGCGCTCCGCGCCGCAGCAGACGAAACAGAAACCGAAAATAGACTACAAAGAAGTCGGCCGCGCGGCGATCAAGGAGTTCAGCCAGGACGACTGTACGGGTCTCGCGGCGGAATCCGCGTACCACATTCTCTTCGCGATTTTCCCATTGGCGATCTTTGGCGCCGCGATGTCCGCAATCGTCAATAGTATCTTCGGTCTCGACCTCTTCGGGAAGATCATGAGCGCCCTTACCTCCCGGTTACCGCGCGATGCCGCGACTGCGCTTTCCGGGCCGCTGGCAAAGGTGCTCAGCAACCAGAGCGGCGGCCTGCTCTCTTTCGGTATTATCACCGCCCTCTTGTCCGGTTCGGCCGCAGTGAGCACCTTCATCAAGGCGCTCAACCGCGCCTATGATGTCGAGGAGACACGATCGTTCTGGCGACGTAAGGGAACGGAAGTCCTGCTGACGCTCTTCGTTGGCATCGTTGCCGCCGCCGCGTTTATTTTCATTGTCTTCGGCGGCAAACTTGGTGATGCAATCGCCAAGCACATCGGCGCAGGGCATATCTTCACCATTGTCTGGAACATTTTGCGCTGGCCGCTGATCCTTGCCTTCATCTCACTCGCGCTCGCTGTCTTTTACTGGGTTGGACCGAACATCAAGCAGAAGTTCACCTGGATTTCAGCTGGCGCGATTGTGGCGACGATTGCCTGGGTCGTAGCAATTGGCGTCTTCGGCCTCTATGTCTCCAAGTTCGGTAGCTACAATAAGACCTACGGCACGCTTGGCGGCATCATCGTGCTGCTATTGGTCTTCTATATCTCGTCCCTGGTCATTATGTTCGGCGGGCAACTGAATAGTGAACTCGCCAAGCGGTATGATCCGGCAACGATCGAGGATATTGCCGCGCATCCCGAAAAGGACAAGGGCGAGACGATCTACGCCGACAAAGCGCCGAAGAAGTCGCAGTCGGATCGCGAGTCCGATTTGAAAGGCGCGGAGGCGCGTGGTGAACCGATCAGTAATCGCACTGCACCGACCGCGAAGACCGCAAGCGGCAAACAGCGCATGGTTAACTACGCGACCGGCAAGCGCGAAGACCCCTCACCGCACCCCGATGCGCAATACACAATGACCGCAACTCCAAACATGGCGCAACGCAATGGCACCTATGGCCCTGCGGAATCGCCGACGAAGCGCGCGGCGGTCGGCGTCGGTCTCCTCGGCCTTAGTGCGGTAGGGATGGCGGCGAAGCGGTTTTTAAAGAAGTAAGAAAGAGACCTCACCCCCTGCCCCCTCTCCACTGCGATGGAGAGGGGGTTCATCGTTACCACGTTTTATTGCTCCCCTCGCCCCGTGAGGGAGAGGGGTCAGGGGCGAGGGGTGATCTACTTCACCGTGACACTCTTCGCAAGGTTGCGCGGCTTGTCAGGGTCGAAGCCGCGCAGGAGCGCGAGATGATAGCCGAGCAACTGCGCGGGGATGACATTGACGAGGGGCGAAGCATCGCCAACATCGGCAACCGGAATGTGGACATGGAATGCCTCGTCCGGCTCCGGTGAGACGCCGATAATGAACCCACCCCGCGCGCGCATCTCCATCGCACCTGAGAGGATATCCGCGCGCGTCTCGTCCATCGGCGCGAAGACGAGGCAGGGCGTATCCTGCTCGATCAAGGCGATCACACCGTGCTTCAGTTCGCCGCCGGCGAATCCTTCCGCATGCATGTACGAGACTTCTTTGATTTTCAGCGCGGATTCGAGCGCTGTTGGATAGGCAAGTCCGCGACCGATGACGTAGAGATGATTCTTGCCGACGATCCGCGCCGCGACAGCGCGCACCGTCTCCGCGCATTCGCCATTCAGCGCCGCATCAACGGCGACTGCGGCTTTCCGAAGCAGCGCCTGGCCTTCGTCGAGTTTGCCCGCGAGAGCATATGCCGCGAGAAGGAGAATCGCGACTTTCGCCGTGTACGCTTTCGTGGACAAGACGCATTGCTCTGGGCCTGCCGTCAGCGGCACAACGACATCCGCGATCCGCGCGAGGCTCGAACCGGGCACATTGACGAGTGCGCCGATCTGCGCGCCCCGCGCCCGCGCCGCGTTGACACCCTCAATGATGTCCGCTGTCTCACCGCTCTGCGAGAGCGCGATCACCAGCGAGCGCGGCGTGATAAAGTGCTCGTGATACTTGAATTCAGAGCCAAGGATGAAGTTGATGTGCCGCTGCGCGACGCGCGAGAAGAGGTATGTCCCGGAGAGCGCGGCGTATGATGCCGTACCGCATCCCAGCAAAAAGGTACCGAACGAGAGCGCGATGCGGTCCGCCAAGTCCTGCGCGAGGGCGGCGTGGTCATCCGCGAGGCGTGCGATGATTGCTGGCTGCTCAGCCATCTCTTTCGACATGAAGTCCGGGTACTCACCAATGCCCGCATCGTCCGGTCGCCAGGTCACCCGCTCCTCACGCACGTCGAGCGGCGCGCCGTCCTCCAAATTGGAAAGGACGATCGTGCCCGGTGTCATCGTCGCCACCTGGCGGTCATCAAGATAGACAACACGGTCGGTATACTCCAGAAGGGCAACGACATCAGACGCGATATAGGTCGCCTCGTCGCTGATGCCGACGATCAGCGGTGAAACATTCTTGACAGCGACGAGTTCCTGCCGGTCTACGTGCATGACGATAACGGCGTTAAGGCCCGCCAACTGCCGGAACGCATAACGCACCGCCCATGTCAGGTCGGACTCCGGATTCTCGTGATGGGCGAGCGCCTCCTCGACGAGATGGACGATCACCTCGGTATCGGTGTCCGAACGGAAGGTATGCCCGCGGGCGATCAGCCCCGCCTTCAGCATAATATAGTTCTCGACGATGCCGTTATGGATCAGCGCGACCCGGCGGGATTCGTCCTGGTGCGGGTGCGCATTTGGCTCCGTGACGCCGCCATGCGTCGCCCAGCGCGTATGCCCGAAGCCGATCGTACTCTTCGGCAGCGTCGTCTCCGCCAGCCCGATCTTGCCGACATGCTTCTCAACTTCGAGCCCGACGCCATTGCGAACGGCGATCCCCCACGAGTCGTAGCCGCGATATTCGAGCCGTTTGAGTGCGGCAAGCGTCATCCCCGGCACATCAACCTTTGTTTCCGCGCACCCGACATAGCCGAAAATTCCGCACATCCGTCATTTCCTTTCCATGCACACGACGACATGACCCACACCACAGTGTGGCCTTCTCTATCGCGCTGGCTCTGGAAAAAAGGGGACACATCGCACGGTCATTGTCGGTGCTGTATGCCACCGGTTTTCTCCGTACGTGACGACCGTGTCAGCCGGGGAGCCACCCGCCGAAATCCTCGCACAGCCCCCGCCTCGTCACCCGGTCACCTCCTCGACCGGGCCTGGCGCTACGAACCAATCGTCCCTTTATCCTCATCAGCGCACTTGCGCGAGTCTACGCTCCACGCAACGGAGAGTCAATCGAACTGCGGATCAACAATGCGTCAGCAGCATGAATTATAACGGAGGCAGGCCCGCTTTTGTGACGATACGGTGTGCCAAAGATACGTCGCGCAATGTTCAGGCACGGACATTGATGCGGAAACCGGAACTGGACGGGCATTGCATCGTTAATAGATAGGGAATGCACAATTGGGAAGTCGCCGCGCGTATCGCTGCCAAGATCACGGAAGGGGAAAGACCGCCATGAGTTCGTATCCGCCGCAACCACCGAGTGCGTATCCGTCACCTAACCCGCCCTACCCGCCCTACCCGCCTGCCTCGCCTGGCTACGGCCCGCCACCCGCCGGGCAACCGGGTTATCCAGGCGCACCGCCGCCGTATCTAGGTGCGCCACCATCCTATCCCGGCGGTGCAATCCCGCCCTATCAGCAGTATCAGCAGCCACTGCCTGGCCAGCCCGGCTACCAGTGGGGCGCGGGCACGCCTGCGTACAATTTTGCGAGCTTCGGCCAGCGACTGATCGGCGTCATTATTGACGGGCTAATTCTCATCGCGCTCGCGGCCATCCCCGCCATTATCGGTATCGTCCTGATTTCCACCAGTGTGACTACCTATGGGGACGGCACCAGCGAAGTAACGAATGGCACGGCAATGGGGATCGCCGTGCTCTTCTTCATCATCGCCTTCATCATTGCCGTGCTCTATGAACCGCTCCTCACCGCACGCAAAGGCCCGAAGAATGGCCAGACATTCGGACGATCCGTCGCGGGGATCCGAATTACGAATTTGCAGGGCGGCCCAATCAGTGCCGGTCAAGCATGGGGACGATACCTCTTCAAGGGATTTTTCTCAGGAAGCGTCTTCTACCTCGGCTATCTCTGGATGCTCTGGGACACGAACAAGCAGGGCTGGCATGACAAGGTCGCGAATACGCTCGTACTCAAGGCGTGAATGGTACGTAATGCGTAGTGAATGGGAAAGGGAAAAGGAAAGCAGGATCAAGGCAGAAAGAGGCGGAAATAGGTGATGGTGGGCTTTAGCCTGCCGACAGGGACACTGGGTCATGCACGGATGTCAGTCAGAAACCGCGCACGCGCGGATCAGTGAGGAGCAATTCCATGAGCACGACCCCTCCCATGCAACCACCCGGTGGACCACCACCCTATGTTCCGCCACCCTATCAGAGCCAGCCGCCCGGCGGTGCCCCGCTCTACACGACACCGCCGCCGTACATGCCGCCCGGCGGGCCTGGCTATCAGTGGCAAGGCACCGTGCCAACCGCGCAGTACGCGAGTATTGGCGTACGGTTCGTGGCCATCCTGGTTGACGGCTTAATTATTGGCATCCCGCTCCTCGTCATCGAGGCAATCCTCGGTTTCGCTGGTTCGCCGGTCGCCGCATTGCTCAACGCCCTCGCCTACTTCCTCTACGAAGGGGTGCTGTTGACATCGTGGAACGGCCAGACCGTCGGTAAAAAACTGATGAGCGTCCGTGTCGTATCGGCGGATGGTCAGCCACTCACGACGAACAAGGCGTTTACCCGCACGGGCGTGAAGGCGATCCTTTCGGTCGCCAGTTCGATCAAGCCGCCCTTCACCTCATTCCTCGGCATCGCCTCGCTGCTTGATTACCTCTGGCCATTCTGGGATGCCAACAAGCAGACATGGCACGACAAAGCTGCGGGGACGTACGTCGTCAAGGCATAGCAAGGGAGCGTCATGCTCCTTGTTCGTCGTTCAGCACGATTTCGAGCCGCTTGTTGCTCTTGCCTTTCGATCGGGTGCCGACGATACGGATGCCGCTAACCTCGCCGGTGTGCGCGACATGGGTGCCACCGTCTGCTTGCAGGTCCAGGCCGACGATCTCCACGGTGCGCACCTCGGTCATACCCGGAGGCAGCAGATTGATTTTCGTGCGGATCAGATCCGGGATGGCGAATGCCTCGTCGCGCGGGAGGATGTGGACCCGGATGGGCAGATCGGCGCGAATCGCTGCGTTCGTCGCCTCTTCAATCGCCGCGACGCGCTCCGGTGAGAGGTCCTCCAACTCGAAGTCCATCCGTGACCGGTCAATATCCATCTGGCCCCCAGTGACGAGCGCGCCGTAGTCGCGGAAAACGACGCCGCAGAGGCAGTGCATCGCCGTGTGCGTCCGCATTAGCCGGTAGCGGCGGTCCCAATCCACGCGCATCCGCACCGTCGTCCCGATTGACGGCAAGGGGCCGTCGAGCGTATACGCGATTTCCGCGCCCTGTTTTGTCGCCCGTGTGATGGGTGCCTGCCGATCATCCCATGCCAGCATGCCGGTATCCGCCGGTTGCCCGCCGCCACCCGGATAGAGTACCGTCCGCGCCAGAATCACCGCAGGTGCGCCGTTCGCCTCGCTCTGTCCAGTCACCACTGTGTCACTCTCCCGCAGGTAACTGTCGGTCTGATACAGCAGTTCCGTCATCCGTCCCGCCTCTCATCCATCGCATACAACGCCGGTAGCGCGCCTCTCACAATCCAGCCTATAATACTCTGTGTAGCGTCGCTTTCCCTTCTGGTGGGCGAAGCGCTGTGTATCAGGCATGGGGGAGAAGTCCTGAGATGGGGGGCAATCCGTGGACGGCGTCGCCGCAATGATCCTGGCCGGCGGGCAGGGAGAACGATTAAGTATCCTCTCGCGGCAGCGGGCGAAACCCGCCGTGCCGTTCGCCGGGAAGTACCGCATCATTGATTTCACGCTCTCGAACTGCGTCAACTCGGGCATCACGAATGTCGCTGTGCTGACGCAGTATCGGCCGCACTCGCTCAATGATCATATCGGCATCGGCCAACCGTGGGATCTCGACCGCTCCCGTGGTGGCGTGCAGATGCTTCAACCGTACCTTGGCCGGGCACGGTCGGACTGGTATCGAGGGACGGCGGACGCGATCTACCACAACCTGTGGTACGTGATGCCAAAGCAGTTCAACGATGTGCTGATTCTCTCCGGCGATCACGTCTACAACATGGACTATCGCCCCCTCCTCGATTCCCACCGCAAACGCAACGCCTCCGTGACGGTCGGCGTCCAGCCGGTGCCGCTGGAAGATGCGAGCCGGTTTGGCCTGCTCGTCACGGACGATGACGACCGCGTGATTGCGTTTCAGGAAAAGCCGGAAACCCCACGCAGCACCCTCGCCTCGATGGGCATTTATGTTTTCAACAAGGACGTGCTCGTCGAGACGCTGGAAATAGGCGAATCGAGCCTCGAGCGAACGATGCTTGATTTTGGCAAGGATATTATCCCGATGGTCATTGAGCGGGGCGATGTCTATGCCTATGCCTTCGACGGGTACTGGCAGGATGTCGGCACATTGCAGTCGTACTGGGAGACCAATCTCGCGCTCCTGGATGATCTGCCGCAATTGAACCTCTACGATCCTGACTGGGTGATCCACACACGCTCGGAGGAGCGACCGCCCGCCAAGATCATGGAGGGGTCGCACGTCTCGCGGTCACTCGTCTCGAACGGCTGCATCATCATTCGTGGCCATGTCGAGCACTCTGTACTGTCGCCGGGCGTGATCGTCCGCGAGGGAGCGGTCGTGCGCGATAGCATCATCATGGGCGACACAGTGATCGCCGAGGGCGCGGTGATCGAGCGGTGCATCATTGACAAGCAGGCATACATCGGCGCCGGGAGTCGCCTCGGCTTCGGCGATGATACCCCGAATATGCTCGATCCGCGCCGCGTCAATACCGGCATTACGCTCGTCGGAAAAAACGCGCGCGTCCCGGCGAATGTCACAATCGGCCGCAATGTCATCATCGCTCCGGAAGTGCAGGAACATGAGTTCCCCAGTTATCTCATTGCGAGCGGGGAGACGGTTGATTCCCGTACGCCATCATGGGCCTGACGAAGTAACGAGTACTGAGCAGTCAGTATCGGATTGAGGAATGTAATGCAAGATGTCCACAGAAGCGCCAACGACATAGCGTCATCCGCTTCTCAGTACTCAGTACTCATGCCGCCCAAAGGGCACCCGCATCACTCCCAGGCCGCACTCGTGTTTGTGCTGCACGGCCATTTGCCGTACGCGCGGCGGCAGGGGCAGTGGCCGCATGGCGAGGAGTGGATTCACGAGGCAGCATCAACGACGTATATCCCGCTCCTGATCGCGTTAACCGACATGGCAGAGCGCGGCGTGCCATTCCGGCTGACGATTGGCCTGACCCCAATCCTGATGGAGCAACTCTCCGATGCCGCAGTGATCGCCAATCTGGAAACGTACCTGCTGGATCGCCTGCGCCGCGCGGAATCTGACCGCATCCGGTTCGCGCATGAGGGGTTCGCGCGCGAGGCGCGGGTCGCGATGATGTACGCGGAGCATTTCGACCGCGCACTCGAAGCCTTCCAGACGCGATTCAACCGCAACATCGTCGCCGGATTCGCCGCGCTGCAACGCTCCGGGCATGTCGAACTGATGGTCTCCGCCGCAACGCACGGCTATTTGCCGCTGCTCGGTCGGGCATCGTCCATCGCCGCGCAGTTGCAGATCGGCATTGATACATACGAGCGACATGTCGGAACCAAACCAACTTCGATCTGGCTGCCCGAGTGCGCATACCGACCCGCGCAAGGAGGCTTGCCGGGCATCGAGACATTTCTGGCGGCGCAGGGCCTCAATCTCTTCTTCACCGAGGCGGAATCACTGGAAGAAGCGCCGCTTGCGGGTGGCGACGCAGGGCGTCCGACAACGTTCCGGCCATATCATATTGCGTCGTCCCGCGTGAGCGTCGTCGGCCGTAATGCGCGGGTGCGGGAACAAGTGTGGTCCCGGTACGAAGGATATCCGGGTGACCGCGACTACCGCGAGTTTCACCGCAAGGATGCCGAGAGCGGCCTCTGGTACTGGCGGATCACTGGCGAGGGGGTGGATTTGGGCGAGAAAGACCTCTACGAACCCGCATGGGCGGCGACGAAGGTCGAGGCGCACGCGCATCATTTCGTCTCGGTTGTTGAGGATGAGGCGGCGAAATGGGGTGCCACGTCCGCAATAACGGGGCTGATCAGCGCTGCCTATGACGCGGAACTCTTCGGCCACTGGTGGTTTGAGGGTGTCCAATGGCTCGCGCGCGTCCTGGAACTCGCTGCCAGCGGTAATCATCCAACGATCACGACCGCAACGGCCGGTGGGTACGTCAGCACCTATCCCGCGACTGAGGCGATTAACCTGCCGCCATCGTCGTGGGGCCGCTACCGCACCGATTACACCTGGAACAATGCAAAGACGGCGTGGATGTGGCCGGTCGTCCACGAGCGAGAGCGGCGGATGGAGATGCTCGTCGCACGCTATCCGCGCGCGCGCGGGTCCCTCCGGGTGACGCTCGCACAGGCGAGCCGCGAGTTACTCCTGCTCGAATCGTCCGACTGGCCCTTCCTCGTCACGACCGGCCAGGCAGACGAATACGCGACGCGTCGCTTTAATGCCCATGTCAAGCGGTTCGACCGGCTGACCATACTGCTCGACGCGGGCACGGCGAATACGAGTGCCGGGAAGCATCTGCGGACGCGGATCGAGCAACTGGACAATCCCTTTCCGCGCCTCGATTATCACGTCTTCCAGGATCGCGGCCCGGCGAACGCCTCCCTGGGCCCGATCAGCCCCGGCAGTAGCAGCCCGGAAATCCGCTCCACAAGCGCGATATCCGACCAGACGTCGGCAGATACGCCTATTGATAGCGGCTGGGGATCGGACTATCTCTGGCACTCCAGCGTCGCACAACGAAGCAATGAGCAATGAGTAGAGAGTTCGGAGTTCGATGTTTGCAGCGTGTGATGCACGAAATCCCGCACTCCGCACTCCGTACTTTCTACTTGCTACTCAATGGAGGGACCGCCTGAGGATATTGATGCTGAGTGCGGAGGTTGCGCCGTACGCGAAGGTTGGCGGTCTGGCTGATGTGGTTGGGTCCTTGCCGCTCGCGCTGGCGGCAGACGGACACGAAGTCGTCGTCGCGATGCCCCGCTATGGCTCGATAGATCTGGATCGCTACGCGCTCGCTCTCCCAACTCGCGGCTTCATGGTGACGCTGGGCCGGGGTACGTCGCACGGCTTCGGCTTTTTCGAGGGCCGGATGGGTGCGGACGACCTGCCGGACAGCGCGCGCCCCCGGATCATTTTCGCGGACAACACCCTTCTCTTTGGCGCACTGCACGTCTATGGGCTCCCGCACGAGCACGAGCGATTCTTCTTCTTCTGCCGCGCCGCACTGCAATGGTGTACCGAAAACAGCTGGCAGCCAGACCTCGTTCATTGCCACGACTGGCATACCGCTATTACCATCCACTGGCTGCGCTACACCATGCAGTGGGATCGGTTCTGGGATCGGACAGCGACTGTTTTCACAATCCATAACCTCGCCTATCAGGGCATCTTCGGCAGTGACTATCTCTTTAGTCTCGCGGACATGAGCGGCACGCACATGCTGCCGATTGAGTACGCGCGATTCGGCGGTGCGGCGAATCCGATGGCGCGTGGCATCGTCGAATCGGATGTCGTCAACACCGTCAGCCCTACCTATCACAATGAAATCCGCATGCCGGAGAACGGCGAAGGGCTTGATACGATCCTCCGCGAGCGTGGTGATGCATTCGTCGGCATCCTTAACGGCATTGATGAGACAATCTGGAACCCCGCGACCGACCCGGCGATTGCCGTGCAGTATGATGTGAGGAATCACACCGCAAAGGCGGGAAACAAGGCCACGCTCCAAGACGATCTCGGCCTCGATGGCGATCCGCGCGCGCCGGTGATCGGCGTTGTCTCGCGGCTGGTGGAGCAGAAAGGGTTCGATCTCGTCGCACAGATCGCGGATCGCATCGTGGATCAGGGGGCGCAACTCGTCGTCCTCGGAACCGGCGATCCGGTGATCGAGAACGCTTTTCGACGGGTCGCCGCGCGGCGACCACACCGGGTTGCCGTCCGCCTTGGTTTCGACGCGCGACAAGCATCACGTATCTATGCAGGGAGTGACATGTTTCTGATGCCGTCGCGATTCGAGCCATGCGGCCTGGGACAGATGATTGCGATGCGCTATGGTACAATCCCGATTGTCCGGAGAACCGGTGGACTCGCGGATACTGTGATGGACGACCCGCTCGCGCACGCGGGAACGGGTTTTGTTTTTGATGTGTATGACCCGGAAGCATGCTTCGCGGCAGTTGCGCGCGCGCTGGAAACATACCACGATCCGGCGGCATGGGATGTGCTGGTCTCACACGCGATGGCGCGGGACTTCTCATGGGCGGTATCGGCACACGAGTATGCAGCGCTCTATCACCGTGCAGTCATCGCACGGTACAATCCGGGGGTTGATCGTTGAAACGATCGGCTTTTGGCAATGCAACGACACTGTATACACCTGCTATACTATAGTGGGGAAGAAGAAGGAGCATGGGACGGGTATGAATGGAGTTGCGGTGGATCTGCGTGAAATTGTCGCGCTCGACGAGATCGTTGCCAGTTTACCGGATGAGGACCGCGCGTTATTCGACCGCTTGTTTCATTTGAGCACTACCATCGGCGAACTGAACCCGCCGCAGACGATGCACCGGTGGATCGAAAAGTATTTTGGCTCGGTGGATGCTGTCCGTCGGCAGAAGGTCGTCAAGGTGACGAACCGCTGGACACTGGAGAGCAGCCTCTTCAACGAACTGCGGGCGCATCGGCCGCTCGAAGCGCGCATTCCATCCGCCCTCGCTGAGGAGATTGCGCGGAGCCACCCTGACCCATTTGATGACCCCGAAGCGAATACGCCGGAAGATGTCTTTGGCCGCATTCACACCCGCCACGCCATCACCGCATCGAACATCGCGAAGTACGATGGCTTCCACGGCGTCGTCATCTTCGACGAGCACGATCCCCTCGCCTTTACGGAAGAGACGGTGATCGGCGCGCTCGACGCGGCGATGGAGTGGTTTCAAAAGGCGTATGCGACCGATCAGGACGCGATCTATCCTTTTTTCATGTGGAACTGTCTCTGGAAGAGCGGCGCGTCCATCCCGCACGGTCACGCGCAGATGAGCCTGACCAAGGGCATGCACTACGGCAAGGTCGAGTTACTCCGCCGCGCCGCGTTGCAATACAACACCGTATTCGACCGCGATTACTTCGCTGATTACTATCGCATGCATGAAGTGCTCGGCCTTGGCATGGCGCACGGCGATGTGCGGATGATGGCGCATCTCGTCCCACTGAAGGAGAAGGAAGTCATTCTCTTCGGCAAGCAGTTGGACGACGATCTGAAGCGCTCACTTTATTGTGCACTCGCCTGCCTGACTGGTGATCTCGGCGTGACCTCGTTTAATCTGACGATTGCGCTCCCGCCGCTCGCGGAGACGGGTGAGAATTGGGCGGATTTCCCTGTCGTCGTCCGTATGGTGGACCGGGGCGACCCGATGAACCGCACGGCGGATTTCGGGGCGATGGAACTGTACGCTTCATCGGTCGTCTCCAGCGATCCCTTTCGCGTTGCCGCGCAACTGTGGGAATGCGCCCAGATCGGCGAACGCACCGGCCGCTACGATTAGGGCCGGAGATTTTAACCACGAAGGCACGAAGACGCACGAAGGGGAAAGAAAAAGAGATTCCCTTCTTCTATCCCCTTTGTGCTTTTCGTGCCTTCGTGGTTCAATTTCCCTTCCCCTTCGTCCACGCGGTCGCATAGAATGGCGGCAAGAAAAGGAGGGGTAATGGCGGTTTCGGAGACGGTGCGCGTGGCGTTGCAACGGGCGACGGGCGAGCATGCGGCGACCTATGTGCAGGACGGCATGATTGTCGGGCTTGGCACCGGCAGCACGGCTGCTTTTGCGATCGCCGCCCTCGCGGCGCGCGTGGCGCAAGGGCTGCACATCCACGCCATCCCGACCTCAAAGGCATCGGCCATGCAGGCCCGTGCAGGCGGCATCCTCCTTACGACCCTGAATACGCACCCGCGCATTGATGTCACGATTGATGGCGCGGACGAAGTTGACCCCGACCTGAACGTCATCAAAGGGCGGGGAGGCGCGCTGCTGCGCGAGAAAATCGTCGCCAGCGCGACCACCCGCCAGGTAATCATCGTAGATGAAACCAAGGTGGTGCAGCGACTGGGCGAGCGGATGCCGCTGCCCGTCGAGATCGTGCCGTTCGGGTGGAAACGCACAGCGAGTACACTCGCGTCGCTCGGTCTCGTCCCGACGCTCCGACGGGCGGGCAGCGGGCCATTTCATAGCGATAACGGCAACTACATCGTGGACTGCGCGTTGCCATCCGCCTTTGCCTTGCACGACCTCGCCGCCGCGATCAAAGCGACCGTCGGCGTCGTCGAGCACGGCTTCTTCCTCGGCCTCACACACACCGTCGTCATCGGCACGCCTGCGGGCATCGAAGTGCACGGACAGCAGTAGCGATGGCCCGACTTTCGGTGGCGTCAGATGTCGCTAAACCGGGGCAACTCAAGGTGACATGTTTTCGGAGCCAGGTCAAAATAACTAACGATCCCTATATTTTTGTCACGGTGATCCAGTGGTCCATCCAATCATGCATGGGTTCATTCACCACAAGATGAGGATTATTCCAGAAAATGCGTTTGACTCGGCTCGCACTGAGATGGCTAGGGATAAAGAGCGTGCGCAGGATTGGCATTAACCGAAGAGACTCAAGGCCTTCGTACGTTACATTCGTATCAATGAGGTTAAGCGCCTTGAGGTTGACCAAGCGGGTAAGCGATGCCAGATCTTTATCACCGATAGTGCTGTCGCTAGCATCAAGGTAATAGCAACTCTTTACAGAGAGGATATCTATGTTTTTTGGCGTATGGAGCGAATAGGTGTTACCTCTTCTCTTGTTCTCATGCTCACTCCATTTTTCCCTTTCCCGTTTCAGCATAGATTCAAGGGATTCCAATCGCGAAAGCGCAAGTAATTGCTCCTGATGCGTACGTGAAAGCGCAAGTAATTGCTCTTGATGCGTATTTCTCAAGCGGTAGCAGTTTACGATGTTGGTGCGGCTTCGGTTTCGCTCAACGTTCAGCTTGCTCAAAGCGATTTCCATTTCGCGCATCTCGCCAGTTATCTTGCGATAATCGTCCGCAACAACCTCTCCGGCATGTTCCACAAGCCTGGCGTAGAGAGTTGGCCGGAATCCATGATTCTCCTTCTTACGCATAACCTCGCCATATTTGATAAGGAATACTCGCAGCTCATTTTCTTTTGCCCTTTTTCGCTGTTCAAGACCCCCGTGCTCCTTATCAAGTAATGCGACACGCTCTTCAAACCTCTGTATCTCCATATCCTGCCCCATAACACTCTTTCGCAGTATTGATTGAACCAAACTCCTCCGCTTCATCTCATCGCTCATAACAATCTCCAATATTTGATAATTTAACAGAACATACTTGGCTTAGACTTACCCCCGTTTCATGGATAGGTGATAGCGAAATGCGAACAGAACCGCATCGAGAGAGTATTGCTATCATCATATACATCCAATCTACAGACCCGGAACGTACGGGCGGAAGAGATTGACGAGGAAATCGGGGACGAGGTATTCGACGATCTTCTCGAAGGTCTTTTCGTTGCGTAGCAGGCGACCCGGACGGGTATATTCGACCCAGGCCATCGCGCACCAGCCCGTCGCGCGCAGATAGACGAAGGGCATCCGTGTCTCGATGCGCCCGATCAAATCGTGCCCCGCGTGGTGGTCGCCAACCGCAGTCGCATAGACATCCACGAAGGAAGCGCGCTGTGCGTCTGAGAGGACGTAATCCATCTTCCAGAGCGTCGAGGTCGGCGTGAGGAAGTGGCAGAGGTCGTACGAGCCATCATCGAGCATTGGCTTTTCCCAGTCCACGAGTTTCGCCCGGTCTGCCGCTGATTCTCCGACAACGAAGTTGTGCGCCTGCACGTCGGTATGGATGATGACGCGCTCCTCGGGACGAAAGCGATCCTGCTGCCTCACTGCAGTATCGGCAAGTGCGATAAGCACCTGCTCGAAGATGCGCTTGACGGTCGGATCGGCGTCCTCCGTGGCGAAGAAGACGTCGAGGAACCCCTTTGCCTCCTGCCACGAGCCAGTCAATGGGTCCGGGACGACGAGGAAATCGGGATTGCCATCGGTCGGCAATGTATGGAGCGCGGCGATGGTGCGTGCAGCGAGAGCCGTCTCGGTCGCGTAGTCGAGTGGCCGACCGGGGAAATACTCCTCAACGAGGAAGCCATAGGGGATGGTCGCGCCGCTGTTATCGAGCAGGAACGGTTGGGGCGCGATACCAGCGGGCCGGAGAAACTCCAGCGCGCGATACTCATAGCCAATCTGGTCGCCTGCGCTAATCTGCGTGCCCGTATTGATCCGCGCCACGACCTGCCGCGCACCACCTGTCACAAGATAATTCAGGTTGTATTCGCCCTGCGCCAACATTGCAATTGCGAGCGGCTCATTAGGCCGAAAGCCGACCTGCGCGCGACGATCGGCGCGATCCAAATAGGCAAGCACCTGTGGCTGCAACGACGCCGCGAAATCCGTCATTCCTTCACCCCCGGCCCTCTCCATCGCCCATCGGTCATGGTGTACAGCAGATTTGTCCAGCGATGGAGAGGGAAGCCGTCCGTCTTGCCCATATCAAAGACGGATCAACGCAGCCTTCAGTCCTTAGAAGGATTCACGGTGGATCTTAAGCCAGTCGGTGGCAGGCGTGATATTCATCGCGGCCGCACCACGTTGCAGTTTTGTGACGATCACGCGATCGCCCTTACCGAGCGCCGGTTCCACCGTGTCTACCCACGCGGAGGGTGACTCTTCCGAATCCACGATCCAGACGTTTGGCATTGCGCGGTGGACATTGCGTGCTCCCGCCGCCGTCTGAATCGCATTGTGGACTTCTTCGCGCGCATCACCGATTGCGCTTCCTGCTTCATAGGCAATCCAGAGAATCATTGCTCCCCATATCCTTCCCGCGTATTCCGTACTGATCGTAAAAGTGCCGATGTAGTATAGCGCGTCCGCGCGTCACGCGCGAATGTCGCGCCGCCAATGACCACGAAGCCACGCAACCACGCGCCCACAACCATGAACACGATGCCGAGTAAAAAGGCAAACCCCGTATGAGTTGCTGCCCGTGCGTGACCGGCACGCGGATTGATGACCGGAATTGCTGTGCCTGTCGGCCCGACCGCATACCCCGGCGGCAGGACTGGACGCGCAGCGGGCGCGCTGGGAAACGAGAGGCTCGGCGCACCAGCCGACGCGACGTTCCCACGCACGGCGGAAACGACCGGCGTGCCGACCACAGACGGGAAGGCCGGTATAGGTCCACTTCCGACCGAGTTCGGCGTATTACCAACGGGCACGGAGTACCCAGGCGGTGGCGGCGGTGGTAGGCCAACTGCGGCTGGTGGCGGCGCGGACGATGAGGATGAGGACGTTAAAGGCGACGAGGGAGCGGATGATAGGGCGGTAACGCTCGCCGGAATAGGCGCCGACTGCACGGATACTGTTACAGGAACGGTGGATGGAGCAGTCGTCGCTGATGCGATGGCTACTGGTGACACAACATTCATGGCGGCGGATGTGGCAGCCATGCTCGCGACTGGTATCGCGGATGAATGTACGATCGCCTGCACCGTAGACGATGGGGTTGGCGGCGCTTTCGTTGGTGCAGGCGTGGGCGTGCAGATCGGGAGGGGGGTTGAGCTGGCGGTCGCCGTTACCGGTGCGTCGCCGAGCAGGCGACCGATGATTTGCGGCGCGGTCGCTGTTGCGGTTGGCGGCAGCGCCGTCGGTGACGGGCCGGGTGTGCCGGTCGTGGGTGTTCCTGTCGGGATCGCTGTTGGTGTCACACAGGGAAGGGTTCCGTCCGTTGCCGCACGAGCAGCACTGCCGGACCCGCCAATCACGCCGATCATGATGCACGTCGTTACAGCGCTCATCATAAGGATGATTCGCCATCGCGCCCGCGCTCTATCTCCTTGCATACCCGCTCCCTTGTCGTCCCTGCCGCACCCTCACTGTACACCATGCCCAATGATGCCGGTGTTTGTCAAATAGTGCCTGCACCTGGGGCACAACAAGAAGCCGGTCAATGAAAGATCGCCGCCGTTCGTGCGGGAGCGCGGACTACCGATCCTCTCTCACTTCTCGGTTTGCACTTCTTTCGTTTCCCGGACGAGTTCGATAAAGGCGCGGGCAGCGGCGGGTTGATAACCGTCGCGCCGCCAGAGGAGACCGATTTGCCGCCCGTGGCCGCCTTCAGAGAGGCGGACGACAGCGATCTGCGAGCGAGAGATCGGCGAGAGCGACTGTTCCGGTACAAGCGTGATACCGAGGCCCGCCGCGACCATCGAGCAGATCGTGTCCCAATACGCGCACTCCAGCACAACCTTCGGCTCAAATCCTGCCTGGCGACAGATGCGTAGCGTCAGATCGCGCACAGCGGAGCCTTCGCTCCAGAGAATGAACGGCTCCTCACGCAGATCGGCGGGATGCACCGAATCGTGACGCGCCAGGCGATGATTCGGTGCGACCGCGAACGAGAGCAGTTCCTGCCCCAGCGGAAGTGAGCCGAGATAGCCATGCGTCGTCGGTAGCGCGGTGAGTGCAAGGTCCACCTCACGGTGTTCGAGTTGCCGCAGCAGGGTGATCGTCGGCGCTTCGTGCAGTTCGAGGGCGATCCCCGTGTGGCGGGCATGATACGCGACAAGCAACGGCGGCAACATCGAGGCGCTAAGGGCGGGGAGCGCACCGAGACGGAGGCGACCGCGTTCGAGGTTCGCTAGTTCCGCCAACTCGCGCTCGGCCTCAGCGGAGCGGGCGAGCAGCGCGCGGGCGTGCGGGAGCAAGTGCTGGCCCGCCTCGGTGAGCGTCACCTGCCCACGCGTCCGCTCGAAAAGTGTGTTGCCGATCTCCTCTTCCAACTTGCGGATCTGCTGGCTGAGTGACGGCTGCGCGATGTGCAGCGCTTCCGCCGCACGCGTGAAATGTTGATGGTCCGCTACCGCCACGAAATACGCGAGGTGACGCAGTTCCACACCGCACCTCCATAGCAACAGCCTATGATCGCTGGCGCGAGTATACGTCGTTGGCAGCATCATTGCGACCGATCATCCAGGACGTGGTATACGGCTACGAGCGCGATAGACTGCGCGCACGAAAGATTGTCCGACGCGAGTTCGCAAGGAGGAACGATGATGCTGCTCACCTATCTCGGTCATTCGGGGTTCGCGCTCGAAGCAGGCGGTAAGACTGTCCTCATTGATCCATGGGTGACGGGAAATCCCGTCGCGACGGCGAAGGCCGACGACCTCCGCGTCGATACGATTCTCCTCTCCCACGCGCACAACGACCACAGTATTGACGACGCGCAGGCAATCGCCAAGCGGACGGGTGCGACGGTGATTACTACCTTCGAACTCGGCGAATGGCTCGGTGCGCAAGGCGTTAAGACGATCCCCGGCAATCACGGTGGCACAATCGCGTTCGACGGTGGCAGCGTCAAACTCACGCCCGCGTGGCACACGTCGTCGTATCAGACCGGGCCGGATACCTTTGTCGCGGCGGGCGTCCCGGCAGGGCTGATTGTCCATTTCGGCGGCATGACGATGTACCACACCGGTGACACCGCGCTCTTCCGCGATATGGAACTGATCGGCGAGGCAGGGATTGATCTGATGTGCGTCTGCATCGGCGACCACTTCACGATGGGACCGGACGACGCGATCCGTGCGGTACGCTTCGTCGGGCCGAAGGCGGTCATCCCAATGCACTACAACACCTTCCCGCTGATCAAGCAGGACGGCGAGGCATTCAAACGACACGTCGAGGCCGATGTGCCGGGCGTAGCCTGCTATCCGCTCAAGCCAGGTGCGCAGCACGAATTCGGCGCATAGCGAACTGCTCGTGAAGGGTTCATTCGAGGCGTAGGAGCAAGGATCATTGAGATGATTGCGCGCTCTCGACCAGTTTCTCCGCCTCTGTAATCGGGATGTACATGCGTTCTTGATCGGGGATGTCCCGGAATTCATAGTGAGCGTAGAATTCCCGCGCTTCCAGGAAAGGGTCAACGACGATGAACATCACCCCGAAATCGTTGTGCATGTGACACCGACGAAAGGCATCATAGAGGAGTGCGACACCCAGGCCGATTCCCCGCCACCGAAAATCGGTAGCGAGACGGCCGAGCAAGACTGCAGGCAGTTTCGGATAGCAGGGAAGCCGTTTCCGCATTGCTTCGGGAAGGTCAACTGTTTCGAGATCGGACGCGCTGAGCGTGTAATACCCGCAAACGGCTTCCGCATTCTCCTCACAAGCGACATACACAGCGGCGGCACGACGGCGCATATCCTGCCCGGCACCGCGCGCGAGGTACATATCAAGCGATTCATTCCCACACGAAAACGCCGACCGATCGTGGTGGTCAGCGAGGCGCTGGATGATGAAGCGCGGCACGCTCACGATTCGGACGAGACGATCAGCGTGGCGTAACGCTGTTGCGCGCGCCGGAGTGCGTCACCCGGCTCGCGCGGATTGAAGAAAGACTCGATCAGCGCATACGACGCGCGCTCGGACAACGGGATGACCTCATGCTGGCGGATCGTCTCTTCAGCTGCCTGGAGAGCGTTACGCTCAACGAACGTCGTGACCGAGGTATGTTCAAGCGATGCCGCATACGCGATCTTCTCTTTGATCTCAGGCGTCACCCGCGTGACGATTCGCACGGTCTTTGGCGTGCGCGTCTTGCTTGCTACGCTCATTAATCACGTCCTCCCCTGACAATACTTATCACACTGGTGTGATTGTATGCCAAAATGGCACACATATCAAGACATGCATTGGGCCAGACGATGATTGGGGCCTACGTACCGCTGTAGACGATCTCACCGTCCATGATCGTGTACTCTACCGTCATCTCTGCGATGTCGTCTGGGTCTATGATGCGGGCATCGGCGTTGAGGATAGTGACGTCACCGAGTTTGCCAGGTGTCAGGCTGCCTTTGATTGTCTCCTCGAATGAGGCATACGCACCTGCCCAGGTGTAGGCCCAGACGGCTTCCGCGAAAGTGATCGCCTCTTCTGGATATGCTACGTCGCCCGCGAAGTCCGCGCGCGTTATCATCGTCTCGATCCCGGCAAGGGGATTGACGGTGACGACCGGCGCGTCGCTTGATGCCGCTGCGACGATACCCATGTCCATGAAGGTGCGCATCGCGTTCGCGTACCGTAGCCGCTCGGGGCCGAGGTTTTGCAGATAGACGGGCCGGAAGTCGCGTAGGAAGGTCGTGCCGGGGATCGGAATGCAGCCGAGCCGCTTGATCCGGTCGAAGACCGCCGTGTCCGTAATGAACTCGCAGTGCTCGATGCGATGGCGCGCATCGGGGCGCGGGTTGGCAGCCATTGCCTCCTCGTAGCAATCGAGGAGGAGATCAATCGCCGCATCGCCGATGGCGTGCGCGCAGCATTGCCACCCGAGATCGTGCGCCCGCTTGAACTTTGCCTTGAAAGCATGCGGTGTCTGCATCCAGAGGCCGACGTTCTCCGCCTCACCGACGTACGGATGACGCATCCGTGCTGTGCGGCCGCCGATCGAGCCATCAATGAAGAGTTTGGCCGGGCCGATGCGGAGCCGTGCGTCCCCGAAGCCGGTGCGGATACCGGTCCGCTCCAATCCGTCTAACATCTCGTCCACCATCATCATCAGGTACGTCCGCAAGCCGCCTGTGCCTCGGTCATGGAGCATCTGGTATGCGGCCATTTCTTCCGGCCGGTGGATGCCCGCTTCTCCCACGCTCGTGACGCCGACGGCGTGATAGAGCGCCGCCGCCCGATCGAGCGCGTCCGCGATCTCGTCCGCCGATGGTTCCTGGATGACATTGGTAACGAAGCGCATTGCCGTCTCACGAAGGATGCCGGTCGGTTCACCGTGTTCGTTGCGATCAATCACGCCGCCTTCCGGGTCTTGTGTCGTTGCAGTGATGCCCGCGCGTTGCAGCGCCTTGGTATTCGCGACCCCAACATGCCCGCATGCCCGCACGACGAAGACGGGATGTTCCGGCGCGGCGAGATCGAGGTCAGTACGATTCGGGTGGCGGCGCTCGGCGAAGCGCGCGTCGTCATAGCCACGGGCACGAATCCACCGCTCCGGCGGCTGCGATTCCGCACGCACGCGGATCCGGGCGACGAGTTGAGCGATGCTATTCGTCGCTTCCGGGCGCGCATTGACTGCCGCCGCCGCGAAGCCGACATACATTGGGTGGCAATGCGCATCGTTGAAAGCGGCGGTCGCGGTGCGCCCGTGCAAGTCAATCACTTCAGTACCAGCGCGGCGCTCCGCCAGTGCATCGTCATTCGACCCGACAGCGGCGATGATGCCGTTACGAATCGCCACCGCCTCCGCGACGGGCATCGCGGGATCGGACGTAATCAGATGCCCGTTTGTGAGAATTATATCTCCAGCCACGAGTTTGCTGCTCCCTTCGTCTATCATCCAGCGCCATGACCGAAGTACGATTGTACCGCACGACACAAACGCAAGTTTCGTGGTATACTTCGCCCATGGAAGAGAACATGCAGAACAAACCGGACACATACTGGCGAGAGAACCTCACCCCCGAGCAATACCATGTGCTACGTCAGAAAGGGACCGAACGACCATTTACGGGGAAGTTCTATCTCAATCACGAGAGCGGCATGTATACCTGTGCTGCGTGTGGCACGCCGATCTTCTCGTCGGACACGAAGTTCGACAGCGATTGCGGCTGGCCGAGTTTCGACCGGTCGGTTGAAGGCAATGTCGTCTTCCACGATGACACGACCTTCGGGATGCGGCGCACCGAGGTCCTCTGCGCTACCTGCGGCGGCCACCTCGGGCACGTCTTCGATGACGGCCCACGCGAGACGACCGGGCAGCGATTCTGCATCAACTCCGCCGCCCTCGATTTCAAGAAAGATCAATAGAGTTTTTCTTCGTTTCGTCGCGTCAAAACAGTCGCGGAGACGGCGAAAACCCGGTGACATGCGCCAATGCGATACTGGCTAAGACTTACGCAGTTGGCGCATTTTTTCTTGGAAGCGTAGGCTTGAGCCTGCGAGCGGGACGCAGGCTCAAGCCTACGCTACCGGGCATTTCCCATCTGAACTGCGTGACTCCTACTTTTCCTGTACCTCGCAAGTCAAATCCCGCTCCGCCCATTTCAAACTGAGCCACAACCGCTTTTCTAGCGCCTCACACGGTAACTGGAGCGAGGTTGGCGGCGTCACTATCGTCGTGTAATCAATATACCTGTGTGTCGTTTGGGCATAGTCATTGCGGACGTTGGCGAGACGAGTGCGCCATACGCGTACACAAACTGATCAAACGAAGGAGTGCAATGATGACCGCAATGACAGATGGCACCACGCAGAGCGCCCCAGCCCACGAAGAACAACCAACGGAAGTAAATGTGAACGTGAGCGCTACACCCGTCCAGCGCTGGGCCGCCATTGTGGGTGGTGCGGCGTGCGCGCTCACTGGAGGAACGCTGATCGCGCGCGCCGTGAAGGGGCGGAAGGACGCGAAGAGCGATGGTGATCATAGTCCGTCTGCGAGCGTCGGGCATAAAGCAGGCATACGGGTCGAGAAGACGGTGACGATTAACAAGCCTATTGAGGAGATCTACCGCTTCTGGCGCAACTTCGAGAACTTGCCGCGCTTCATGGATCACTTGGAATCCGTCCAAGTAACAGACGACACACACTCGCACTGGAAAGCGAAAGGCCCAGCGAAAAAGTCGGTCGAGTGGGACGCGGTGATTATCAATGACATCGCTAATGAGGTGATCGCCTGGAAGTCCACCGATGCGCAGGTCGCCAACGCCGGTTCCGTCCGCTTCCGGAGCGCGCCGGATGGACGCGGCACCGAAGTGACGGTCAACCTCGAATACGAACCGCCAGCTGGCAAGGCAGGCATGCTCGTCGCGAAGATATTTCGCGAAGAGCCGACGCAGCAGGTGCAGGATGCCCTCCGCCACTTCAAGCAGGTGATGGAAGCCGGCGAAATCGCGACAACGAACGGTCAACCGACAGGACGGTCATAACGACATGAAAGCGCTTGTTTGGCATAAGACGCACGATGTCCGGGTCGAGCGAGTTCCGGACCCGACGATCCTCAACCCGCGCGACGCGATCGTGAAGATCACCGCAACGGCAATCTGCGGCTCCGACCTCCACCTCTATAACGGCTATATCCCGACGCTCAAGTCAGGGGATATTCTCGGTCACGAGTTTATGGGCGAGATCGTCGAGGTCGGCAAGGAAATCACCAATCTCCGCAAAGGCGACCGCGTCGTCGTCCCATTCACCATTGGCTGCGGGCATTGCTTCTTCTGCGAGCAGCAACTTTGGTCCGCCTGCGATAACTCGAACCCGAACGCCTGGATGGCGGAGAAGCTCTATGGGTACTCGCCGAGTGGCATCTATGGCTATTCGCATCTGCTCGGCGGCTATGCAGGCGGGCAAGCGGAGTACGCGCGTGTCCCCTTCGCGGACGTCGGCCCAATCAAGGTGCCCGCTGCACTCCCGGACGATCAGGTACTCTTCCTCTCCGATATTTTCCCCACCGGCTACATGGCGGCGGAGAATTGCGACATTAAGCCCGGCGATGTTGTCGCGGTATGGGGATGTGGGCCAGTGGGCCAGTTCGCGATCAAGAGCGCGTACATGCTCGGCGCGGAACGCGTTATCGCCATTGACCGCATCCCGGAGCGGCTGGCGATGGCCCGCGATCATGGCAAGGCGGAGATCATCAACTATGAAGAGGTTGATATCTTCGATGCTCTCAAGGAGATGACGGGCGGCCGTGGCCCGGACGCCTGCATTGATGCGGTCGGGCTGGAAGCGCACGGCACCGATGCCCTCTCCCTCTTTGACCGGGCAGCGCAGAAAGTACGTCTGGAGTCGGACCGACCCATCGTGCTGCGGCAGGTAATCCAGGCATGCCGCAAAGGCGGCACCGTCTCGCTCGCGGGGGTGTACGGTGGTCTCGTGGACATGATCCCGATGGGCGCGGCATTCGGCAAGGGGCTCACGTTCAAGATGGGCCAGACGCATGTCCAGCGCTATCTCCGCCCGTTGCTCGAACGCGTGGAGCAGGGCGAGATAGACC
>JAABUZ0100000849.1_pt1 | contig 66581 bp, 72 predicted proteins | sample 5562091 | NCBI WGS metagenome assembly JAABUZ01 (sample SAMN12813069, study PRJNA571459) | rock metagenome | isolation source: Antarctica rocks | place: Antarctica: Victoria Land, Linnaeus Terrace sud | collected 2015-12-21 | reverse complement strand
TGACCCTCTAGACGATCACTTACCAAGCAGACTTTTCCCTTCGCCATGTTGTCAAAGTGAGACAGTTATTTTAGCGGACGGTGTGGAGTTTGGCAGGATCCTTAGTAGGATAAGCCAACGAGAACTCAAAGTTTGGTATTGGAAAAGAGGCTTTGATTTTCTGAGGTCTTATGTGCGAGCAGAAACTTCGTGTTTCCTTGAATCACCCTAAAAATTTCAAATGCCAAGCCTTTGATAAGGCGGCTTATCGTGAGCCAGCTGATGATTGGTTAGTTGACCCGAAACCAAATGAGCCTTACAAAGGAGATTGTCCTGATTTATATTCCGAGTCATACAGAAGCACTATAGACAATGGCTGCCGCTGAATTCCTTTCGCGGACGAAATATAATAGCATAGCAGATTTCTATTGTGAAATTGATTTCAGAAAGGAGTATATATTAATCAACTTTACATAAGTATTTTCGGGGACCCGGACGTTCAATCTGGGTTTCGGTGTTGGGCGTCAACTCAGGCTGTATTGCACTACCTAAGGCTCTATGTAACAAGGAGCTCAAAGATATAGAAGGAAAGAGCTCAAGGGGGACCTTAAGGCCTTAAATAGACCTTGACCCCGTGTCGCATAGGCATTAAGCAATAAGAGAGGTGTCGCAATGCTTTGGAACAATAAGACTAATATTATAGAAGACACCCCCCGTACAACGCGACCGACGCGACGGTCTTTATGGCCTCTTCTAATAATTCTGGCATTTCTGTAGCTTGCTCTTGTAAGGGTGCTGGCCACTGGGCCTACTGGGCAAGGACTGCCAAGCTTTCGGAGGTGGAGATACTATTATCCGGTGAAGAGATATACTTACACCTGGCCTTTCACCTGTATATAGATCTCTATTCTAGAGTTCTTCGTCATAGCCACTCAATAGAGCCTTTACCCTTTACTGAGGTTGTGCACGCTGACATTACTCTAAGGTCAACCCAATACCGCAATCGCAGTTGCCAGCGATGTAAAATAAAGGCTTCCGAGCATACCTTTAGCAGCCAACCGGGCTACGTCGGACGATGAGTAAGGTGGTAAGACCACACTTCGGTAGTCGACGACAAGAGACGGATAGAGCTAAGACGAAGGGAACTGCGAACAGTTCCGTAATGAGTTTGCAGTTGACCGGGGTTCAATTTTTAGGTAAGAAAAGGTTTACAGGGGCCTTGCGAGGTACTATTGGCGTGAGCACGATCGGCGCAATTCCTTGGCATTTATGCTAATATCTCACCCCACCCTAACCAATTTAGAGAGCACTATTTCACGCTCTAAGCTCAGCCTCACGGAGGGCTTTTCACAACCTCGCGACTTCACGCATGTAAGAGTACCTACCGTGGTACCCTCAGTACCTTATCACAATTCTAAATGCCTTTATTTATTTAGGACTTGCGTCATATACACTTCGATACAAAGCTGCAGACTGACCTCAACGGGCCGACGAACTAGTCGGCAACTTTTACCCCAGGGCATGATCTGGGTCTTCAATGGCTGCCAAAAGTCCCATTGTGGATAATTCGGATCAAGAGAGTCTCGACATTTTTGAGGCTCTTCTTGAGGGCGATGCGAGCTTGATCACTAAATGTGTTGATAGCGGTTGCGATGTCAACAGACCGGGTAATGATGGGTTGACTCCACTATGTGCAGCCATTAGGAATGGCGAAAACGAAATCGCCTGCCTCCTGATCCCTTATATTCCTCTTTTCCGGGAGGAAAAACCAGTAAATGGTTCGAGCATATCTTCTTCGTTTTGCGCTTTTCTTTCGGATGACAGGTGGCATCGATTCAACAATATTTGGATAGGAAACCTTCTACTAAATATAATCTGGGGTAGTCTTGGCTTTTTAGCAACCCAATCCATCCTGAATGTCCTGCTACCACGGTTCGATGCCTGGATGATGTCTGTTTTCCATCTACACAATTTCTCATTTTATTCTGCAATAAGAACAAGAATGTGCCGGAAATCTATATCCTGCTTAGTAGGGTTCGTTATTGACTATGAGTCGAAGCAAGATGAAATGCCTCTGCAATATAGACACCGGGGGACCAATCTGACAGCGCAGGGTTATATTGCTCTCGACAATATTCTCAAATACGGCGGCAATGTCGAACCCATTATGCTTGAGATGCTAAGGGCAGGGCTCGTCTTCAACAATGTGAACGAGGTGAATAGATATGATCTAGGATACGCATTGCAGATTTGGGAGTGGGCAGCCTTTAAAGGGCACATGAAGGTTATGGTTGCTCTACAAGGAATGGGCATAGATCTCGATGCAGTATCCGGTCTGTCGCTCTGCATTGCGTGCAATGAATTGAATGCCGGCCTCTGCAAATATCTGCTACATTCGGGAGCGTCCGTGAACTTTCGACAGAATAACGATCCAATGATCAAGCAACATAATCGGGGTGTCAATATGAATCCAGCGGTAGTGCAATGTGCTAGAAGTTTAACCCTTGGAAGACGAAGCGATGACAGCTTTCAAGCTCAAATAGATGGATTGTCGATGATTATGGCACTCATCGACAACGGCGAAGACATCAATCAAACCGACCAAATGGGCAATACAGCTCTCAGCATTGTTTGCAGTCGCTCACGCTTTCCAATGATAGTAAATTTTCTGCTCAAGAACGGTGCGCTGCCACACATTGCGAACGGAAAGGGCGACACGCCTCTTCATAAGACGCCATGTGCTTTTCCTGCGGCACCGTTACTGACTAAAATGCTATTGAAAGCAGGTGCGACCCCCAATGTTTTTAATAAGGATGGCAGAACACCCATGAGTATTGCAGCTTGCGAAGGATCCTCGGTCCTTAACTTAGACCTTTTGGTAAATGCGTCTGATCCAGCGTATCTGGACTGGGACACCCTGCTCTACCAGGCTAGTCGATTCGGTTCCCTAGAAATGCTGGTGTACCTGCTCAGCAAAGGCGCAAATCCGACGACAGAGGTTGAAAAAGATGATTGCGCTCTGTTTGCTGCGATGGAAAGAAATACTGAAACCAAGGAAGCAACACTTTTGTTTCTGGACCACGAAGCTAGCGGTAGTTTCGCAACGAAATCAGGCAAGACTGCCTTGCATCGTCTAGTGAGCGGGCACAGAACACCACAGCTCTGGGACTTGTTACCACGGTTCATCGAACATGGCGCGGACATCGAAGCAGTCCGTGAACGTGATCCTACATACACCAAAGGGACCTTGCAGGTCACGCCCCTTTGGGAAGCATGCTGTGATGGCAATTATAAATTTTCCTGTCCACTAGAGGTTATTGAGAAGCTTATCTCGGTAGGCGCTAATCCTTACATTGAAATTACGCCCGGCACAACAGTGCTGTGTACTGGTCGCAGTGGCAGAAAAGCGTTGAACTCACAGAGACACGCATTACCGAGTGCAAAACCTTGCACGTAGCGTGCCAAGCTATAGATATGTTGTAAATGAGTATCTATATAAAGGAGGTCTAATTCATCATTTTAAACTTATTATGTTAAATTAAATAAAGTACGTGAAATAAGAATTTAGTGAGGAACTTGCAACTACTGCCCGAATAAAGTAGAATGTAGGAGATTAGAAAGATTCGACAACTAAAAGAACGGTATTAGGTATGAAACCATCAATCTGCTGTAAGGCATATCTAAGATCTCTAGATATGGGATCTACTCTCTGACTAACTGTTGCAGAACTGGATGTAGACGTAGGGGTTCTCCCTCCACTAAATCCTAGGACTCAGGCGCTTCAGTTTTGGGGTTTCAAATTAACAAAGGTTCTAATCCCGCCGTCTCCACGGACTGCCCAAGGTTACATATTAGTGGCTAGGGCCCACGGATGATGAGCTCCACCAGCCGCCCTCGATGGAAGCTTCCCACCTAGACGACCGCCAGGAAGGTTCACGTTTCGGAAATGTCAATGTTTTCCGCAGCACTGGAACGAGCGGCGTCGGTCGTGGCGATCTTGACTTCATGGACCAACTATATCCTTAAAATTGGTCGGGATGTCTATTCGGGCTTTGCAACCTTGGAGCTCCCCTGCTTGGTTGGCCGCCTCGGCAGCAGCAAAATTAGAAGCCCCGTCAACAATCGGCATTGATCCCGTTTTTGCCTCAACAATTTGTTTTGCCACAAGCAGAAAGGAGCAGCAAAGGGTCGAGCTTGTCAGGTACAGAGCATCCCTAACACACCGATAAGTCTGCGCCCCAAGTACACTTGCATGAATCGCAAAGAATGCATCAAGAGGTTTGCCGACAGGCATAATTCGAGGAGCTATCAAAGAAGCGAGCTTTTCCACTCTGAGTCTTATATTGATTTGTAGACTTTCGTTCTGCTCTAAATGATAGTACAAAACAAAATACTGGGCAACGCCAGGTTAAATTCAATCAACTCGCGCTGGAGCCTCGCAACTTTTGTAGCGCGTACCAGCCACCACTATGAGGTGGCAGAGAGGGTCTGGAAAAAAGGACGTTTAGAATGGCGCTGAGGTAGGCTGGGAATAGTAACCTTTTCACCCCCGACAAGTAGGCAACTGAAGCCGGGCTTAAAACCACCACTTTAGGCGCCCATTTGCTGCGCCCCATCTAGTTCGAGTCCATTTCTTTCTTGCTGCATTATAGCTCACTTTACTCCCTCAGTGTTCCCTTGCTGCGCCCCTCTGCTCCTTCGGTGCTTCCCCCTACCCCCTCGATGCTCCCTCGATGCTGCTCCCTTTTCTGATTGAATAAGGCAATTCCAATCCTAAGTTCGGGGTGTATAATATAGGATTGCCGTCCAGGGACGGGAAAGGGAGCAGGGCCGCTTTAGAGGGAGCAGCGAGGGAGCACAGGAGAGCAAAAGGAGGGAAAGTGGCTGAGGGGGAGCACGAACGAGCAGTGAGGGAGCACGGGGGAGCAGGGGGAGAGCACGAGCGAGCACGGAGGGAGCAGGGGGGAGCACAGAGGGAGCACATGGTCGAAATGGGCCTGAGCGCGGGAGCAATACAGCTGTACCGTATACTTGAAACTCGAGGATACTATATATATATATATATATAGTATTCTCGAGTTTCAAATATGTGGCATCGCTATATTGCTCCCGCGCTAAGGCCCACTTTATGCTTTTGCTCCTTTTTTGCTCTCTTGTGCTCCCTCGTGCTCCCCCTATGCTCCCTTACTGCGCCTCCTTGCTCCCTTTTTGCTCCCTCGTGCTCCCTCGGACTCCCTCATTATGCCCCTTTACTCCCTCGGTGCTCCCTTTAAAGCGGCCCTACTCCCTTTCCCGTCCCGGAACGGCAATCGCAAATTTTAAGTTCGAGGCGTATTGATTGATTTATTGATTGGTTCTTACTCCGATCTAGCCTACTTAATAAGCCATGCGGGTTGGCCAATAGGGCCGCTACAAAGAAATAACTAGAAATTATATAGAAAATTCGCTTTATACTCACTAAAGGCTTTTACGACTTTGGTGGGAGTGGACATATAATGTTACGGCTCCTTTCGTGCCAAGCCTGCCAAGCCTCTAAGGCTGAACATTCTGTATATATTCGCACGCTCGCATTTTGTGTTACGAGCCTAGCTCGGAAACAGCGTGGTATATTAACTACAGCGCAACATGTAGCACGGAGCACGGCTGCCTGCATGCTCGACGGCTTGGCGAGCGAGCAATGCTCGACATGCTCGACAGCGAGCTGGGCGAGCAGTGCTCGACATGCTCGACAACGAGCATGACGAGCAAGAAGGATCTTCTTTAGTATATAGATCTTCTAAACACGACTTTCTTATGAATCGTGTTCAACTCATCTTAAGTCTTGACTTATTGTTACGATTGCCAAAGCTGCAAACTCTTGTTATCAAGTGATTGCTTGCATTGCCTGAAGACGTCTACAAATCTCTTCAATAACATAACTCTCTCTAATACCTTCGTGGGAAGTACTAGCGTAACACTTTGAACATTCTAAGGATGTCTATATCAGGTCAACGCGCTCCTACCTCAAGCATTAGCTCAACAGCATCACGTCGACTCTTTGTTGATGAAGACGACAAAATCAGAATTAATAAATTCGACGTCTATCATGAAGATCGAACTGGCCTGAAGGACTAACTTATGCAGATGAATATCTACTTCATCTTCTATTTTGTTTTAGCGAACAAGAAAACGATTTTCGCATTCACATTTCTTAGAGAAAGAGCTTAGCATTGACTCAAGTTAAACTTACGCAAGTATTTGAAGAATTATGACGAAAATCCTCGTGCGATGTTCACGAACTTCAATAACTTCAAGAGAGAGCTTCAAAGAATCTTTGAGACATTCAACGAGAAACAAATCGCAAAAAGAATAATTTAGCATCTAACTTAACGAATCTTTGCAACAAAATACGCAACAAGATTTCAAAAGTATGTCAATCTTATCAAGTAAGACGATGTCGCACTTATGACAATGTTTCGACAAAATTTTAAGAACAATCTTAAGAACGAGATTATGCGTGATAACAAAAACATTAGCGACATATTTAATCTTATTGAAGTAGTTATCGATCTCGACGACAAGTTGTATAAAAGAGCTATGAAGAAACGATACGATCAACTTCACGAAAGAGCAGAAATCTTCTTTGAATCAACGATCAAATATTATTAAAAAGAATCTTGTTCTAATTAGAAGTACAATAACTTAGACTATCGTAAACCTGCATCTATGAAACTAAATTTCACTCAACGACGCAAAGAAAAAAATTCTAGAGAAAAGCAAGATAACAAATTTCAAAAAACGTGCTATTCATGTGGCAAATCGAGTCACTTCGCAAGAGATTGTCGATCGCGAAACTTAATAAATCGCTAACAAATCAATGCTATGTTAAGAGAAATACTTAATAGTTAAAACGACATTAGGAAGCAAGTCGACGCAAAAGCGAACATCCTCAAGACTAAATCGAACGACGACTATTATTTAATAAAGAACTTAGATTAGTTATAGAAAGTTCTAGATAAAATATTATCAAACAAGGCATTCGCATCTACGCAAAAAGTTAATTAAGCACTTTAGAAAACTATTAAATCTTATAGCTTAGTTATTAACTTAGACGAAGAGTATAACTAAAAGAATTTTCACGAATGTATAGAAGACATCACGAATCATCTCGAGACTTTAGCTAGCTTATCGAAAAAAAAACAAATTAGTTAGATCGTGAACAAATGCAAGAAAACGCTAGAAAGCGACGCCACTAAAGAAAAAGACATTTTCGACGAAATTGAACGACAACTAAATAGTGTTAGTCTATTCAAATAAAAGATAAAGCGATCAAAGAAACATGCGATACTTAGTTGAACAACTTGCTACGACAACTCATGCTAAACTCATCTAGAAGAAAAGAAAGAAGTCAACTAATTCTCTAGAAAGTCAAAGTTAGCAATTTAGCAACAAAAAGAAGCTTAGCGCGAATAGACGTTTGTAGTAGAAGTCGCAATACAAAAGCAAAGAAAAGTTCAAGTTTCTTAATAAAGAGCATATTAAAGAAATGCAATATGTTAGCCCAACAATAGCAACTAAACTCAATAGCACACACACGATGTTTTATCACATTAGTTAAGATCAACGATTGTCGACTCATAGCAATGATTAATTTTAATGCGACAAATAATTTTATAACTAGAGCTCTTGTAAAGAAGAAAGAATACTTTATTCGAAAGAAGTCTAACGCTTACAATCTAGTAATTGTAGATGAAAACTCATTATTTGACGAGAATGAAAGAGTGAACAAAGAAACGAAATTACTATCAATAGCTATTTAGCAACATCACGAGAAACTAATCTTTAATATAGTGAGAATAATTACTCACGATATTGTTCTAGAAATGTCTTGATTAAAACAACACAATTTAAAAGTTAACTAAAATACACGAGTACTTAGATTTGTGCGATGCGAACACGCAATTCACATTTAATCTACGCATCGACAACGTTCAATAATAGATAAAAGATTAAGTCGAAACTTAATCGCAAGTAGCGAGCTTGCATTCTCGCAAAAAAACAAACTAATAAAGTTCGACTCAATAGACATTGACAAAGATTAGTTAAATCACAAAATCAAAGTAAGTGAAGAAAATTGCGAATCTTCTAAGAGTCTTAGACTATTTAATACGACGAAGAAATTGCTAAAACACGTATCACGAATATATAACAATTGAAAGCATCTATTTTAAGAAGAGAAAACGACAAAGATTCTTTCTAAACATTAATCGTGAAATTATAAAATTAGACTTGAATTAGACAAACAACTCACGTTTGAATTTATATATACTCTATTTAAGAAGAAGCTCGAAGTACTTCGCGAATATTTGATAGAAAACGAAAAAAAAGAATTTATCAAAAAATTCTAATCATAGACAAAATACTTGATTCTCTTTGTACCTAAGAAGAACGAAACTCTTCGCCTATATGTTAATTATTAGAAGCTAAATCATATTACGATTAAAAATCAATACTCATTACCCAATATTAGCGAGCTTTAGAATCGATTGTTCGAAGCGAAGTACTTTATCAAACTAAATCTACGAGGAGCGTATAACTAGACTAGAATAAAGATAGAGAAGAAGTGAAAGATAGCTTTTTGTACGCGATATAAACTATACGAATACACGATGATGTCGTTCGAGCTCACGAACGTCTCGACAACGTGTCAAAAAATAATTAACGATGCACTACGACAATATTTGAATCGATTTGTTATAGCATACTTGAACGACATCATGATTTACTTAAAAATCTTGAAAGAACATGTTAGTCATGTTTTCAAAGTACTAAAATATCTAAATAGAAGAAACTTACATCTTAAATTCGAGAAATGCGAATTTCATCAAAAAGAAATTGACTTTCTTGAATTTGTCGTGAAACGATACGAAGTACGCATGAATTTCGAAAAACTACGAGCAATCAAAAAATGAAAATCATTTATTAGTGTTAAGAAAGTATAATTCTTTCTAGATTTCATAAACTACAACAAAAAGTTCATTAAAAATTACTTCGTTAATGCAATATTATTGACAAATCTTACGAAAAAAAATACGTCATAAATATGAAGATTCACAAAAGAAAAATTATTTCAAAATCTTAAGCTAGAATGCTTAAAGAAATCAATGCTAAAAATGTACAATTTACGATTATCAAGTAGAATTAAAATCGACGCATTAAATCTAATTATCGATGCATGCTTTAATCAAAAGCATGAAGACATATAGCATCTAGTAACATATCTCTCGAGAAAACTCTTGTTAATCGAACAAAATTACGACGTTTACGACAAGAAGCTACTCGCTATTGTAGTCTTCTTAAAGTTATAAAAAATATATATTGAAGAATTATTAAAACTTACGATTCTCACGAATCATAAGAATCTTGTGTACTTTATCATTATTAAATAGCTTAATAGAAGATAGATACGATAATTGAAACGACTTGAACAATACAAGTTTAAAATACAATATATCTTAGATAAAGATAACGATAAAGTCGACGCATTTAGCAAAAAAAGTAATTATAAAAAAACGAAGAAGTCGTTTAATTACAGTATACTTAAAGTTAACAAAAACGAATCATTGTTAACAAACAAACACGAGCTAAATGTTATTTTACAAATACTTAGAGACAATAAGAAAGAGTTTTCAATAAAAAAAGAAAAACTTCAAATATTTATTAATAAGATCGACGAATGTATAAAAGAGCATTATGATAAATCATTACAAAAGCACTTAAGAATGATCAAAACTCTTTAGCTTTTACGCTAGCATTATTAGTTCTTATAGATAAGACAAGCTATCGAGACATACATTAAACGATATCTTAATTGTTAATAGAACAAACATGATACACATGCGAGCTATGACAAAATTTAATATTAGGAATTATCTAAATTGTCATGAGATAAAGTTACGATAAACTTTATTATTAAGTTGTTTAAGTCGACGAACTTAGCAACTAAAGACAAATATAACTTAATACTAATAATGATTAACAAACTTATTAAGTACTCACATATTATCGCATGCAAAGAGAAGTTTATAGCAAAACAACTAAGATACATTGTATTGAATCGACTTATACGATATTATAATATACTCAAAGAATTAATTAGTAATAGAGACAAACTCTTCACGTCTAACTATTGAAAGACGCTTCTACTAATGTTAGAAACGAGACTTAGAATGTTCATTGCCTATTACTCGATTACGAATGATTAAATAGAGCGAACAAATTAGAGTCTAAAGCAGTATCTAAGACACTACGTCAACAATACTTATAGCAATTAGGTATCACTTTTATCTATGACACAACTAACACTAAATGCAAAGATTTCGAATATCATTAAAATAACTTCATTCTTCGTCAACTATAACAAAGAGCTTAATCTCTTCGAAGAAGAACGAAGACATCTATTAGCACAATTAGTTATTAAAAGAATAGCGACACTAAAAAAGATACACAACAACATCTCGAAAATGTAAAAAAAGTCGATCAAGTATTAAAACAAGAAACGAAAAACGACATCTTAACTAAAGAAGAGAAATAAGATATATTTTTTTACAAAAAAACTTAAGACAAGAAGATTAAGCAAGAAATTGAATCATGTCAAAGTTGAATCGTTTCTCGTTAAAAAAACTAAGAAATCAATCAACTACGAACTCGACTTACTTAAGAACGCCAAAGTATTTTTAGTATTTCATATCTCATTATTAGAATTAGTCGACTTCAATACGTTTATACAAAAAACATTTCATTACAAAGCTTAAAAAGAAAGTTGATACAAAGTGAAAAAAATTCTAAAGCAACAAGATCAAAACTACTTAATCAAGTAAAAAAGATATTTTATCTCAAAGAACTCGTAAGAATTCAAGAAAAATCTTAATAATTGCTATGATCTTATTTAGAGATTTCATCAACATTCGAAAAATCATTTAGCATAGCAAGAGATAATTAGAAGGTAAAAGACGATTCAATGAGAGCATTCGCAACAAAACAATTGAAGAATTCGAGAGCATTCGACTTCTTCATTCTTGACAATAGACATTATGTCTTTCGTTTTGTCTTCGCATTAATCTTCTTCAAAATTTTCTTATTTCGTAGCAATCGAATTATAACGATTGCTAACAAAGCTTTATTTTTAGCGATTTTGACAAAAAGATCTTTTCTATTATGATCAAGAAAAGATCAAGACATGTTCACGTACAATTTGCTCGCACAAACACATTTCGAACACTTTAAATGAGACGAGAAATCTTTCATTGCGATACAAAAATAATTAGAGAGAGAGCAACGTTCATAGACAATATTTATTAATGTATCGTAGCGTTCGATTTCGAATGCAACACGAAGGCGACTTTGTTGCTAACGAGACATGATGAGAGACGTTTAGCTTTCGAGACGAAAATCTTTGAGAAGAGAGATAGTGTTACGAGCCTAGCTCGAAAACAACGTGATATATTAACTACAACGCAACATGTAGCACGAAGCACAACTGCCTGCATGCTCGACGACTTGACGAGCGAGCAATGCTCGACATGCTCGACAGCGAGCATGACGAGCAAGAAGAATCTTCTTTAGTATATAGATCTCCTAAACACGACTTTCTTATAAATCGTGTTCAATTTATCTTAAGTCTTGACTTATTGTTACGATTGTTAAAGCTGCAAACTCTTGTTACTAAGTGATTGCTTGCATTGCCTAAAGACGCCTACAAATCTTTCTAATAGCATAATTCTCTCTAATACCTTCGTGGAAAGTACTAGCGTAACATCTTGCTAGAAGGTCGAGCGACCTCTTGTCTAGTAAATACGACTTGCCTGCCTAGACTACCATGATCGCTCGTAACATATAACTTAGATTAGGAGAATCGTGAAGCTATTTAATATTTTGTTATTTTAATATCGTGCGAAGCAGGTTTCTGTGTCGCAATTGGGAAAGTGAAAAACGATTTAACCTTCGAAACACATCTAAAATTTCACTTTGCAAGTCTATTATTAACGCAATTGATAATATTACAATGTCAAAATTCTATTGCTAATACAACTTGATATGCTCTACAAGCTTTGCATAATTTTAAGACATAAATTTCAAACGTACGTTGTAGAATCGAGAGTCTAAAAATTTTTAAAATCTCGCTTAAATTGTTTTACGACACAAAAATCTACTTGACACAATAACAACTTTAAAATTCGAAAAAGTCTTGAACAAAACAAAAGCATTTTTATAACTTGCGTCAACACACATTTATATATTTCAAAATTATGCACAAGTTTTAGAGCATATCAAGTTGTATTAGTAGTAGAATTTTGACATCGTAATATTATCAATTGCGTTGATGATAGACTTGCAAAGTGAAATTTTAGATGTGTTTCGCAGGCCAAATCGTTTTTTACTTTCCTAGCTGCGGCACAGAAATCTGCTTCGCACGATAAGCTAATTATTCCAATTATTAATCGCTGGTTCTATTTTATCGATTCTGCTAACTTTAGACGATAACACGCGAAGTGCCCAGTTTTGTGCCTAGGTCGCCGAAACGGGAACCCTTCGAGACTAGGTATACTAAACACATGTATAAAGGCGATATGAGATCCGTCATTGTCGGAGTATATTGGAGATGAAGTCTTCATTCCTTAGGAGGTCGACCGCCACCCCGTCGCTCGATAACATACCTTACCTACTCCTATCCTTTTCTTCTCTGATTTCTAGATTATTTAGCCTTCCTCTAGACTTCGAGTCCTTTATTAACTCCCTTATACTGCCGAATGTTGGCGAGAATATTCGAGAGATATAGCAGAAGCACGAAGACTCAAAGACCCTAGAAAGTCACTTTATCTAAGATATTGATAAGGTGGAGCTTCTCCTTCAAATGGCGGAGTACGAGAAGCGTAGAGACGGTAAGGTCAACCTACGCGAGTTTACATACGTGACGACCAAGCCGTCCCTGCCAGAGATCAAGGTTTGAGTGGACGAGATTCTTCAGGAGCGGGAGGAGTTCTGGGCCAGGAAGGAAGTCGTCCACGGCGAGGCCCAAGAGGAAAGAGACGCGCAATCCAACATAAAGAAAATGTAGGACAAATATTACGATAGCTAGTGACATTTATTACCCTCAAACTCTTTCCGTGGCTTGCTCTAGCTAGCCAACTCTTAAGCTTAAGAGCTCGCCATCTACTCCGCAACAGCTCTGCTGCTGGATTCACGCAACGGTAGTTCCTACCGATGAAGGTCATGGGTTCTGGTCATCGTCGCACAATCTCGATGTCGTGAGCCTCTAGATATTATCTCACTCAATTTTTCTCAATTCGAGAAGGCAGATAGTGCCGTTGAGGAGAACGTTAGACTGCTTTGTTGTGAGCTCGCGATACCAAGATTTGCTGGACTAATCACAGCGCAGTCTATGGATTCTAGTCACACTCAAGAGAAATGACGAGGCTCATTGAAGCACTTTGCCCACGTAGAGACATAGACATAGACAGGTATTGCGGTAGACTGGCAATCTGACTTCGGCGAAGTTCGAAACAGCATTAGAAGAGTAGTGAGCCCTCGGGCGCGGTACGCAGGAGCTCATTGGTTGCATGACATGCTCGTACTTCCGTCAATGCGTGTCTGAAGCCACTACGATCGATCGATGGTGAAGGAAGAATAAGCATGACTGCGAGTAGTCCTCGCTATTATTGAAGCTTCAGAGTAACAACCTTAGCATGTCGATATAGTCATGCTATTCTTTTCCCAGAGTCTGGCTGAGTACATGGTACCATAGCCGGCCGCGGCAAACCCCACCCATGCCGTTCCACCTAGAGATGCTTCTGGAGGAGATTTGCTTCGCTCAGGACGCCGAATACCTAATGGGTCACCTGTTTTCCCTCATCTGTTTCGGCAGGAACAAACGTCGTACCCTGTCCTGCACTGTCATCATAGGGCTCCTCGTTGTCCTCGGTATACGGAGGTACATCTTGACCGTCGTTCTCGTTCCCATTATCTGTCAACGATATCTTTTAGTACGGCATCTCAGAGCAAAAGAGCTATATGTAGGCACTGACTAGGATCATCATAGCGATCGCCATAATCTGGCGACTCGTCATTTTCGTAGCCGATGCCGCCTTTGTACTGTTCTTCATCATGCTCTTGCCCCTGGGGGTCGTAGTCGTCATTCTGGGTGGCTGACATCCTGGAGGTCGTCTGTGCTCAACAAGTCCAAGCTGTAGCCGAATGTAAAAGTGAAATGGGATATCGTGGATGCGAAGAAGAGTAAGTCTACTGAACAACTCTGAAGCGCAATCAGGGCTATATATACTTAGCCATCAGCGCGTGGAACTTCTTCTGATACAACAGCCGACCTCTGCCTGACGTTACCAGGTTCTAGAAGTTTACGGATTTTAGAAGCGGTGTGATAGGTCGCTGTCATGCCAAGTCGCATATCGGCATGAGTCTGCTGAGCATTCTTCGTGGTGGCGAATGTGGTTGAAATAACTTTAGCAGCTATAGCCGGGCACGAGGCGGCCAATTCAGGCTCCTTATGCTGCGCCCCTGCACTGCCCCATAGTGCTCCCTCTTGCTCCCTGCTGTTCCCTCGCTGCTCCCTCGCTGCTCCCCCCTGCTCCCTCGATGCTCCCTGTAAAGCGGCCTTGCTCCCTTTCCCGAACGAAAACGGCAATCCCCAATCCTAAGTTCGGGGAATATATAATACATATATAGTAATCTCCGAGTGGAATCTGTAATGGCCGATGATTAATCAAGGCTGCGCTGCATTGCTCGCGCGCTAAAGCCCGTTTCGTGCATCTACTCCCTCTGTGCTCCCCTTGCTCGCTCGCTGCTCCCTCGTGCTCTCCCAGTGCTCCCCCTGTGCTCCCTTATGCTCCCTCTGTGCTCGCTCGTTGCACCCCCTCAGCCCTCTTCCTTGCTGCCTTGTCGCTTAGTCTCGCCGTTCTACCCTGTAACTTTACACGATAGGCGCTATCCACTTGTCCGCCGTTATTGTGTAGTGTCTCAAACGCGCTATTTCTTTTCCTACCCACAATAGTTTACAACGAAAAGTCCTCTCAAAGTCCATTTCCGTCTTTGGACTGGAGCAACGGCTGCTTTAGCCGGAGCAAGACGAAGTAGCGCCTGAGCACTGCCTTAGCACTTCCGAAGCCTCGGCTACGGTTACCAGAGGATTGCTGCTGTCTAATTATGCCTCACTTTAACAAGTTATCAGGCGTGAATAATGTTAGTACAGACTGTGATATACGCACGAAATCTCATAACTACATACACCATAGAGTATCAGGGACCCTAAGATGCAACAAGGCTGGGACTAGCAGAGCTGTGTCCTCTTAGTGCACGACGCACTTCTCCCTTAGCCTCCATTGGAATTTGAACTCATGTCGCAGAGCAGATACGTTTTTCCTCTCCTTTCTCAAAGAACGTCATGATCTCCGGAGGTTGGAATTTGATTAGATATCACCGAATCGCGCCATTTTTGGGCTCCACCATTTGAGCTCCACCATGGCCCCTAAAGGCTTTGAGTTCTCGTTGGACAATGAGAAGTTTGCGCCTTTTGAGATCACTGCTGCTCGTGTCAGTCCGCCTTTGCGTTCTGATGATCGCTTATTGACAAATCTTGGGTGTAGCAACATCTGCAGCTTCTCGACCATTTCTGCTCCCTCATTGAGAATGTCCGAGAAAATGCACCCTTGTCCGAAAGGCGAGCTACCCAAAAAGCGCCTCCCAATCAGCGAGGGATCGCTGTTCAAGTCGCTCGGCAAAGTGAAGAGAGCATGTTACAATATTTCCTGGCATGTGCCGAATCGAGATATGTGATGTACCTTGACCTTTTACTTGCGTTGCAAACGAGTGGACAATTGAAGGGCAAGGTTCCTTTACCACCATGGTGAGTAGTCCATAGTGGGAATTTGTGATAGGCGCTTTATTGGCCGATGCGGCTTTTGACATGGGGAATAATGACCAGGGACGTTGCGATGATTGCTCACGCTCATCTACTATCACCTTTTCAATATTTCAACGATATCGCAGAACGATCTCAGTATGCGCCATTGTGGGCTTCAGGAATCGCGTTCCCGCTTCGTCTTCATTGCGGCTTAATTGACGGCAAGATGTGGACCGACGCCCTATCGGAAAAGACCTGGGAGAAGCAGTACCCATTCTCTCCCTACCAACTCTGGGACGACAGCCCAGCTAAGGGCGGTTGTTTAACTCTCTAAGATATAAACAATTTTAAGTGTCCTAGATGCTAGAAGCTAGAGACCATCAAACTAGGCGATTGGGTTGAGATGTGCTTCAACCGGGGAGAGCTTGTCTGCCTAAATTGTCGCCAGGAATGGACAGGTGAACGCCTGAGTGGTGTTTATTTGCGCAATGACATAGAGCACTTTATAACCAGCCATGAACCGGAGAAGGCGTTGAAAGATATCAAAGGACTCCCGGTAAATCAATTGTCTGGCAAAGTCCACGCCAGGAAGGTTCTCATGGACCTGTCCCGTTTGGAGCTGGCTACATCTTCCATCCGATATTATCTCCAAAATAGTAACCTTACTTTCACCTGGGCCAAGTTTGAAAGCGCTTGCCGTACGACGCAAGCGGAAGCCGAGAAGAAAGGCATGCCTGTGCTGAACCAATCTTTGCTGCCTAGAATACAGCAAGCATATTCTAAAAGTATCTGGCCAACTTTCAGCCTTGATCTTGTGGCTGCCGTCTTGAGACAGCAATTGTTTTCAAGCAAAGTCATTCGCCTTACGGACTTAAGACAAGACAAAGCTCTGACAGCTGCTTCGAACAGGTACTTTATATTTATGTTACTGATGAAGCCGGACGCAAACGGATCATTGAAGATGAATGTGCCAACCTTCGATGTGGATCTGTTCTGGCATACGCATCAACTCTTTCCCGGCTTCTATCATCGTTGGTGTGAGACTCATCTTGGACGAAGGGTGAATCATGACCATACGATCGGCGAGAAGGCCTCCAAGGACGGCTTTGAGGCCACGAAGAAGGTCTGGCAGAGGGCATACGGTCATGTGTACAGTGCAGAAAAGTCTACTGTTGTGAAAAAGGCAGAAGGCCAACAGGAACATCCAAAGGGTCCTTTCAATGCCGTCGATGAATTTGGATCTGCGCCGGGAAGCTTCACAGCCCAGGAACTGGACGAGATCTCAAATCAAATTGTCTCTTTCGAGGATAAAGAACCTCTTGTGCGAAAGTTGGTACTCGAGACCCTCGACCAGCGCATCGCGAAGAAGGACAAAGACATTCGCCTCGCTGGTCTTCGGGAGGCTGTCGCCGTTTCCCTAAGGCTGGGTGATGCTGATGCCATGTCAGACAAATTGACGCTACTTTCCTTATTTCCCTCGCTACTAGAGCCTTTCAAAATCGAGTCTGAAAATACAATCCAGGGATGGCTCTCCAAGACCTCCGATGGTCATGACAGTCTCACCATTGACGACATCCTTACAAGCGATGATAGAAAATGCGTTTGGTATTGTCTAAGGAAGGATGCAATTGACGACCTCTATCGAACAGAAATGGACCGTGCAACATCTATCAATCGTCAAACCCTCAAAACACCTATGTTAAGGGCAGTGGAAGATCTAGTTGATGCAAATGAAGAATGTATGGGGGAATCATTAGCCTCAGGCGGACGAACAAGGGAAGAATATTCATCACTAACAGAGAAAATGAAAGATCAATTTCCACGAATGGTGGCTCGCCTTGTCCGTGACGTGCTAAAGCCCAGAGCGATTGCCACCGCCGCAACACTTGAAAGTCGATACTCACAAGCGGACGCTGACAAAAAGCGCGACGAGGCAAATGAGCGAGAGAGGACCCATCAATTGGAGAGAGAACAGGAAGATAAAGAGCGGAGAGAAAGGGAAGAGAAGGAAAGAAAAGAAGCAGAGGAAGCAGAAGAGGTAGAGAGCAGACGACTCCAAGCCGTGAATCTCGAGGCCATGGAGCGCCTGATGTCCGAAAGTAGACTATTGGACGTCCAGGCCGACATGGACAGAGAAGTATCAACCATGCGGCGCACACTCGCAGGTATGCACGTTTCCAACGTCTTCTTCACCCCAACTCTCCTTTCCCCCTTTACTCCGTGAACCCAAAATACTAGCTCGCTTAAGTCACCTCATTAACACCACGGGAACAGTCCAAGAAGCGCAGCAGCAGCAGGCTGCCGGAACACGCACCGCGCAACGGGTGCTCGAAAACAGCCTCCTGCACCAGATGGCGCTTTCCTCCACAGGAAGCCTGGCAAATGCCGTGCCTGACACCAACACATTCCTCCCAGCCTATGATCCCTCGCTCGATACCTGGAGCACTTGCACCACCAGCAACTGTACCAATACCACGTGCACCAGTAATTGCACTAGCAACTGCAACAACGGCAGCAACTGCACCAGCAACTGTTCTGGCGGGGGCTGTGGAAGTGGAGGATGTGGCGGTGGATGTGGAGGCGGGGGATGTTAGTTGAAACGACCAACAGCCGGGAGAAGAAATGGAAGCCTCTTCCTTTTTTTCTCCTATTTTTTTGTAGGCATTTAGGGCAATTCTGGTTGTTTCAGAAAGCACAACTTAATAATCAATAATAGTCTTTGTCCCTAGGGTAGGTGTTATCCTTCCATTGTGAAAGTGCATCAATTTAAGCCTGCCTCCCTCCGCTTTTTTCCTTCTTTTCAGCCGGCTCTAGAGCCGAAAACCCTAGGGAAAGGGATAAGGGCGGGGCCAAAGGTGGGTGGAGGGCGAGGCGGCTCGGTATTGTGGTTCGCTGATGATGAAGGAGGCATCGTTATGGGGGAGGGGGAAGGGTTCCAGAGTTCTTCTTGGCTGTGGGCTCTTTTAAGAGAATGAATGGGAGATGTCGGCAAGCAGGAAGATCGGGTTTACGGCAGAATATGTATGTGGTGATCGCACAAGGCTGCTTGCTGGATGAAATGGAGCAGCTGGGCAGTGAGGCAATAAACGCACGTGCTTGATGCCATATGGAATGATCCTTTCATTGGTTCAAGAGCATTTCAGAAACGGTTCAGAAGGGCGGCAGTTAAGGCCCTGACTTCAGATATGATGTCCGGACCTCACGCGTTTTCTTTGGTTGTCTAAACGCCTCTCAGAAGCTGGGTTGGCTGTCTCACCTGACAAAATGTTGGACAAAGCCAGACTACGACTTCGCAGATATAGGGTTTATCCTATCGTATAATATATATACTTCAAGTACCTTCGGCCTATAGAATACGACCTTATCCTATATTCTCTTAGCGTACTGGGTAGACTATATGTAGGTTCAATAATAAGATATAGATATCCTTAATGAGGGTCTCAGACGGGACCCTAGGAGGCACCTTCGCGTAAAGTTGACGGATCTATATAGCCGTTAGCCTCTCGAGAGGAGCGGTGATTAGCAAGCTAGGAGGTCGAGAGGGTAGGCTCAGGGAACAGGCTCGGAGCGTGGAGGAGCAGGAGGGAGTAGAGGGGGAGCTCGAAGGGAGTGGCGCGGAAGCAAAGCGGTGTCCGCTTAGCCAGCCAAGAAGCGCGTAGCAGAGGACTTTTCGACTGATATTACCTAAATAGCTTTTTCCCCTCTATACTTACTTGCCAATTCTCTGTCTCTGTCTTGCAGGTCTTATTGGCGACTGTCTCTTCGTCTTCTTGAGATTCCCACCTGGGTCCAATGGTAAAGAAGAAGAGGACTGCCGTGTAGTTCTTTAACGGTACGGAATCAAATGGTCTAGAGTCACAGCCACGTCCAACTTCAATAGTGATAAGGTCTTCAAATACCTGAAGTCTGGTACTGGGATGAACTATTACAGAATGCTGATCCGCTAGGATGGGTGAGTCCCTATTTCTCCCACCACTACTCCACAACGCTGTAGATTGGTGACTGATAACCGGCTATTGCGGGCGAAACAGGTACGAAAGGCGAAACACTGGTGCTAGCCATTGCGAGACAAAAGCCGCGAAGCATTTCATAGAAGGTGTTGTGCGTGGCAGCTGTGCTGGTAAGGACGAACAGTCCATATATACGATGCTTCAGAAATAGATAGACTTTGGCGCTGGTTGGCAGCAGCGACCTGAAGATAGCTTTCCTCTCCTCGCTGACCAGTGTAAGCCGGGACCCTATGAAAAGGGGTTGCCAGAGTATCTGAAAGTAGGAGCTCTCCGAATATCAATGCATTTTGACGTTGGCATGATTGTGCCTACGATTTTTTTTTTGGCCGATTACCTAGCAACACAGCCTGATGCTCACGGAGGGAGTCATTCCGCCAACGCTGTGCCAATTCACTTTTCTGCTCTCAACCACCTATAGGCGAATCCGGTACTCAATAGCGAAGAGAAAACAGAGTTACGTTGCAAAAGCATTGACCAAGCATTATGTCAATGTTCCTAGAAGACATAAGCTCCCCTAGGATATTGCTGTGAGCTCGAAGCAATCATGCCTCTTATACACAGGGTTCTACCAATTTGAAATAACACTCGGGTTTGGTAATCCGGCATTCATTGGACTTCATCGCCGATTGGCCCATATCTACTTGGAATGCGACATAGAGAAGGAGGGCGAACGCGGTCCAAACTCCGAATCAATAATCAAGAGGCAAACGAAATTGAGCACCCTTTAGTGATCCAGACACCATTAATGTCACTTGATAATTTGGCTCGTAAGACGATGGATACGTGGGCCACACCGACTGTCAAAAACATCAAGTTGCCTCCTTCAATGTGCCCTTTTCCATTACTACGACCTCAAGATCGGATAACCACGCTAGCACAGACCGTCCTTCTTGATCAACCGTGCCCGATTTCAGATCCTTCCAGATTTTTCGCGGCGCAACAACAAAGTTGTTATGTGAGCAAAATCGCGGGTGTGAACCAGCTCGGTATTTTGCCACACAAGATTCACAAACAGCGCACATAGTGCATTCCCGACAGATATACATCGGACCTAGGATATTTCCTTCACGCGGGCATAGGTCGCAATTAGAAAAGTCAAATTCGACTGTTGCGCGGTTGTCGTTAGTGATGATCATTTGCTCAAATGCAATCTGCGCTGACTCCAATTCTTGAAGGACCAAAAGACACCTTGCAAGAGAATTAAATGAAGCACGTGCGCGACATTTGTTTTCACTGTTCCTGATATTTTGCGCGAATCGAATGACACTGCGTCGACTTACGTCCTTTTGAAAGGCTTTGTTCGTCAGCTTCTTGGACACATTAGAAAAGAGAGCAGATATCGACGCATCGTCGAAGGTGTAGTCAGATGGAAGGCGGCCAAGACAGTCGTAAAGCGTCTGGTCTGCACCGTGCTCGAGGAGCTTTGCAACAATCTTTGGATGACGATACTGGCAGGCCATATGCAGTGGAGTCCCCATTGCCGTATCGAGTGAGTCAATTGGTGCTTTATGACCGAGCAGTAATGTCACCAGGGCATTCGAACCTCTGAAGCAGGCGAGATGAAGAGCGCTATATCCAAAATCGGAAGATTTGAGGCCTACGACGGTCCTATCGCAACCGAGCAAGACTCTGACGAGGTCCTCTTTCTGGAGGGCCACCGTAACATGTAATGCGGCGTACCCATTAGGACCAAGTGAAGGATCGGCCCTAGCTGCCAAAAGTGCCCTGGCATTCTCAACCCGGCCTTGACCAACGGCGAGAGAGAGTGGACTGCTTCCATCCATTGACGTTGCATTGACATCCGAGCCTGCCTGCAAAAGGTCTATTGTGTACTGGACATTTGCCTTACACGCCGCCAGATGCAATGCTGTCAAGCCCGCGCCAGCTCTTTGATGCAGATCTGGCCCTCGTTGCAAGATCCACCTCGCAGCCTCCAGCAACGTATTCACGATCTCCACATGGCCCAGACCACTGGCAATGATTAAGGCTGTTTTCCCTTCTTTATTGACGCTAGCGGCATCCGCACCAAAATCCAGCAGAAGCTGTACCATCAAGGAGTTTTAGGCTTGGCGAGGAAGGAAAGAATGTATAGAGACCGTGTCGCGATTATCAACAAGGATTCGGTCTCGAAACCAGGACAAGTCGCGGACAAGATGCGGAAGCGGAAATGTTTGGACGTGTTCACAACCGTGTCCTTTACATTCTTATATCAATTTTTTCCTTGACATCTTGCAGTGAGGTAGGACGAAATTTCAGTTAGTGATGAGACGATATCGTCCGTCGAAAGAACATCGCGACTGATATTTTGACTCGGATTGCATGAGACGCAGGTGAGGTGCTAATTCTGCAGCTCGGTAAGATGCAATCTCATGAGTTGCGCTGAAAGAGAGCTCCTACTCCTGGGCTGTCAATCTCGCTTGTCTACAAGGAAGTAGTGAAGTCTAGGCAGCGAATTAGTAACAAGGGCAGCTCAAGCCGAGACAAAGGAAGCCATTTCAGGCTCCCACCTGCTGCGCCCCTGCACTGCCCTATAGTGCTCCCCCGTGCTCCTTCGATGCTCCCCCGTGCTCCCTCGATAGTCCCCCGCTGCACCCCCTTGCTCCCTCGGTGCTCCCTCTAAAGCGGCCCTGCTCCCTTTTCAGACCCAGAATGGCAATTTCCAATCCTAAGTTCGGGGTGTATATAATATATATATATCACGCACAACGCCCTGCAGATATATATATATATATTATATACACCCCGAACTTAGAATTGGGGATTGCCGTTTTCGTTCGGGAAAGGGAGTAGGGCCGCTTTAGAGGGAGCAGCGAGGGAGCAAGGGGCCGCAGCAAGGGAGCATTGAGGGAGCACGGGAGAGCACCGAGAGACCATGGGGGAGCATCGAGGGAGCACGAGGCGCAGCAAGGGGAGCATATAGGCAGTACAGGGTCACAACAGGTAGGAGCCTGAAATGGATCTCTCAGCCTCCGGCTTGATTTGCCCTAGTTATTTTTTATTTCCTTGAGGCCCTTGTACTCTTAAGAGCTCCCTTTTAACCGTTCTACATGCTATTTCTCTTCGCCCTCTTTATTCGATTGATTACAGCTAAATCCTCAAGTTACCATTCTACCTCCTCCACCCAGTATAACCAGCAAAGTGAGCATTTACTTTGCCTTAAACTAACGCTCGTCAAATCGCAAGTTTCTTTGAGTCCTTGATGTCAAGCCCTAAATCGTTTCAGACCTAATCGCCGCACGCAAGCTCCTTAAGGCCCAAAATGGCTCTTTGTCCCACTAATCTTACAACTCATACCTGCCTTTTCCCTAAGATCAAGATAAAGCGGCTAGTTAGCCCCTCATCGAAATGGAACGATTGGGTAAATACTCAACGTTTTCATTTAAGGCAATAAGCCCCGTCTCCGATGGATGAGATATACAGAGCATGAACAACGAGCAGTAGCGAGAATATACATATTTGCACGCTAGTACCCTTTGTTAGATATTGAATATTCCAAATTTCCTAGATGAAAGCGAAATAGATAAAGATTAAAGAAAAGTAGGCCTATAGATCCAGGCAGAGGCTACGGCCACTAGTACTATCGGTTATCGGTGGTACTCGAGGTAGGTAGAATAGAAGAAGAAAACTTGAAGGCGAAAGGACAGGGTTTTACATACGAGGTGCTTGCAATGGAAAGGGAAGAGGAGGGCGAGGACCTTGAAATCTTTGTTCCGTAGGAAATGACCGTTCTGAAATTAGATTGCTCATGGCACGTATCCGTCCATTGATATGCTTTGCTTTTGCCATCACCAAAAACAATCGTAGTCCTCTGGCTTAGAATCTGAAAAGGCCCAAGAACAATGCAGGGATTTTCACTTTACGGGCAGTTTAGACTTTATGCAGATGGCCTATGCATGCCTTTCATTCGATTTAGGCATCGCTAATGGTTACTCAAGCGTTTCAGAATGTCATTTCACATTACTCACACCCGTCATAATTCTCGGATATTTTAATCTCATCCCAGGTCATTTGTTCTGCCGGCGATGATACAATATTCCCCGAACCCCAAGGTCCTATCTAAAAACTTGTTCCTGTTCCCGATGATCCTCCTTATTATGCATTGTAAGCATGCGTTCTCCTGTAAAATTAGAATCGGATTATGATCATATCCGCGGTGCCACTGACAGGCCAGCCACTGGGCAAAATCATTTTTTTCCACCTGTTGATAGTACAGAAATGATAGGTATTTATGAGTTCCATCGAACGTCAGCTGCGAATGAGGTGTTCGGTCGCTTTTGTAAAGAGTAAGACCCGGGAACAACGCGAAGGGAGATTCTTCCTTACGCAACGAGTCTGGATCTTTGAAAATGGTGTTGTAGGGATGCGCGCAAGGCTGCGCGACTAGCATCTTCCTTATAGCGGCAGAAATATCGACAGGGTGAGCGACAGTGAAAAGTTCTGAGCCATCCAAGATTTCATGGCGGGCCCACAATGTGTCTCCAGAACCGCTAAAGAGGAAGCGACTTCGTAGAGCGGGAGCGCAGTCCATAGGCTGCACATCTTGGTTGAGGCTTGTTATCGGCTTACATCGTACATCGTTCTCGAACGCCATCCTTATGACTTCTCTTTGTTGTCCTTCGAATGAGATATAACCTGGCAAGAGCGAGAATACCCTCCCTTGAACCTTGGTTATCGAGTGACAGTTCGATAACGTACGAAGCACGACCACACCATCAAGGTTCAGCCCAAGCCAGTCGGGTGTGAATATCTTTTGCGTCAGCGTTTGCTCATCAATAGCATCAGTACAGGCAAGTATGGCCCGACCCAGCCCCTCGAATGGGCCTGGCTCATGCACCGGAGCAGGCGTAGCACACGTCAATATTGTGCGAGAAGTGGTGTGCCCATGAAAATGATGCACCGACATGGTTTGTAAGGTTGTGTTCCAATCAGTGAAGGCCATCTGGGACGCAAACAGGATTGCTCTTCCTAAGACCTCGCATACTCGATCCGAAATACCATACAATGGGCTGTCCTTCTTGGTAGTGGCATCCCTACGTTTGAGGATACGGATCAGAGTCTTCTCGTCCCTAAACTGCCTAATCAGATTACATGCCAAAAGCGCGTCGTTATGAGTGCCCTCGCAGTGGAAAGACATGTCAAATCGATAATGGCCTCGCTGCTTTGCTTTAAAGCCTAGCAAAGACAAGATGTGTAACGATCTCTCTTGAATTTGCGGCAACACAGAGACGAAATAAGTTTGAAAACCTGGTAAGGAATCCGTGGTGCCAATGTGCGATGCTCGTTGAACCACCTCATTGAGGGTAGATACAGCCGCTATTTCGGACACAGTATTGACATGATTCGGATCAGTCAGCTCTGGAAGATTGTGAACAAGGAAATCAAGCTCCGAGCAATTGACACTCCACGCACGTCGAGAAGGCTGATCCATGGGCTCGATAGAGATGAAATCGGTCAGATTGCCTTCCATAAGAAGTTCACATGCACTCTCTTTCGCTGCTAGTTGCATGATCACCTTCGCTTTACCGTAACTGTCACTGATCGGAATCTGGACACCCGCGCTATCGACAGCGCAGACCGAGAATCCAAGGATGAAGTTCGCATAAGCAGCAACCCATCCAGAACCCTGAAAGCCTTTGTATACCAAGATAGCGATATCTCCAGAGGTGGCAATCTTATGGCAAAATTGTATGACTCGCGGTAGATTGTACTTGCTAGGCATCGCGTCGAACGGACAGCGCTTGATGGGTGTGGTAGCCTGTGGAGACTGCCGATCTACAATTCTCTCAAGTAGAGAATGATATCGGAGAACTCTCTCCTGGAAGCCGACAGTACGCGCAAAAGAGACGAGAGCTCCGCGTAATTTGTGAAACTGGTTCACACCAGGCGTGTGATCGAACGGCACCCCTGCAGTATCAAATAACACAGAGAGCGCCGCCGAGCAAGCATCCGGTGACATGAGCGGCACTATTGAAGCCAGGAGCGCCAGCACGTTCTCTCCCGCCCGCGTTTTGAGCAAGTGATCCACTAAGAAAGAGGAGCCCGCTCCAATCTCAACGAGATTGTAGAGCCACTGGCACTCAGTCCGCTGCCTCTCTCGTCGAGCATTGAGAGTAGTTCGGAAATCTTGCGATGCCGGAATTAGTTCGCTCACCATCAGCATGCAGCCAATAGTATGGATGTCGACGCCAGAGAGCACCATCTGCTTAAGACCATGAGCGCCAGCGCCCATGACCAGTCGAGAGAGACCAGGTATATCGACCTGCCAGGATGCCATCCTAGCGGTCGCAATTGACAGACTTCAATGCGACGTTTGAGAGAAACAACGGAGCACGATTTGGATTGTGGGCTGCGTGACTGCGCCTGAATCTCCAAACATGCAAGAGCAATCGAATCATCTACAAAACGTCCACCAGAGGTGTAAAATCGACGCCTAGTGTCTTTGCTTCTGTGGTAAGAGCAGCCGCCAGGCAGCAGCATCCACACCGGCGTCGTAAGAACCTTGAGCAGCGCTCATCCCAGACCTTGAGGATTACCGTTTCCGTTCAGAAAATGGAGCAGGGCCGCTTTAGAGGGAGCAGCGAGGGAGCAATAAGGGAGCACGGGGGAGCACGGGGGAGCGTAAGGGAGCAGTGAGGGAGCAAATGGACGAAACAGGTCCTAGTGCGCGAGCACAGAGCGTCACGTGTCATTGAGTTTGAAGATTACTATATATATATATCCCAGCAAAACCGCCGAGCCCCCTCCCCCCAATCCGTCCTAGCCCCTTCCCTCCCTCACGCTAGCCCCCAAAAAAACCCCCCATAAAAACCCATCTCCGTCCCTCCTCTCTCCTTCCCTCCCCCGTCATCAGTAGTAAAACATAATCTACACATGTTTTTACAAAAGATGGGAGCTCCGCTCCGGCGGCATGCTGAGGGCCACTCTCGATGAGTCTCCAGATTCTCGGGTGGGTGGGCTTCCGTTCCCGGCTCCCTTGAGGGAATGATTGCATCGGTTCTTTCCTACCAGCTTCTTCCGTGGACCAATTCTTTTGTTGGGGAGGGGCTGTGGAAGTGGTGCTACATGGTTTGAAGGGGATTTAGGAGTGAGGAGTTGGGATGGTTCAGGGGGATGCGGAGGATGCGGTTGGGGGTGATTGTTGTTGGTGTGGGCGTTTATGGGATGGATGTGACTGAGATGTGTGTGGTCGATTGAGCAGACTGTAGGAATGGGATTACTGTTTATTATGATGCTCATAGTCTGTGAGAAAAGTTTTTGCTTGAAGAATGAAGGGTTGATGCAGCTAATGCAGATTGCTTCAATCCATAGTAATGCACACCGTCTCGAATGCTGTTTTACCCAGCGAAGACCAGATACTGGTCACGAATGTGAGACGGCGGCTTCTATGGCCTACACCGTTGTACAAGACTGATAGTCATGCCAATAAAGCCAGTATGATATGCTGTAAAGTAGGCTCTTCGGGCCTGCTAGTATTCAATCGTCATCCTCGTCCTCGTCAACGATTCTACGCCTCTTGCTCCGTCCCCCGCCAGTGCCAGCATCTGCTGGCTCAGCAACCTCCTTTGTCGAGCTGTTCTTCCTAGGCTTCTTTTTCGCCTGCTCATGCTCCATGTCGATGTCCTCTTCCTCCTCGCTTGCATCGCCTTCGACCTCGACCTCCTCGTCGCTGCCGACCAGGAAGCCGTCGTCTTCGTCATACTCGTCCTCGCGTGTCCGACCGCGAAGGGGGTAATCTTCTTCGTCGCTGTATTCGCTATTCCTCCTCCTCCGCGGCTTCTTAGCCCTCGGCTTGCTAGGACGAGCCCGTGTCGTAGCCATGCCATCGTCATCTTCAAGCCCGCCGACGGTAAGCCCTGCGCCATAGCCACCTTGACGTATCCCAGAGCGACCGAGCACGCGGTTGTTGCGAGCTTGATCGCGCTCTTCCGCGACCTGGCGACGTCGCGAAGCCTTTGTTCTCTCCTTCTCGAACTTTTCGGCTTCCAGCTTCGCTTTCTCAGGATCTTCGGTGACATGCACAATTTCGAGGCCTCCATCCGCTGTCTTTGCTTTGCCTTTGGAGGCTGCTGCCATGGTTTCTTGGAGCTTGATAAGCGCTTCGTCATCCTGATCTGCATGTGACTGTACGACCAGGGAGGACGTGATGTGGTTTGTGAGACGGACAAGGGAGACCGCCTCGTGTGGTGAGGCGAGGTATGTATGGGAGTCGAGTCGAGCGTTGTACGGAGTTGTACCGTTTGCCGCACGAGGTCTACTAATGGAGGTAGGAGTCGGTTTGGGTGGATTGATCTGCGGGGGCGCGAGAGCTTTGGCCGAGAGTGCAAATTGCTCCCTAGGATTGGAAGCTAGCTGTATTGTCAAAGAGCCGTCTGACCATCGCAGTACTCGCGCATTCGATTGAATCTCGGAAGGTTTAGATGGAGAATGACGCCAGCGGATAGTATTGTTGGAGGTAGTGTATGCTGAGAAGGTCGAGGACGGCGCGTCTGATGTATGATGTTCGGTTGTGGGAGGATTCCAATGGGTGGGAGTGAATGCCTTTTCATCGATACCAAGGAAGCTTGGGAATTGTAGAAGATGCAGCTACTCAGACTGTGAGATGGGAGTTCGTAAAGGGACGTCATCCAGAGCGTACCTCGCCATCACTCGGTTTGGGGATGGCATGCCGGCCGATATCAACGTCTAAGATGTTCTCTTCGCGCTCGATCTGTGTTCTTGGCTCATCGTACTCCTCCTCGGCTCGACCAGGTCTCTCCTCGTCGTCACCGGAGTCGAGCTCCGCATCATCGAGCTTGCGCCGCTTGTTGCTCGCATCCTGCGATCTGTTGAGGGTCAGTAGGCATCTCTTGTACTCAGCGACTGTCCTCACGTTTGGCCCTCGTTTTCGGAATCTGAACCAAACAGATCGGCATCGGCAGCGCCATCCACTTGGCTTGGACCAATTCCGTCTATTCCTGCGTCCGATACATCCCCATTGACGGGATCTTCGTCGGAGCTGCTCATGCTTGCGAGAACCACTGATCCTTTGTGGTACCGCCTCTCGATAGGTGTTGTGGCTTGCTGATCGATATCTCTTACTCAATCACACAACCCCAATGGTAAGGCTCATATGGGTACGCGGTCGTTTGCTCTTGGCTGGCTTGGAGCACGTCGATTAATACCTTCAAGCGCCAATTCTCGATGCGAGTAATTAGGTCCTTGACCCCGTCAGAACGGGACAAAGGTGTCGGAAGGCGTGATAAGTTCTCAGCAGTGACAGGTGTTGTGCTGCTTGACTGGGCCTGATCCATGGTAGTAATAGTTCTCATGCACGTGACCGCTCTGTTCCTGTATGATCGACAGCGCTACGTAAGCGTCCGAATATAATACAGAATTCTTTTTGGAAGTGTAGATCACCAATCTGCAACTCACACGTCCAGAATATAGAGTACTTTAAGGAACAATCAGTTGAAGTCGATACAGAGGTCAATAGCCTGTAGAAGGCTCTTTGGCCAGTTGTTCTAGCAGAGCTTTTAAGGATAGTCAGCAAATGATGGCAACATTCTTCCAGAGCGTGTAAGTATCAGGGGCTGATTTCATACTTGTTATTTCCTGTCTTTCTTTATGCTTGCCGTGCTCTTGGGAGTCTTTGGTAGAATCACGAACATGGATGGCTTAATAGGCGCGCCTGGTCGCCGAGCATTTTCTCGGCGAGAGCCTCCGCCAGGTTCTATGGATTTCATGGCCCTATTACTCGATCTTCAATCTCCCATTTCGTTGCCTCAACTGCCGCACTTGCTACCACATGACCACAACTCCGCCGCCAGCGTCACCCAGGTAAGCCTCCATATCTTCAGTGACCTTCCTTCTTGACCTGAACATCCACCAGCATGGAAAATTCGCTCGCAGAGCCAGCCCTGCAAACCCCCAATGCAACAGGGCCGGCGATCACCATATTACCTACCGATGAAGAAAACGACAGGTGAGCTGGCTTTCTTTACGCTCGTAACATGTGTTGACACCTCCAGCATGCTATCAATTCCTGCTACAGCAGTCTATGAGGAACTCTATCCGAACCCTGGACTGGCCACGCTGCGGGCTCGAATGCGCTATCCTGAGTACAGCTGTGTTGACCGTTACTCTTTCGGCTACCGACACATTAACGCTGCCAGAATACTGGGCCCTCGAAAGCCTTCGGATCTCTCCTGGACTACCGAACTTTTCAAAGAGCCTACAGATGAGGAGATTCTTCGTTTTCCTCACCTGTACGTGCTTTATAGCACTTTACACAAGGGTCCCTCAGGCAAAAGCCACTCGTCATAATTTTGTGGATTGTGTCCTGCTTATTTTCGAGAATTATTGAAACTTTTACTCGCCTAATAAGGTGCCTAATAACAAAGCTGACAATTTTTTGCCTAGGCGTGGGACTTTTGGCCGCCAAACCAACAAGCCTAATGGCAACGGCAATCTCAACCAGCAGAAAGGACCTGGCTCTCAAGCTTCTTCTCCTACCATTCCGTACGGTCCAGCCTTGCCTCCCGCCATGCCTGCGCTCAACACGAATGCTTCTTTTGCTCCCGCCGCCGACACTGCCTCCCCTCAGGTAGAGAATCAGAACCCGAACCATAGCCAGGGCGAAAACCAGGAGAAGGAGAAGCCGAAATTCTTTTTCCGTGAGAAGTATTCAAAGTTAGGTGTGAAGGGAAACTTTATGCCGTTGGCTGCCCAGCCGAAGAATGTGGACATTGCCGAGTGGATGGGCCATCAAGGTATGTTCTTTGCTTTGGTGATATTCTGACTATCTTGGCTAAGCTCTTCTTCTGTAGGGATGGAGCAGTACCGTCTGGCAGCCTCCTTGCTCCAATGCGTCCAGGAAATTGATACCCATACTGGTCGTGCGCTCTGCAACCCCACGGATTGTCCTGTTATGTCTGCTGGCCGGTAAGCTTTCCCAATGCAAATGTGAAACGTCCATGCTGACCCAGCTCAGAAGCCACACCTACACCTGGCTTAACAACGAAAAAGTGCCCATCAAGGTACCAGCATGCCAGTACATTTCCTTAGTCCAGCGCTGGATCGTCGGCAAGATGGACGACCCGAAAGCCTTTCCCACCGACAACATCACCGGCAGCTCCACGACCTACGCCTCCGGCAGCCTCAACACCACTAATTCCAACACCCCTATCGCAGCAGGCCCCACCACCTCCACCGCCTCCCTCTCTACGCTCGCAGGACGCAACTGGCTCGGCAAGAGCGCCGGTTTCCCAGAGACCTTCTACAGCGACATCAAGACCTGCTTCCGTCAGATCTTCCGCTTGTACGCCCACCTCTACCACTCCCACTGGGTCGACCCGTTCTGGCACATGAGCAGCGGTTCCAATTCCAACGGTTGGACGGATCTCAATTCATGTTTCGTGCACTTCATCACCGTCGCCAAGCTCTTCGGCCTGCTGTCGGAGAAGGATATGGAGCCGATGCAGCCGCTGATCGATATCTGGGTTGCCAACGGATCCATTCCCGCGGACGCTGCTAAAGGGGCTTGCGCCATCAGCCCGAACCAGTAATTTGGGATTGTGGAGCACGTTGAGTCTGGCATAGTCGGCGATGATATCCCCAGGCATAGCGAGCGAGAGATGGCGTTTGACTTTTACGATGGGACATGAAATTTACTTTAACTCGGAAAAGGCGTCTATACCGGTCATGCATATGGGAATGTTGCGAAGCCATGCAACTGAGTTTAGCAGATAACTTGAGGTAGTCATACCAATGCTCTATCATCATACAGTATCCCAATTGGCTGTGCTGTGCGCTGCCATGGCTTTGTGTGAACGTAAGGTCGATGGTGACACTCCAATCCCCTTAGACATCGAGGAATGCCGCAACAACTTCAGGAATCTCCGTACAAAAAGTGCATCTGCACGAAGCGCTAATTGAGATATAAACACACTATCTACAGCGACATCTCTTGCCCTTCACCCTATCACGAAACCTTCCCAAGTGCGCGCGACACCAGTGGAAGAGCCACCTTCTCATCCTCCCTCCTCCTCTGCATCCCTCCCCTCTGTTGCCGTCTCCAAAGCAGTGCCCCAGCCACAATCCCCGCCCCATACCCACCCAGATGCGCCACCCAATCCGTTCCCATGAACGGTTTCGCCAACGTGCCCTTTCTAAAAGATACAACATCAAAAAAAACGAGGACAGCCAAGACACCGAGTGTCGGCAACTTCTCCGTCCACTCCTGCGGAATGCCCCAGATCTTGACGGGATTGCTGGGGGTGGGGTATTAGTGATAGGGTTGAGAAGAAGAAGAAGAGGGCGAGGAAGAGGGGTTGGACTTACTCCTTGTTGATGACGCACCATGCTGCTACGATAGCACATATGATGCCGCTGGCGCCTAGACTGCCAGATACGAAAACTGACTTCATGACGTGGCTGGAGAGGGAGCACATGGAGGAGAGCGCGCCGGTGGCGAAGTAGGTTGCGAGAAAGGGGCCGCGGCCGAGGTCTTCGTGTACTGCAAGGCCGGAGTCAGAACACTGGCTTGTATGGGGAAAATGGCGGATACGTACAGCGAGTTCCGAATATCCACAACGCAATCATATTCACCGTGAGGTGTGCCGCTCCTTGGTGACTGAATGTGTTCCCGATAAGTGTAGTCACCCGTGGATAGCCTGGAACAGACATGAAGTGCAAGAACATGAACCTCTGCAAAGGAACGACCCGCCAAGCCAGAAACACGAGTACGTTCGTGGTGATGAGCACGCCCACCGTAGTGCTTGACATTGACCACTCTGGCCAGATCCTGCCTTTCGGTGGGGGAGGAGAGTAATACACTGCGAACAGAAGCGATAAACCGACAATCCCGACGGTCGCCAGGGCAGATGGCCATAATCGCTGCCAGGGGGCCAGGTCTGGCCACTCGCCTGCCTTGGTGCCGAACACAGCCTGCGCCAGTTCTACCTTTCCTTCTTTCCAATGCGCATTCTGTGTCTTGCGTGCCAGCTCCTTCTGCTCCCAGGTAACTGGCAGACCAGTCCTGATACCTTCGGCCTCGGCCTCCTCTAATGCTTTTGTCTTCGCTTGTGCTTCGAGTTCCCCACGCTTCTTGTTTCGTTCTCTGACTCTATCGATGAAAGAGCTGCTTGTTCGTTTGTTCTGAGCCGCATCCTGTTGCGGGATGTAAACGGATGGAGTATCCTCGCTTTGGGGTTGGGCCTCATCGGGAGTATAGTCAGCTTCGGCTGTAGACTTGTAGAGCCCTAAGCTCTCGGCTCGCGTGACAAGCTTCGATCGTTCCTCCTCCTCTTCTCGGTCCAGCCTCGCAATGATTGAGGCATCCTCGTCCCATGGAACATTTTGACGTAGCCATGTAAGAGCTTCAGCCTTTACGGTCTCTGGTTCATCTGGTATGCCTTCGTCAAGTGTTCCAGAGACTCGTTGGCTTTGTAACTGTTGTAGAATCCCATTGCCCCTCTCCACCGGTGTTATATCGCCAAAGATACTTGCGATTTCTCTCGGAGACAAGTCTCGCAAGATTTGTGGATCCTGAGCGGTAAAGGACTTTTTGCTGTGCGGCACGCCTACTTGGGCATGGCATTTGGATATTGTAGAGAAGTTCATCCGTCGAGGCTGGGATGAAAGTGCAATCGAGGATTTCTGGGGTTGTTGAATCCAGGATCGTTTCGACTGAGACCATCGTTGAAGGGGGCCAATTTCGAGGACGGCTTTCCGGCGTAGCGAAGGGTTTACAAAGCCGAGACCAATCGTACGCCATAATGCTGGTCCAGCTGCGCTCATCTCATGTCCGAATGCGCGCTCCTTCCGATGGAATCTCTGGCGAACTCATTAAGATAGATGATTATAATAAATTGTAGCGCTCGGCGCCGTCATGGTCAAGCGGCCAATCGGCCCGTGCTGCCTGAACCTCGGCTGTCAAGCCTCGAGCCACTTTTGAACATTTTTTGAGAATCGGAAGCTCTACGATTCTTTGATAAGGTCTTGTCGGACGTCGTGGCCTGAACGCCATACACTTGCAGAAGTCTTTTTGAGAATCGGGCCATATTGATCATCCGTACGTGTCTGAATTGGTCTAGAGGGGTTTCCAAGCTTGAACAATGTCAATGCATGTCATTGTACACACCAAAGGATTGGTAAAACTTGCGCTTCGAAGGCTTCGTTATGCCCAAGAGATCAAGAGATGGTCAGGTCAAGAGTCCCGGGAAATTGGAAAGTACGAAACACAATGGAGCTGAGGGCAATACGGCCAACATCAAAGCCGAAATTCTGGCATTGGGTGGTTCTACGGAAGATTACGAACTGATCGCGGACGCACCCTCTGATTCGGAGATAGAAGATAATGAGCCTAGCAAAGCGCCTGCGAAGGCACTACGAAATGATCTACGCAAAATGGTCCAAGAGCTTGGGATTGACAAAGTTGCTCAACAGGTCGAGAATGATGCGAGTTCAATCCTTACAGGTTCCGACGAAGGCAATCCATCGGTTGAGCTAGCCAATTCAGGTGGACAGAAGATACAACTTCCTGCACAGCCTAAAGAACAGCTGCTGAAAGAGGTAGGAAAGCCTACTGGAACGAAGACACAGTTTCCCGCATTGTCGGAATGGCACGCAGTTGAATTGCCTGTTGTACCTACATCATCCCAGACGGAACCTCTGCCCATCGACCTGGTCAACCGGGTCCATGAATACGCTAAGACAATCCTCGAGGCCGACAACAAACTGTATACGGCCCAAAACCAATCTGCGACTTCGGCACATCAATTCTACTCCACCATCATGACCTCGGGAACCTTATCAGACAAAGTTTCAGCACTGACTCTGTCTGTGCAGGAGTCGCCCCTTCACAACATGAAGGCATTGGAGACTTTGGTGGGCTTGGCTGGGAAACGTAGCAGAGGTCAGGCTGTTGAGGTTCTTGGAGCGTTAAAGGACCTATTCGGGCCTGGCGCTCTTCTTCCTTCGGGCCGGAAACTGCACTTCTTCGCCAGTCAGCCAGGGCTCTTCGCCGCTTTCGGGCACGCAGAACTTGGGTGGAAGCTGAATGATTCTCTGCCAAAGCCACTGAAAGAGGAACATCTTATTGCGTGGGCATATGAAGACTGGCTGAAGTCAACTTATTTCCAAGTCATTAAGATAATTGAGACTTGGTGTAACGATGAAGTCGTCTTTGCGAGAGGGAAAGCAGTTGATTACGTCTACCAACTGTTGCGAGAAAAGCCGGAACAAGAAGCAAACCTTTTGCGCCTCCTTGTCAATAAATTAGGTGATTCAGATAAGAAGGTAGCATCAAAAACGTCCTACAGTCTTCTTCAGCTTCAAGTGCCGCATCCTCTGATGAAGTCAACCATCATCTCAGCGATTGAGTCAGATCTGCTGTTTCGATCTGGTCAAAGCCTGCATGCCAAGTACTACGCCATCATCACATTGAATCAGACATCTTTGAGCGCAAAGCAGGATAGCGTGACCAAGCAGCTACTTCATATCTACTTCGATTTGTTTACACAGCTTCTCGCAAAACCACAGCCTCCCACCGCAGACGCAATATCACTGAATAAGAAGGGTGAGGTGCAAGGCGGCGGAGGCACTGCAGGCAAGAAGGCTCGCAAGAAGCAAGTGAGTAATGAGAGTACCACGACCAGTGATGACCAGCTTCGAGAAAAGATTCTTTCCGCTATTTTGACGGGCGTCAACCGTGCGATCCCTTATGCCAACACCAATGACGAGGCGTAAGTCAAGTCGTTCTGAGCATCTTCTGAGACTTCGCTGATTGAAAGCAGCTTCGAGAAGCATATGAACACGCTTTTCAAAGTCACCCATTCTTCCAATTTCAATACAAGCATACAAGCCTTGATGCTCATACAGCAGCTTGTCACCGTGCACCCTGGTACGGCTGATCGTTTCTACCGGACATTATACGAGTCTCTTCTAGACCCTAGGCTTCTTACAACGTCAAAGCAGGCGCTGTATCTCAACCTTCTGTACAAAGCCATGAGCGCAGATCTTATTGCGAAGAGAGTCAAAGCGTTCACAAAAAGGCTTCTGCAAGTAGCTTCTCTGCATCAAGCTTCATTTGCTTCTGCTGCAATGTATCTAGTACGAGAGCTCGAGAGTGTCTTTCCAAGCCTTCGACCGTTTATAGACCAGATCGAAGTAGCCGAAAGCGATGATGAAGAGGTCTTCAAGGATGTTCCAGAAACCGGCGTGAACCCAATCCTGCAGCCTAAAGTCCGACAAGAGAGCAACGGGGTCAACACTTCAAAGGACAGACCACGGATGTCCTATGATGGTAGGAAGAGAGATCCGCAACACAGTAACGCCGAAAATAGCTGTGTATGGGAACTTGTAAGCCAGCCTTATCCTAGAGTGATACCGACGTGAGGGGTTATAAAGGAGATGACGAGATTGCTAACTAGATCAGACTTTGCTTTTGAAGTACTTCCATCCTTCTGTGGCTCTGTTCGCCTCAAGGTTAGCAAGTCACGAGGCCATGCCCCCAAAACCTGATCTATCTTCGAACACGCTCTCACAATTCCTCGACCGCTTCGTGTATCGCAATCCGAAGCTCAAAACGAAGCCTCGCGGCGCCTCTATCATGCAACCGTTAGCTGGGGGCGATACAAGTGGCCTCCTGGTCACTGCACAGTCACGATCTCGGGTGCAAGCACCGATCAACTCCGACCAATTCTCGAGCATGGCTATCGACAAGGTTGCCGCTGACGAAGTGTTCTTCCTCAAGTACTTCAGTACCATGGGCAAAGGTAAAGAGCAGGCGAGAAAGAAGAAAGAAAAGCGCAAGGCGCAAGCCACCGAGGGTAGCGAGGCAGGAGAGGACGAAGACGAGATATGGCAAGCGCTCGTCAACTCCAGGCCCGAGCTGGAGGGAAGCGAGGATGAAGAAATGGAGTCTCTTCCAGATGATGCTACCAATGCTAGCTCGATGGAAGACTTGGATGAGCTCTCGGATGGCGAAGACTCCGCAGACGAGGCAGGCATCGACCTAGAGGAAGACAACGAAGGATTGATCGGAAGCGATGATGATCTTCCTGGCAACGTGGAAATGACCTTTGCGGACAAGGTCGAGGCTGACACTGAGCCCAAGCCTAGCGCTCAAATTGGCAAGGGGGATCGAAAGAAGAAGAGGCGCAAGCTGAAGAGCCTGTCGATCTTTGCTTCAGCCGACGAATATGCCAAGATGCTGGATGGCGAGGATTGAGCCTCATTATTCCTGGATGAAGATCAAAACACCCTTGCTTGGCAGCTCAGCTGCTTACATTGGATCAATGTCGATATCTCCTCTATACGTTCCCTATGTATACCTCTATTCTTCGGTAGGTTATCATCTACATACGTTCGTATTCATATTTTCCTTGAGCTTGCCTTCTCGACACTGGAACCTCGAACTAAGCAATCTCTCGGGATTACTTTCCGCGAGTTGGAAGCCCTAAAAACTCCTCCGCTTAGAAAAGGGAATTTTGAGCCCTTTGACGTAGAAGTCTAAGTCTACCACTATCGAACGACTTGACGTGTTCACGAGTGATGATCATCAGCTTTCTTAAAAAAAAAATATCATATGAGAGTGAGCTGCCTGGACACCGCCCAGCAGCCTGCTATCCTACTCATAGATGAATCACTAGATCGAGCATACTCCCAAATGCCAGACTCCCAAACCATCCAACATGAGAGTGGGCTGCTCAGACATCGCCCGGCAGCCTGCTTCCCTACTCATAAATAAACCGCCAGATCGAGCATACTCCCAAATACCAGACTCCCAAACCATCCAACCATAGAAGCAAAGACATCAAATTATTCAGTGTCCCCGCCGTCCCCTTCCACCACACCTCGCAATCCCGAACCCCACCCCATCTTGCCACTGCCTATTCGCCATCCTGCTCGTTCGCGGCCCTCTCTCCCCTCTCCCTCGTTTCGTTGACGTAAAGCACAGTCCAGTCCTTCGTGTGCCAATTATGCATTGCCTGCATTTTCTATGCGTGCAGACACTGCATCTTCTGCGAGCATCCCTATTGAACGTTTGAACGTGGTACATCAATAGACAGATGCAGCACCAGAAGCCTGCCATTTTTTTGATCGTTTAGTGGAGGCAGGAAGTTTTGGTAGCCGATTTGTGGTAATAAAGACAATAATGATGTTGTAAGTAGTAGTAGAATTTGTTTGGCAAAAAAGGAGATGGAGAGTGAGCATGAGCTGGGGGTCGTTTTATAGGATGAGCTCGTGCAGACTGACGCTATTACTGGATGTGACGACGAGTATGGCTCACTGAGTAATGCTTATGACGAACTTGCAAACATTCATTGTCTGTTCAGTGTCCCCATCGCCCCCTTCCACCAAACCTCCCAATCTCGAACCCTACCTCATCCTCCCTCTGTCTATTCGCCATCCTGCTCGTTCGCGACTCTCTCTCCACCCTTCCCTGTTTCATTGACGTAAAGCACATTCGAGCCTGCCAGATTCGTGCACTCCGTGCATCTGTTATGCTGCGCCAACCCTACCCTATCCTCCCTCTGCGTATTCGCCATCCTGCTCGTTCGCGGCTCTCTCTCCTCTCTTCCCTGCTTCGTTGACGTAAAGCACACTCCAGCTCTTCCATAATAACTCGTGCATTGAATGCATCTTCCATGCTAGCATGTACGACATGTTCCACGGTTATCTCTATTCAACGTTGAAACGTGGTATAACAACGGACAGAGACAGCAATACCAGCCTACCATGTTTCTGGCCGTTTAGCGGAGGCAGGAGTTTTTGGCAGGACAATGATGATGTTGTGAGTAGTGGTAGAATTTGTTTGGGCACGGAAGGAGATGGAGGGTAATTATGGGCTGGGGACCGTTTTATATATAAGCTCGTACCTCATGATTGACGCAATTACTGGTTGTGACCGCGAGCGTGGCTCACTTTTTGAGTAATGCTCATGACGAACTTGCAAATATTGACTGTCAGCTCGGAGTCACCGTACTATAGTTTTCAGCGTCTGGACAGGCGTCAGCAATGACTCTTTCCCAGATTGGTAGTCCAGTGATTTACCTTCGCGTACCTGGGCTCTATGAAGAGCCCCGTCGCTTCAACCAACAGTTTCCCAGGCTCTTCGCCCTCTCCCAACGTCTCAATATGGCCCTCAACCCATGCTTTCCGACCTTCGACCTTGATCGTCTTCGCTTTAAGCACGACGTACGAACCTGCCTTGACAGGCGCCCGATAGTTGATGTTCAAGCTAGCCGTCACCCCGATCTTATTCGGCAGCGCGGCAAAACAACACCTCGCCAATCCCTCGTCTAGCATCGTCCCCAGCATCCCACCATGTACCATGCCCACATGTCCGCACAGCTCTGTGCCCAGGTACATGATGCTGACGAGTTCCTCGCCTTCTCGCGTGAAAGCTAGAGGCGGGACAGGGATCCTCCCAGGACCGAGTAGTGTCCCCGAAGTGAGGCTGTGTCTTCGCTGCTCTGCAGGCTGGCGCAAATGGGGTCTGGATTCGGTCCACGCAGGGTCGACACGTAGCTTTTGAGCAAGTGGGTGGGAGTTGATGAAGTTGTCAACGGCGGCAGTGAAGTCGTTGGGGGCTTTGAAGAGCTTCAGGGTCTCCGCATCAGTGGGCGGGCTTGTCAGAGCTAAGATGGATGCGATGGCGGGGGCGGAGGCGAGGAGGAAGCCGGCTGATGTGAAGACGATTGAGAGAGAAGTGAGGGTAAGGAGCTGGCGAAAGCGGCTTTGGCGGGCTGTTGAGCCTGGTGATTCTACAACAAGTTTTGTTAGAAATGCTTACCAGAATCGTGCCGAAGATAATTCCTGCACACCTATTCTTGTAGCATATAAGCGCCATTGTGAAGGGTGACGAGGAAAGGCTCTAGTCCGGGCTACTCGGACAGGTTGGAGGATAGTATGGGGAGAGTTGCGCAGACTTCTTGAAGCCAGTTGCGATCGCGAGAACGACAGAGGTGCATTATGCAGGAATGACATCGAGACGAGAGTACCTGCAATTGCAAAGAACTGAGGACATGGGACTTTATACCGCTTCTCGATTAGGGCTTTGCACGTGACTAGCTGCTTCTGATTGGCTTTTGCATGAGCGACGTCTCTCTTGAAGTCCGCTTCCTCCACACCCTCGATTTGCCTAAGCTCTCACTCTCTCAGCTCCAGTGCTGGTCAAATCCTCTCACGACACCATAGTAAACCCTGAACTTGCACAGCATGTCCAAAGGCACCAAGTACCTCCTCGTGTCGTTACCAACCAGCATTTCCCTCGCCAACGAGCCCGATGAAGCCCTCACAGCTATGCGATCGGCGGTGGGGACGGATAACGGAACAACAGTACCGTTCAAAATACCAGAGTTGAAGATTGGCACATTAGACGCCTTGGTAAAGCAGGCGGACGAGCTAGCAAAGCTTGAAGCAGCATGCGAGGGTGTTGTTAGCAAGGTGGGGGACTCACTAAAGACGATATTACAGGGAGACGAGGAGAAGATACAGCAGCAGAAGACCGTCAATGATAGTCAGTAAACTCTCTGAGCTAATTGAAGCTGAACTTGGCTGATACCTACTAGAGCCCGTTGACCAGTACCTGAGAAGCTTCCACTGGAACAAAGTTAAGTACAGGGCAGATAAACCATTGGGGGAGCTTATAGACATGCTGCAGAAGGTAAGGCCTAGGATCTCTCTCAGCCTCACCTACAGGAGTGATGTTCTGACTAGCATTGACCTCAGGAAGTCAACAGCATAGACAACGACGTCAAAAACAAATACAACCAATACAACCAAGTCAAAACCTCGCTCACGGCCCTCCAAAGAAAGCAGACGTATATTGCCCCATTCTTCTCTCAATCAATATCAGCGTTCTGATTTCCGTACTAGTGGCAACCTCTCCAACAAATCCCTCACCACCATCGTCGACCCCTCCCTTATAATCCAAGACTCCGAGTACCTTGAGACACATCTCATCGCCGTCCCCAACACCATCACTAAAGACTTCATCAAATCCTACGAAACCATCTGCGGCATGATCGTGCCCCGCTCTGCCGTCCGAATAGATGCCGATGACGAATTCACGCTGTATGCCGTAACGACATTCAAGAAGACGAGTGCAGAGTTTGTACATAAATCCAGGGAGCTAAAATGGACGCCGAGAGATTATAAATACAAAGAAGGTGGGAAGGAGGAAGAGCAGAAGGAGGTGGAGAAGGTGGGAAAGGACGAGCGGAAGGTATGGAACGAGGCGTTCAGGTTAGCGAGGACGGCGTGGGGAGAGGCAGTCATGGCTTGGGTGCACGTATTGGCGCTGAGAGTGTTTGTGGAGACGGTCCTAAGATACGGGCTGCCGTTGTCATTTGTCTGTGGACTTGTAAGGGTATGTCGAGTACTTCCGGCTGCTCCCCGGTCGACGTCCCATCTCCAGGAATGACGAATGCTAACCATTCGGTGGCAGACGACTCCCAAGCTTATGAAACGGGTCCGCAACTCCCTCGACTCATCATACTCCTACTTGGCAGGGAATGCTTTCGGACGAGACAAGAAAGGCCGGGTGACCAAAGACGACTCAGCAATGTCGGCAGACATGCAGGCGGCTGGACATACAGGAGATAACGGTGAGTACTCGGCGTACGTATGCTACGAATTCGAGATAAATTAGCAGGATGTTGCATTGCACGTCAATATTTTTGGGTGTTCGGTGTCCGGGGCCAAAGCTAGCTTTTCTTGCTATCCAGCTCTGTCAATTGTACAGGAACCAGCATCCTTTTCCACTATACTTTTCGCCCTTCGTCCCTTCCTCAGCCGCCCTGAACCTCCTCAACTCTCTTCAGCTTCAACAACCCCTCCTCATCCAGATACCTCAGTATCACCTTGACCGCCTCCTCCACCCCCTGCTCCCCGCTCCTAATCACCACCTCCGCATTTTCCGGCTCCTCATACGGCGCACTCACACCCGTAAACTCCTTAATCTCCCCCGCTCTCGCCTTCTTATACAACCCCTTCGGATCCCTCTTCTCCGCCTCCTCCACACTCACCTGGACATAAACCTCCACAAACGCCAACCCCCTCTCCTCATGCAGCCTCCTCGCCACCTCTCTATCCTTCCTATACGGAGATATGAAACTCGTCAACGCAATCGTACAGCTATCCGCGAAGAGCAGAGCGACCTCGGCGATGCGGCGGATGTTCTCATTGCGATCGGACTCGGAGAAGCCGAGGTCGCGGTTCAGGCGGAAGCGGACGTTGTCGCCGTCGAGGCGGTAGGCGGAGAGCGAGGAGTGCAGCAGGTGCTGTTCGAGGGCGGTGGCGATGGTGGATTTGCCGGAGGCGGAGAGGCCGGTGAACCAGATTGTGAGGCCGGGTTGGGAGCGGAGGGCGGAGCGCTCGGGGTGGGTTAGGGCGTGGGGGTGCCAGGTTATGTTTCTGGGGAGTGGGAGCAATGTGTGTCAGCTTGGGATTCGGAGGCGGGGAGACGGGAAGGCGTACCTACGTTGCCATTTTCAATGATGGGGTAGCAACCTCTTCGAAAGCGGAGAGGAAATTCGATGGGGGGCACTCACTCGTTGTGGGGTGGTTCCAGTTGATGCTTGGCGGCGGGAATGGCGCCATGCGGGTAGGGCCAGAGATGGTCCCCCTAGGAATGCAGCTAAAAATCAGGGGTTTCTCGTCTGATATATGTGCTTTACATTGAACCTCACGCCTTATTGTGGCTCTCTCTAGCATCAAATCGAATCACTGTTTATCAAAGAGCTGACGATTATAATCAGTACAGTCTAGATATGCTCGTGGAAGCCCCAACAACATGGATTGGCGATGAGATGGCCACGGCTAATCGCAGCTCCCAGCGACGCTAGATTGACAAACTCTATCCTGCCGGCATGCTCGATCCCATCTCGCGAAGAGTCTTCTGTCATGGGATGGCCAATGTTTCGGGAAAACGTAGCCCGATGCCAGACAGATGGCATGGGCCTTCGCAGCCAAAATGTTACACCAATATGCTATGCACGCGCAGACTAGGGACGGTGTATCTGTTTTCACTCCAACGTATAGTCGGGGCTACTCGTAACGCTCTATAGCGCATCACATCGCTGGAGTTTTGCTCGTGGTAGGCTGTTGGAATGCTAATTGCTCGCTGGAGGATATGTCCAATTGACCAAACCAAGCTTGACAGATGAATTTTTCTGACTCAGGCCGTGGGTGATGACCATTGTCCAAATTGTGATTGACCGCCATAGAGGCGGTCGCTTTAGAGGGATTTCTGCGGACAGCCTGTTCGAAAGCAGATAGCCGGGCTTTCATGGACTATCTGCGAGGGGAGAAGACATGGCAGCAAGAGAGATTGTAGCTGCAGAAGCTATAAAGAGGGTGATCGAAGGTGATCTTTAGCTGCCAAGTAGAAGTAGGAGCTAGAGAGAGCATCTCATTACATTTCGTAGAAATCTCCTACCTGGATTACTTCATCCCATTCGAAAAGGTAACAGTTGCTTACCGGTCGATCTCATCAGCAACGGTCTATAGCGCTGCTCCTCCCAGTGAAAGAAGAAAGACACACTTTACAGTGACGGAGCAAGAGGAAACACCGCTGTGCCTGCTGCCACGTGATTGCCAGATCAGAGGCAGTTGCGACTCATTGAGTTTGCCTGGTACTGTATACTCAGCTGCTTGTTGTTCACAGCATTTCCTTGCAGTAGTCTCATTAAGCAACAAGTTGAAGAAATTACCAGGCCCCATATTGAAGGATATCAAGAGTAGAGCGTCACTTCATTGCCAAAAAAGCACACTAGTGATATCGCGACCTTCATGTCACCTCCGTTTAACACGCAGACTCATGCCCCTCATTTTTCCATTCTGTTACGCCTTTCAATATGGAGGCTTCGACAGTCATGGGGCACGGCAACCTATCCTGTTAGATTTATAACGCCACAAGCCTGCCAAAGTACTGCTCTGCACCTGAAAGTCTCGGTCCACAGCTAAACCTAAGGGTCTTTGTGGAGGCGCGATCATGGAGCGACTCTACGACTGGGCAGTTGAGAAAATGATGGGACGAGGTGGGTCGCACGACCAGCTTCCAAAAGCTCTGCATCTGGGATACTCAAACTCTTATAGCGAGAATGAACAAGCACAGGCATATAATCCTGGACCATCGCTTTCAGATCTCGATGGTCGCAAAAGCTCAATCTAGCAATCCTTGCGAAGCTGAGATTGGGCGTCAAGGTCAAGCTATCCGCGCATCTTGCATTTCATCTTCCTTACAAAATCCAAATGTCGCATCAAGTGCAGATACCAATGTCTCTTTATCGTGCCGTTTTGGTAGTTCGCTCAAACGTCAAAGCACGGACATCACAGTACCAGACACGGCCGAAGAGATGGAGAAGATACTACAACGATTACCAAGATGGGATCCCGGTTCTTTTGTTCGAGACCCTCGCTGTAGGATGGCACCTACACACAGCAGCACTCTTGGTACAAAGTCGGTGCGACGATGCTCTCCGCCATCAGATCTTACCAAACGTCAACTATCAAATCATGAGGTGCAATCACGCTTATGGGGAGGCAACTACTTTGTCGATGGCCCCAAATTGGTCGAAACACGGGGTATTCCAAGCTGGAATGAACGTCCTCTCGAAGAACAAAAGAAATTGCTTAGAGAGCTCAAGGAACCCAACCTCATCCTCAACTACCCTCATTGGACCAAACCTGAATGCAAAGGTGTGGGCAAATACCGTATGTCTGTAGACATAACCCCAGATGATGTTCCTCAAGCTTTGATCGATCGCATGGGTTCCACAGCAGATTTACTCGGAATGTCCCACGGTCTCCCATTCGAGGGACATGACGGCATTCAGATCGAAGAGTTGCTGTATACTAAGCATGAAAACGAGATAAAGCAAAGGCTTCGAGGACCTACGGAAGAGATGGTCGGTGATACTAAAGTGATTCGTGGATTTCCAGCTGTCAGTCTAAAGCTCAAGAGTGTTGAAGCATTCCTTCTGCCCATGACGTACGCAACATTCGAATACCAACCTTACGGTGCGATTTCAGCTCATCGTATAACTCAAAACTACTACTTAAAAGGAGATGACTTTAACCTGAAGGTCCCTGAAGAGACAGATCTGGCGTACGCTTTTCCGGAATATCTGAAGGACCAAGCCAACTTCCCGATACCTAAGGGCTTCACCTTGGACACATGGCCGGGCTCCGTCCGTAGTTCTTGTCATCGTCACCCTGGGATCATAGATTCAGATCTCGAAGCACTACCAAAGCACCCTACTATATTCCCAAAGCCTGGTCCAAACGCTACGGCACCAGCTGCAACAGGAAGACAACCAGGCGTGGGCACAACTCGTCGGGTCCCAGCTGCAGGACGACCAGGGTTGGAACGGAGGACATCAGACAGAGGACCGAAAACGAAGACGAAGGCTTCCGCCCTCGGCAAGAAGCGGGTGGCATCCGCTGTGCAGCTTTCGAACTTCAAGAAGGAAGAGAAACCGTCGAACGCTCAGGTTGTCGCCCGTCCGCAAAAAAAGGGGACTGTTGCGCAAGTACCTAACATGGCGGCCCGCAACGTGGAGGCTCTCGATGTCGAGGCTCCGGAGAATGAAGCTCCTGAGAATGATGCTGCTTGGATGGACGCTCCTACAACCGTCAGCTGCTCACCATCCAGTCCAGAGGACTTAGACTCGCCTCCACTGTGGCTACTCGCTACATCGTCGAAAGAAAATGAAGCCCAATTGAGAAGCCTACGACCAACACCAGACATTCCCCAACGACCCTCCGTCAAGTCCTCAAAGCAGCTCCTAGCTATCCTCTCAAAAAGCCTCCCGCTTACTGCGGACTCCACCCCTCTAAGTCTGAAGTCAACGTCACTAGTCCCTGTGCTCACACCAGCTGCCCCCGAGACCGCAGCTATACCAATCTCTCAACCTAATACACCACGAACCAGCATCCACCAAAGTGCGTCAGTCGGAAGGCCCAGCCACACAATTCCCATTCCAATATCCCAACCCTTTACGCCTGGAATGTCCAAAAGCCCATCCGTCTCCAAGCGCAGAAATACGCTCTCCGACCGCTCCAAGCGCCGCGTCCGCTGGTCCCAGTCAAACCTTGTGCACACCAGCGAGCAAAGCGGTTTCCAGCGCAACAGCGTCTACAACTACTCCAAACCTTCAAGCCCGCAGTATATCCACACTCAGCCTGCTGCACGGCGACACGCAGCTTCTTCAATAAGCATTCCCAGAGCTTCAGCCATTCGTATAACGCGACAAGCAGCTTCTTCGATAAGCATTCCTAGGGCCTCCGGCATTGGTACCGCGCGACCAGAAAGGCAAAATCGTCAAGGAGTCACAGAGATAGCTAACTCGTTCGCGCTCAATCGTGAGCGTCTGTCTAGGAACGTTCACCGCAGACATTCACCAGGCTTCCCTAGTGTCCCAACGGAAGAGTTTTGCGCTGTGGTTGATGACGTTGAGGTGGCAGTGGAGGATGATGTGGCAGTAGAGGATACGGTGGCAGTGGAGGACGATGGAGAAGAAGAGTGGGAGGAGCTGGATTTACCAGAGTCACCTAGCCCTACGTTTATGCCTACCCTGCAGCACAGTCTCTATGCAGCCTAAATTTGCTGGACGTCGCAAGTCATGGGGTTTCCTGCTGATCAGCAAGCTTTTAGGCACACAGTCCGACAATTTGATAATCTGAAGCACCAGCACGACTGGTCCACTTCAGCACTACGATTTCAAGATTCATTTCAGCTTTTCGATCTGGGGGGGGGGGGTAATATCCGGGGGGCTTATGGGCCGGTGGTGGGATTTGGCCAGGCGATTTCTGTCTTCTTTCTTTTCGTCTTCACTAGAAGACTGAGCAAAGCGACTCGTGGCTCCGGCCACACAGTCAGTGGCTCTGGTGGACTTTGTCGAATTTTCAAGCGATGATACCCCCGATTCACCAATAGCAGCAGCATCCATAGTGGCTGGCTGCATAATTCAGCTTTCACTAAATAGCACAGTATCAAATTAAATCAATAGCATCTTATTCATCTTTCCCCTGATTTCAAAATTCCTAACATCACAAAGAACCGCCTACCGCACCCTCTTCACCCCAAACGTCAAGCGCCTCCACCCCGGCCCCTCCCTCGTCCCTAGATCCCACCCCTGCACATCCTCCACCCACACCTTCACCGCCCACTCACTGCCCGTCTCGCTCCCCACCCGCTTCCACATCTCCTTCCAGCTCGCCTCATTGTGCCTCCAACACGTCTTGCTCGGGTCCGCCCTCCCCGGGTACTCCCCCGCCCTCTCGTTCCCGCTCTGCCGCCCCACGACCATGACGCCCGGCTCCGGCTTCAGTAGGCGGACGAGGAGTTTCGCGAGGGAGAGCTGTTGCGGGAGGAGGAAGAGGTGGAAGAAGGAGGCGGTGTGGATGATGTGGAGGGTGCCCTCCAGGGGCGCGAAGGATGAGGCCCAGACGGTGGGGGAGAAAATGTCGCCGGTGAGGAAGTGGGCGTTCAGGGAGGAGCGGTCGCGTAAGAGGTCGTAGCCCAGGTCGATGAATTCGTGGTGGAGATCGGCGCCGTAGAGGTGGGTGGAGGGCACGCCGGCGGCGACAAGGGCGCGGAGGTCTTGGCCGAAGCAGCAGCCGAGGTCGAGGAGGAGGTTCGGGTGGGGGGAAGTGAGGAGGGGGAGGAAGATTGGGTACAAGGGGTGCTGGGTGATGGAGAGGTCGAGGAAGCGGAGTTGCCCGATGCAGGGGTAGGACGTTATGCGCCAGGCGCGGTCGCGGATGGCGAGGACGTGAGGGATGACTTCGTTGGGAGGGATGTTGCTGTATCTTTCGAGGAGGCGGCGTGCAGGCTCGCTGATGGCGGTGACGTCCTTCTTGAACCAAGCGACGTCTTTGCTTGGGGTCTCGGATCGCGTGGCGGGTTGTTCTTCGTCGTTGGAAGCCATGGTTGAGTGTGAGGCCTCGCGGGAAGCTTATACCGACGTCTTTCAGTTTGAGGCTGTGGAGATAATGCACGACGGAGATAGCGGTTGGTGGTAACTGTGACGTCCGAGGGCGGCAGCAGCAAGCCTTCTAACCTGAACAGGGTAGACTGGCTACAACTTGATCCAGCGGGTCAATATATGGCTTTCATAGTAGACTTTCGTAAGCGTCCAGTCCTCTCTTCTGGGGTTGCTGCGTGGAGGCCGTAGAGGACTGGCTTGCGACACTATTTATGCTAGCTCCGAGCGTACCGCTGTAAGGAGACGGCGTATTGGCGTGTTGCACCTGAGAAGGGGGTGGAGCGATCGAGAAATTAGAGAAAGTGTTTGTCGTTGGAGGCGGAGAAGCCATTGTGAAATTTGACCGTAGTTGAGGGGGTTGAAAATAAGAAGCCATAGGTGCGGCGTTGTTCGTACTGATCGCACTGGGCCATGGGGTTATTGGAGTCATAGGCTGCATAGCTGTGAGAGCACTGAATCCATTAGACATTGATTGAGTAGTCTTGGATGCACCAATCGATATCGGGTTGAGAGTCGCGAAGGAATTGAGTGAATGGTCTGGTGTGATGGCGCGGGATCCGCCACCGTTGTAGTTGGTCGAATTGGAAGTTGGACTTATTACCGGCGTTGACCACGAGAAGACAGGCGCTTGTGCTTGGCTAGATTGAGCTCTTTGAGGAGCGGGCCTCAGACTATCCGCCGAGATGTCATGGCTTGTCCCGTTGGCTGCTCCCTTCCCACGTACAAGGCGTTCGAAGTCGCTCTGACCGACATCATCCACTCCGTTTGTGCCAACCAGCAGAGCGTTGGTCGAGCCAACGTTCATCAGGTCATGGGATCTAGAGGTATTAGAGTGGCCGTTGGTGTTCGAAGAAGATAAGTCTCGGAGCTTCCGCGTCTGCTCCTGCTCGATCCTTGACGACAGCGACTTGATGAGATTCATGAACTCCTGAAATTGATCCAGATTAAGAAGGGGGCCCAGGCTGAAGCTCCATAGTATTGGGAGAACATCCATTGCCAGAAAGTCAGTATCTGCAATCCTGCCAACCTGCCTAAAAACAGCCAATGCCGCCATCACGACTCCAGGCTCCTTCGTTTTCATAGCCCTCATCAGTGGAACAACCTTTTCCTGGACGGTGTATTTGTCCAATATGGTGCTGCTGCTCGCTTTTGATACTTTCGAGGTGTTATTGGAACCATCCAGACCATCACTGAGCTCAGCGTTGCCTCCAATGGAACCACCGCAAAGAATGACGAAAGCTTCGAGTCCTCGAATCTTGATCCCTAAACTACTCGTCTTACTGAACACAGCAGCGACAAGGGGGAAGACTTCGTTCTTGATAGTAGAGAAGTCCAGTACAGCTAGTATTGTGGGTAGACATCCAAGAGATTTGTCCACAATCGAATGAGTCTGGGAGTCCAAGCCAAGCTGTACGATTGGAAGTATGCCTAATTTGTGTCAATGAAACCCATGTTTGACCGGCACGTAATCTTACTTTCTTTGAACTCTTTACCCGAGCTGTTCTCGGCGATTATTCCCATGTTCTCGAGTACGACAACCAGCCCAGCTTCCTTGGCCGAATCTCTATCAACTTGGCCAGCTTTCCCAGGTGAAGCAAGAAAAACTTCCCGTAAATGCGGAATTACCCTCTCTGGGAAGGCACGCTTAGCGGATGGCAGGATCTTGATGATTCGAAAGACATTCTGTAAGACCAAGAATAGCAATTCTCGGTCTTTCGTCTCCTCCAATAGCGCGGGTAAGACCTTCTTTTCCAGAACAGCCTTCGGAAACTCGTTCAAAATCCTTGGAAGGCCGCGCATGAATTGTGATTTCTCGTTGGGAGTTTTTGCAGGTAGCGCATCTAGGAACCTGATCGAAGAGACTAGGATGTTGTCGAAGAACTTCGATTGCTGGAATTCGCGCGCGTTCATGCGCTGAGCTGGTCGCCTTGTAAGAAGTCTCGGAAGCACAGCAGAGACCAGGTCTTTTGGCAGAGGTCGGGACGAGAGAAAATTGTTGCTAGAAGAAGGTAAGGATGACGAGGAGCTGAACAGCTTTTTGTACGTGGTTAGGTTTGCATTAGTCTTGAGAGGAGAGGTATGTGGCGAATTGTAGAGAGCAAGTAATAATAAACCCAAGGAGAACATATCAGCTGAGGACGAGACGTTGCTGTCTATAGCGAAATCTGGAGATGTGTAATCCAGGTTCAGTTGTAACGATCGAGGTAAGCGAGGGTTATGGTAGAGGACTTCCGACAACGATATGGGCGCCAAGGTGTTTTGTGTATTCGAGTTGTCCGGTGGGCCTGCGAAACCAAGCCCAGCGATCTTCCAGTCAGACTTCGCATTGATATAGACTGCCTCTGGCGTAAGATTCCCATGCACCAAGCCTGCGGATTCGTGCAAGAACTCAAGACCCTGACCAACTTGCAGCAGTCCTTTCTGTATCTCAAGCTCATCAATTTCTAGCTCTCTTCTCCGCCTCTGGCCGTCCGCTTCCTCCACGACGAAGCGGCTTGGTCTCCCAGCTACTCCGCCAGCTCGTTCCTGCTCATCCTTCTCTTGCAACAAGCCGGCTAGTGAAGCAGTGACAGGCTCTGTAGCGAACATCAGACCACCACTTCTAGTATCCTCAATTGGCTCGGCGAGTTCTAGAATGCATGGGTGCCGTAAGCGTGCTAGAAGGCTGCACTCTTTCTTGATCCTCGCAATGACTTCATCGTGTAGCTTCCGTAATGAAGCACCGCCTGACCGACCTCCGAGCCCCCCAGAATGAGGTTCCAGCGACTTCCTGTCGAAAACGAACACTGACACTGCTTTTCCAGTGGACTTCTTTTTCCCATCGAACACTTTCCATGCTCCTGATGTGGACGTCGGAGTCGAGGCGATTGTATAGTTGGCGGAGATGCTTGATTGTAAAGACTTTAGGGCTGAGGAGAACATCGTTGCTGGCGAGGAGCAGAAGGGGCTTTGTTGCCATTGGTGAACGGCAGCAGTGTTGTTCTCAATAGACTGTTGGGGCGGGTTGTTCGCGTAAGATCATGCTGTGCTCAAAAAAGCCATCGAATGGTTTTGAAACTTCGTGGCCCAGATTATGAAGTCACCTTTACATTCATTATCTAGGGGCTAATAGCTGCACCACCAATAATTGCTGCTACCTTATGTGTCGCTGTTCTGGCCACGTGATATCGATCCATGTGCTCGTAGGGCGACGCCAAGCTCCGATCTCCGGCCAAAATTTGAAAGTACTCCAGCTCGACCTCCACCGCTTAACATCGGCACCAACTCGCCCAGCCGCTCTTGATAAGACCCATAGCGGACCCCAATTGACCCTTCCTCCTCTCTCCCTATGCCCTCAGCAGTGCCTAACACCACATCATGACACGCAACCTCCTCCTCCGCACGCGGCCCTCCCTCCGCGCCTCACGACCCCATGTCCCCCCCACAACCCCATGGCACCTCCCCCACCGCCCCTACAGCCTCCCCTCCCAAGAAGCCTCCCTCGCCTCCCTCCCCCCCATCGACCCCTCCGCCCTAACCATCACCCGCACCACCACCCCCAAACCCATCCTCCCCCCCTCAGACCTAATCTTCGGCCGCAACTTCACCGACCACATGCTCACCCTCGAATGGACCTCCTCCACCGGCTGGCACCCCCCACGCATCCTCCCCTACCAAAACCTCTCCCTCGACCCGGCCACCTGCGTCTTCCACTACGCCTTCGAATGCTTCGAAGGCCTGAAAGCCTACAAGAACCGCGACGGCGCCATCTCCCTCTTCCGCCCCTCCAAGAACATGGCGCGCCTGAACAACAGCGCCGCGCGCATCTGCCTGCCGACTGTCGGCGACGGGAAGGGACTCATCGAGCTGATTGCGCGCTTCGCGGCCATGGAGGAGAGGTTCATCCCCGCCGCTAGGGGCTACTCGCTGTATCTCCGCCCCACGCTGATCGGCACGCAGCGCACCCTGGGCGTCGGTCCGCCAGGGAGCGCGCTGCTGTTCGTGATTGCCAGCCCCGTGGGGCCGTACTACCCGACCGGCTTCAAAGCCGTGAGTCTCGAGGCTACATCCTACGCGGTGCGGGCGTGGCCGGGGGGCGTGGGCGACAAGAAGCTGGGGGCGAATTACGCGCCGTGCATCATGCCGCAGCTGCAGGCTGCGAAGCGGGGCTTTCACCAGAACCTGTGGCTGTTTGGCGAGGAGGAGTATGTGACGGAGGTGGGGACGATGAATTTCTTTGTTGCGGTGCGGGATCGTGAGACGGGCGGGAAGGAGCTGTGGACGGCGCCGCTGGATGGGACGATTCTGGAGGGGGTGACGCGGGATTCGGTGCTGGCGTTGGCGAGGGAGAGGTTGGTGCCGGAGGGGTGGGCGGTTAGGGAGAGGGGGTTCACGATGGGGGAGTTGGCGGCGGCGGCGGATGAGGGGAGGTTGTTGGAGGCGTTTGGGACGGGGACGGCGGTGGTGGTGAGTCCGGTGAGGAGGATAGGGTGGAGAGGGAGAAACGTCGACTGTGGGCTTAGGGAGGGGGAGGAGGCGGGGGATGTGGCGAAGAGGATGAAGGAGTGGATAGAGGGCATACAATATGGAGACGAGCAGCATCCGTGGAGTTTTAAGATTCGATAAATTGGCCATATACCAAATAAATAAACCATCCATATACCAGAATACAGCGTCATCTATGTCCTGCAGCACACAAGGCCGTGGCGGCTGAAAAACTGTCTGCTCGAAGTCGACATAATCCTTCCAGCCGATCCCAGCAGATTATCCTTCTTCACCCACAACACACAACCACAACCTCACACCTCTACCCCACCCCCCGCGAAGCCACCACCCTCTTACTCTTCCATCCTACTCTCCCTCTCTAGCAAGCATCAACTCCCTACACCGACCGCACCTTCCTTCCGGACCATGCCCTCCAAGCCGATATCATGACGCCCCCAGGCGCATTCAAAGGCCAGGCCTCGAAAACCTCGACTTTGCTCAAAGGAAAGTAATTCTCGGTAATGCTGGACTCTCCCTGGAACGTCAATCAGTACACTTTGTTTGCCCCTGGTTGCCGTTTGAATCAAGGCAAGGATTCCCTACTCATACGAGAGCATGGAGGGCGGAGGGAAGGAAGCAATTCTTTGTCGGAACAAGAGAACACCAAGTAGAGTTCCCTTTTGGGGTTTGGAGGGCATGAACATGGGAAATTGTAAAATAGTCAAAGAAAGTGTAGTAGAGTATCATGTGTTTTTATTTCTCGAGTCCTCGTCTTTCCCGCACCGGGATAATAATGATACACCACACGCGCAGTATGTACAAAGCCAATCAGTGGCCAGAATCCTACCTACTCTTCAGCCCCCTGCCAACGTTTGATGCTGCCGGCCAACCAAAAGGAAAGAGGCGGAAAGACGCGTGACCTCATGGTCTAGCAAAACCCAGAATGAAGCGCCTCATCGCTTTTGTCCGCCAAAGCATCATTATCCCTGAAGCGCCGCGTCCGAGGCCCCACAAAAGCGCCGTTGTAATGCATGATACGTGTGTCGCCAGCCAGCAGTGACCAGGCGGTCTAGAGACGGCGAGGCTGGATGTAAAGGAAATAAGAGTGTTATTAATACACAGTCAGAATCGAAGGAGTGAGCCGTCCGTTGATGCAGTGCTAAAGCAGACTGGAATATTAGGATCAATCGTGTCTTCAGTGAGACGGAGTCTTTGTGTGTGCTGACCGAGGTGTACTGTCCTAAGTATGTTGTGATTGGGGTGTGGTCTGAGGATATTGACTCGGAGGTTCCAGGGCAGTTGAAAGTTCTCGGACAATCACAGGATCGTCGGGATTGGTGGCTGGGTGCACCTCGACACCTTCTTGCTCTACTAGCGTAGATTGGCCACGGCCTTGCGAAAAGCTTGCGGAGCCGGAACCCTCCTCGTCCCGACGTCCGATGGGTGACCAGCCTGCTATACTGCCAGCAATGACTCCAGCCATTGCAGCAGCAGCCGGAGTCAAAGCAGAATTCGAGCGTGAGCGACCTCTCCGCCGGGTGGTAGTTGACCTTCGAGAATCTGGGGTTCTTGGAGGAGCCAGAGAATTTCCAGTATCATCTCCATTGTGATCGCCTAGGGGAGTCCGAGGCAGTGAGCTTGCCCGTGATCTAGATCCGCTACGCGAACGCGCGAGGAGAGTTTCCCGAGGATGTTGCAACTTATACACAAGTGTAGTGAGACGTCCTCCTCGTATTTTGTTCAGGAAGGTTAACTCATCCTTAATCTCGACCAATGCTGGGTTCCAGCTGTATTGCTGTTCTTCGTCGGATACGAAGACCTGGGGTTTCGCACGCCTGTGCAGCCAGGAGGGTACCATTTTTTGAACCGAAGCATCCGGGATGAGGCGAATAACAAAGGCGATTGGGATTGAGAGGAGGCCGAGCACAAGCGCAATGACCCATGCTTTAATATCTTGCCTGACCACGGAGAAGGCTGTCCCACCAACAGATACAATCATTATCTGCCCAGCCACAATAATGAACTGGATGCCGATGAAAAAATAATTCCTTTGCACACCCTCAAGGATATTGAACTTGTTGTCAAGTCGCCTGTTGTTATATTGGTTGAATACCTGCATCCAGACAAAGGTGTTGAAGATCAGCGTCTGTTTATACCTCCCCGTGTACGTTGTTATTGCGGTTCCGGCGAAGTTCAGTACGAGCGTGACCGCAAGTTGATATATCGATTGACCAATGATCATCTTCCACATGGTTGTGGTGATCAGTGGAGCTGATTTGGGCTCCGGTTTTCGTTTCAGGATACTTGGTGTTGGCGGATCTGTCGCCAATGCAAGAGCTGCAAAGGTATCCATGATGAGGTTGACCCATAGAAGTTGGACAGCAGTCAGCACTGACTGCTGATTGTCGCTCGCGACTGCGGATATGAAGGTCAGAAAAACGGCAGTGATGTTGACAGTTACTTGAAACTACTCGGCATTAGTAACAACCCCGTATCAGAAGAAGCACCCACAAACCTGGAGGAACTTCTTGACTGCGTCGTTGACGGCTCTGCCCCACATAATAGCCTTGACAATCGACGCGAAATTGTCATCCATCAATATAATTGCCGAAGCCTCTTTCGCCACCTCGGTTCCAGTAATGCCCATTGAGAAGCCTACATCGGCAGTTTTGAGCGCTGGGGCGTCGTTTGTTCCGTCACCTGTGACTGCTACCGTCTCTCCTAGCTCTTTCAAGCGCTTCACCAGAATACGCTTGTCTTCTGGACTTGACCTTGCCAGCACCTGAAGTTTTGGTATCACCTCATTCATCTCGAACCTATTCATCCTCCTGAAAACAGGTCCCTCCATGATCACGCCACCTTCAGTGTAGATGCCACATTCCGATGCAATAGCTTTTGCAGTCAGGAGATTGTCCCCTGTTACCATGCGTACAAACACCCCAGCATCCTGACAAGCGCGGACAGCATCTGCAACACCGTTTCGAAGAGGGTCTTGAATGCCGACAACGCCCAGAAAGACCATTTTGCGAAACATTCCCTGGAATGCTGCTTGCTTAGGGTCATCTTTCAGAGTCTGGACTCCCTTTGGTGGCCACTGGTCGAAGTCCCTGTACACGAGACCGATGGTCCGCAATGACCTGGATGCATATTCATTGATGATGTCTGTTAAGAGTGTTCGACTGTCTTCGCTCAAGTCTACCTCCGTAACCCCCTTGGTAAGATCTTCCACGATTTTCGAGCAGTGTTCCACCATAATTTCCGAAGCACCTTTGACGAGCAGGCGATACCGGCCATTTTCTAGCTTGATTACGGCCGCCATACACTTCCTTCCTGAGTCAAAGGGCACAAATTGCACCACTTGGGCATTGGCTCGCTCTTCGCTAAGAGGGCCCATCCCTAAATGAACTCTAGCAAAACTCAGCAGGGCCGTGTCGGTCTTAGAACCAACAAAATTCTCTTCCCCTTCTTCATCACTTTCAAATGCTGTAGAATTGATGGCAATGGACTGCTTGAGCCGCTCTTTAATCTCATCATCAAGGGTTGCTATAAAGCTTGTCGTACGGACGGCCAGTCCCTCGTCTACTGAAGGCGCCAGTCTACCTCTGGTAGGCGTTTCCGGCGAGTTGGCTTCCGAGTTCTCTGGAGTCTTCTTGTCCCCAAAACGCTCATCTGTGCCCAATGTACCTGCGACAACAGACATTTTGTTTTGAGTTAGAGTCCCTGTCTTGTCAGAACAGATGGTTGTGGCATTTCCCATTGTCTCGCAAGCTCGGAGTTGACGGACAAGGTTATTGTCTTTGAGCATTCTCGTAGTTGCAAAGGCGAGGGCTAGTGTTACCGCGAGTGGCAGGCCCTCTGGAACGGCCACCACCACTATCGTGACAGCTACGATGAAGACTGAGAGGAAGACTTGGCCCTTCTGGGAAGCGCCACCTTGGATTTTAGGCAGATGAACCATGAATCTGATGAAGACGGCAATGAAGAGGATGAGACCCGCGGCCAGACCAAGCTTCGCAATATATTCCGCAAGAACGTTGAGCTTCGATTGTAGAGGCGTAGTTTGGGATTCCTCCCGGAGGGACATCATGGTTTTGCCATAGCTCGAGTTGACCCCCACGGCGGTGACAAGGAAAGTACCAATGCCCTCAGTGACCTTACCGCCAGAAATGATAAACGGATCCAATTTGGAGATACTTTGATGTGATTCCATAGCGGCGTAGACCTCATCACCTGGATGCTTTCTGATAAGATCGGACTCGCCGGTCGCAGATGATTCATCACATTTGAGATTGTGGCCCGAGATGAAAATGCCATCTACCGGTATCACGTCGCCAGGTTCGAGATGCACAACGTCTCCAACAAGGATATCGTAGACCGATATTTCTCGAAACTTTCCCGAGCGGACGACCTTGACATTACGGTTCTCCTTCTTCTTGTTCAGCTTCACGAATTGCCGTTCCTTCTGCCAATCGTTCGCGGCCCCAACAGAGACCACTATAACAATAGCGACGACGATAGCTACGCCTTCGACCCATTGGATGGTCTCGCCGTCGACCTTTTCGACGGATTGATAAATCCCTAGAGCGAGGGAGATTATGGCAGCGACGGTCAAAAGTATTATGACTTTGTCGTTAAACGCGAGCCAAGCGAGCTCGAAGATAGACTTGGATTTCTTTCCCGGTAAGCGGTTATCCTTGAAGATGCGCTTCCTATCTGCGAAGGAGTCCTCAGATTGCTGCACCATTGTGGCTGAAGTCGAAGCTCTTGTCAATGATTTGCGTAGGTCGGTGTTCTTACCGATATCTTTGCCAGCTGAAATTACCTCGTTGAACGATATAGTGCCATCTAAGCGTTTCTCATCGATTGATAAGCCAGCAAGGCGATCCGTTCGAAGTCCTTTCTCCGTTCCACGCAGGCCTCCCAGAGCATGGAACGCCGCGTAGCTCTTTGGGTTCAACAACTTGCTGAGCTGACCTGGACTAAAGGCAAATCTGTTATCCGGAACATTAAAATCTCCTTCCGTACCAGGATCAGCGGCCAAAGCATCCTCATCATTGATGATGTTTTCACTAGCTTGCGCAGTACTGCATCGCAAGCCTTCTTCAGAGGGTGCTGTAGAGGGCACATGTGTGTCGCCGCTGTAGGATGTCGGTGAGTGGCCTTGGTCTTCGGAGTCAACCGAGTTGCCCCTCGAGCGAGTGTTAGGGACGGCAAGGAAGTTCGTCGGTTGGAGATCATTCCACTTGGACGTGGGAGACGATACATTCTGAGCTGATTTTGGACGGCTATCTTTACTCTCGAAGGAATGGGCTGACCTGAGGTCTGTAGGTGAGATGTCTTCGGGCAAGCGAGTAGGATTAGAATTAATGTCTGTGGGCTGATCACCCTGCAACGACGGTGGACGGTCAGAAAGCGGCTGAAGAGGAAGTGCGTCTTGTTCTACAAGAGGTGGACTGACGGCAGATGTGTCAATGGTTATGGTAGGTGCCCGCTGGCGGCGAGCGGCGCCATGTGACGAAGGAGAGGTCCGGCCATCTTCTCCTCGGTCTGTCATGATCGCCCCGAGTAATCCCTGAGCCTAGTAATGAATGGTAGAATGTAGGTACTCCCCCTGAAGAATGGTGTGGGGGTTGCGCGAAAGTAAAGGATGTATGACTGGCCCCGCAGCGGAAGTAGATGCTGACTGGATTTGATGTGTGCGAAATGTGTTGTTGCTTCTCAAGATCGATCGTACTTCTGCGGAAGGTGCAAGCCACCAGAGATCCAGTGCTACCGGTAGAAACCTGCTCAACATACCTTACATTAGTGAGTTTGCCCCTCAACAAAAACGACAAAGGGTGTATCAAGCACGGCTTAGATAGCTGCTTTCACCTACCGGAGCATCGATGGAGCCTCACGCAGGCTCTCTCCACGCACGATTCCTCCCTTGCCGGCGAGACGAGCCTTGTATCCCCTTCTCCACGTCCTGAGCCTCTTGAGTCAGGCAAGCTTCCATGGGCTGTGTGCCGGTGCCTCTGACTCGCCATTTGACGGCCGCAATCAGCAATTACTCTTCGGTTCGGCAGGCAGTCGGGAGGAAGTGAGAAAGGCGGAAAGGAGGAGGGGAGGAGTGGGAGAGAGGAACAAAGCCTAGGGCATCGCTCCACCCTTGGCACCCCGATTGAGCAAGTAAAGTAAATGGCTATCCGGCACGAGGTGGGTGTGCTTTGATGCTGTGGGCGCGGATGCTGGGATTCTGGATGCTGGACACTGCGTTGCTGGTCCTGTGAAATGTGAGCCGGCCTTGGCAGTTGCACTGCCCCAACCAACTATGCACAACATGGTAAAGCTCGCTCTCGGCGACTAAAGTAGACACTCCATGTCGTCCATTCGACGACTCGTCCATTTCAATATGAACAAGACTCTTCACACTCGCCTCTCAGAAGCATCGAGATACCAAGACATCCAAGACCCTTCGCCACCCAGTCAAGAATCTGGTGGCGGGGGCTTTCAACGATGGGACTGCAACTAAAGTACAGAGGGCACTGCCAGTCTGGCTGACGTTGACTTCTGACGACTGCTTGTTGCCCTACTAATTACATATGTTCCAGATCGACTTCCTTCCGCCTTGGCAGCTTTCATTCGATTCCAGCGTTGGATCGAAGATTCACAGTCTACATGCTGAGCACGCCACTACCACAATTGCAGAAAGTCGTATCGGCGAAGGGTGTGCAGAATCTACTATGAAAAATCTACCCTTCCCATACCTGAGCCTATTGACTGCCAATGATCAAGAAAGTGTGAACACCTGACGGGAAAGGGAAGTCAGAATAGGCGCCGCTCATGAAGCGGCAGAGCGGCCTCCTATCAGGCCTGTTGGACGCCTTGCAGAGCCCTTGTTAGAGGCTCAAAAGTGCTTTTTCCCTCACCATTGCTGCATGCCGGCGCCAATGTTTCATCCATTCGCTACGTTTATCTGCAGCCTCGAGTCTTGTGCGATAGCAACCCTTGCCCTGTCTCGATCTTCTGCGCACATTATATTCCAAGCGGCACCAGTGGTGCCAGTGGGGATAGCGAAAGAAATCGGCATAGTTGCAGATATAGAATGATCCCCAGAACAACGTCCATTGGCTGCTTCCTCGATAAGACACTTAACCTGTATCAGTAATACACCTGCATGTTTTTCGCCATCCTCTGCAGAACAATCGATCAAGTAGTAAGGGAAGCTTTAAGCTTGATTCATTGCAATGCCAAAAGATCTGTAGAAATCTGGATCGCTAGTAGTTGAAGATGGGACTTTTGATTTGGCCTACCAGATCTTGAGAGTTTCACGCGACCATGAAGTGCTTCACTCAGACAGCAGTTGGCCCTACTTCTCTTTATACCTTCGTAGTCCAGATCTCCAAGCTTCTCCCATCCAACTTCTTCTTACTTTTCTTCGCCCCACCAGACCGCTCTTGTGCGGCAATGATGCCCTGGCTCGTAAAGGCGAAGGCCGTCACCAGCTCCGCCATCCTCCCAGCATCGACGAAGCAAGCAGCAATATCCGAGCCCTCCGCAGCAATCATAGCTGCTAGATCCATACTGTCTAAGAGTAAATCGCGGCTTAGGAAGCGGGCGCTAACATCGAGTACGTGAGCATATGCAAGCACCATTTCTGGCAGACAAGCTCGTCGAAGAGCCTCGAATTGGGGAGCTTCGTCTTCTGTACAGAATGAGCATGATGGTAGGAAGGGGGTGGCAGTCGAACGCAATTTACCATCTCGAGGATACTGCAGCCAGCCCTGATGAAGCAGAGGTGCAACCGCTGCCTCAACCCCTGCATACATTTCCTTAAGATGTGATCTCAGGTTGTTCGGAACCTTGGCAGCATGTTCACTGTGCTTCGTGAACCTAGCAGAAGTCGCAGTCAGCATTCAAGATGGATCTCTACCATGGGAAAAAGCTGACCCAATCGCTTTGTCTGCTGCATCTTTCCAACGTTCTAAGGCATCGAGTGCTACGAAAAGTCTCTCCAAATCGCGGAAAGCCCTAGCCTCCGATAAGAGGTATTTCTGATCTGCCGCGCGATGAGCATCTTCCGGCGAGTCATAGCCATTTTCGTCGATTATGCTGTCGTCATATTCGGGTTCTTTACTGAGATCTAACGTTTCCCCGAGTATGGTTTTGGTTTTATTCAGTGAGAGCTTCCTAAAGGACATTGTCGCTAACAACTCCCTACCAGCAGCCAGACTCCCGAGGCCTGTCAAGTGTCAGTCATTAAACGTTCCGCAACGATCGTCATAATTCTTACGAAGAAAATGTTTATACACTATGGTGCCCATATTCATTGTTAGCTCCCAATTCCCCTCGAGCAGTAAATACCATTGGAAACCATTAATGAGATCTTGCTCATCGCCCGAAATAGAATTTCCAATAAAGGCTTTCTTAATGGGACGTACAAGACCAATATTGTTCGCGGCGGGCTCCAGAACCTCAAGCTGTGGGAAGGCTGCGCTTCCTCTCGGTCGCTGTGGGGCATCCTCGATAATTAACGTGAGCTGCTTCATCAACACGTCGGGAACGTCAATGCCGCTTTGCTCCATCAAGGACATGACGGTCTGACGCTCGGTGTGGTCTTGGATCATAGGTAGTTGCCTTGCAAGACAATCGGTAGCTCTTGCAGGGGACAATCGAGATGCGTAAAGAGGCAATAGCTGCTGCTTACCAGCCTTGCCCAGGAAATCCAAGTAAGCAGCGACAATGTTCTCAGCAGCAGAAGCGCGGTCGGCGTCCAAGACCTTTAGGCCTAAGTCCTGAAAGATGAAGAATGTATGGGTGACCACCCGCAGCACATCATGGTCCTGAAGATTTATGGGAGCGGTGACACCGCTTTCCAGGGCACGGAGGGCTTGACCACTCGGCTCCGCTATGATTTTGGACTTTTGCTGAGCATTTGCGGATTGCCCCAACCTTGCCCCTTGCTGGACTACAAAATCGTCAAAGGTTTTGGCTATTAGACTTCCTTGGAGCATCTTCGTAAGCGTCGCTGCTTGCTTCTTGGTCGATTCTAGTCTCTTCATCCTCTCGACAACTTCTTTTCCTGACTGACCTCGGTGATCTTCAGATGCCTTGAAATCGGATGGTTCACTCCGCTTCGTCAACGTACGAGGAATGCGATCCGGGAACTTCTCGTGAACGTAATCGTCGAATTGGGCTAGAAGATAAGAGTTGTAATGTGCGAAAAGAAAGTCATTCCAGGTACCGCAGACCTTCATAACGCTGGGTAGGTGGCCACCGAGGGCGCCATAAATTGCATTTTCGTATTGGTTGACACCACCATGCTTAGCAGCTGTAGCGCAAGTATTCCGCCATAGTGCCCTCGATTGCCAGCCATTAGCTATCGGGGTGTTCGCGGCAGGCGAAGCGCGTGGATCTCCGCGCAATGCTACTGCTCGCCAGCCTTCGCCCCTCTCCACGCACCAGTCGTGAATGTAGGTCCAGTCTTTGCCACGACGGAGCATCTCCCAGCAAGCTAACCAAAACGCTCGTTCATTGTCCAAGTCTTGAGTCTCTAGGTGGCGACCTTGGCGGGTAACTGCATCTGGATCAAGTTGAGTGACCATGTTCTTGGTTTTGTTCGAGTCGGTAAGAAAGAGATCTAGGGAAGGGCCATCTGGATCCTGTGGTTGAGTCCATGATCGGAAGAGCTTTTGGCTTTTTATCACGTCCTGAGAATACTTCCAGCTGTGAGCGTCAAGGTCAACACGGTCAGCAGCATCATCCAAGTCCTTTATGATGGTCTCGATATCGCCAGATTTATCGGCACACGTTTTCAGCCATTCTACGACGGTATGCCTCTCCCAGGCAAGATCATCCTCAGCTAGGAAGCGGTTCCAGGCAGCCTTTTCCGAAGAAAAGCGGTGCACTTCCGTATCGCCCTTAGGCCGCTGGTGCTGTTGCTGAATTGCGAGCCTTCCGGCTACTGATTGCGGAATCGGGAATTCGACTTGCAACATCGACGCAAGTAAATTCCAGGTCTCCTCCTCTTGCTCCCAAGTCTTCAGATCCTTCCTAGTGGTTTTGGCAGCCTGGTCCTCTTCTTGGTCGGCCTGAGACGACGCAGAGCTAGGTCTCCCACTCGAGCTCCGCAATCTACGTTTCCACAAGTCCCTAGAGCTTCGCCGACTTCCTGGTGAATGGATACCCCTCAAGTACCTTAAGGTATCGCTTGCGATTTTTCTGTACTCGTTCACGAGGGGTAGCACATCTCGGCAATCCTTGTGCTTCCTTCCAAGCCTTTGCTCGTTATACCGATCTAGATGCTCCGCAAATCGTTCGACTTGTTTTCCCACCCTTTCCGCAGTTGCTCGAAGAGGATGAAGCGAATTGAGGACGTCACTGTTCGTAGGTGGTGGTGGAGACCTTAGTTCCATGTCTGTAAACATTTTTAGCCTACTGAAGAGCCATATCGCAACAAATGTGTCTCACCGTCTGCCTCGGACTGGTCGTCAACACTCATCTGATCGTAGTCTTGATATCCGTGGGCTTGCTCATCAGGGACTTCGGAAGGCTATTTAATGTGTCAGTATCTCGGTTGCAATTCTATACCTATGAAGAGCGTCGTACGTGCATGTCAGTCCAGCTTTCCTCACGAGCGGCTTGCTGTAAAACCGATTAGTGCTTTGGAGACTCGATAAGGAATTTTTAACACTGACTTTTGAAGCCATGATATATTACAGCGACTTGAATTGATTTAGATCATTGCACCGGATTTTACTGCGACTTCATACTGATCGTTACTATTACCCATTGAACACATTTGTGAAATCGACCTACCTATTACGACCGAATACTTGCAAGGAGGCCAAGCGCAAGCGCGACGCGTTAGCCCTAACCCTAGACGGGTTTCCGCTCCTACAAAACTTAGCAGCGGAGAGATCCTTCTTAACTCTTCAACAATGTTACATAGGCGATCATTAGAGTCTCGGAACGAACCTCCTTAATGGACTATCATCAGTGTTTGTTCAGGTCCCATTGCGGACCTCTCAGCGTGCTCACGATCGCCTTAGAGCGCTTTCACAGTCACTACTACCAGGCCAAACCCACTTATATGGGGAATGAAGGTCCTGACAGAGAAGTGTGCTGTCACATTCTATTCTAGAATTCGTTGCAAAGTTACTCTGGCACCGAATTGTTTCGAAGTCTATAATGTGTTCCCTCAATACTTTACAGTCATACCCCTTGACTCCGCTGCTTCATCTTCAACCTAAGAAGATTGGCCTTCGGGCAACTGACCGTCTTCGCATCCTCGCCATGTCGCTGGTAGAACATATTGCAGCATTCATAGAGCGCATCGATCTGGCTTTGGCACTTTTCTTCCTTGAATGAGTGCTTTTGGAGGCAGTCTTCAAATCTTTCAGTACTGGTATTGCGGCCGTGCTATGTGGACTTGAATCTGGGTTAGGCGTACCTTGAATGGCGCACTGACCGCTAGCATCAGTATGATGGCTAGAAACTTGAGGTGCTGTACTTACTGCAGCAGGGTGACAGGGTGGATCTGCCTTCAGGTCTTCCACACCCTGAGCGTACACTTTAGTATTCTAGTGGCATGAGATAGATATTCGAAATGATAACATACCATTCCAACGCACAATTGGATCACACTTGCAAGTAAAGCAAATACCGCAGTTTCGATCCTCCTAAGCCGCGAAACTGTGTTTTGTCGTAGAGCACGAGTTGTTGGCTTTTCGGACTGTTATCCCGAGCCTCACTAAGTCCTGGGGCATCCTTTGATTGGTTGACGTCCCTTTGACTTCACCTCTATAAATCTCACTTCACCGGCGCGCTTCCTCATCACTCCACACATCAAGAGTTCCATTTCCGTATTCTGACAAACTCTTGCCCTCGCCTCAAGACAAACTCCTTATCATCAACTCACAAGTAAGACTCACAGCTCAGCCGGAAACGCTTTCTTGCAGTAGCCACTGTGTAACACTGACGGCAGGCAGAACACGTCTTATCAGAGCACACACATCACTTCCCACCAACCCGTCACATTCCCATCTATCAGCGAACAGATCTTTTGTCTCTGGTGAAAGCCTAAAAGATGTCGAGCAATATGTCGGACCATGAGCAGTCCCCCCCGGGCGCCGGCGGCAACGCAGATGAGCAGCCCAAGTCGGAACATCTCAACATCAAAGTCACCGACAACAACAACGAGGTCTTCTTCAAGATCAAGCGAACCACCGCCCTATCCAAGCTCATGAACGCCTTCTGCGATCGTCAAGGCAAGCAGCTTACGACTGTCCGCTTTCTGTTCGATGGGGCCCGTGTCAACCCGACGGACAGTCCAGATTCGGTACGTCAGCTCATGAGGAGTGGTCTGCAAGGAACTTCCTTTCAGTAAACCTATACTCCCAGAAAGAAACATGTTTTCTGAGAGTGCTTCACACCCCTTTTGCTCTTGTAACTCCGAATTATCACACAGGACAAGGCTGACAGTTGATGTTTGCAGCTCGAGATGGCAGACGGCGACACATTGGAGGTTCATCAGGAGCAGATCGGTGGCGGATGCTGAGCAGCTTATCGCTCGCCACGCAACGGCGACTCAAGATATACAGGTGTCGGTGCCTAGGCGAAGGGGTACACAGGCGTCCTTCGCCCCGGCATTTCAGCACTTTGCGGAATATTTTCATGTATGCACGTGGCGCTAGGGCGTACTAGCGGTTTCTGGTGGCCATGGTTATGGTTATGATTGATACTCCGTCCATGAATGCGGCAACAGCTTCAGGCAGAAACAAATCATGCTATCTCTGCCCTATGCGTTGAGAGAACCAATATCCTGGGTCTGCACAGCTAATCCCTCTACATGGTCAACACTACGAGCACAGCTTTATGCGACAAAACCTTGTATCTCTACCCTACATATCTGCGGGGTTGGAACCAGGAGTCCACAGCTAAGTAGAGCCAGTGCTAAAGTCACTGACCCAACAGCCCGCCTAACCAGCGATAGGACGAAGCAGTTCAAGGCTTCCCATAAACCCGGTCTAATACACTTTACCAGCCCACTTCCCATAGGTCGAGCTTCTCCACCAACGCCCGTCCCACACTTGCCGCTCGCAGGGCTGCATCAGTCCGCTAGGTGGTCGAGACTCTGCTTAAGCATCAGTTGGCCCCTCCCTACTCCGCGCATGCAGTCCGCAGCCCACACAGCCAGCTCCGCCCCATCTCTACCACTTTTCAGCCCTCACAATCCCGTCTAACACTCTCTCACAGGGAGCATGGCAGTCTCTTTCTCTCTCCGCGAGTCTATGATTTCCTGGCTCCCGACCCCCCTCCCCTTCTCACATCACTCATAGAGTCAAAAGCCCACAATAACCACCCCAGTCCCATCTCTACCGATTTACAAGTCCTACAATCCAGTCTGACACACTCTCTCAGGGAGCACGGCCGTTTCTTTCTCCTTCTGCGAGTCTTTATTTCCTTACTCCCCCTATTACACTCCCTCCCCTAGGCAACAGAACCCTCTCTTCCTCCTTCCGCAACCTTCATCTCCTAATTCTCAAAATCTCAACCCACTGCCACCGATCACCACAGCGGGCCCCCACTTCTCAGGCCTCTATAACAAGTAAAAGCGTGCGATGTGTTCTGACGCAGGTGCTCCACATCCAGCCTTGCCCATGCAAGACCCTACCCAAAACCCGCCCTCGCACTGCTTCACGACTCCGAATCCATCGCTCACTCAGGCACAGTATCGCTCTCCGCTCGCAGTCTCGGCATCCCAGTTCCCTACTATCGTTATCACTGTACATCGTGACCACTCTACAGTCATTGGAGCCCGACCCCAGTATCTCCCCCAAAAGGCATCAAAGGCAGACTTCCCTGCGACGTCAGAGGTGCATGGGTATACAAAAGCTGTTGCGTGCAACGAGACTAAAGTATATGTTCTATAATCCAGAGCTCTCCATCCCAGCTCTCACTCAAAAGGAAAGAACTCTGGGAGCCGGGTATATCCCTCGGTTTGTAGTCATATTCTCCTGCTCATCAGGTCTTGATTTTGCAGTCACGGGACGCACGCCTGAATTTCCCTACTGAACAGTAGGCGACTTGGTATAGGCTTTATGATCTCGTGACCATACCGAAGCACCTGCCCGCACGAACGCAATATATACATCCCCCCCCCTCCTCCTCCTCTCCACCTCTCCTCCCTCTCCCTCTTCCCCTCCCTCTCCCTCTCCCTCTTCCCTCTTCCCCCCCGTCCCCCTAACTACCCATCACTACGCATCACTACCCATCACT
>JAABUZ0100000848.1_pt1 | contig 66595 bp, 74 predicted proteins | sample 5562091 | NCBI WGS metagenome assembly JAABUZ01 (sample SAMN12813069, study PRJNA571459) | rock metagenome | isolation source: Antarctica rocks | place: Antarctica: Victoria Land, Linnaeus Terrace sud | collected 2015-12-21 | reverse complement strand
TGTTGATGGTACCACTCCTTTTCATGGTCCCTCCTTGTGTCCTTGATGAACACGAGGATAGGGCTTGTCGAGGAGTGGGTCAATTTTGAGCGTTACTTCTGGTCTAATTGTAAGCCGTTATTAATAGGCGAGACGATCACCTTTCATGATGCTGAGTTGGGCCAGCTCACGGGTACAATCTTGTGGGTATGCGCTCCTGGCGACGTGGGCGGCCACGAAATGCCAGTGCGCTCTATCGTGGAACCATCATCGGGCGGCTTTCCTGAGTGCGTGTATCATTCAGAAGTCAAGTATGAGAACGCCTTATAATTCCCTAGTATTGATGGTATTCTTGTAATGAACAATATTCCCTAGCCATCACAAGGATACAGTATGCATATGACAACAAAGAAAACCTACACCTTTTCAGAATGCTATCAGGTGCTCAATGTTGACCCGAAGACGTTTCGACGCTGGTTAGAGAAAGCAGAGATTGTACCGACCGTCAGCAGGGCAGATAGCCGAGTGAAGTTCTTGACTATGGAGTAGGTACGGCTTCTGGCACAAGAACATGAGCGGGACTTGCAACCACAGCACGAGTTGCACGATCCGGTCAGCTATGGCGCATATAAGCTGCTGGCCGACCGACTGACTGACTTGGAGCAAGAACTTGCGGATACCAGGGAAATAGTAGGCAGATTGTCGCAACGAGTGAGCGAGCTTGAAGGACAAGCACCTGCTGTAGCACACACGAGCAACAAGCCGAAGATCACGCCACTACCGCTCGATCTAGTCAGTCTCTATGAGTTCGTTAACAGGCATTGGGTCCCAAAGAATGAGGTCCGACAATTCATGAAAGCAGGGTTCATCCACTCCATCGTAGGGAAGTGGACAACCGACAAGGGCCGCATTGAAGAGGCCCTCGACCAAGCAGGACAGCATGAATTTTGGGTACAACTCCACAACCGGAATGATTTCCAGGAGTGCGACCAGTGCCCACATACAGAAAGTGAGCAATAAGCAGATGAGCACCAACGAGCAACGCAACACTGTTACCAGTAGACATGTCTCGTTTCGCTGGGATGAGCAGGAGAAAGAACTGCTGATCACCACGCAATCAGAGCAGATTCACTTGACGCCTGATACAGTCATGGAGCTCTTGGAAGTGCTGTACGACCATCGTCGCGATATTCTCAGTGCAGCGCGAGCCTTGCCTGAGTGGGCGGAGGACCCTGGAAAGGTCTGGCCACGGTCGCCAGCAGTCATGCTTGATGACGTGGTGAATAGGCATGCGCACGAGGAAGACGTGAGCACCCACGAATAGCACGAAGATCATCACGACCAGGCGGCGCGGTTCTCATTCGTGGGGATCGCGCTTTGTGTTGCTGTAATGCCGCTGCACTGCTTGGTATTTCTCTTGAGAAGTTTGTAGCTTGTTTCATTGTTCGCTTGTTCTACAAGCAAACAGGCAGTTGTCACTTTCAACTTTCGGGCTCTTCCTCAATTTAGGTGATAGATGAGCTTACCTAAAGATACCGGGATCTGTCATTTGCCCCCAGAAGCCGCTTCAGGCCACTCAGAAATAGCTCTGCAATTCTAGAATCACTTAAATTGATGGATCTCACTGTCAACTTTCGTCTGCACCGAATTGTGACTTTTGTCTGCACTGGTTTACTACTAAAGTATCTCTTTGCAAGCTCGTCTGGGGATCTTCCGCAGCCTCGATGATGGCAAATGTGGTAGAATGAAGGACAAAACAGAATTTCCAGCAAAACAATTTCTTGATCCAATTATGAGGCTATGACAATTCTTCCCGACCTTTCCGACCTAATCATTGAGCAGGTGAGCGTCACCAATGAGGTGATGATCAGCGTGCGTTCAACTTGTTCAACGGCTTCATGTCCCTGCTGTGGGAGTATCTGCCAGCGCGTGCACAGCCATTACACCCGGTCTTTACGCGATCTGCCAGCCAGCGGGCGGCCCGTTCATTTGAACGTGCGCGTGCGTCGCTTCTTCTGTCAAGAGAGCACCTGCCGACGTAAAATCTTTGCCGAACGCTTTGCTTCCTTGACATTACCTCGGGTGAAATTCACGCTCCGGTTGCAAGAAGCTCTACGAGAGATGGGCTTTGTACTAGGCGGCGAGGCGGGGGCACGCCTGGGCAAGAAGTTGAGCATCCCAGGCAGTTCTGATACCGTGTTGCGGCTGGTCAAACAAGCCCAACTGCCAACAACCTCATCTCCACGCGTGGTTGGGATTGATGATTGGAGTTGGAAACGCGGACTGCGCTATGGAACATTGATCTGCAATCTTGAAAACAACAAACCAATTGATGTGTTGCCTGATCGTTCGGTAGAAACCGTCTCGGCCTGGTTTGAGAAACACCCCAGTGTGGAAATAGTCAGCCGAGATCGCTCATCTGAATACGCAGCAGCTATTTCGAAGGGCGCTCCCCAAGCGCTTCAAGTCGCCGATTTGTGGCATGTAGGAAAGAATCTGAGAGAAAGTGTGCAGACGTTGTTAGCTCGCTGCCGGGCCGAAATACGGCGTGCCTTGCAAGGACAGGTCATGCCAAAGCAAGAGCGCGAAGAGACGGAATCTGAGCCGGAGGAAGAAAAGCGTCCTGCTCGCTCTCGTGGCGAAGAACAGGCTCGCCTCGCGCGACGTGCTCAAAAGCTAGATAGATATGAGCAAGTCATTGAACTTCATGACCAGGGGCTCACAACAGCTGATATTGCTTCTCGGGTTGGAATATCCGGGCGAACGCTTCAGCGATGGTTGTGCAACGGCTCCTTTCCGGACGCTAGGCACCGGCGCAGACGACCTAGCCTCATCGATCCGTATGAGCGCTCTGTGCTCCAGTGGTGGCGAGAGGGAAACCGCAACGGCTTACAGCTCTATAGAGAACTGACAGCTCAAGGATACAAGGGTTCACCCAAAGCTATGTATCGTTATCTGGCGAGGCTGCGAACTCCTCAATCACCCTCATCAGGGTTGACCCCATCGAAACCGTACCGGCGCAAGAGTGTCCTCGCGGAGCCTTCACCGCTGGAAAACTTCTCTGCACAGCGTGTCACCTGGCTGTTTCTGTGTCAACCAGATGAGCTGGACGAGACACAGCAACACGAACTGGCACTCATCAGACAGGTCAGTCCGAGCGCAGAGGCCGCTTACCGCTTGGCACAAGCGTTCATGCACATGATCCGGGAGCACACAGGCCAGCAGTTGGACACCTGGCTCAGGTCGGCACAGGCGAGCCACTTGCCTGAGTTGAAGTCGTTTGCCCGTGGCATCCAACAAGATAAAGCGGCTGTGTTTGCAGGATTGACGCTGCTTTGGAGTAATGGGCCTCTCGAAGGCCATGTGAACCGGCTGAAGCTCATCAAAAGAAGCATGTATGGTCGCGCCAAGTTGCGTCTCCTGCGGCAACGTGTGCTCAAATCGGCATAGCCGGTAGATTTTCCCTTGCAGGAACGAGAGCGAGAGGAGGAATTGGTGATGGCACCACAGATGGAGAGCGAGAGAAACAATGATCCAGAGCCCAGCCAGCCTCGGATGTTTGGCAGCACAGTCGGGGCGGGGTGCCTGTCATGGCAGTGGGCGACTGAGCGACTCAGCAGAGCGCGCACCTATTGGATCGTGACGACTCGCCCTGATGGTCGGCCACACAGTCGCCCTGTGTGGGGGGTCTGGCTCGACGGTACCTTCTATTTCAGCACGGGTTCACTTGCTGCACAGAACCTGGCCGCCAGTCCCGCGATTACGGTCCACCTGGAGAGTGGGAGCGAAGTGGTGATCATTGAAGGAGAGGCTGAAACGGTGAGCGAGAGAGTCCTTGTGGAACGGGTGGTGAATCTCTACAATGAGAAGTACCACTGGAACCTGGACCCGAACCATTTGCCTGGACCGTTTTATGCCGTTCGCCCAAAGAAAGCCTTCAGCTGGCACTTTGAGGAGTCAGAACTCAACCCGGAGTCCACCGCCCTTGGAAACGCGACCCGCTGGCGCTTTGCGTGACCTAAGACGAATGCCCGCACCTCAGCAGTTCTAGAAGCACTGCTAGGGGTATCTTTCATCATCGGGCCTGCGGAAGATCCATAAAATATCAGTTGAGGACAATATCTCTGGCAAACCACACACCTCTAAGGAGGGGCAACGTTTTGATGCAAGATCAGCAAATGCAGGTACATTCTGAAGTACCAGCAGCTATCTATCAACAGGCGGGTACATATGGGTTAGGCACACTTATGGCAGTCTATATGCCCCGGCTGCCCAGTGTGCGTGCCGTTATCGGCACGGTGGTTGGAGTGATCGTCGGGAGCATTATCTTCTTTGGCACAATTGCGGTACTCACACATGATGTTGCCCATCTCGAGGTCTTCGGCATTCTCTTCACGGTAATGGCAATCTTCAGTGGCATCGGTGCTCTCTCTCATTGTAACTTGAGAGTGTATCTGTTTTCGAATGGACTGATACGTGCCAAAGGAAATCAGGCTGATCCAATACGCTGGGACCAGGTTACGTCGGTAGTACAAAAGGAGATAGAACACGACGGCAGTGATGGTGTGCCGACCTATGGCATATCCCAGAGCTTTATCGTCCATGGCAGCGTTGGGGCTACAAAAAACGGAGTGCCAGTTGATGCTCCTGCCCTGTTTTCCCAGAGCTTTATCGTCCATCGCAGCGATGGGGCTACCTTCGAATTTAATGATGTCCTCAAGAATGTGGCACAGCTTGGCCAGAGCATTCAGCTAGCGGTGACGCAGCAACATATGCCCTGGGCTATGGCTGCCTACAATGGTGGCGGTTCAATTCCCTTTGGTCCTTTGACTGTCAGTATGCAAGGGCTGAGCAATGGACGCAAGGTGTTGCCCTGGAACGAGGTTAAGAGCGTTGATGTGGTTAGCCGCGTTGAGGGGAGTGAGAGGAAGGTGATTGTAAGGAGGGTGGGTAAGAGATTCAATTGGATTTGGGCTAAGATCACTATATCACAGATACCCAACCTGCTGGTCTTTATGAGACTGGTGAACTATGCCCGCACGGGGGGTGCTTATTAAGGGGAAACAGCGTAGTTGCTTCGGATCTTCCGCAGGCCCGATGATGAAAGATACCCCTAGCAGTTCTAGAAGCACTGCTAGGGGTATCTTTCATCATCGGGCCTGCGGAAGATCCTCGTCTGGAGCCATGTACGAGGGGGCAGCACGCACCAGGACATCCTCGCCAACGAGTGTCGCCAGATCCGCATGCCAGTAAATTCGCCCCAAATACTTGATGCCCTCCTTCAAGACTCGTCGTTGTGCTGCTTCCTTGAGGAGGATGTCCAGAAGACGTTCATTCACTGGGATCTGGGTGGCATGCTCCTGCCAGAATTGGAGCGGGGTCTGCCCTGTAGCGCTGTGGACCTCTTGGTGATAGCGTTCGATAAATGTGTGGAAGCATTGATCCAGTTCCGAGAGCGAGAGTTCTGCTTTGGCCTTCGGGTTTCGCTCGACCACATTCGCACCAATATAGCCGGGCAAGGTGGCCCAGAGGCGAGTATCGAGCGTTTCATGAAACCGTTCGACAATTCCCCGTAGTTCAGGATAATGGGGAGGCCCAGGAAAGAGCGTGCTCCCCAATCCGGCCACGAGTTGAGAGACATGATCGGCAATCAGGTCTTTTCCATTATCCACCCAGATTTCATCAGGAACGCCACCGAACAACTTGTGTTCTGTGGTCAGCATACCAGCACGGATGGCTGCTGCTACCATAAAACGATCAGGAGGATCATAACTGAAGAGTCCAGCCATCACCAAGCGTGAGGCACTCTCAATCACCAACGTCAAATACGGACGGACTTCTCCAGAATGCGTGCGATGAGAAGATGCACGCAAATCACGGACGAGGACGTGTAAAGGCGCTTTGTGGTCGATCTGCCAAATAATGCGGTGAGGATCATGAGCGATGGGATAAGTCAGACGATAGCGGTTGCGAAACTCCCCCTCGCGCCCATCTGCCAGTAATCGCACTGGGGCCGGAATGTGCGCACAAATGGAACGGACTTGCCAGAGGCCGGGAGCCCTTTCCCCAGTTGCTTCTGCATGTTGACATGCTAGTTCATAGATGAAGCGAACACTGCCGTCGCGGTGAGTGAGTCGCAACCCTTCAATGAACTGGGCCATTTGAGCACTCAGCAGATGGGACGTTCCTTTATCTGCTCGTCTGCGGGGGGCAAGTCCGGCAAATCCCTCACGCCGAAAACGGGTGTGATACTCGCGTAACGTTCGCAACGATACCCCTGCCGCTTCTGCTTGTTTCTGCAAGCGTTCATTGGAAACGTGTTCTTGCTCGGCCAGTTCTCCGAGCAGTGCGTAGCGACGGAAGAGTTCGTTTCGCTGAGTCTCAGAAAGTGCTCCCAGGTCAGGTACTCCTCGTGGGTGGACCGGGCGCTTGACTGGAGCAAGTCCCATCATTCCCTCGACACGATAGCGATCGAGCCATCGTTGCGCCTGAAGTATGGTCCACCCAAGGCGGGTGGCTAGCGCACTGATATCTTCGTCTTTCAGCGTCTCTGCTTCCGCAAGATCTCCTAAAGCAGCATAACGTTGTTTGATAAGTACCCAGGTAGGTTCGGAAATGTCCGGCCACGATGGCAGGAGAGCATCAAAGCCACGATGAAGGTAGGCAGCATGCCACTGACGCAGAACCGCAACTGGAAGGCTGATTTGGCTTGCTCGCGCTCGAAGTCCATCTCCACTGGCGTCCTCTATAGTGCTCCCAAGCAACTTCAACCGACGATGGGCTTCCGTCTTCTCTTGTTCTACGAGATTCATCACACGGGATACTCCTGTCTCTCATCTGCACTCAGCCGATCCTAGCGGCTCAGAGGTGTTCACGAAGCTTCCGTTTGTTGATGTACGTGTTAAGCGCGAGGTGGTTGGTATATCCCAGTAGATTGGCAATCTTGCGTACAGAGAGTCCCAACTTAAGCAACTCTTTGATGCGTGGGAGGTCTGTATCAAATTTGCTTTTCTGAATGGTGCCTTTCGGCTTGCCCAGGTTGACTCCTTGGAGCTTTTTTGCCGCAAGCGCTTCTTTCGTGCGAAGACTGAGCAAATCTCGCTCCAGTTCGGCAAACAGAGAAAATAACGTGATCACAATTTTACTGTTCATATCGTGCTGAGCGATATCGAGGTTTTGCTTGAGAATTATCACTCGGATGTTGCGGGCGACCAGTTCGTTGATTAGTGCGATCACTTCAGCCGTGCTCCGGCCCAACCTTGAGAGTTCTGTCACGACCAATGTGTCGGATTCCTCCAACGTTTGGAGCACCTCATCAATGCGCCGCTGTTTGTTCGTCTTGCGGGAAGAGATAGCGATCTCGACAAACGCATCAACTTTCAGATCTTTTTTTCTAGCATATTCTAAAATCTCCAATTTCTGGTTATTGAAATCCTGTTTGTCGGTGGAGGTTCTGATATACGCGATAGTTTTACTCAATTTGGGGATGTCTCCTCTTAACCAAATATTTCCCGTAAGTAGTATATAATTTGTAGGGGTTATAGGCAAGATATAGCAGCCCAAAATGGCTGTGGGATAACGATCGTTATGACCTATCCACTTCCTTTCTGGAGTGAGGTTTTCATTGAAAATAGTTATTGGTACAGAAGAAAACAACGTTGAGGAAAGTCGCTTCTCTTCTGACTCTTCTTCTGTTACAATCAAATGCGAGAGAAAGGCAGGAACACCAATGACGCAACACAGGCCACTTGACCCCCAATTATTTCCAACAGAGATCTCTTCTTTTCTGGGTTCCATCTCCCAACTTGCGTTTCCTCCTCAGGGTGATACCTCAGCAGTTGCTGTGGTGGATACGGCAAGAGGAAAATATGTGGTAAAACGCTCATGTGGAGAGCAATTCGGCAGTTGGATCAGACAAGAGTATACTGTTCTCGCTACACTCATCCAGTCACCATTTCCAACCCCGTATCCACACGTCTTTATCCAACGAGAAGCGACCAGCGAATTGGAGTCCTGGCTTGTCATGAGTTACTTACCTGGAGATCCTCTCATCATCGCCATTGAAAAGGAGTCAGATCAAGAAGAGCGTTTGAGCATCTTGCGAGCATTTGGAAACATTCTTGCAACAATCCATCGTCATCGGACTCTCTCAGAATTACGCAGTGATCGGACTCTCTCTCAGGCAGAATACAATTTTCTTCATTACCAAACTGAAGGAAGTGCCGAACTGCTCGAACATCTGAAGCAGCATCAACCGCACCTTTTTCCTCCTACACTCATTCACGGCGATTTTACGGTGGATAACGTACTCATCTCAGAGGGAAAAGTAACTGGGATCATTGATTGGGCTGGTGGAGGAAAAGGAGATTCTCGGTATGATTTAGCATTGGCTATTCGCCCGAAGAAGACAGGACTGTTTCAAGCGAGACAAGACCGACAAGCCTTTTTTGAGGGGTATGGTTTATCTGAATTGAGCCAGCCTGATTACCATTACTTTGTAGGTTTGTATGAATTCTTTTAGAGGGAAAAAAGATCACAGATTCTGGGTCCTGCTAGGAAGACCGTCCTCCTCTCTGTATTACTGGATGTTTGCTAGTGCAGACGAAAACCACAGTCCAGTGCAGACGAAAGTCTGAAGTGACAAACGCAGAGGCATAGTGCCTTCTCAAGAAAGAGAAATGAGAGGAGTGAAGGACGATGAATACTCCATTGCTGGTGACGCTCGACAACAACTGTATCATTGCTCTTGAGAATGGCGAAGAGCTCAATGCGACTGCGGTGAGAAAACTCATCGTGTTCCATCAACAAGGTATTATCAAAATTGTTATCGGGTGGAGTACGATGTTTGAGAAGCCACCTCATGGAGAAAAGCCGTTCTGGTTTTCTGAGCAGGAACGTCGTCTGCATGCACTTGGCTTAGGTGATGTTGAACAATTCAAACATCCTCAAACGATGTGGTTTCGTAATAAAGAGGGATACCTTACCTACGAACCGGAGCGTGAGTATCTGCGTACCATCCATGAGTTGCTATTTCCAAACATCGACTTCGGATTTGCGGATTACCTGACACGCTATTGCCAGCAGCACCAGCTCGATCTTGTCCTGTATCAAGATGCCTTCTACTATAGCAACCCTACGACTCGCGTTTACACTCCCCCTGCGGAGTGGGAACAACGAGTAGCTATCGAACACCAGTTCGCCAACAATATTGAGGTCATGCAAACATTACAAAAAATCAAAGACAAATGGATGAATGCAAAAAATGATGCGCTTGGCCTCTGTGCTCATATCTCTTGGGAAGGAGACATCTTTGTGACCAATGATGACAATTTCTATAAAAAGAAGCTGCTCAGTCTTATTCGAGGAAAAATCCTCCGTCCAGAGTCTGCGGCGCAAGAGATCCTCTCTGTTACTGGTAAAGGGTAAATGTCAGAATGAAATAGGCGGAAGTCCGATAAATAGAGGAGATGTTCATAGTGAGTGTTCAAGGACCAACAAACGAGCAGCGAGCGATGAAGTATTACGCACATGCTGCTGAATTTCTCGATGCTTATTGCAAGCTATCACAGGTGGATGCACAAAAGAGTGACCACGAGAAGGATCTCATGCAAGCTAGTGCGAAACTATTGATCCTGGGGCATGCGCTAGAATTGGTCATGAAAGGTTGGTTGATCTTGCATGAGGGCAATCCTGTGAGCCTCACTAAGAAACAACGGCATGCCTTAGAAGAAACTGGAAAGGATGGCCCAATTTCTCTGAAGGACTATGGTCACGACCTGGAGTTGCTGACCGCCGCAGCAGTGAAGTACGATGCAGGTCTTCAGCCATACATGGACAAGACAATTCCAATACTTGATGAGGCTGGAGCCCCCGTTCTTGATGAGCAGGGAAATAACCGCATGAAGAGTATCATTGAGCATCTCAATTCGAGCTACTGGGCGGGAGGTGCTCGACAGTACGAGTATCCTGAGTCCAGTGAAGTAGCAGAAAGAAAGAGCATCGCCTTCTTGAGCCCACTTGATAAGTTTGCTGAGTTTGTGTCTACTTCTCGGCACAAGCTGCTCAATGCAATTATGAAGCAGAACGGCGGTGTGGTGCCTCCAATGTATCGGAGTATACTGTGACGACACCACCTACACCACAACAAGTCCTTGATGCCAGCCGTTCCACCTTTTTTGCCCTCCTTCGGATGCAGGCATGTGAGCAAGACGCAGATCATCTGCAAACGTTACAAATGCTTGCCATTGAGCAAGAGAAAGCACGAGTGTACTTCATGCATCAGATCGAGGATGACACACTGGTACCTGTTGACCTGGTTGGATTCTGTCAAGGGATGCAAGACCTCATCAAACAGACAGATACATTCTGTCCAGTGTGCAAAGGCCATCTCCAGCAAGTACTCCGACAAGCAGGTTTCTTTGAGCCATATGTAGTGCAGTTTCTAAATATGCTTTAGCTGCAATCGTAACCAGCCTGACTGACAACGATTGAAAAAGAGAGGACATCTATGACACGCCTTGCTATCCAGCAGGAAGACGCGCTAGTCCTGCATCATGAGATGATCCAACCATGGATCAACATCATTGGGCAAGTCGCGCCATCTTCCAAACAGAGTTACACCTTTAGTGCTGTCACCTTTCACGCCTGGCTCCTCGATCACCAGTACACCTTAGAGACGGTGGACCGCTCCGGCATGATTGCCTATAGAGATTTTCTTGCCGAGCAACACGCTAAGGCGACGGCAGCGCGAAAGTGGTCTGTGGCCTGTCAACTCCTTCGTGAGTGCCAGGCACTTCAACAGCGCGCCGACTATCCGGCGGCCAACCTGCGCGGCTTCAAAGTCGATGATGCTTCCCCGCATATCGCCCTCTCGCATACAGAAGCTCGCAATCTGCTTGCCGCTATTGATACAACAACGCTCAAGGGCAAGCGGGATTACACGATGATGTACCTGCTTATTCGCACCGGCATCCGGCGAGCCGAGTGTGCTGCTCTCAATCCCAATGACTTTGTGCGTGAGCAGGGGCATACCATTATGACGATCCGGCATGGCAAAGGCGATCAGCGGCGTAAGGTGAAGGTGCCGGTGGAGGTGTTCCGCACCATCGAGGAATATATCAACGCGCTGCGACAGTGTCATGTCGTGAAGATGGAGCGCAAACTTGCCGAACTGGAGCAAGAAACGGGCCTGGATGACACGACGAGAGACGCCAAAAGGCACGCCATTCGCCAGCAGCATACGCTTTCTGTGGATGCTCCGCTCTTTGTGGGCTTCGACCGGGGCCAGCATCCAACGCTCGAACGCTTGACCACGAAGACCATTGAGCGCATCGTCGCCGCCTGTGGGAAGGCCATTGGGCATCCAGAACTGACACCGCACGATTTACGGACCACCTTTAACACGTTGTCGAAAAAGGGCGGAGCAACGTTGGAGCAACGTCAACACACAATGGGCCATAAGCGACCGGAAACCACGCAACGCTATGATCGAGACAAGGACAACCTGGATGATAGTGCTGTTGATTATATTAAGTTGTAGCAGAGGGAAGCAACTATTTACAAAATGTAAATAGTTGCTCGTGAAAAATGGAGGGCATCACATGGCTGACTCTCAGCAAGACAAACAGGGCTTTGAACTTATCCCTATTCCGCAAGAGGCACTCGGCACGGAGGGAGCAGAGCAATTCTACGAGGTACGGCGCATTTGGGATCAGGAAGATCAACGCTGGTATTATTCAGTGATCGACTTCGTAGGATTACTCACCCAATCGACCAATCCTGGCGTGTACTGGTCAGCACTGAAAAAGCGCAACAAGCAGGATCAAGGGTTCCAGGATATGCTCAAGCACCTTAAAGAGCTTCCGCTCCGGGGTAAGGATGGCAAGTTGCGCGGGGCTGAATTTGCGACACGCGAAATCATGCTCCGGATCGTGCAAAATATTCGTGGTCCGTTGGCCGAGCGCGTTCGCCTCTGGCTCGCCCAGGTCGGCGAGGAAAAACTGCAAGAGGTTGAGCAGCAGACACAAGTCGAGCAACTGCGAGATATGTACCTGAGCCAAGGGCGAACGCCGGAATGGGCTGAGACACGTATTCAAAACTTGCTCAGTCGAAACGCACTCACTGATGAATGGCTTGCTCGTGGTGCTGAGGAGCACCTTCACTTTGGAATATTAACTGGCACAGTTCATCGTGGCACCTTCGGTATTTCGTCACAGGTGCATCATCACGAAGTCAAACATCTTCCAAAAAGTGTGAAGAATCCGCGAGATCACTACACTGAAGAGGAGTTAGGCGTCCTCACCCTTTCACAACTCGCTGCACGAAGAATGCATGAGCAAAATGAGAGTCAGGGATTTCCTCAGCTCCTGCGTGACGCACAAGCAGCAGGCGAATTTGGGGGTCAGATACGTCAGCAATTTGAGGATTTGACAGGCCAACCGGTCGTGTCCTCGCAAAACTTTCTCGACCAACCCAAGAGCAAGCAGAAGAAACAATCCCTTCCTGCTCCAGAACAGCCCACGTTATTTGACCAGGAAGCACAGGAGCAGCCTTCAAAAAAGAAGAGGGGCAACGCAAAGAGGAACAAGAGGGACAACAATGGATGATATTGAGGCCCTCCTTGAGTCACTGTATACCTTCTATGCAAAACTTGCAGCATTGAGAGCCATTGATGGGCCGGAACTGCTCTTACTAGGTAAAACGAGAGCGTACAAAGAAACGCTCACTGAAAGGAAGAATAGGTACAACGTTGTGTAAACGTTGTACCTACTTATTAGCAAATTCTATCTGAGATAGGACTAAGATACGCAGCATACTTTGCTCTATTCTACTTCTTTGCTTCCAAGAGCTAATTCGTTTTTACTTGCCTCTGCAACGTCCTTTATGTGTCGTAACAGGAACATAAGTATGTCGAGAAAATCAAGTTGTAGTTTTTCAAATAGCTCAGGAACGTCCTGCCACTGCTTGAAAACCTTACGCTTCGGAGGCTCGGCATGTGCAAAATATCCGTAGAGAAAGGTTTCAAGAATAGTCCATCGCGAGACAGGTGTAGCTCCATACATACGAGGCTCTGTAGCCAAAAAGTCTATAATAGATTGGCAGGCTTGCCTCACCGTTTCCTTCCAACTCTCTGACAGATCATTCAACTTGAGTAGCTCTAACTGTTCCGGCGAACGTAGACGTGGTTTGTACAGTGCGATGCCTTCTTTATGGAGAAGAAACAGGCGAAAAGTGAGTAAAAAACCCTCTATATCTTCATTGTTTTGCCACTTCTCTTCTCCTCCATTCCGATGAAGACCGATCAGACTCAGCAGTTTTCTTTGCGATAACAGTTTTTCTGCCTTTTCTACAAAAAGCTCTAATCTCTCTTTGGATGCTTCATTCATCACAGAATTCCTCCTCACAATAGGATTTGAGACTCAATACGAACGATATGTTATTGCAACAAATCCTCGCCCTCTTCATCCCACATCGGCAATACTCCTGGTTGTGGTGGAGCCTGCTGCATCTGATTCACATCAGGAAAAGAGAAAGGCAACGTTTCATCAACATCAACATTTACTTGCACCAGAGAGGTTTTAGGTGGTAATTGCGGGACAGATGACAACGTTTTCGGCTGCACTGCTGCCACTGATTTTGTGCTGGCCTTCCCGCCCGAGGCTGAACTCTTGCCCTTGTTCCCCTTCACTTGTTGCCCAACTGTAGCCTGTTGAGGAGAGGAAGTAGCTGGTGGCACAGCATCGACAATCTGCTGACCACCGCGCTGCCGTCTCTTGAGCTGATTCTTACCCACAATTTACAATTGGAGGTGAAAAGCGAGATGAACGCCCTCAAGGAGCGTCTGCAAGGAAAGCCAGCCTTTCCAGATGGTCCGCCATCCCGGAAGACCATCATGGGAGCGAGCCAAATAGCCACCCATGCATGCTACCTCCTGTGTTGGCTCCATGGGATATCCGCCGAGCAATTTGATAGTTTACCTCTTCAGTTACTTTATTCTTTGATGACTGACATTCAATTTGAGCCAAGATTAGGGCTTTCATTTTCCTCCGTCTATCTGCTTTCCTCCATCCATCAAGGAAAATGACGAGGAACTGCCTGTTGGTTCTCAAAAAATACAGAGGTATTCTGCACATACCTCAGACAATCACATCATCAAATATATGGAAGAACTCAGGCAGTTCTGCGGTAATCATGATGCAATCCACCCAGGACTGGGAAGGAGATGACCTTGCCGCCTTGGTGATCTGCTTGCACTGACCCAGCTTGCAGCTCTGGCATCTGCTGCCTAATCCCTTGATGGGGCCTGGCTCGGTTGAAGTAATTCACATAGGCGTTTAGTATCCGGTGGAGCTGCTTCTCATGCAGGATGAGCAAATGATCGAGACACTCGCGTCGCACACTTCCGAGAAAGCGTTCACAGATGGCATTCGCTCGCGGGGCTTTATAAGGTGTTTTGAGAATCTCGATGTGACTCGTCTTTGCAACCCGCGCGAAGCCCAGCCCAAACTTGCCATCATTATCACGGATGAGGTACTTCGGCCCTTCGCCATTGGCGGTGGCCTCCCGAAGCTGTTGTGCGGTCCAAGCGTCGGTAGGATTTCTTGTGACGCCGACGTGGATCACTCTGCGAGATTTCAATTCGATGATGAAGAAGGCGAAAAGCGAGCGGAAGAAGAGGTCAGTGACTGGGAGAAAGTCGCAGGCCCATATCTGCTCAGCATGAGTGTGTAAGAAGGTGCTCCACTTCTGTCCTCGTGGCCTTGCGGCGCGCACGGGTCTCATGTACTTCTGGATGGTGCGTTTGCAGACGTGAAGACCCAGCTTGAGCAATTCGCCACGAATACGTTCGGCTCCCCAGAGCCGATTGTTCCTCGCCATCTCCTTGATCAAGGCCACGGTCTCTGCGGAGATCTTTGGTTTGGCGGAAGCTGCTCTGGACGTGTATTTCCAATAGAGCTTGAATCCCTGGCGATGCCAGCGCAGAAGCGTCTCTGGCTGAACAATGAAGAGCGCTTGCTTCCAGGTCCGCACCATCCTTGCCAGCAGCACCAGGAGCATCCGGTCCACTCGAGTGCATGTTGGTCGTTTCACGTGTCGGCAGAGAATGATAAGTTGCTGACGTAAGAGGGCGTTTTCTGCAACGAGTTCAGATTTCTTTCTGGCAAAGTCTGTCAGCGTACCCGAAATGAGAGAGCTGGTAGCCGGTTTCGTCCAGTCGAGGAAGCGGTGATTGAGCGCCTGCAAGCAGTCGCGCGTCAATCGCTTGATGGAGGTAAGAATACCATGCACAGTAGACGTTTCCTTTTATGAAGATGAGAAGTGAATGCTTTTTGATTCTACTCTCACTCTGGTTCATTTGCAAGGGCCTGAATACATTGGAAGACATTCTTCAAAACCCTATTTGATGAACGGATACCACAAGTAGCCAACATAGCCTTTTGTGCGGTTTATTGACAGATAAGTTATCCCCATTGTATGCTTGAATTATGTTACGAATATTTGGCTTGTACCTAGTTTTTATTATCTTCTGCTCAACAACTAACACTGCAGGAGCCCATATACACTTTCAACAAAGTAGCAAACGCTGTTGAAGGCAAAATTATTTATTTATGTAGAGCACCTATCATAAATAAGAAACGCAGTGTTCCCGAAGTGAGTGGAGCACGAATGCCTCTTTTGGCTCTGTTGAACGTGCCGACTAGTATCTACCGTAGGTTATATCTTTGGCATAAGCTAGAGATTTGAGAAAGGACAAGCATATTTATGGCTGATACGTATCAAGCGATAAGTGATAATAGTACAGCAATAATACTTCATCCGTTGGAGCCTCTGACCGGGGAGGAGATTGCGGCTGCGGTTAGCATTGTACGGACACAACATAAGTTAAGTGAGCGTGTCCGCTTTGTCTCGGTTTCGCTTCAGGAACCTTCTAAGGAGCTCGTGCTCAACTTTAAAGAAGGTGATCAGGTTCACAGGGAAGCGTTTGTCAAACTGCTTGACAACACTGACGGAGCAGCATACGAGGCTGTCGTGGATGTTACAGCAGGCAAAGTTGCATCGTGGCGACACGTTCCTGGTGTTCAACCTCCTATCATGCTGGATGAGTTTTTTGAATGTGAACAAATGCTCAAAGGCAACGCGGAATTTCAGGCAGCTCTCGCTAAGCGAGGCATTACAGATATGAACATGGTCATGGTTGATCCTTGGAGTGCAGGCAACTACGGAAACGAAGAGGAAAGTACAAGGCGACTAACACGAGCTCTTACCTGGGTCAGAATCGGCGATCCTAATGACAATGGCTATGCTCATCCTGTTGAAGGGGTGATAGCCGTCGTTGATCTCAACAAGATGGAGCTGGTAAGAGTTGAGGATAATGGAATTGTACCTCTTCCACCTGAGCCAGGAAATTATTCGACCGAAGTTGTTGATAAGCGAGACGGGCTCAAACCTGTTGAGATTACACAGCCCGAAGGACCAAGTTTTACTGTACGGGGGCATGAAGTTTCCTGGCAGAAGTGGCGTTTTCGCATCGGGTTTACACCCCGTGAGGGAGTCGTCCTGCATACCCTCAGCTATGAGGACCAAGGGAGAGAGCGTCCTGTCCTTTACCGGGCATCGCTTGCCGAAATGGTCGTGCCTTACGGTGATCCTGGTCCCAACCACTATCGCAAGAACGCATTTGATGTAGGGGAGTATGGAGTAGGAATGCTGGCTAATGCCTTAGAGTTAGGCTGTGATTGTTTGGGCTACATTCACTATTTTGATGCTCTCATGACCGATAGTCGTGGCAATGTGATGACGCTACCAAATGCCATCTGTATGCATGAAGAGGACTATGGCATCCTCTGGAAGCATATCGACTGGCGCACAAACCAGACAGAGGTGCGTCGTTCACGTCGCCTAGTCGTCTCATTCATTGCCACTGTAGGTAACTACGAGTACGGATTCTATTGGTATCTCTACCAGGATGGGATTATTCAGTTCGAGGTAAAATTAACGGGCATCATGCATACTGGTGCCATTCCACCCGGTATCAAACCTAAGTATGGAACACTTGTCGCGCCTGGACTTCACGCGCCGATACATCAACATGTCTTTAATGTACGTCTTGACATGATGGTGGACGGGCTGAACAACTCAGTGCATGAGGTGCATACGGAAACCGAGCCAATGGGACCTGACAATCCTCATGGTAACGCTTACTTTGCTGTCTCAACGCTACTGTCTACTGAGCAGGAGGCGCAACAAGTTGTTGATCCGTTCTCGAGTCGCACTTGGAAGGTGATCAATCCATCTGTCAAAAATAGTCTAGGTGAACCGGTGTCATATCAACTTATTCCTGGGGAAAACACATTGCCCTACGCACATCCAGAAGCGAGCGTAATGAAGCGTGCAGCATTTGCCACAAAAAATCTCTGGGTTACACCCTATAAGTCCGACGAGAACTTTCCAGCAGGAGATTATCCAAACCAACATGCTGGGGGTGCAGGGTTGCCTACTTGGACACAGGCCAATCGTTCCATCGAGAATACGGATCTCGTGCTCTGGTATTCGATGAATGCACATCATATCCCGCGTCCCGAGGACTGGCCAGTCATGCCTGTCACCTATATTGGGTTTAAGCTCAAGCCGACAGGCTTTTTCGACCGTAATCCAGCTCTCGATGTTCCACCACCAGCTTCTCACGCTGACCACTGCGAGCACTAGTATCGGAAAGGCTGCTGTTTGTGCTGAAACAGCAGCCTTTCCGATATTTCACGATAGTGGGTTGACAAACAGGATATCAAGAAATACTAATCAACGCGATGTGCCACTTTCTGAAACTTGCCACAGTTTTTGAACGTCTCTAGAGTAGATGCAGCGCCGCAGAGAGAGGGGCTGTAGAGGCTATGTGCATGAGAGAAAGTGGCACATCGCGTTAGCTAGTCGCAGGGGAGGAAACCTCCAATGAAGGACACGCATAAGTCCGCCAAGAGCACCACCGCGGTCGGCAAGACGTCCGAGGGATTCACGGACGAGGAACGAGCCGCGATGAAGGAACGCGTCCAAGAGCTGAAGGCGGCCGCTCGTCGCGGCCCGCGTGCGGACAAGGCGGACGGGGAAAGCGCCGTGCTCGCGAAGATCGCCGAGATGCCGGAACCGGATCGCGCCATGGGCGAGCGGCTCCATGCGATCATCAAAGCCAGCGCGCCATCCCTCTCGCCGAGACTCTGGTACGGGATGCCCGCGTATGCCAAGGACGGCAACGTCGTCTGCTTCTTCCAAAGCGCGCAGAAGTTCAAGACGAGGTACGCGACGCTCGGCTTCAGCGACAAGGCGAACCTCGACGAAGGCACCATGTGGCCGACCGCCTTCGCTCTGACGGAGTTGACCGCCGCCGACGAGGCAAGGATCGGCGCCCTCGTGAAGAAAGCCGTGAGCTGAGGACTGAGCTCGACACCGGCCCCCGCCCTAGCTCGCCCGACGTGCAAGTTTTTCTTGCAAAGAAAAGGTTCATGGAGTCTACTACGCTCAGAAGAATTGCAAATTTCTGAGGAGAGATGCCATGAACCTGGACGATTTTATTATCACATGTTTCTGTTTGATTGACGAGATACTGCCAGCCGTCATGAAAGGAACCCGCTTGCGCGAACGAGGGCCGATGCCCAAACTGGCTGATAGTGAAGTGATCACGATGGAACTGGTCGGTACCTACCTGGGACTTTCCCAGGATCAGGAAGTATTTGATTACTTCCGCCGCCACTATAGCCATTTCTTCCCGCGACTGGCGCACATTCATCGCACGACCTTTGTGCGGCAAGCGGCCAATCTGTGGGCGATCAAAGAGCGCTTGTGGTGCTGGATGCGCGATGAACTGATCAGCTATGACGCGAGCCTGTCTATCATAGACAGTGTGCCACTTCCAGTCTGCCGGTTTGCGCGGGCCCCCTGGTGTGTGCGCTTCCGGGGCGTGGCAAGCTATGGCAAAGACCATGCGGATCGGCAAACCTTTTATGGCTTTCGGCTGCATGCGCAACTGAGTTGGCCGGGTCTGCTCACCCGCGTCTTCCTGGCTCCAGCCAACGAAGCCGATGGAGAAATCGCCCCCATCTTGCTGGAAGGCACCATGGGAGTGGTCCTGGGTGATCGTAACTACTGGCTGCCCGATCTGCAAGCCTTCTTGCGGACGAAAGGCATTAGCTTGCAAGCACCGTTTCGCAAAGCGCATTCGCCTCAGGCCGCAGCATACCAGAGCCCGGTGTTGGGACGGGTGCGCTATCTCATCGACACGGTTTTTGGGCAACTGACCGACCGCTGCCAGATGAAGCGGGTCTGGGCGCGGGATCTCTGGCATCTGCGCAATCGCTTGTTGCGCTGCCTGTTGATGCATACCGTTTGCTTTTTCTTCAATCAGCAAGAGCAGGCTCCCTATCTCCAGTTTGATCGGCTGGTTGCTTAAAAAACTTGCACATCGCGTTAATCAGATAATAAAAGGAAAACGTCAGACGTTTTCCTTTTCCTCTTCGTTATTGTCTATGAAGATACATCACCTCGAATGATACGACCCATTCCTTCGTACTGTTCCGGTGCAGTACGAGCAAGGTAGCTAGCGTAAACGATTCCCAGTACTATCCATACAAAAACGAATGCAGGTAAGATGTTTAACGGGAACGGTGTTGTAGCAAAACCGAGACCTGTAAAGTAGTTCCCTATAGGTCCAGGAATGGCAGGCATCACGAAAGAGATCAAGGGGATTAGCAGAATAAGCGTACTGAGTACGGGAGCAACAATATGCGCCAACACGTTAAAGCTCTTCCTATCGTGGCGCAGAGCGAAGGTAGGAGCCGCAATGTTGACCATAATGTAGACAATGATAAAGGCAATGGTCCCCATAATGGCGAGCCATGTATAGGGGTAGAGTCCATCTACCTGGGTAAACGCTTTGCCATCACCAATGCCAAAGGCATAGTTGTAACTGCCATCTGGATTCGCCTTAGTTGACTGTAGAACAAATGCGAAGACAAGGATGAGCAGAATGGTGAAGAGCGACTGAGCAATGATAGCGATGTGTGGACTGCGATATTTGGCATGAGTTTTGCCAAAATTCTGGCCCAGAATGCCTTCGCGTCCCATTGCATACAGGTAGCGCACCATTCCATTATGGAAAGCCAAACCACAGGCGAGCGAACTCGTGCTGATGGCGACGATCATGAACGCCTTGAGCACTCCGCCGGGGGCGAACCTATCAGCAAGTTGGTAGTAGGGTGGAGGACTGAGAGACAAATTACCAAATGTATCAACCGCATGTGTCCAACCGAAACCAATAGTTGCGGAGTAGGAAGTCCAAACATATAAGAGGGTCAAAAAAGCAACTACCGAGAAAACGGCAATGGGAACAGCGCGACGAGGATTTCTAGCTTCCTCACCGTAAACAGTACCTGCCTCGAAACCAACCCAGGACCATACACCAAGTGCTAAGGCAACACCAATTCCTAGTATGCCCCCTGGAGCAGCTCCTTTGAGATTGGCACCAGCAACCGTGAAGGTATGCACCAAATCATGACCAGCCGCTCCTCCTTTAACACCAATGGCGATATTAAGGATGACTAGGACTCCAATCTCCAAAAGAAGAAAGGGAGCCATCGCGTAAACCGACCATTTGACATCAAAATATGAGAGCGAGAAGATGAGCACACCTCCGATCAGGGCATAGGTGACCCAACCACCTGGAAGCTGAATATGAAGATAGGTGGAAATGGAAGAATTGGTGTAGGAGCCGAAGGCACCAAGCAGTGAGGTCTCGAAGAGTGCATAGCCTCCCATCATCAACCAGCCTGCTTGGAAGGCTGGTCCTTTCCCAAGACTATGACGTACCCATGTGTAGAAACCACCTGCCGAGGTCAAACGGCGAGACAGATAAACGATGGAGACACCGAGCAAAAGTAGACCGATGCCCGAAAGGAGAAAAACGAGCGGAGTAGTTGCGCCTGCTTGTCCTGCCATACTAGGGACGTTGAAGAGCATGGCAGAGATCGGCGCAGAGCCAGCCAGACAAAAATATAGGACACCAGGAAGACCTATTGCATTTTTATGCAACTTGTCAACATTAGCGGAGTCGATATCAATATCGCCTGCTAATGCACTTACTTGAGTGCGTTCGTCCTGTGCGGCCAAAGTTACCTCCGTAAATAAACGCTAATGAGAGACCCCTTGCGTAGAAACTTATACATTGTGCAATAAGCTCTCTATAGTTGAGCCATACGCACATTTCAAACATAGCATGTGTATCAGTAGATGTCAATGTAATCTGTACTAAAAAAGTTGGAAGGCGACACTCTATTCGTTCATCTTCTGCCATTCTATTTCGCTACTTGCAAGCATACTGCCAATGGCAGCAAAAACAAGAAAGATGAATGTGATTCCGCCGATGATATACCACCAGTGAGCATTATCGATTAGCAATCCTATCCAAGAGAAAAACAAACTGTCAGCAATAGCAATAACGCAAGAAATAGAACCGAGCACAATACAGAGCCACAAAACTGGTCTAGGGAAGATCAGCTGCTTTAGTAGCCTTGATCGATCACGGAAATAGATGAGCGCGAGATTAACGAAGAGGAAAAGGGATGATAGTGCCCAGACCAATGTTGAGCTAGCGAGTATCACGTTGTACACTTCTGTGGAAAGGTTGACTGGATTGTTCAATTTGAGCACATATGGGAAAATGAGAAAGATAAAGGCAGCGACCACACCAGCGACAATTGTCTGCAAGATGATTGCATTGGCCGGAATCCGATGCTTATTGAGTTTCCCCATGTTTATGGGCAGACGCTTGTCAATACCCGCCACCAGAAGGAGACGCGCATAAGCATAATTGTAAACAACTGCCGCTAGTACAAAAAAACTCATGAGACAAATCGCAGTAATATTTCCTGCAAACTTTCCTAGGGTTATATCTACCAAGCTAACTAGCGCGAAAGGAATAGCTCCATTCACAGGGCCTTCCACCACCAGCAAAGAAAACGTTGCCACGAAATATCCCAATAAGACGAGTAAAGTTCCCCAAAGAAGGTGTTTCTTTATCACCTTGGTCTCGGTGATCTCACCGCCCATGTTTAACGCTGTATCCATCCCAAGATAGGCAAGCGTGACGAGTCCGAAAAGACTGTAGTTCCCTGGGTTAGGCATCCAGTCGGACAGGTGGTGAAAACTGGTCACAGGTTGATTGCCTTTTACGAGCCAGACAACTCCTGCTATTCCAATTAAAAGCACACCTAAAAACGTGAGCATGATAACGACGTTGACAATATTTTGAACTGTACGAAAGCGTTGCACCGCTATCACTCCTGAAAAAGCGAGGAAAAAAATTAGTACTAAGCCTTGTTGCCAAGGTTGGACGAGCCATTGACTATTGAGTCCTTGAAGATAGCCAACAATTACGTCACCTGCAGTAACCATAACGAGTACGCCAGGGAACCAGGCGCAGAAAGCAGCAAAGAAGCTCCAATAACCCCCTAAGACTTTATGCGTCCAGTTGTAGAGAGCACCTTCATTTGGAAATAATACACCGAGTTGAGCAGTAGCAGCGACTGCAGGAAGAAAGAATGTGATTCCACCTATAAGCAAATAGGTGAAAGCGGCAGCACCGCCTCCAGCAGCAGTAGTAGCATTAGTGATAAAGAAGATAATCATCAAATAAACCGCTGTCATATCGAATGTACCCAGGATACGTGGCATCGTCAGCGGTACGTATTCTTCAGAAACGAGTTTAATTTCTGTCGTTGATGACTCTATAGATATCTGTCTATCGGATACTTCCACATGAACCTCTTTCGGCGTTATCTCTGCGTTGACTCTTAATATGCTTGTGCCTCATTATTAAAGAGTCTTTCTCTTTCTTTACCAACACGATATCATTCTAAATGGAGATGGCTCTCTAATACTACCTCAAGTCCTGGAGAAAGTATATGCAACTGTATTTGCTGGGAGAATATAACTATACGTTATAGCAAAAAGTACTACTCCTGTATTAGGGTAATTATTCAGAAGACCCATGCAGAAAGTGTAAATCATGCAAGCTTCCCTTCCCTTGAGCAAGATGCAGCCACTAACACGACAGCAATTGCAGGAAATGAGCCTTTTACGCTACCCTTCTGAATAGTTACGCGTACTTACAGGTGGGGGGATGAAGCGGGCTTTTACCAACTAATGAACTTTGTAGGATGGCTGGGCTCGAATGATGAAAAATTACAGCCCTGTATAGCAAGAATGCCTCCAGAGAGCTGGTTTATGGTCATTGATGAGGAAAGCGATATCATCGTTGCAACGGCGATGGGTCTCCATGACCATAGTATCTAGTATCCTTTTAGTGGTAAGCTTGGGTGGGTTGCTGCTCATCTAGCTCATAGCGGTAAAGGTTTGGGAGTGGCCGTGAGTGCGGCTGTTACGGCGCGACTAATTGCAGCAGGCTATCGTAATATCCATCTCTACACTGAGGATGAACGGCTAGCAGCGTTGAAGATATATTTTAAGCTGGGGTACATCCCAAATCTTTCTACTGCAGAAATGTACAACCGGTGGCAGTTCGTCTGTGCGCAGTTGCATTGGCCCTTCAGTCCTGATGGATGGTAGGACAGAGAACAGCTTGCTGTTGATACTGCTTTTCTTACTCGGTCCTACTCCGCTGTCGTGGCCTAGCGTTAGTACATCAAAGGGGGGTATGCAACCGCCCGCCTTTCCCAGGGGTCTCGATGGCAGCCACTCCCCTTGCTTGTAGGTGGCAATCACACGGTGGACGGTCGAGGGCGATACGCCAACCGTTCTTGCAATGTCCTCGGCGAGGCTACGGAGCTTTCAGAGCTTGATAAATGATCTCCCAACGCTGCTGGCGCCAGAGGCGCTGTTCCCCTTGCATCCGCTCGTGGACCGCGTCCTGGGGCAAATGCATGGCTGCTCGCGTCATTCGACTTCCCATCAGGCTGGCCTCCCTTCCTTACGATGACTCCTTTCTAGAATATCACGCTGAATGCAAGTGGATTTGGAGCCTTTGCACACAGCCTCTCAGTAGTTTGGCATTCTATGCACATCTATGTTACACTAGAAAAAACCTTGAAAAGTGTCTTCCACCTTAAGGAGCATCTGTGAGTCTCGTTTACATAAGGTAGCATCTTCTGGCTCTGGCCGGTAAATACTCCTTACTGGCATACGCTTCCGCGCGCACCACAGCATGGTCGCGCTCTTTGGTGTGCTCGCGCGCCTGTGCTGGCTACTTGGAATATCCGTTCGTGGAAAGCAACGGATTTTGAGAACGGATGTCCCAAGTAGCCAGCACAGGTCGGTCTCCACCCAGGCCGAGCGCTTACCCAGATTCATCGTCGAGGGAATCTTGGTTGCCAGATGCAGGATCGCGTCACATGCTTCCACCGCCTGCGTCAACGCAGCCAGATCAAAGAGATCGACGCGCGCCGGCTCCGCGCGAAGCCGACGCAATAGTTCGACATTGCCATCAGAGCGCGCCAATCCGCGCACCTGGTGCCCTGACTGGACCAACTGCGGCACAATATGGCGGCCTAACACGCCCGTCGCGCCCGTGATGAATAGCTTCATCTGTTACACCTCATTGTCATAGGTTTCATGCGAGAAAAATCGCTTCCCGCGCATGATCGGCCATAAGACGATGAGGGTGTGTCATTTGTGACAGGGGTATACATGCCTCATCCACGCCGGCTAAGTTGCCGTTGCAGATAGATGAGCTTGTCAGGGTTGCGTTGTGCATAGATCTCCGCGAGACGGCCATCGCTGATCGCAAAAAGAAAGACCGTCGTCAGCGTTTCCCCCTCCCAACCGAGCAGCGCCGGCATGCCGTTGGCCTCAGAGAGCGCCACCCGCGTATCTGCGGGAGCCTTGCGCGAGATGATGGAGAAGAAGCGCGCGACGATCTCCGCGCCGTGCAGCGGTTGAGACACCACCGTCGCCTTGCCGCCGCCGTCGCCATACAAGGTCACATCCTCGGCCAGATCGCGCAACAGTTCATCGAAATCACCCTGCTGGCTGGCAGCCAGGAAGTGCGAGACGAGCGATTGATGTGCTTCGCCCGCCACCTCGAAGGGGCGCCGTTTCGCGGCAAGATGTCGTTGGGCGCGATGAAAGATCTGGCGGCAGGCGGCAACCGATTTGCCGATGATGGTCGCAATCGTCTCGTAGGGATAATCGAAGATCTCACGTAGCAGGAAAACCGCCCTCTCCGGCGGTGTGAGCGTTTGGAGCAAGATCAGGAACGCCATCGACACAGCCTCGCGGCGCTCCACGATCTCGCCCGGTAATGGTTCGGCGTCGGCGGTCAGCACCGGCTCCGGCAACCACACGCCGACATAGCGCTCGCGCTGGTGCCGGCTGGATTTCAGATAATCGATGGCGAGATGCACGATGATCGTGGTCAAGAATGATTTGACTGATTGTATCTCCACCTGCGCTTGCGCCTGCTGATAGCGCAGATACGTTTCCTGCACCAGGTCTTCCGCTTCGCTCGCGCTGCCGGTCATCTGATAGGCGATGGCAAATAGCAGCGGGCGATATGATTCAAGCATCTCTGGTATCTCTTTGACCTCGCTGCTCATTGTGAGCCTCTCCGCTACAGACAATTCACTACAAAGCATATCATGCATCAGCTAAGCAAGGGAAGAGGAACACTTCCTTTCCTGTTTGCATCTGTATCTATAGGTTCAGCGCGCGAACCCGCGTCAGTGTCTCTAGGATCGAAGGAGCAGGATGTGGATCATGACTTTTATCGCCTGGTTGTAAATCCCAGGATTCTGTGGGAGCATCTGGTACAGGTATCTGGGTGGGCAAGCGGTCTGAAAATACAGACTTTCGGCAGGGAACGGCCCGCAGAATTATGCTAATTTCTCCCACAGAATCCTGGGATTTACAGCCGCGCCGCTGTCGTTGAGCAGTTTCTCGCAGTGCATCAAGAAGAAACCTTTCTACCGAAGACAGAGGCTCACGAGCCAGCGACACCGGTGGAACGACCACGACTGAAGAGGTATATCAATGAATGAGCAGAACGGGCAAGAGCCTGGAGCCTTTGTGGTGACGAAAGGCTATCGTCTCTTCGCTGAAATGTGCGATGCCTGCCGACAGTCCCGTTTTATCGGTCTGGGATATGGACCTCCCGGTACCGGGAAAACCGAGTCAGCGAGATATTACGCCCAATGGGCCTCCCTGGAACCCTTTTTACCGGAACCCTTGATTACCTTCGGCGGGCGCAGTGCCGTGGACGGCCTGTATCCCTACAGACCGTTGACCTTTGCTTCCGCTCCCTTGGAAGCTTCCATCCTGGAGTGCCGAACGGTTTTCTACACGCCCCCGGTGACAGGTGCTCCTGGGCGCATCGAAAAAGAGGTGCTGACCTTGTTTGCGGCATTTTCCTATCTGGTGGAAGCCGCCAATCAGCACCACCAGGGGAAAGAAGAGTTTCTGGTCACGCGCCGTTTTTCACATCTGATCGAGCTGTTGATCGTTGATGAAGCCAACCGTCTCAAGGATGCAGGGCTGGAGCAAATACGCGATCTCGTGGATCGAGGGAGGTTCGGCTTAGTTTTGCTGGGCATGCCCGGATTAGATAAGCGTTTGGCACGCGCACCACAACTCTACTCGCGGATCGGGTTTGCTCATCAGATGGAGCCGTTATCCGAGGAGGAGACGCGCTTCTTTCTCGATCAGCGCTGGAGTCATCGTGTATCGGCCCATTCCGATGATTTCACGGATCGGGAGGCAGTGACCGCGATTCTGCGCATTACCAGAGGAAACATCCGTTTAATTGATCGTCTGATGAGACAGGTCGAACATATCCTTGTGGCTAACCAGCTCCAGGTCGTGACCAAAGAAGTGGTGGAGACCGCACGCAAGAATCTCATCATTGGGTTCGATTGAATGCGGATCACGAAGCAGGTGTCGATCTGGTAAGGTTGAGGTGTCTCAAAACCGTTCGTTTCTTGCGACCAGAGGGATCAGAATGTAGAAGTGTCTTGATTCTGATCCCCTGAACACAGGTGAGGACCTTTAGGCCCGGCGATGTTCCATAGCGATCTTGGTCATGAACCTTGCTCCGATCTGTTTTCCCGCTTTGTCTCATGCGAGCGGAGAGGGTGCAAGAAGGCACGAATGTCCTCAACCAGCAGTTCTGGTACTTCAAGGGCTGCGAAATGGCCACCACGGGGCATCTCGGTCCAACGCGCGACGCGCAGGAAGCGTTCGCCCAGTTCGCGCGGCGGATAGGTCAGATCTTTGGGGAAAGTGACAACCCCTGCTGGGACCTCGATGAACTGCCCTGCCTTGAGTTGCGGCCCCGATTGGAGGCCATCCTCATGATAGAGACGGGTGCTCGACGAAATCGTTTCCGTCACCCAGTAGATCATAATATTGGTGAGTAGCTCATCTTTGGTGTAGCTCTTCTCGATATCACCGCCGCAATCACTCCATGAACGGAACTTCTCGACGATCCAGGCAGCCAGGCCGACGGGTGAGTCGGAGAGCGCGTACGAGATTGTTTGTGGTTTGGTGGTTTGCAGTGCGGCATAGGCCCCCTCCTGGAAAAACCACATCCCAACGGAGCCGAGAAAGCGACCCTCCGCAGGCGAAGGGTTCGGCACATCAGGAGGAAAGGCGATCTCTCTGGGGAAACCAATGTCGGTGAGATGGATACCTTGAACCTGCTCAGGGTGGGCCAGGGCCAGCAGGCGCGTGACACGACTGCCAATATCACCGCCGCCGACAGCGTAGCGCTGGTAGCCAAGCACCTCAGTCATCAACGTCGAGAGCAACGAGGCTGCGCGAAGTGACTTCATACCGCCAGGGAAATGAGGACGGTCCGAGAAGCCGAAGCCCGGCAACGACGGCACAATGACATCAAAGGAGTCCTCGGGATTGCCGCCATAGCTCGCTGGATCGGTCAAAAGAGGGATGATCTTGTGAAACCGGTAGAATGAATCTGGCCAGCCGTGGATCAGCAGGAGTGGCGTTGGGTTGGGTCCTTTGCCCCGCACATGGAGAAAGTGGAGACGGCTTCCGTCGATATCCACACGAAATTGTGCAAACTGGTTGAGTTTCGCCTCCTGAGCACGCCAGTCGTAGGAGTGCTGCCAGTAATCCACCAATTCCTTCAAGTAGCCCAGATTTGTGCCATAGTTCCAACCAGCATTCTCCGCCTCATCAGGCCAACGGGTCCGTGCCAGACGCTCGCGCAAATCATCGAGAGTGACTTGTGGGGTGACAATGGTGAATGGTTGAATACTCATGGGATGTATTTCCTCCTTTTGGTTGCATAGTGTTCTTTACAAAGATAGCATACCTCTGAATGAGGACAGAATCGACCCTTGTTCATGAGTACATGATCACTCCGCTTCCTCAAGCATCAAGAATCATCTCCAAGTCGGCGGCAGACGCATCTCAAAATCGGCCGTTTTTTGACGCGTCACCTCGACCGTTCACGCTCAGCTCCACACCTCTGCTTGACCTGTGTCAAAACTTATGTCAAAATCAAAATGTCAAAACCCCTGGCCTTTCATGAGTAAGTGACACGAACAGCAGAGGTTCTATAACGCAATGAAGATTGGCTATATCCGAGTCTCGAAGCAAGAGCAAAACGAGGCGTTGCAGAGAGATGCCCTTCGAGAAGCGGGTTGTGAAAAGTATTGTAGCGACAAAATGACGGGATCAACGTTTGAGCGCAAGGGATTGGAAGAACTGCTCGCATTTATGCGGCCAGAAGATACTGTGATCGTCTGGAAGCTCGACCGTCTTGGCCGCTCCCTCCAGGATCTCATCGCCACCCTTCATACCTTCAAAGAGCGTGGAGTTGACTTTATCAGCCTGACGGAGAAAATTGATACCAGCACACCTGGCGGCAAGTTGATCTTTCACCTGATGGGAGCGCTGGCCGAATTTGAACGCGATCTGATTCGTGAGCGTACCAATGCAGGACTCGCCGCAGCTAGAGCAAGAGGACGTGTAGGAGGCCGACCCAGAAAACTTTCGACGAACGGGAAGGTTGCCCTGGCTCTGCGTTTGGTTGAAGACTCACATCACTCCATTGACGATATTTGCTCGACACTAGGAATCTCCCGATCGACATTGTACCGATATATCAGAGAGGCAAAAAGGGCATCGAGGCCCTCCGATCCGCCCGCAGAATTATACAGAAATCTCCCGCAGAATTCTGGGATTTACAGCAAATGAGGAAAGACAATGCAAAGTTCTCAATCAGCTTCTCTAGCCAGTTGAGAGCTTCGCGTTGTCTCTTTCGTTGACGGGCCTAATAGGCCAAAACAGGCTTCGGAACCAAGCGGATGAGCCAATTGGGAGCATCACTTTGGGCGGTTTTCCTTTCAACTGAACTTGTTTCACAGGGTCAGAAGAGTCCTGTTTGTCTAAACGTCAATCTAGAGAGGTCTGTACCCCTCTCACTTGTCTATCTATCTGCAGCCATGGGGGGCTCATGGTGGCAATTTTCTCATAGATTGGGCACGAAAGATCATGCGCTCCTGGGAGATACCCAGCGCTAATCAGAAATTCCCGCACGATCTCATCACCCGTAAAGACAAAGCTCTTCTTGAAGAGCTTCTGCCATTCCTCTATCGGCAAGGGATGATACTGATTTAACCAGGAAGCAAACGATCCATATCGGTTACGAATAGCGCTCAGCCTACGCGCATTCTCAATCACTGCATTCACTTTCAGCCGATTCCGTATAATACTCGTATCAGCCAGCAACCGCGCCAAATCAGCTTCATCATACGTCGCCACACGATCAAGGTCGAATCCCTCAAATGCCTGGTAAAAAGCATCCTTCTTTCTGAGAATGGTGAGCCAGGAGAGGCCAGCTTGATTGATTTCCAGGGCTAGCCGTTCAAACAATGCAGCATCCTCGCATAGCGGGAAGCCATATTGGGTATCATGATACACTTTATGCACCGGATTCAACTGCGCTAGCTCACAATAACTCATTGCCCGTTCGTTTCGCATTTCAACCGTACCTTCCTCTTGTTTCATTCTCGATTGTATCAGGTACGATCAGTCTCTATAAGCATCGACGCCGCGTCTTCAGCGGATAGAGAGGGAGTTTGGCCTTCTCGGATATCAATACTTCGGCCTCTCAATACACCAAAGAGATCAGTACCTGTTGCTAATAGTCCAGCGGTTATCAAAATGGCACTAGCTGATATTGCTTGAGAGAGGATTCCAGTAATGAGGCTGGATATAGGCTCGAGTCCGAACGAGGTGGCACGTGCAATTCCAGAGATGCGACCAAGATATTCAGGCGGTGTGGAGGTCTGCAAAAGAGTTTGGTACAGTGTCGCCGCAGGTCCAATGCAAAGACCACTGAAAAAGTACGCAGCACACGCCATCCAAATGGTTGTGCTGAAACCTACTATGGCAATTCCACAATCACTCAGGGCAAAGAGGGTAAACAGGCCCGTCATCGATGTAGAGAACCAGCGAGGCCATTTTCCCATAGATAATGTTCCCAGTGTCATTCCCACTCCGTACGCCCCGCTCACAAATCCTAACCCTGATGCGCCACTATGCAGGATGTTATTGACGAACAGGGGTATGCCCACCGCAATTGGACCTAAGATAAATAGGTGGACAAGCGCAAAGAGAGGGAGAAGCAGGCGCAGTCGTGGATGTTTCCATGCAAATTGCCAGCCTTCCGTCAGATCTTTCAGGATATGTTGCTGCTTTATGGAAGGTGATGGTAGCGGTGGCAACAAAACTAAGAACCAGCCGCTCACAAGGTAGAGCCCAACAACAACCAGAAAAGCGCCAGTTACTTGGAACAGTGCTGTGATGATACCTCCTAAGGCGGGCCCAATGATCAAAATCATCCACGATCGCACTTGCGACCAACGATTTGCCATGAGCACATGCTCGGAAGGAACGACTAATGGAATCAGAGCTGTTGCAATAGGCAAGCGAATACCATCTAGCAAGCCCAAAACTACGGCAGCAACGAGCCAAATCGGTAGTGTGAGCTGGTGCATAGCAAAACCTATGCTCAACCCCAACACGAGGAAGGCTAGTAAAAGACTTGTAGCTATCCCAAGTCGACGACGATCCCATCGATCGATAAGAACTCCCCCTAATAAAAGAAAGGCCCCACGGGGAAGAGCCCATGCCATTAAGACGAGCCCTAGGTCTAGCCCATGTCCAGTAACTATAATCGCCCATGTGAGCGCTACAAGAAACATTTGATCTGCTAGATCAGTCCAGAGCTGGGACATGAATACTGAGAAGAATGGTCTACGAAACAATAAAGGAATATTTGTGGACAAGATCACCTTCCTTTCACTTTGCGTCTTCTAAAGCCGCGTTAGCCGACGTTTCTATGGGAAATGTTTAGCCGCTTCTGCAGAGATTAGTCGCAGTAAGAGATGCATGATGTTTAGATGGACAGAGCATCACGTTGTTTTTCTCCGACTTTACTACAGACAGGGCAAGTATCGTGTTTTTTGAAGTGATAATACTCTTGTTTAAATGTCATACAGTTGATTACCAGGGTGCAATTGTAGGTAATGAGCGGCGCGATCTTTAAATGATGCCGAAGGATTTCATATGAAAGCATATATGCAGCGAACATACATGCTGGTCCTAGAGCACCATTGCGAGCCGAGATGCTGTGTTTGCGAACAAACTCAATCTCTTCGACGAGGTGAGGAGCGGCCTCTGTTTCTTGGAGCGCTTTACAATTGTAGCACGCCGTTTCTCCTGGAATAACCGAGTAGATAAAGCCATTCTGCTTCCCTATTGCTCCTGCAAATAACGGAATTCCGCGCTCGACACACGCTTCATTGACCCAATTGTCGATGAAGCCCATTGGCCGATCTGCAGCATGAACGACAATATCGCAAGGATGAGCATCTAGAATGCTTCGTACCTCTTGAAGAGATTGGATACGGTGATTGATCGCCTCAAATACGATATCAGGGTTGAAATCTGCTATACGGCTCGTGGCTACTTCAGTTTTGAGTTGACCGACTGTCTCCGTCGAGTACAGTACTTGACGATTGAGGTTATGGAGTTCTACACGATCGAAATCTACTGCAGTGACGTGGCCAATACCAAGCTCAGCCAAGGCCATACAGACGTTTGAGCCGATACCTCCAAGGCCAAACAACAAAACACGCGTATTTTTCAGTTTCATTTGATAGTCGTATTTGGACTCGAAACCTTTGCAGAGCGTACTAAAATAATTTAGATTCACACGATACCGTTGCAATTCCCGCTCAGAAAAGAGAGAAGGAGGAGGGACAGCAGCATCTTCAAGATATCCTTCCTCCAGTAACAGTTGGACGCCATCTTGTACTTCTTGCTCCGTTAACAGGTCCTTCAATTCAGCAATGATTTCCAACAGATCATGGGAGCCATCTAGCAACTGTATGAGAGGGGTGAACTTTCCTTCTGGGTCGGGTATCTCGATTGCATATCCAAAGCCCATACCAATGCGGATTCGCGCTGGAAGGCAGAGGACCTCGTATACCTCTTTGATCTTCGGTCGACTAATCATCACAGTATCCTCCTCTGCTGGACGTATCTTCACATAACTAGCTCGGGCGGGAGCAACTCTTGTGAATTGCTCCCTGAAAGTAAAGGGTGGTTAGCGGGTTGATTCGATGGTTACCAGAACGTCTTTGTTCGAGAGCTTCAGAATACGCATCAAGGTCACCTCCTTTCCCGCGTAAATAGTGTCACAGCAAAGCATAGACCTGGAATACATCTCTGCATTGCAGCTTTCACCTGACTGCAATACAAATTTTACTTGAATAATAGCATTTTGTCGTGCTATACATGTATTACTTTTCCATATCTTTTTGGCGCTTTGCCTACAGTTGAATGTGAACTTTACTCGTGTAAGTGTACGCTGTAAACGGTAGAACATATGATCTATATACCTATAGCAATTGACGCTATGTAGCCTCTCTAGCCATTTTATGGGATGGAGAACTCAGGCACATGATATTCCTTCGGGGATGAGATGAGAGTAGTCTTCACACACATTTTTTACGTTGATGCGGTATACGCTTATCCCTATCGAACTGGCATTTCGACAACACTTCTGCAGAAGAAGAGCCTTAGGAAGGTAAGGTCAATAACCGTGTAAACGGTGAGGTCGCATATAACTCCGCATGGATAGCCCGAGGTCCGTGTAAAAGTTCTGTCGCTATCCAATGCGCGATTTCAGAATAGTGCGGTCTGCGGAGAGTTGCACCATTTACGAAGAGGTTTCTTCCAGATGAACCTGCAAAAGCTTCCAGAGACGCTGCTTTCCAGCTTCGGTCACAATCACTGCACGCGTGCCCGGCTGTTTCACAACCCATCCGCATTCCAAGAACCGGGCCCACAGTGCCGCTCCCAACGCACCACCCAAATGAGGTCGCCGCTCGGTCCAATCTATACAGACAAGTGCGAAGCGGCGTCGCTCACTCCGAAGTGCGGCAAGATTGATTCCTAGCTTGCCAAATATCTCCGGTCCCGCTGGGCCAAGATCAACCATCTTGTCTGATGCCATAGGCTCTTTCAGTGCCTCTCGTGCGATCAACGAGTCGAAGAGAGAAACACCGAGGTGTCCCGCAAGGTGGTCGTAGCAGGTACGAGCCTTGATGAGCAAAGGAGATTTCTGGGTCTTAGAAGGAACTATACCCGTGACCAAGGTCAAGGATTCTAGCAGCTGCGCGACCTCACGGCTGCGTAGTTCGTAGACGATTTGCCGTCCCAGGCGTGTCGTACGCACTAATCCTCGAGCTCGAAGCAAGGCCAGATGGTTGGAGACCTTTGATTGTGCTGCTCCGGTCACCGATATTAACTCTGAGACGGTCGCCGGACCTTCCATTAAGTGCTGCAGCATGATGAGCCGTAGCGGATCCGTTAGTGCTTGGGCTACCTCAAGGAGGTGCGCATTCATATCCATCATGTTGAACTGAGTATATTGACACAACTCCGCGTCTTCTGGTACATTACACATATCAGTTTTAATGATATATTAACTGTCAGACGACGACTTTGTCAAGATGGAAGGACTAACATCCACCATAATGCTGAACTGGTGAGAAATGAGATGGACTCAGAGGTAGGATTAGCTCAGATTGCTAGCTTTTTCATCGTGAGCCTCTCAATCCGTCTGTTGGATTCGTAGGTGGATGTTGAGAAAGGAGTTCCACGGTCTTCTACCAGCTACCATAAAATCGTTCCGCGTTTCGTAGAACTTTGCCGTCCTGAGCTTGGTGTGACACTCGGAACGAACGTGTGACTGACTGTTGTATGGAGTGCTAGCGGAACTCCGAGAGCGTGGGAGGAAGATAGGTACATGACATCACAGGCTACAGCTGTTGAACCTCCTTATAAATTTGATGCAAACAGTATCAATTATGTACAACACTTTATACGCCTCCTGAGCTTTGGCCAGTTTCTCTGCGGACAAACATGCAACGTAGCTGATCGTCTTTGTCAAGAAGTGACGTTGATCACCCAAGGTCATGTTCAGCTTTTACTGTGCTGTGAGAGACCGAGAGAAGCTCCAAAGTTATTTTCCCTAACTCAATCAGTTACGTTCCCTGTTCAATTTCGTGACGTGACTTATGGGACATTATATGTTACATCTGAGCCAGGGCAATACACGCTCCCTGCCCTTCCTCTCCAAATGGCCCATTTATTAGCTCAGATCTGCGGCTGGCTCTTGTACACTTTTGAAGTGTCGGCACTCATACAAGGGCAGATGCAGCTGCCTAATGTTCAAATGCAGTCATCTTTAACCAAGCGCCAGCATGAAGTCCTACGGCTCATGTGTAACGGATATAGGCAAAAGGAAATTGCGAGGTTGCTCAACATGACTCCAACGACAGTAGGCAAGCACAAGCAAAATATCTATGGAAGACTTGGGGTCCACAGCGAACGTGAGGCGTTCTTGGTAGCTTATCGTAGAGGCTTGATTTCACCCATCGAGGGAGTCTCACATATTACGGATGACACGAGGCCGTAATGTGCTGGCTCTTCACGCCCTTCGATGACGAAAAGTGGTCTTGACCCGTTTTCGTGGTTCTCCCGCAGAAATAGTGCTCATCCATTCGAATAGATGAACAAGAAACGTTCACGAGAAGGTCACCCAGAGCAGATTTCTTCCTGAGTCCACGATTCTCTGCTCAAAGGCTCTCCAACCGGCTGCTGTAGTACGTTTCTTTCCCCTCTGTCGTATTGTTGAGCACTATTTTTGCGGATGACCCGTTTTCGTGGAGTCAGAGAACTTGGAAGCTCAACTATTCTGTTGTTCAAACTGCGCTGACCTCTGGGGCATTTCCCCACATGCTACCCCACTCTCGCACTTTGCTCGCTTGATGAAAGAGGCTGCTTGATGGCACTGTCGATTTCGCCACCAATACCAATTCGAGGAAGAGCCTGTTCTGACTTGGCGATATGGGTCAAAAGTCAGTTGGCGTTGACACTGCCTCAATCTCCGGCCAGACTTCCACATAGGTTGGACATGCCGCCAGGTCCTCCATGCGAAGGCCGTGAACCTGTGCTGCTTCATCCTGAATGGCAACGGTAGGACGAATGAGCCAGGAGCGTGTTGGCAGCTCCGGCTGCACAGGTTCACATACAGCAACTTCAATCACCTGGTCCTCAAGGCCGCGGCCAGTAGTCTCGGTGTCCAATGTGAGCCACTTTCCAGCTCGTACCAGCCGCGCAACACGATAAAGAACCTCTTCGCGGTCAGCCTTGGGGTAGCGTTTGTTTCTGGTCATATGCCTTCCTCTTTCTTCGTTCACAGCCCTAGCCCTAGTATAGGTTTGTTCGTACATATTTGCAAGTCCTATCGAACATTTTGAAAAGATCGGCCCACCCTCTGCTATCGTCATGCACCAGGCACATGACGATAGCAGAGGGTGGGAGCCTTGCAATCGTTACGGATCAGTGCTGGAGCGCACAGTTATGAGAGAATGAAACATCAGGGCAACGTTTCATCAATGGTTTAGTATCTTCCACAACCTGACGCGCTCAGATGACCGAGAAAGGGCTTTGCCGGGGAACGGCAGTATGAGATGGGACCTACCCGCCAAAAACGGGCTTCTATTGCGATTTTCTCTCAGACTGCTCTACAAGCCAGTTTACCAATACCTCCTCTAAGCATCATCAAAAGGGAGGCCCCAGAGTCTTGCTGCTGGGTATGGATATCGCCGTGGTTGTTGTATGGGAGAAAGCTCAAGAATTGATACTTTGGGGGACATCTGTGGGCTGGCAAAGCGTTTTGACGGTTTCTCGTTCGAGGAGTAGGAATACCTGCCGGGAGTGAGCATATACTCCTCAAATTCGACCGGCACCAGGTCAAGGTCCTTTGACCAATAATAGACGATCCCATCGTAAAGGGAGTGCAAGTTTCGTTCCCAATCCTTCGGCGCGTATCTTCCTGAAAACATATCAAGCGATAAAATCGGCGTCCAGAGGACATAGATATTTTTCCGGGTATATACTGTTGTTCGGCGTATCAGTTCATCAAAGGTGAGCGGGCTTATCTGCACCTCGATGGCGATGTAAGTATTCTCAAAACAAAAGCTAATGTCAGGCCGCACCTCTGTTAAATAGCGTTCGACCTGCAACTTCGATACTCCCGGCTGGGATCGGAGCGCCTCATATATTTCCAGTTTCGCTTCGATATGTGCTTCGCTCTCTCCCTCGCCGCCAGCGTAGGAGCAGTCAGTATTCGGGAGATGCGCGAAATGGGCTATTTTGACTCTTCCCTGTTTGAGGATCAGCCCCGTCTGACATTCTGGGCAATAGAAGGGGCCATCGTCTTTTTGTACTTCTGTCGCCAAAACGTAGCCATTTTCTTTATCATACGCGCTGAGCATTTCTGTTCCCTTTGCTCAATTGTAGCATGGGCGTAAAGACGTTTGCTGATCTATGGTGCTCCCCCATTTTCTGTTTCTTGCTTGATGAAGGTGAATGTCCCCCAACGTTGCATCAAGCAAGCCGCGAGATCACTTGCCCTCATCTGGAGGTATCAATTCTGGGTGTCGCTGGAAGAATGCCTGGAATTCTCCTGGAGAGTTTGCGCGAACGGCTGCAAAGATTGTATGAAGCCGATCAAAGGCATGGGAATCGCTGAAATCGAGCTGCTGTGTTTGCGTGAGAATCTCCTTGGCAATAGCAGGATGCTCCTGGCGGAGGGCTTTCAAGAACGCCAACATCCGTTGATAATCCGGCTTAGCGTTTTGGAGTGCTACCCCTATCGCGTCGATCCCAGCGCTATGAGGTGTGGCCCGCAAACGTATAAGGACCAATAAGAAAAGGATGAGAAAGGCAGGATCGTTAGGAAGTTCACGGAACAGACCGAAACCGAAGGCATTCGCCCCCAACAGCGCTTCCAATGCCTTTACTGCCTGTTTGAAACGAAACAGGCGTCTCAGATCAGTGCGAGCCTGGGCCAGTTGCTTGGAATTGGCCTCCTTGAGTGTTTGGAGCAGCGCAGGAAGTGAGAGGAACTGCCCCACTGCCATGTCCTCGAATTGCCTAGCAAGTTGGTCGTTGTCTTGAGGCAGCCAGGGCTGGACCTCGCCAATGCGATCTGTTTGCGCGCGGTTCAAGCCAAGTACGTCAATGAATAGCTCTGGCAGGGAGCGTTCCCCATACTCTTCCTCTGCATGGGCGGTAAAGCCTGGCACATCCCCGAGTATGAGCTGGAACATGGCGGTCCTCACCGTGTTCACCTCGTCGGTATTTCTGAGCCGTTTCAAGCGATGCCCACTGTTTGATCGGAGGGGCTTGGATTGCAGTTGGCCTGCTAGTTGTTCTGCTGCGATGAGTGGATCAGGTGCTTCTAGCGGGAGTGTCTGCAAAAGGGGGGTCAGCAACTGTTCCATTGACCGCTTCACATCATCTATGGGGAACTGATAGCGCTTATACCAGAGGCCGAAGCGGATAGCATCGAGGTCGTGTGGGAACCGTCGCCGGAGCCGACAGAGCGCCAAGAGTCGCTGCCCCGTTTCTGGTGGGTATTCTGAACGCGTGCCTCGCCGTCCCAGCCGGATGAGCCGGGGACGCGGCAATAAGCGTTCTTTGCGCCATCGCTCAATCTTCCGTGCGGTGATCTCAGGTGGGTGAAAGCCTTCAGCAGCAGCCAGAGCGAGTAATTGGTCAACAGTCAGCCAATGTTCTTCCATAACCGACATTTTACATCAGGCCGCGAAGCCTAGCAAGTTTCCATTGGGTCGGTGCTATGCTACATTCAATTCAATTGGAAAGGAGGTGTAAGACTTGATGAAGAAAGAATGGCTTCTTCTCGCTGGTGCGCTACTCCTCATTGCGCACATGATTATCATCATAGATGACGTTTAGGCAGTCATCTATGACCCATACATTGATAACAAGCCTGCTGAAGTCGTAAAACTAGTGATTGATCTCAGTCGATACGGGCCGAAGTAGTGTGAGGATGCGCGGAGCTGGACAATAAGAGCCTCTTGCCAGAACTTAAATGCAAGGGGCTCTTTTATTGTTGCAAGAGAGGATGAGGCTCCTCCCACATCTGGAACTGGACATCCATATTTGTGGGCAAAGAAAACCAATATTACCTGTTTTTTTCCTGAAATGCCCTCTACCCTGCCCTTCATGTCAACTTACGTAGCAGCAGGCCCACCAGCACGCCAGGTTCCGAATCTCATGGTAGAGTGGGTGCGCTGGCTGGACGGCGAGGGGTTGACCTACCACCCGATCATGCGTGCGGCTATTGCACATCATGGATTTGTGGCGGTGCATCCGTTCATCGATGGCAATGGTCGCACGGGGCGTCTGCTCCTCAATGTGCTCCTGATGCGCGAGGGGTATCCACCAGCGTTCCTGCTGCGTAGTTGGGCTGAGCGTTACCGGAGTGCGCTTTCCGCTGCCGATCATGGCAGATACACGCCTGTAGTGAACCTTGTCGGCCAGGCGGTCGAGGCTGGTCTGGATTTCTACCTGGAAGCGTGCGCGGCAGTCCCCGAGGAGAACTACCAGCCCCTCCCGGACCTGGCGCGTTCCCTCAAGCGCGATCCGAATTACCTGGGCCTGTTGGTTCGTCAGGGCAAACTGGAAGTGGTCAAGCGTGGAAGCCGCTGGTACACCACCCCCTCAGCTGTGGCCCGCTACGAGGAACAGGTGCGAGCAGGACGCTTTCACTCTGGGCGTTCCCCCAAGCAGGGATGACCCTATACGTCACGCTCACAATGTGTTACGATAGCACTGTAAAGCGGTGCTTACTGTTTACACCGTATCTACCGTTTAAGCGTTTCTCACAGTGCGCAACGTTTGAACGGTTTCCACTGTACGCACTGTGCAAACGGTTTATTTTTGGGAGGAGGACCTATGGGTAAGGTCTACGCCATCGCGAATCAGAAAGGCGGGGTGGGAAAAACGACCACGGCCTACAACGTGGGGTCAGCACTGGCCGAGCAAGGCGAAGAGGTGTTGATCGTAGACCTGGACCAGCAGGGGAGTCTGACCCTGTGTACGGGTATCAAGCCCAAACTGCTGAAGAGCGGCGAAACAATCTACGATGTGCTAAAAAGCTATGCCTTTGCAACGCGCCAGAAACCACCGCTGCCGCTGGCCTCGGTTCTACGCCAGGTCAGGCCACATTTGTCTCTGGTCCCGGCCAACGGCGAGTTTGCCTCCTTTGACATCGAGATTGTGTCCGCCACCGAGCGCGAACGTATTTTGCGGCGGGCACTGGAGCCGTTGAGGCGGAGATTCACGGTCCTGCTGGATTGCCCGCCCAACCTGGGCCTGGTGGTCATTAACGCGCTAGCGGCTGCCGACGAGGTGCTGATCCCGCTGCAGACGGACTATTTGGCGGCGCAGGGCGTGACGCAACTCATCGAAACGATTGAGTACGTGCAGGATCGGCTCAATCCTGAACTGGTCTACGCGGGCATCTTACTCACGCAGGCCGACGAGCGCACGACACACACCAGGGAAATCATCCGCCAGGCTCGCAAGGACTTCGATGGCCGGGTCCGCGTCTTCAACGATGTGATCAAGATGTCCACCAGGCTGCGTGAAGCACCGATCGTGGGCCAGAACATCATGGAGTACGACCCGAACGGACAGGCGGCTGCCGCCTACCGACAAGTGGCAAGGGAGTTAAACCATGCCTAAGTCGAAACGCGCCACCCTGCCCGACGATACCTTTGGCAGCCCGACCACCAGTGCCTTAGACCGGCTGACGGCTCCGGCGGCAGCCGCACCGGTGGTCGAGGAGGAAGGACCCGAAAAGGAGAAGCTGATCAAGATGTCGATCTACGTGACGGCCAAGCAGTTCGCCAAACTGGATGACCTGGCGTCCGCGCACCGCAAAGCCACCGGGGACATGACCAACAAAATGGATGTGATCCGGACGCTGATTGACCGGGCGGAACTGGAGACCATCATATAGCTTCGCACTGTGCGCACAGTGTACACCGTTTTTACTGTTAGCGTAGGAGGAAATTTCATGTCTGGTCCTGATTTTGACTCTATCAAGCATCTCAACCCCTACAATGTCGAATACTGGGAGGCGCGCGAGCTGCAACCGCTGCTCGGGTATAAGAGTTGGCGCGAATTTGAAGGAGCAATCGAAAGAGCGAAGACCTCTTGCAGTGCTACGGGTAACATCATTGAAGACCATTTTGTATCTGGCTACAAAATGGTTAAGCTGGGTTCAGGAGCCGAACGACAGGTCAGCGACTACTCTCTGACCCGCCTGGCCTGCTACCTGGTCGCCATGAACGGCAACCCGCGTCTGCCACAGGTCGCCGCTGCACAGCAATATTTTGCAGTGAGTACGCGCAAAAATGAGATGCACGAATTGCGCCAGGCGTACCAGGAACGAATACAGATCCGCCTGGAGGTGGCCGAGGGGAATAAGCAGTTGAGCGAGGCGGCGTCAGAGGCTGGCGTCAGGTCTCAGATGTTTGGTGTGTTCCATGACGCCGGCTACCTGGGGCAGTATACCCTCGATTCGGAAAACATCCGCATCTATAAAGGGATACCTGAAGGTGGTGAGATTTTAGATTACATGGGGCGCGAAGAGCTTGCCGCCAATCTCTTCAGGATCACACAAACGGAAGGAAGATTGCGCCGAGAGCAGATCGTGGGTGAGGATGCCGCCATTCAGGCGCATTATCGTGTTGGGCGCGAGATTCGCGACACGCTCAAGCGACTGGGGGCGACCATGCCAGAGGATCTTCCCACCGCTGAATCTATTCGTGGAGAGCTGGAAAGACAGCGGCGCGCCAGGCAGAAGATGCTGCGCAACAAAAAGCAACAGGAGGACCAGAATACCCTGTTCTAATCTATGCCGAACCGTCACGCGCCTGGCTGGTGACGGTTCGGCATGGGAGTTTGCACGGTGTCCACTGTTCACACTGTGCGGAGATCTCCAAGTTAGCGCTTTGTTGCGCTTATCGGTAGGTCTTTTAGTCACCCTCTACCACGTATACGACGTACCCCTTAATAGCATTTGGAGTACGTCGTATACTGTTTATCAGAAGCCAATATATGGCGTAGAAAACATGTCGAAGGTGATAAGTGAAGGTTCAACGATTTCTTTCAGAAGATGAAGGTCACATGGGATGGACGGTCATCGACGATAACTACCTTCCCATTCAACCTATCCAAGAGTTCTTAACGTACTTAAAACACTTGGAACGATCTCCACATACGATACGAGCTTACGCACATCATTTGCGGTTATTTTGGGAGTATCTAAGTACAATTCAGACTACGTGGACTGCTGTTAGATTGAGCGAATTAGCTGACTTTGTAGCTTGGCTCCGCAATCCTCAACCGGGCCTTCTCTCACTGCAAGAAATGCTTGCTAAACGGAGTGAAGCTACAGTCATGGTAAATAAGGTGACAAGTGAGCAGGTTTTAAGGGTCTGGCTCACTTTCGGTGTTTAAGCTCAGCAAGAGATTGCTCCAGAAGCCAAGAAAGCCTTTCACTCCCGCTTGTTGATGAGGTTTTCCACCGAAAGTGAGCCAGACCCCTAAAACCTGCTATGTCTTCGCCTTATTTACCAAGAGCACGTTCTTGGGAAGAGATGATCGACATTCATCGACAATGGATGTATGACTACAACGAGCAGCGCCATTGGGCGCATGAAAAGCGCGAGGATGGCTGTCATAGCCCCGCCACAGTCCTGGGTGGGCAGAAAGGCAAGGTCTATCCAGAATCGGTGCTCAGTCGCATTCTCTTCGCCACCCGGTACGTCAGACGTTTGGACAAGCACGGCTTTCTCCGCTTTCAGGACTGGAAGTTCTACGGGGAGCGAGGACTGGCGAAGGCAAAAGTGACGGTCTGGATCTATGAGGGCTCACTCAAGGTGGAGCACCAGGCTGTCACGCTCTCTGAGTACGAAGTCTCGATGCTCGATGATCACAAGCATGTGCAGACGGTGAGATCCGCGCGAGCGCACGAGACGCCGTTTCGCTCCCCTCAGTTAACGCTCTTTGACCTGGATGAGGGCGGCTGGTTGCTCTACTGGAAAACCCCTGAGCAGGCTCCTCCACGCCGGAGACGCCGCGTGGAAGGGATCATTCAACTCCCGTTGTTTGAGTCACAGCCTCCAGATCTGGCCGTTGGTGCAGAAGAAGGAAGCGGCACAACACGCCTCCGTACCCATCTTCGTCCAATTCCTAGACCCTAAATGAGCGAGCGTGACACTACTCGCAAAGTACCTCGGGCACCTTCTCATTGGGTGTCTAAGCGCGACTCAGCAGGCAGATTCGCCGCTGCCAGCTTCTGCTGCGCCAGTCGCATTTCTTCCAGGAGATCCCTCACAGCCTGACTTTCTTTCCATGGCTTGAGGAATTGGTGCGTGGTGTCTTGAACCCGTCGAAGAAAAATTGGTGCCTGCGTTTGTTCGGCGACGTTCATCGCCAGACGGGCGCACTGACAGGCTTCCTCAACCTGCTTGCCAAGACTGTGAGCGATAAGGAGGTCATGATAGAACCCCCACCGCCGAAACATCAATCCCGGGCCCAGGGACGCCAACCCTCGCTCCAGCTCGCTTTGTGCCCTCTGGGCATTGTGTCCAAGGTGTACATAGACGGCTCCCCGATACCCATAGAGCCAGGGAAGGTCATAGGGGATCGGGTATGGTTCTGACTCGCTTGCTCCCGACGGTGTCAAGGCCACTGCCCGGTCCAGGGCTACTTCGCTGTGGTAGGCTGTTCGATACCCCTCACGCTGATTGGCCCAGGCATCAGCCTCGGTCGCGGCCATCCACGCTTGCATAAGCGGCGTCGCCCCAGCTTTCTCCGCTTTCCGCCTCGCCGCCTGAACCCGATCAACCACCCGGTGTGCCTGACCGGTATCGATCAAGAAATTGCAGAGCCAGGTGACTCCAATGGCCTCCAACTGGACATTGCCAACATGATGAGCGATCAGAATAGCCGCTTGGCAAGCCTGTTCTGCCTCATTCTGTCGATTAAGGGCGTGAAGCAGCCACCCCTCAACAAGTGTCACCTCACTTAGCGCCTTGCCAAGGCGCATGGCCGATGCGCCTGGAGCACTGTCCAACCATGCCTCAAGTATGTGGCGATAGCTTTGAACGTCACCGAGATGACGACGATCCACCCGATCCGCCCGGTGAGGCAGCAACTGCCAGTACGTCTGGGTGAGCGTTTCCACGAGAGAGAGTTCTTCCTCTCTGGAAAGAGAGGTCGTCGTTAGCATGAGTGATTCGGTGAACCGAAGGAGATCGGGCCGAAGACCGGGAGCCGCAAAGGTCACACTCAGGGCTAAAGCCCGGCGGAAAAAGGCGCGTCGATCCATTGTATTCTCTCCTTCTTTCACACTGGGATCCGGTTTCTGCTGATAGTTCATGCTGGGTTTTACCTTCCCGCTTTTCCAGCGCCGAATGCCGCAAGGGTCTAATCCTAAACGCTCGTACGCCTGGCGACAATGTTCACGTCCCTTGCTGATGTAGACGCCGACGCTTGATGGACTAATGGCTACCATGTGAGCGATTTCGCTCCGTGAGAGGTTCCCACTCATGTCGAGAAGAAGACACTGGCGCTCCTTCCATGGTATTTCCTTCCAAGCTCGTTTGACCAGATCTCCTTCCACCACATCATCTTCAAAGCGCCAAGAATCATTGAGTGCCGCGCATTCTTCCCAATATTGCTCCAAAGACACCAGCGACAGTCGCCCCTGGCTGTTCTGGCGGCGCCCATAGTCGTAGACAACATTGGTCGCAATGCGATAGAGCCAGGGTTTGAACTTCGACGCCTGTTCTAAGCCCCGTAATCCTCTCCAGGCTTTGGTAAAAGTTTCCTGGGCAATATCATCTGCATCCTCGAGACAGCCTCGCATGCTGCGCAATTTACTTCTCAGATAGCGGGAGAGTTCGGGAGAGTAGTAGGTAATGAGAGCAACCCATGCCGCCTCGTCTCCCGCTTGAGCAAGCGTGACCAATGACTCGGGCGATAGTGGAATGCCATTATCAGACAACGCAAGCACAGATTTCCCTCCTTCTTCGACCGATCCTGCGATCGGCGAACTTGCTTCGCCGATCAGCGAGAAATCAGCCTCCTCGCAGAGTCGGGTTATGTAAGCCTTCTATTCATCTTGACGGATGTGACGCGATAATTTTAATAGTGTCGATGCTTGGGCACCTACTTGCCACGTTACCCCTCCAGACGTGTTTCCGCATTCTATCACCTCCCCGACCGATTATGAATGTCAGAAGAGAGGCAGCTTGACAGAGACAAACACAACACACAGTTTTCCTGATAAACTCATCAGCCACTTTGCGGGCTATGACAGCTTCGCTCATTCCACCCCCTAAGCAACCGATCTACGAGGTGCCAGAAGAATAGCTCTGGGCGTTCACGAAGTGGGAGACTGCTGTGTCTTTAGCTTTTTCAGGTCTTGTCTCAGGCTGTTCGCATTCACTTCCAGTTCCTTGATGTGTTCCTCTGCCTCCTGGTAAAGTTTGGGGTCGATGGGGTTCCCTTGATCGAGTGCTTCGATCATCTGCTCCAGGGTCTCATGTAAGTCTATCTGCGCGTGTTCTATGTATTCTTGCCACATTTCCAGAACACCACGGTCTATCGGGATAGAGGCTTCGGTTTTAGGTGGATTTGACATCAGTTCCTCCATTGATGCGACTGTTTCTTTCAGTAGAGCGGGCAGCCTGTGGGGAGAGTCGCGTCAAGGCTGGTGAAGCGGCAGCAACGATGAGCACATGCTCCACCGGGTACCAGTGCCCCCACCCATAGATCAACGCGAGAAGCTGCCCCTTTCTCCGGCGAATTCCAACCACGCGACCCATTGGGCAACTTACCCAGGTTCTCCCGATGAAGGCTTGATCCCACAGAGCCGCTTTGATCTCTTTGAGATTCGTTGACTGCATGTGTTACTCCTTTCTCTCACATCGAGCCTTCTGTGGATGCGCAGCAGAATGGCACACGTCGAGCACAAAGAGCCGGTGGAAAGGCGCTGGCGGACGGAAAAATGTGTAAAGGTCGACGATGATCTCAGTCGCCAGCGCTGCGGCGCAAGCAGCATGAAAGACGGCCAATCCGGCATCATCGTTCATGATCAAGGGGTACTCTGAGAGGGGTTGAGAACAGTATGAGCACCGTTTCGAGAGACTCTTAATCCCTGCCCGAAGGCGTTGTTCATCATTGACGATGGGCATGAGAGGTTCCTCTTTCTCACAATCTGTCTGCCACCTACACGGTCGTAGGCGATCTGCGAGAAAGTATACCAGCCTGGCCTGATGTTCTGGTTCGTGGAGGCGAACTTTTTTAGCGCAAACGAAAAGTGCCCAAATACGTACTCCCCTCATGATCAAGTATCATTTCATTCCACTCTTTCATCATGTGAACAAGCGTTTGCCAGAGAGAAGGAGCAGCACCAATGCCTGTACAAGAGTCAACTGACCACACAATCGCACCCAAGAGTATTCTGCGCCATCGACCAATCGGGGAGAAGACAACGACGATCCCGGTAGCGCAACGCGCCTCGCGTCCACATGCAAGAGAAGTCGGTAGCGACGTCCCGCAATGGAAGCGTTCGACGAAAAACAAGGAAGGGCAACAATGGGCGTCGCCATCTCATGTCAGATTCTCACCTGCTCCTGGGATGAAAACACCAGCTCGCGTTTCTCGAACTCCCATGCCTGTCTCGAACCCTCAGCGCTTGAAGCGCACGACCGCATTCCAGGCTCACCCACTCCTCTTTCTCGGCCTGGGTATGCTGGTGATGCTCACAGTGTGGATGCTCCTGAATGCAGCCTATGGCTGGGTAACGACAACGCTCGACGATCTGCACTACGGACGCCCTCGAACCTTCCAAACCGATGCCTGGGTGGGCCATAATGAGCAAACGGGTGTCCCCAGCCATTTCATTGTCCTCAATCTCAATCGACATCTTGAAATCATTGAGATTGCGGGCAGCGATCCCGCTCACACGCACATCTACACCGGTCCTCAACTCTCTGGACCGCATGATGATGTGACGCCAGGTACCGTGCGCTTTGTCACGCCTCCTGGCAAGAAATATCCAAACATGATTCTGCTTGTGGGAGAAACACAGGTCTCCTATCTCAATGCAGGAGCCACATTCGTACCGCAATAAAGAAGACACCCGTGGTACTTCTTTTATTTATATTCATAGGCTATAAGAAGTAGAGATCTGGAGATCATTGGAACAGAAAAGTGGGTTAAGACCAAAGCAGTCGTTAAAAGAGCCTGCAAGAGTCATTAATAGAAGCAAAAGCTGCATATTCACAACAAGGGAAGAGATTGAACACCAATTTCATCTCTCTCGTTCATCAGCTTGAGAAGCCGTTTCATAGCTTCACCCACTTTTCTGTTCCAATGATCCCCAGACCCCCTACCAAGCCTTATTGACAGTTAAGCCTCATCATCCTCGTCATCCGGCAGCAGTTCTTCCTTTTGCATGAAAAATGGCGGTACCACCTCCTCCACAACATCACGAAAGCGTGTGGTCTCAGCCTCGAACTTGAGTACCACCTGCCCTGTTGGTCCATTACGATGCTTCGCGACGATAATATCGGCATACCCTCTGCGCTCCGTATTCGGGTTATACACCTCGTCTCGATAAATAAACATCACAATATCTGCATTATTTTCGATGCCACCACTTTCACGCAGGTCCGAGAGCTGGGGCACCTTGGACATACGATTTTCGACGGCGCGGGACAACTGGGCGAGTACCAGGATAGGGATGTTCAATTCACGGGCCAACAGCTTCAGGTTGCGACTGATCTCGTCAATCACTAACACGCGGTTCGCGACTTTTTGCAGCGCGGTATCAGTGGGCTGCATCAATTGCATATAATCTACAATGATCAGATCTATGCCCTCCTCCTGCACCCAACGCCGCGCTCGGCTGCGCATTTGAAGTGGAGAGAGGACCGAGGTGCCATCGACACGGATCATCGCCTCAGAGAGGATGCCCATTGCCTGCACGATTTTTTCCCACTCATCATCCTCAATATTGCCAGAGTTCAGCCGCTGAAGGTTAATTCCCGTCTCTATCGCCATAACGCGCTCCACGAGTTGTTCCTGACTCATCTCCAGTGAGAAGATGCCGATGCGCTGCTTGTACTTGACCGCCGCTTGGTGCGCGATGGAGAGCGCACAGCTCGTCTTCCCAATAGCTGGTCGCGCAGCCAGGACGATCAAGTCCGACTTGCGAAATCCTCCCGTTAAGCGATCCAGGTCTGCAAAGCCGGTCGGGACACCAACGAGCTTCCCGCGTTGGGTCGACAGCTGATCGAGCTTGGTCATGTACTGGTTGAGCAGTTGCGAAAGCGTTGCATCTGCACTCACATTGTTGGCCCGCTGACTGATTGCAAAGACCAATTGTTCCGCACACTCGGCAATCACGCTTGCATCGTCCTCGGACTGGTACGCAAGTGCTGCGATCTCGCCACCAGCATGGATTAATCGGCGCAGAATGGCTGTGCGTTCGACAATGCGACCATAGTACAGGATATTGCCGCTCGTCGGCACACGGTTGATGAGCGAGGTAATATAACTTGGTCCACCCACCTCATCGAGTTTGTTACGCCGCTCTAAGACATCGCAGATCGTGATGAAATCCGCGCTCGTGCGCTGGTTATACAGCGACAGAACGACCTCGTAGATAGTCCGGTGCGCGTCTCGGTAGAAGTCTTCCTCACGTAAGAAGTCCGCGACCTCAGTGAGGGCCTCGGGATCTATAATGATGCTTCCCAGCACTCCCTCCTCGGCCTCAATGTTTTGGGGGAGGAGCTTCTCCTGGTTCTTACTCATGGCTGGACCTCGTTTGCAATAATCTTCGTAACGGATGGGCTGTGGTTTCTCCATCGTGAGTAAACAGACACATACAACTGGTGAGAGTTGCACTTCGGTTCTGCCATTCCTGTTTCGAGTAGAAGACGGCCTGGCGGACCTTGTGACTCACGGTGTTATCCACCAGCACAGCATAGGTGCCGTCGGCAAGCGGAGTAACACCTGTACGACAAAGACCTAAACGTCGGTCGTGGGCAACAACTCCACGCAAATGGCTTGCATCTGCACTGGTCATACCTCCACCAGGCTTGAGCGGAATGAGCAGTGCAAGGTTCATCGTGCTGGATAGTGGTGGCAAAGATGATAGCGTATGATAGTGGATGGACTTCTCTTGAGCAGATCGTTGTGGGGCCACTGGGCCAAGCCCTGGTCCGCGCAGGACATCGAGAAGCTGCACATAGGTCAGAGAACCATAGTGCTCAACCAGACTAACCGCCTCATCTGCTATTCCTTCCGTGTGGTACTTCCTACAGAGCTTGTGAAATATGGCGGGAGGCTTGCGCATCGTTCCATCCTGTCGATGTACCAGCGTATAAATAAGAGCGGCGGCGATGGCCTTAGCGTCCTGCTCGCATTCACGGAACAACTTCTGGTAGACTCCCAGTTTATCTGGAGGTTCACGCAGTGCTCGGCAGCAGAATTTGGCGACGAGGTTAACGTTTACGTGTATCATATCTATTACAGTAATTACGTTCACGTTAGAAGGCTGATCAGGCACATCAGAATCTACCTTGTTCGCTGCCGAATCCACCTCTTGAGCAGGAAGTCTACCTTTTTGAGCTTCAGAAGTGGCGAAAGGGGTAGACTTTTCATCAAGAGGTTTACCTTGATTGTATTGCACCCCATCTGAAAAGTCTACACGCTGCTCAGAAAGTCTACCTTGTGCCTCCGTGGTCTGCATTGTAGAGTCTACCTTGTTCTCTACTTGGGTAGACTTGCTTATAGCCACTATAGCTATAGAATCCTGCGGTGTGTCGCGAAGTCTACCCTGGTTGCCCTCCTGGTTTGAGGCGTCTACCTTCATGCTAGAAAGTCTACCCTGTGCCGATTCCAGTTTGGTGAGGAGTGCGGCGAGCCGCTCTTTGGGAATCGCCGCGTCGTCCTGCTGGAGGAGCTGCCGGACACCTAGCACCGCATCGTCCAGTTCAGGAAGCGCGGGAATCGTTGGTGGAGGAGAGGGAGTCAGAAGCTGTGCGCGTTGGGCTTCGCCGTAGAGGACCAGGTAGCGATGTTTGACGCGCTTGGCACACACGCTGACCTTTCGCCTGGCCTTCTCAATCAACTTGTTGAGATCGTCCAGTGAGAGAGGCGGCTCATAGTGGCAGAGCGGAAAGCGGAGTTGCACCTTCCCATTCTCGCGGTGTTTTGAAAGTAGGCCGAGCGCGCAGAAGAGGACAACGTACTTGTGTGTTGTCTCGTAAGACCAGCCTATCAACTTGGCGAGGACACGGATACTTTGTACCGTAACGACCGCCACGTTGTGGCTTTCTCCGAGACCGTGGGCCAACTGCTTGATGATGGCAAGCCTGAGCAAAAGAGCAAGAAATTCAAGGCCGCTGGTCGGCGTAGGAAACAGCTTCTCAATGACGAGAAGGGTGTGCGGATCGACGTGCTCGACATTGACGGATGAGACCTCATCCGCTTGGTTGTGGGTGCCAGTGAGTGAACTGTTCGGAGGAACATCTACCTCGGGTGAGCGAATGGACATACTACGCAACCTTCCTCTCTAAATGGACAATAGAAGTCATGATGAAGGAGTGCGTCAGCGGGTGCGCGGACAATAAAGTTCTCTACCTCGTAGTGTCCTTGACAAAACACCTTATTTGAGGTATAAAAACTACAGCATATTATTTACGTCCGCTAACTGTTGCGGGCGCAGTCCTTCTGCCAGGATTCAGATCGTTGCTCTAGCTTTGCCGGGCTGTGTGAGCACCTTTCTTGGAACTGGCTTTTTTTGTCTATAATTCGGCGTTAGTTTTATGTCTTCATTGGTTGAGCCTCCTCAGCGACCAATTGTGTGCCATTCCTAGAGGATTGTCAAGCCACACGTGTTATCTGTATACTAACATTTGTCCTTGCGGTTCACGTGTATCGTGAAATCATTCCCATAAGTACTTGTGGTTACAGCGAGCAATGGATTATGAAAGGACAAGGCTTTGCTCGTAGAAAAAGAGACTCATTCCTGCTGCGTACTTGCCTCATCAAACAACGATGTTTGCTCGCCCTGCTCCTGTGCTTTCAGCTTTCGTTTCTTCGCTGCTCTGCGCCGTTCCTCGACGAGCTTACGGATGGATGGACCGGTTGGCATATCTTCCGGCATCGGCTGTCTGATTCGCTCTATCGTCTGCCGTATCTGATCGCCAACAAAATAATGCGTATTGGATGCCTCGTCTAATCCTGTGACCTGATCATCCCGGAGTTTGCGCTCGGTAAGCACATTTTTGAAATCAATAGCTGATAACTCCTCTCGCCCAATGCGGTCCAAATAATCCTCATTGCCGGGAATGCCCTTGCGTTCTTTCAACTCCTGAAGCGTATGACGATGTAATCCAATATAGCCAGCATCAATGAAGATACCAAAAGTTTCAGACTGTACTCCTGCATTTTGCGCAGCTTCGCCAAGTTGTTTATAACTCTCGCTCACTTTGAGTCGTATCGCCAGGCGCTTCTCCTGATCCTCTCGAATCTGGCGCATCTCATGGGCCCGCGTACTCACCGCGAAGTATACCTGCGCAGCAGCGACCTCCGCCTTACGGGGGTCGCCGTTTTGTGCAATGAGGTAGCAGGCCAAGCGGGAAAGATAGTAGTCTTTCACTGCACGCACCCCACCTTTTGGCATTGGCGATGATTTACTGGCGTCAGTAAAATGTTGCTCGACGGTATTGCCCGTCTCGGTGCAGGCAATCATCGCTTTCTTCATCACCGCCTCAAAATTCTGCCACTTCTTTCCATAGCCCAACAATGGCATCAGGGTACGAGCACTCCAGAACTCTATCCCGTAGACGTTTGCCTGCTTGATCGAGTCAAAATCCGGCGATTGATTGCTATTCATTTCGCACTTCCTACTAGCCTGAATCTACACCCGAATATCCTTCATGTGTCACACTACCAGAGTATGTCCTTGTTTCCCCATTCAGTGCCTACCTGGAACTTGCTTCCTGGATATGTATCTGGAAACATAGAACATCTGTTGCAACTCGAATATGAATAAGTATAGTCGAAAATGCTAGCGATTACACCCCCATCAGAATTATTTTTTGGGAAAACCCTATTTTTTGCCATTTTTACCTCGTTTGCAAAATTGCTCTTCGCACGGCTCTAGAACACGCTTTATAGACACTTATCACGTTGAAAAATGCTGATGGATAGCGTCCAAAATGCTGATGGATAGCGTCCAAAAGAACAACGATTACTCCCCATTTCTACCCTCTTGCTCCAAGGGCAGCGGTGCCGCGATGATATCAATTTCGTGACCGAGCCAGGTCTTGAGCCACTTCTTCGATGGAAGTTTTGACACCGCCTCCGAATATCGTGAAGGCGGTCCCCATTCCGCGATATGACCGTCTACCTGAAGGCGATCCATGGCCTTTTCAAAACGGCTTCGCGTTTTATCTGGATACGACTCGTTCAATGGTAGGCTCAACTCTTCAAGCATACCTCCTATTTTGCGTGTGATCATTGTCCCTCCGCTGTTGATCAGCCGAAGTTGAAAGGTGAAATAGCGGGCAAGTCGCTTTTCCCAGAGGTCGTGGTAGGGGTCATAGCTTAATGCATGTTGTAGTAGCCAAGCTACTTTGCGATGAGGATTCTGGAGCAACGGTTCCATACAACTTCCGGGTCGGTACCTCCACGCAATGGGGACAGAACTCTTTTTTTCACCCTGCTCCGTACTATTTTCAATACCGATCTCCAGATCCTGTTCTCGAATTACGTCGGAGATGGTCACGATGTAGCTTTCTTGCTGCAACAATTTCTTTCTGGGTCGGCCGCGCTTCCCTTTTGACGTCTCGTCCTGCGTCCATTGCCGCACCATCACATGCGTATCGCGAATACGGTTCATACTTGCTGCAATAGCGACGATATCTTCGCGTCGGTGCCCTACCACTTGGACTGATCCATCGCTGTCCCGACGTGTTTTTGGTTTAATGTCTCGATAATCGAGAATTTGTGACGAACTGATCCAGACAAACCCCTGTTCATCCCCTGAAGCAGTAATTGCCTGGGCCAGCATGGAAAGGAGGACATCGACGTCTAGATCGGAGAAATCACGCACCTGCCTCCATAGGGACTCCGCCATAGCGTCACCAACAGCCTCCGCGTCGTGAGGGCGAAGCACAACGGAGGTTACTTCTTCCTTCACCTGATGAACATAGGTCGGAAGAGGGTTTTTCGACCACTTTTTTGCGCCACTGTGTGCATTATGATAGGCTCCAAGCACGCCTTGCATCACAAATGATGCGGGTATGAGCGCCTGCTTCTGCTGCATCACGTGAGGAATGGATGGGACTTCGCGTATCGGCGAGAGACGTTTGATTTCGCTTTGGTGAAAGCTCCAGTACCGCTCTGCTAGCTGCCTCGCAGCCTCATGCGTTTGCTCCCAAAGGGCAAGGCGCTCTTGCTCCCGCAAGCGTGTTTCCTGTGCAGATGGTTCTGCGCCTGGCGGAAAGAGCAACATACCCGCTTGAACTTGTGCGCAGGGAGTCTGCCCTACCTCGCCGAGTTGCTCTGACGTGTAACGATGAAATGAAGGGCCATCGAGAACGAGTGCTGTCGCTCCAATGACCATGTCAGGCGGGATCTGGTAGGTAGTATCCTCATCTCCTGTCTGATGGGTAAGGAAGACGGGATATTGCTGTGCATGCCGAATATCCTCTGTTCGTGCCCAATAGCGTTGTTGCCAACTTTTCTCAACCACGATCAGCGTTTGGGCAAACTGGTTTTCGAGCAACAGAAAATTGTCCTTCGTCGCCTCATTCATCGGTTCCCAGCCTTCGTCGTGCAGTTCTGTGAGGATATCTTCTCCCACTCCTTCAAGGAGTGCAAATATTCCCCATGTCCAGAACCGCTGACCAGGAAACGCCGGCTGTGTGACGAAGCTTGGTTCGTATGGCGAATTACGAGGGGTAAGATCCCACGGATCGGCCCCTTCATAGCCTCGTCCCGACGGTGGTTTGATGATTGGTTTATAGAGCTTGCTCACAGATATCGCACCTCATTTTTCCCATAGCCATAGACTACGTGCGTACCGCTTAACAAAATCCATTTTCGATCCCTCTGTATGTAATTACTTAAACGTTTGGTGTGAAATCCACTAAGTGGTCTACCACTCAAGTAACTCAGCAAAGGCTAAAGGTGCATGATCGATTTGCAGATTGAACCAGATGCAGAAATTGTGCAAGGCCACCTTCGCTGCCAGACGAGCTTGAAAACCGGTCAAGTCATGGGGCCGTTCGCGAGCCAAGCGGAAGGTGGTGAGCAACTTGTCATTGACGGTCTCAATGATTTGCCGCAAACTGGCCAACCACCGACGCAAGGCTTTGGGCCAACGCTGCTTGCTCCTCTGATGCGGTGGAGTGATCAACTCCACCTGGGATCGTTGCCTCCACTGCTGCCGAGGCCGATCCCCTGCGAAGCCTTTATCGGCCACATACGAGCCGTGAGCAGGCAAACCAGCGCTGGGCAAGCGTGGCGATGGCCTGTGACGAGCCGCAAACAGGGTGCCAGCCAGATGCTGGTCATGCGTACTAGCACTCCCAAAACCGAAACCAGTAATCACTCCCTGGGAGGTGACGCACAGCAGGAGATGAAAGCCTTCAGACCAACCAACGCGATTGCTCCAGCCGATATCTACCTGGCCTGCCAACCAGCCCAGACCGCGCCGCTTGGCATCACGTGTCACGGCAGCAGTGCTCTCGAGCACTTCATAGGCCGTGTTTTGCGCTTGCAGAAGGTGCACTCTACACAGCGCGACCGGAGTGATCTCGTCGCGGGAGCTGCGTTGCAACCGATTGAATTGGCTGCGATTGGGCAACCTCGGAAATGCGTCTCGCAGGTGATGCTGTGCAGAGCGGTAAAATGCTCGTTCGCTGGGAAATTGCACCCATTGTCCAAACAGAGCCAACGTGATCACCTCGCTTCGGCTCAACGATGGGACGGGACCTGGTTTTGGCCTTTCTGGGTTCCGTTCCAACTGGCAAAAATCGTCGATCATGACGTACAGTGTTGTTATGAAGGTCTCCAGGTCGATCATCAGCGAGCTCCTTTTCTTACGAATTGGTTTGATAAGCTCACTGTACGGCCTGGACCTCTTCTTTTTCAAGTCCTTTCTAACTCACACCAAACGTTTAATGAATACTCTCTTTTTCCGCTTTGATGAGCAAGTCTCCAGGGGTTACCTGCAACAATTCAGAAAGGGTATCGAGTGCGTGAAGAGAAACTTCTGTTGTCTCGTTGCGCCAATAACGTCTCACCATGGTGATTGTTAAACCACTTCGACGCTGGACTTGAGAGAGATTGAGTCCTCTTGCTTGTGCCAGTTCCCGAAGGCGAAGTTTCACTGCCATAATTGCTCCTTGTCCTATGTCCTTTGCCTCCATGTAGTGTATCATAGGTAGACTCTCAAAGACGAGATAGTACTGATGATATCTCAAATGCCCTTTTATTTTCCTTCCATGCTGAGGTCATCATGGATACACACTTGAGTGTAGGAGTGGCTCCGGCACTTACTGTATACCTGGCGCATGCGATGTGCTTTTTGCTTGCAGGCATTGTTGTTATCACAGTATTGGCGACGACGGTGGCCGCTTCCTATCTGCTCAATAAGAGCACCGCAGACGACGCAATTGCTGAGTACCTGGTTCACTACAGTTTCGTTCACCATAATCATTCTCCAGGAGCATTGGTAACAAAGGGCCTCTGTTACCAATGCTTGAAACACTTACTCTGGTAAGAGATGCACTACCTCTTCTTTGGTCTTCAGCGCATACCCCACGATTGTTGGAGTATTCATGAGATGACGCAACTGGTCCTCTGTCGCCATTGGTCGTGCAAGTCGAAGAATAGCTTGTGCTTGCGTAAGATCACACATGAGACAGGCATCACCACGCTCATACGGAAAAATGGTCGTCACAAACGCTCGACTTGCCAGGTCATCATTCGTCAAATCAACGACCACATAGACCTCACTCTCAATGCTGCCCCTCCTGCTGTACCAGTCGCGTCCGTTTTCCCACAACCTCCCTGCTGCTTTCAATGCGTCATCGGCAAGGCGGCGGGCATCCGCCTGCTGCTGACGAATGGCGATGTCCGTCTCGATCAAGCGTTGTCGCTCTGCTGCCTGGATATGCTGCTGCTCAGCCTGTAGTGTGTTCATGCCTGTACTCCTTCTTCATAGCGACTGAGCTTATACCCCAGGTCCCCAACTGGTACAATGTCGATCTGGAAGAGATGCAGCAGTTCACGGCATCCAGCCAGACGAGACGTGAGTGGCGCAAGTACCTGGTCGAGCGTACCATCGTCACGGGCATCCTCGATCTGCTGAACGATGTGCAGCGGGTCCTCATCGCTGATACGCTGGAATAACAGCTCATGCTGAACATAAGAGGGCCAACGCTCTAAAAGCGTTGTGAGAAGTGGAAGCAGCTCATCGCGAAAGTCGCACTCTTTAAGAAATTGCCATCGCTGCCAGTTTACTAATGTTGCATGGCCTGAGCTTTGGTTGACTACTACGGAGTGCGCTTCATTGAGAAGGTTCACACCCTTGAGATTGAGGAAGTAGTACCTAAACTGATCTTCCTCCAGGTAGCGTATAATCTGATCGCTAGCCATGTGAAACAAATCCTTTCTTTGGCTGGTTGAAGGACCAGGTAGCACTGGTCCTCTATTTAAAAAACTACTGTGGTCGATACTGATACTTGAGCCGAACAAAGTGAAGCGGCTTTTCAATGCGCCAAGACGTACCATCGTGGCAATCCACGGCAATCTCATTGGGCTTTGTGCCAGAATACCTGACCAGCTTCACCCAGTTCTCTTGACTCAGAATGGCGACGATCTGCGTAATCTCGTCCTGATCCATTGGTAAGCGATGCTCAATCAACGACAATGCTCCTTCCATTATCTTCGCTCAGTACGCGAACGCTCCCAACTCCAACACTCAAATGTCTTGCGGTTTAGCCGACCGTAATACCACTGTTCATAGGACTCCTTCGCAGCCTTATAGAACGTAAAAATTCCTAGGTAAACAACAACGACGACTAACCAGAACAACATAGCTTGATACCTCCTATTCACATCTCTGGAATAACATTGAACTGCGAGAGTGAGAGACTACATTGCCTGGCTTTTGAGCTCAGAAGCAGTTCTCAGAAACGCATTTTTCTCACTCACTCACTCACTCACTCAGGGCTTGAACTGCGGATACATGGCGTAGAAGAGGACGTTCAGTTCGGCCTCCTCTTCCCCGGTCATGTCATCACCCTTTTCCCGTAATTCCTTGTGCCGCTGCTGTTCTACTTCGGTGCCGGGGGCAGTGGGAACCCCTGCAAAAATCTCTTCCCAAATCCGCGGCAAGTTGGGATCAATGTTTTCTTCCATTGGTTCTCCTTCAGCGTGCTCAGTTATCCACGTTTCTGCACTACAGGTCCGACATCGAATTGCCAGGATCGGGATCAGCACCGACCACCCGCTTTGACGGAACTAGCAAATTTGCAGACAGGGGTTTTACTGATTTTGCAGGTCTGCATCTGCACTTGGATTTTGCAGACCGGGCTGCAACCTGCAAAATCCAGGCAGGATATTTTGCAGGTTGCAGGTTGCAGGTTCCTTCTGCAACCTGCAACGCCATACAGAAACTAGCGAGCTGATGCTGCTGCATTCTCTTGCTCCTTTGCCCAAGCAAGGGCGTCATAGACCTTGCGCTCACTGATGCCAAGCTGTGCTGCGACCTCAGCACGTTTCAATTCGGGGTTAGCCGCCATGAACGCGACTACCTCGGCATGACTGACTTTCGCTCTGCCCTGGCCGCTGCCAGCGTCTTGTTTCGCTGCCCGTGCCTGGTCGATGGAGGTGATATTGTGCGTGTCTGCTGGCTGACTGGCTGACTTTTCAGATCGGATTTTTACAGATTGTGCGGAGTCGCGGTCTGCATTTTGCAGATCTGCAATTTTGCTTTTTGCACGTTCCAATTTTGCAATCAGGTCTGCATTTTGCAGGTTTGCAGTCTCCAGGTTTGCAGAGAGATTTTGTTGATCCTGCTGCAATTTTGCAGCCTCGCTCTCTGCACTTTGCAGGGCTGTAATTTTACTTTTTGCAGTTTGCAGGTCTGCACTGACTCTCTCAAAATCTGCACACTTTTGCTCGAACGATGCTGCCAGATTCTGCACCTGTCCTTCTGCATGAGCCAATTGGTTTTGCAGATTACGGATAATGCTATCCTGCCCTTCTGCACTGGTCAGCAATGATGTATGCGTCGCGTCCATCTGTCTCACCTGTTCACGGAGTTGCGTGATGATTTGCGCCTGCTCGCTCTCGCTCTGCTGGACTGTCTGCTGCGCTGCGGCCAGTGACGCCAGCGCCTGGTCGAGCTGGGTGCGGAGATCAGCAATCGTGTTGGCCTGTTCACCCTCGACCAGGCGTGCCTGTTCCTCTCTGGCGTGCTCATCCCTGCTCAAGACGCGCGGGCCTTTCGCATCAATCTTTGCCAGCTCCATGAGGAAGCTCGTGATCACGACCCCACGCGCTAGGAGCAGAATCCCCGAAATGATTCGGAGAACCTGGTTATCAATCCCAAACAGATGCAGCACGCCTTCCCCTATAGTCAAAATGGTCATCACGCGAGCGCTCGTCATCGCGTGCTCGACTTTCTTTGCGCCCTCATCGTCATTTTTGGTGCGCAAAGCGTCCGCATGTCTTGCCAGACCGGGAATGCTCCCTTCTAATCCGGCGAGCTGGAGGACAAACATTCCCATTTCCAGCCATATAGTGGGAGACCAATCAGGCTTGACGAGCAACGCGCCTGATTTCACACCACAATAGAGCAAGAAGATCAGGAGCAACGTTCGCCCGGTGATCGCGAGTGTGTCCTCCAAGCCATTGACCATTGCTCGCAAGAATCCCCCGCACGCAAACATATAAATCCACCAGGCGTGGCTAAACCGGATGATGATTTCTGTATCGTGTGCTTGTTTAGATTGCGTCACTTTTCGACTCCATTCGCTGCTAACTTGGTTATCCAATTTCTCGCTGAGTGAGTGAGTGACTTTTTCCGGGCCTTTTGAGCTCAGATGCGGCACTCATGCGCTCATTTCTCTCGCTCACTCACTCACTCACTCTCGCGCTCCGGTGCCTGTCCAAGTGCCTGGCGGATACGCTTATTCAATTCTTTGGCATGATGCTCTGACAGCTCAAACACCGACATCAGATCCCGATACCCAGTTGACATCCCCGTTTTCCTGAGCTTGACTGCAACCTCAAATTGCTGCTGTGTGAGAAAGACATCTTTGCCCAGTTGGATTCTCTGCTCCTCCCGATCACAACCACGCACTTGTGGAAGCGCCTTTGGTCCTGGCGCATCAAAGTGAGCCTCGCTAGCAGGAGCCTGGTACGTGGGAACCTGGCCACCGTTTGCTGCCAGCAAGAACGGCTCTGCCTGGTGCGCCACATTCAACAACCCGCGCTGCTTCATCTCCTGCCACAAGATCCGGGCCTCTCCATCACTACAAACCAACACCCTACCGAGGTCTCGATAGGTCATTCCAGGCTGATACACCCGCACCGCCTCGCGCAGCTCTTGTGGAATGCCTGCTCCACGGCGTGACACATCCGCCGTTCGACCTGGATTGCTCGGTGTACCAGGATTGCTCTGCTCCTCTTCTCGCACTAGAGCCAAGCGGGGCTTCGCGTTCCCGGTTGGAACAGGCTGGGGCAACGCCTCTGCTACAGGCTCAACACCTCCACGGGACGGCTGATAGGTCGAAGGTCCGAGCAGGCGGTAGAGCGAGGCATTGTCAACGTACGGGACATGGGCAAGAGCTGCCTTCTTCACTTCTGGCACTTTGGCACATCTAAGCATGACTGGCCCCTGTCCAAGCTGATCTTCTGGGATCTTGCGTGCCTCCATATCGAGCAGAGTCCGGGCCGTCGTTGCATCCCCTCCGCTGTAGTAGGCGGTCCGATAACAATCACGTACTGCTCCACCGCTTCCATCAGGAGCAATCGTCTTCACAAGAAAATCCTGAGACGCTGAAATGAGGAAAATCCCAACTTTGCGCCCCTCTCGTAACAGCTCCCCCAAGTAGCTGGGGGCTTTGGGAATACGCCGTATGATTGATGGCAGTTCATCCATAACCAGAAAGTACGGCTTCCCCCACGGCTGCGAATGCGCGTACTTGTCTAGCCGCTTAGGAAGCAATGTTTCCGCCGTATATTTCAGGTAATGCTCGATGACCTCATACTTCTTGCACTCCATCGGGTCATACATCAGGTATGGCTCGAAGGGCGTCCAATCCTCATTCTTCTTGATATCGTACCTGGTATAATGCGGATTAAGCAGCAACACCTGCGCCCCCGCCTTGCACAACTGCGCCATCAGGAGCCGCATGATCGACGATTTGCCCCCGTCCGTGCTGCCCGCCAGGGCCACATGACACAAAGCCTCCGCAGCACAGTAGAGCTCCTGACCATCGCTCAGGTTCGCTAGGTAGATGCGGTCAAGTGTTGGCGTGAAACGTTGGAGGACAGAGGAAAACAGGAAAGTCCCACTCTTCTGAATAGGTGGAGGGAGTAGTTCATCCCTGCCTGCACTGAAATCGTCATACGTCCCTGTTTCTTGTGAGTGCAGCTCGCTGTCTCGCTGCTGCTCTTGACCGGCCTGCCTTTGTCCTGCTTGCTCATCGTCAGCCTGAGCACTCCCGTTGAGGTGGCGGCCCAGCAGGCGATCCAAGGTACTCCAATCGCCAGTAGCCTCCCTTGCTCGTTTGCGTTCTGTCATCCCATCCACCAGTTCGACAATGGGCTGGGGCAGAGACTCACGCATCTCGCCGTACATCTTTGGACTGTTTGCGGCAAGCGCAAGAGCCGCGGCAAGGCCGAACAGTTCCGCTGGGAGCGGCGCGTGCAAAAGAGCTGGAAGTCCCATTGTAACCAGTGCGGTTGGCGCAAAGACGCCAACTTTTTTCGAGAACGAAAAATCAGGGTATGTCTCCTCCTCCGCCTCGCCGGTTGCGTCCTCTCGTTGAGCAAGTTTCTGGTACAGGTGGTCATAGCATGCCTCACAGAGCGTAATGACATCGCCCTCCTGCTCACACCCCAGGTTCTCATAGGTTTTATGGTACGCGTTCAGGCTCACGCTACCAGCGTTACAGACTTGGCAACGGTTCCCTGCCCAGTTCAGAGCAACTTTTTGGGTCTCTTGCCATTCGGGGGTCTGTAAGTAGTCCTCGTAAGGCATGCTGCGCAGTTGTTCCAAACGTGCTTTCTCTCGTTTCATGCTGGTCTCCTTTTCGGGTCCCCGGTCGCTCACTATCGGCCCGCGCCTGCCCGTCGCGTTCATCGAAACGACGGGCAGAAACTTGGCGACAACGCCTACTTGCTACGAATGCATAACAGACCATGCGTGCTTGAAGGCCATGATGGCGAACAACAACATACAAAAGGTGACAAAGAAGATGGTAATGGTAAATCCAGCCTGCCCCCAGAAGTGATACTTCGCGCTGCTCGCAAAGTCGCCGCAGGAGTTGACACAGATCAAGCCGATGACGGCAGTCCAGGCTAAGTAGTAGCGCCAACGTGGAGTCGGTGGTAGCTCAATGCCGATGCTCGCGACAATGAGCGCGAACTGGACACCCCAGCCGAACATAAAAGGCACCAGCATCTCTGGAGGAAGCTTGCCGGTGAGTGCCTGCCAGAGCTGGCCAAAGGCGGTGAAGTTGATCTGGTTCATCTGATCGCCCATCATCCAGGCTTCGCTGGTGAGCACTTGAACGGACGTGCCCAATGCCCAGACTCCTCCCAGGGCGATACCCATTCCGACGTAAACGAGCGGTGGCCAATGTGCGACGCTCATAAGGGCCTGCACGCCTCTACCTTGCTGTACACGAGTAGTCATATTCACGCTCCTTTCATAAACTGCGGGTATAAATGGTGTAATCTTCGACGATCTCTTCATCTCTCAGAATGTTGAGAAAGAGGCGATCAACTTCGCATTCTTCCCATTCGAGAATGATGTAGCCTAAGCCCTTCCCATCGGTAATACCGCGATCTACTAACTCAACCTCATCTCGATCACGGAACCACCCGATGATCTTGTTTAAGATGAATTGGTAGTCGGTAGAGGCCAGTGCGATATAGTTCCAAAAAACATAGCGTTTTCTAGCGAAATCTAGCGTTCTATTGACCGCTTGCTTTCGACTGTAAAACCCTTGCTTTCTGGCTTCGTGAGGGGAACGACAACCTCACAGGATGGACTACCAGCGATGCAAGCATCGCTTTACCATCCTCTACCGCCCTTAGCCCGAAGGCATCAGGGGCTACTTTTCTGATGATGTTGCCAGCACCGTTAATATCGGCATTGAGCTTCCGCCCATCGGATGCGCGGTAGAGTCCACGCTTCACCCGCTTGCCGCTAAACGTGTGCTTCTCACCGCTCTCATTGCGCACTGGCAACGGGTCTAGATCAAGAAGTGAAGCCTTTGACGTGTAGGACTCTTCCGTAACCTTGACAGTGATCCCTACCAGTTCAGCTTTGTAGGTTAACATGGCGATGAAACGAGCGTGAGGGATTTGGACAAAGTTTTGATTTGTACGCTTGCCCATATTTGCCTCTTGCTTCCAAGCGTCATTCTTGCCAATCACCAGTACGCCTATTCCCTCTTTCACCAAGAGGTCAATAATGCGCTTACTGGCTGTATGCATGTACTGATCTATGCGCCGGTTCCGCTTGTTCGTCATGCGCTCCATACGCTTCGTTGTATCTGTGTGACCGAGCTTCTTCTGTAGTTCTGCCTTCCGCTTGTTGTAGAATTGGTTCACGCTTTTTACTGGACGCCCGTTAACAATGATGCTCTTGAAATTCGGCTTGTTTGAAGTTAGCGCTACCAGATTGTTCATGCCAATGTCTATGCCAGCGTAAAAAGCAGGGTTGACAGGCGCTTGCTTGACTTCTTTCCCATACACCACCTCGACCATGTAGAACCCTTTTCGCGGGACGATGCGTACTTGATCGACATTCCTCTGCTTCGTCTGGACCTCGATAGCAAGCATGGAGGGTTGAATGAGTCCACGCCTCAAGCCTCTCTTGCTGATAGCTTGGATGGTGTAGACCAGGATGTTCCGGCCTTCCGTTTTGTGCTTGTACTTTGGAAGCTTTGGACGCCCTAAGAACTTAGAAGGGTCTTGGTTGTAGGCTTCAAGCGCTTCAAAGAAGCTTTTCCAGTTTCGGTCAAGCACCATCAGGATTTGTTGACTGACTTTCGCTGGCAGTGCTTTGTACGCTTCATGGGACTGCATGCGCCGCTGCACTTCGTTGTAGTTCAGGTACTTTCCTTGATGGATAAAGGACTGCCGTATCTCGTACAAGGCCGCATTGTACAGGTTCTTTGACTTAAAAGCCGCTTCATCGATCACGCTGTAACGTGGGTCTTTCCTGTCAATCACATGCTGCTCAACTAACTGCATCTTTCTCACCTCCTTTCCCTATTTGTACTTGTAACTCTAGCTCTTTGACAATCTGCTCTGTCTTGCGTTTTGCTCTCCGCTGCCCATAAAGTTTCGCGGAGAACGAGTACACGATACTCACGAGATCAGCTATCAAATCTTCAATTGGGTTTTCTGTGATGTTTACCACTTCGATAGAGCGACCCTGAACGGCTAACAACGTCTCAATGTACTTAAATCCAAAGCGGGTAAGACGGTCTTTATGCTCAACCACAATCACTGTTACCGTTGGATCAGCGAGCAACGCAAGCAGTTTCTTGCGCCCATCGTTAATGCCTGAACCAACCTCTTTGACAACCTTGCGAACCTTCCAGCCCTTAGCCGCACAGTAGGCGGATAACCGTTCTGCTTGCGTATCCAGGTTAGGCCGGTTCTCGTTGGCAGAGACACGCGCATAAACCACGACAACCATATCAGATTGTGCAGGTTGATCAATGTCTTCGGTGATGATAATGGTTCCAGTATCCAATTGACGCCCTTTAATCTTGCCAGCTTTGTACCAGCGCCATGCCGTTTCGTAGCGCACGCCTATGCGCTCGGCAAATGTTCGTAGTTTCATGTAAGCGTTCCCTTCGTGAACAGAACCTTCACGTTAGCGGGGACGCAGTACAATAAGAATGATTTCTCAGTTTGAAGATTTGGCATTTCGTTGCTTGCCCCTACCATATAGCGGCTTGACTTTCGCTGCTCTCGCAACTTGTCCCTGCTCCTACAGATGGGTAACTCGTAAGCAAACAAGAAATGCTGTTCAGTTGTGAAGGTGCCTATGAATTGCTTAAACGTTTTTCCTTGAAAAAATCATTTTCTCTAAGTATACTAAAGAAAAATGTTTTTTTCAAGGATAACGAATTGTGGTACACTAGTCTCTAGAAGATCACTACGAGGAGCCTATGCTAAGAAACATTGATACAACCCGTGACTATCTCACAACACCAGAAGCAGCAGAGCGTTCAGGCTTCACTAGGGTGTACCTTGCCCTTTTGCTGAGACGTGGAACGCTCGAAGGGTTTCGCCGTGGACGAGATTGGTACGTCTATGCCGACTCCCTGGAAGCGTTTCTTGCCACCCCGCGCAAACCTGGACCGAGAGGACCACGTAAATCTTCTTTAGCATCAGATGACACCAAGGGTGATCACATCAGCGAAAACCAGTAACACAGTTTCTACACTAGCTAGTGTAGAACATAAGGGGGTATATGTAGGGCGTTTTTGTAGCAATGAATAGGCAAGATATGCGCAAAAGATGAGCAATGATTGCTTGCTTGGAGGCTTTATGGCTGGTTCTCCTAACCTCATCAAAGTACGTACGAAGCAGTATGGATATACGCTTGAAGAGCTTGCAAAGCGCGTTCATATTTCTCGTCGTATGTTAACCAACTACTGTAACGGACACTACCATATCCCTCGGATGCTGCTGGAAGCGATTGCCTATGAGTTACAATGCCCGGTAGAAAGCCTTGTGGCAGATCACTCTCATCGGCATGGGGATCAGTCCCCAGTAGGAAGAAATGATGTGATGGATAGAAAAAGACGAGAGGTTTTAACAGTTCTAGCAGCCGCTGGCGTGGCTCTCATCTTGCCTCCTGTTGTGGATTGGGAGCGCGTTGAGGCGACGATAGCCCGACCACAGCTATTGGATGAAGCGTTCCTTTCTGATCTTGAGGCTATCAATGTCTCATTTTGGGGGGTGTATCGTACCGCTGCTAGGAAGGGGCTTGTTCTTGATGGCGTCTTGGGGCAACTCAAGACCTTGACAAGTTTTTTACGAGAGCCAGCCCATGACACAATACACAAGCAAGTACGCATTCTGGCTTCTGACTTGGCACAGCTAGCAGGTGAAATCTGGTTCGACGCCAATGAATATGCCGTCGCGCAATCCTGTTACGGTTTGGCTGCTGATGCAGCCAAGGAAGCGAAGCATTTCGATTTGTGGGCCTGTGCGTTGGTTAGACATGCCTTTTTGCCAATTTACGAGAAAAACTACCAGGATGCTCTTCCACTCCTAGAGCAGTCCAGACAACTCTCACTGCGAGGAGACTCGACCCTCGTCACCCGTCATTGGGGCGCGGCTGTTGAAGCTGAGGCGCAATCGGGTGCAGGAAACCTCACTCAATGCCAGCGTGCGCTTGAGCGTGCCTATGAGGTAACACAGAAACCGTATGGCTCAAATGGGAGATGGCTCCGCTTCGATGGCGAACGGTTGCCGGAACAAACAGGATCATGCTATGTCCGACTACAGCAACCTGATTTAGCTGAACCTGCACTGAAGCTCGCGCTCCAGCAACTCCCTCTCCCTTCACGGCGTCGGGGCATGGTCCTCTCCGATCTTGCTATCGTCTCTCTACAGCGTCAAGAGATCGAACTGGCTTGTTCTTATGTGGAGCAGGTAATAGAAGTAGCCAGAGCAGTGCCTTCTGGATGGCTGAAAAAGGGAGTGGCTACTTTACACACCCAACTAGAGCCATTCAAGACAGAAAGCTCGGTCAGTCAATTAGATCAACAGTTGTTACAGTTCAGTTAGGAGAGAAAATGTATGGAAAATATACAAGGTGGGCGCATCTTCCGCCAGGCTTGGATAGCAGGTGTCGAGAGACATTTCCCTGGCACGCCCAAACCAGGATATGTAGCACCTTGGGAAGAAATGGCTGATTGGGAACAGCAGGCGGCTCTGGCAGTCTATGAACAGGTCCAGCAATTTGTTCAGGCTACGGCAGGAGGTACGACTCGCCTCAATCGAGAGCAAAAAGGCCGCTTTATAGCACTCTGCTGGATTGGACAAATTTACAAACACTTTGATCAGCCAAAAGAGTCATATGTGTCAGATTGGGAGCATTTACCATCCTGGCAGCAGGAAACAGATGCTGATATCTTTGAGACCATTGAGACAACTATCCATCGAGAACTCCAAAAGCACCTGCCCCAAGCTGGCTAGCAAAGAAGCCTAACCGTTTTGTGACATCCCCGAAACGCTGCTTGATTGATAGGTGTCGTTTTGGGGGTGAAACCCTATCATAAAACGCTATAAAAATCAATAAAACGCTATAAAATCAAACACTAGTTTCAATACACGCCCTGGGCCTGATCTGGCAACACCGCTCCTTGCGCTGATCGGGGAAGCGTTGGGCTACTGAAGGAATACGGGACGAGTTGCATTGACATAAATCAAAGCCTCCTGCTATGTTGTGTATGTGCTTGTTCTTGCACAGTCCGCACTACGAATGACAGTCTACGAAAAGGCTTGAGGGGGGTCTGTAGTCGATACTTCTGGCATTCTTCCTTGAATTGCAAAGGGCACAAAGAGGTTGAATGTTGCTGATATCGTTGCTGCCTCCTTTCGCAAGAGGAATGACGTGATCGGCGGTGAGCTTAATCTGGGGTTCCTGTCTACCACAGCACAAGCAGGTAAAGTTATAGGCTGCCTTTAGAGCCAGCCACGAGACCACCTCACCAATGACTTCACGCCGTTGAGCAGTCCAAACTGGCTAACCTTTCCTCGATTCCTTGCAAACTTTTGGGGGGTAGGGTACGCTTAAAACAACATTGTTGCATCGGAAGGCTGG
>JAABUZ0100000847.1_pt1 | contig 66622 bp, 61 predicted proteins | sample 5562091 | NCBI WGS metagenome assembly JAABUZ01 (sample SAMN12813069, study PRJNA571459) | rock metagenome | isolation source: Antarctica rocks | place: Antarctica: Victoria Land, Linnaeus Terrace sud | collected 2015-12-21 | reverse complement strand
TTCAGCGTCTTTGTGCTTGGCCTGGTGAAGGACCGCAAGCTGCTGCTGCTCGGGGGTGCGTTCCTGATGACGTGGCAGCTGATCGTGCCGGCATCGGTTCAGCAGCGGGTGAACATGACGCAAGACTCAAACGGGCAGCTTGAATCATCAGCTCAATCGCGGGTGCTGATATGGGAAGATGCGCAGGCCTCCTTCCTGCGCAGCCCGATTATCGGGAACGGATATGCGACGTTTCAGTTTGGGCAGCACGTGGACAACTTGAAGGACACGCATAACTGGTACGTTAAGGTGCTGGTAGAGACCGGTCTTTTCGGCATGGTGTTTGTTATCTTCCTCTTTCAAAGGATGATCTCCGTATCCTGGAGCCTGTTTCGGAAGGCGGCCGACCCGCTCTACCGAGGTCTAGGGCTAGGTCTGTTTCTCGCAATTTGCGCGTGTTTGATTGCGAATTTCTTCGGCGATCGGTGGACTTACCTGGAGATTACCGGTCAGCTTTGGGTGCTGGTCGGGACGGCTATCTGCGCCTCGCAGTTTGATGAGGAGAAGATCGCTGCCAGCGAGGTGGCGGAGAGTTCGCCGGTTGCCATGGCACCTTACTGGGTTTACCGATGACCGTTCGGGATGAAGTCAAGGTTTGGGAGAGCTATGATTCAGACAGTAACGCCGGGCGGGTTCGCTGAGGGCAAAGACGGTCGACCTCACGTTCTGCTCATCCTCGATCAGTTTCCTCAGACCCTTGGCGGTGGGGAGCGAATCGTCCTCAAGCTGGCGGCGTTGCTTCCGCACTATGGCTTCCGCGCATCGATCCTAACCTTTTACATTCACCCGGAGAGCGCAGCTCTGGCGTCTCCTCCTTGTCCGGTTTATCTGCTGCCACTCGAGCGTACCTACGACGGCAGGGCGATCCGCGCGGCGATCTTTCTGAGGCGGTTTGTTCGCCGTCACGGCATCGACATCGTCCAGACATTCTTCGAGAGCTCCGACATCTGGGGAGGGATGGTGACGAAGTCTATGGGTGGCGTGAAACTGATCTGGAGTCGCAGGGACATGGGCATTCTCCGGTCACGGAAGCATGAGGTCGCTTACCGCTGGATGTCCGATATGCCGGACGCAGTGTTTGCTGTTTCGGAGCAGGTGCGACGGCACTGTATCGACATCGACGGCATCGATCCGGAGAAGGTTGAGACGATCTATAACGGTCTGAAGCTGCCGGAAAGGACGGAGCCTGCGGAGGGTGTAAAAGCTGCCGGCGTGTTCACCGTGCTGACGGTCGGGAACATTCGTCCTGTGAAGGGTCATGATGTGCTGATTCGCGCCGCCGCGCTGCTGCGCCCGCGCTTTCCCGGCATTTCCTTCCGGATTGCGGGAGCGGTCCTGGAATCGGGGTATTTCGAAGAGCTGCAAGCGTTGATTGAGGAACTGGGTCTCTCGGATTGTGTTCATTTTCTCGGAGGCGTTTCCGAGCTTGGGAAGCAGCTTCGGGAGGCGGACGTGTTTGTTCTGCCCTCTCGGAGTGAGGGATTTTCGAACGCAATCGTGGAAGCAATGGCGGAGTCGCGACCGGTGGTCGCTACCGATGTTGGTGGCAATGCGGAGGCTGTGCTGGACGGGATAAGCGGGGTGATCGTTCCGTCGGAGGATCCGGAGGCGCTTGCAGAGGGGATCGCCCGAGTTCTTTCGGACCCGGTGCTGGCAGGTCAGATGGGAGAGGCGGGCAGGCAGTTGACCGTGGAGAAGTTTACGACGGAATCGATGATGCGTCGGATCACGCGCACTTATGCGAAGCTGCTGGCACAGCCCACGTAAGACAGGTTGCGAAGCTTAGCGGCTACGTGGTGGCTGGGCGTGAGCTTCGGGGGCGACCGGGGAGACGCAAGAGAAGTGAAGCTGCGGTTCGCGCGTTGCGCGCGTCGAGCGGATTCAGGAGCAGAGCACGCATTGCGCTTTTGAGCGCACCCCACCGTTGCCGACGAGCTTCGAGGGCTTCGGCGAGCTGTTTGTAGATGCGAGCCAGAGCGACGCGACGTGCCATCCAACCGCATCCTGGCGAGCCGTAGTGCTTCTCAATGAAGCGCAGCTGCGCGGAGAGCATGCGGTACGGATCGGTTGTCATGGAAGCGGCTGAGACCCTGTAATGCGCGATCAGATGCGGGGCGAGCGCCACCTTGTACTTGAGGGCCAGGCGAAGCCAAAGGTCGCGATCTTCGGTGGCTCGCAAGGTCTCATCGAAGAAGCCGACCTGGTCGATGCATTGTCTGCGAAACATGATGGTGGGGCAGGGCAGGTCGACCATGCGCATGTAGATATACGGGGCGATCCAGCCCTGGCCGTGTTTTTGGGCGTTGGTGAAGGTGTCGATGACGGTTCCATTCTGGTCGACACGCGAGACGAAGCCGTAAGACATGCCAATCTCGGGGTCGCTCTGAAAGGATTTCAAGGATTCTTCCAAGCGGGAGGGTAGCCAGATGTCATCCGCGTCCAGGAGGGCGAGGAACTCGGCGGTGGAGGCGCGAATGGCTGCGTTTCGCGCGGCGGGCAGGCCTGCGTTCGATTGCTTGATGTAGAGGAGCTTAGGCCCGAGCCGGTCAAGGTATGGAGCGACGACTGCCTCCGTATCGTCCGTACTGCCATCGTCGATGAGCAGGATTCGCCAGTCCTGGAAGGTCTGTGCGATCACGCTGTCGATGGCGACTGGAAGGAATCTGGCTGCGTTGTAGGCCGGTGTGATGATGTCGACTGTTGGCATGGTGGAGGTGGCGCGTTCGGCCTGTTGTTCCGCACCACAGCATGCGACCGCGGGGGTTGCCGTCATTGGGATCATAACCTGTTGGTGCCCCCTGATCGAAGCAGGGTCTGGGCGGCGACCTTGAGCATGAGTTCTCCTTTGCCGGCTCGGTTGCGAAGCAGTATCTCGCGGGGCAGAGACGGTGACATGGTGGCTGGACGAGGCGGTGCCCTCGAGTTCGACCTTAGCTACTCTGCCCAAAATTCGCGATGGGCTCTATCCCCCTTTCCGGCTATGGCGATGCTTCCGGGGTAAACGCTATGATGGAGGCGTGGATCTCTGCAGCAGGTCGTAGCCGGCTACTCGGCTGGCTTGAGCTAAAGGTGAAAAGATAAGGGTGGATACGAGATGTTCTTTCGCGCCAGGCGCGCCTTAAAGAGAGCTTGGTTCAACGCGAACTGCCGTGCCGTGTCGCAAACCTCTCCGCTGATCTCCGAAGACAGGGACCTGACTCTGGTGTCCATGGTGTGCCATGGTGAGGTCCTGATGTATGTTCTGGCGGCCAAGTCTTTCAGTCACCATCTTGGACGCAGGCCGGCCGTTGTTGTTCTTGACGACGGATCGCTGACGAAGGACGACCAGGCGACGATCCGGTCGCACATACCCGCGGTGAGGATTGTGCCGATCTCGGAGATTGCGACGGAGGGCTGCCCGAAGGGAAGCTGTTGGGAGCGCCTGCTGCTGATCAGCGATCTGGTGCGGGATACCTACGTCGTCCAACTGGATTCTGACACGCTCACGACGACGTCCATCCCGGAGGTCGCTGCCTGTATCGAGGCGAACAGAAGTTTTACTCTGCTGGGCGACCGATCGTACCCTAAGATCGAGCCCATGCTGGACGCCTGCGTACGGTCCAAGCAGAATCTTGATCCACAGGTCCAGGCGGTCTGTGAGCGCACCTTCGATGAGCTTCAGGAAGCCTCTTCGCTGCGGTATCTGCGAGGCAACGCCGGCTTCACCGGATTTGCCAAGGGCTCGATTGGACGGGAGAAGATCCGATGGTTCTCCGATCTGATGCGGGGGCTGGCGCGAGAGAAGTGGGACGCGTGGGGAAGTGAGCAGGTGACCTCGAACCTGCTGATCGCCAATACGGAGGGTGCGTATCCTTTGGATTTCCCCAAGTATTTGTCCTACTGGGCGCATCCTGAGGTGCCCTATGAGAAGGCCTCATTCATCCACTTCATTGGACCGTACCGGTTTGCGAATGGGTTTTATTTGCGGAGTGCGAAGAGAGCTATTGGGGAGCTTCGCCGCAACGGCGCACGCTGAAAGCACTGCTGCCGGCTGCGGGATAGCGGCAACACGTCGAGAACATGAGGGCCAGGGAGCAGGCAGAGTCCGGGGAGAGATTGCGAACTTAGCGCGTTTGACATGGGAAGGGCTCCCACTGACGGGAGCCCTTGGCAACGCGACCTGTCACCAGCGCACGATCTTTGACGTCAGCAGCGAACGATCTTTGACGATTGAATGCCCTTCGTCGCGTTTCGAGTGTCGACGACGAGCTGCGAGCGCTTGACGATGTCCTCGTAGTTGTAATCAGAATGATCGGTGACGATGAGGACGCAGTCATACTGCTCGAGGTTGTCGAGAGGTGTGGAGGTCATGTTGAGGTTGTAGTGGCGGCCGCGACCGACCTTGGGGTGGTATGGGTCGTTGTAGACGATGTCCGCACCCTCCTCGCGCAGCAGTTCGATGATGGTCAGAGAGGGGGACTCGCGGAGATCGTCGATGTCCTTTTTGTAGGACATGCCAAGCATGAGGATCCTGGAGCCGTTGACTGCCTTTTTGTGCTGGTTGAGAGCTTTTGCCACCGATTGAGTGACAAACTCCGGCATGGCTTCATTGACTTCCCCGGCGAGTTCAATGAAGCGTGTGTTGAAGTCGTACTCCTTGGCCTTCCAGCTCAGGTAGAAGGGATCGATGGGGATGCAGTGACCGCCCAAGCCGGGTCCCGGATAGAAGGGGTGGAAGCCGAAGGGCTTGGTGGACGCGGCATCGATGACTTCCCAGATGTCGACGCCCATGCGGAGGGAGAGAACCTTGAGCTCGTTGACGAGGGCGATGTTGACGCAACGGTAGATGTTTTCGAGGAGCTTGGTCATCTCGGCGACGCGGGTTGTGGAGACGCGGACAGAGCGTGTGAAGATGCCCTCATAGAGGATCGCTGCAAGCTCTGTGGCGATCGGCTCGTGGCCGCCAACGACCTTGGGGATGTCGCGCCGGGCTACAGAGGTGTTGCCAGGATCTTCGCGCTCCGGGGAGAAGGCGACGTAGAAGACACCGCGCTCCGCGGGTTCCCCGGCTGTTTGTACCTTCAAGCGGTGCTGGTTGCCTGCTTCAAGCAACGGGATAAGAACGTCTTCGGTGGTTCCGGGGTAGGTTGTGCTTTCGAGTACGATCAGCTGTCCCTCCTGTATCCAGGGGGCGGTCGACTTGGCGGTGTTTTCGATATAGCTGAGGTCGGGTTCGCGGTGGCCGGTCAGAGGTGTCGGGACGCACATGATGATGGCATCCTGATCCGCAAGCCTGGAGAACTCTGTCGTGGCCTTGAAGCCCTGGCGGACGGCATCCTGAATCTCGGTCTCGGGAATGCGGAAGATGTACGACCGACCGGCCTCAAGATCGGTGACCTTCTTTTCGTCGATGTCGAAGCCTGTGACCTTGAAACCTGCTTCGGAGAGCAGCAAGGAAAGAGGTAGCCCGACGTATCCGAGTCCGATAACTCCGATCTTGGCGGTGCGAGCAGAGAGCCGTTCAAGGCGATCCGCGGCTATTTGGGGGAGGGTGTCTGGGCTGGCAGTCAACATGACGGCTATTATTGCACTCGCGCAAGAGAAGGAGCATGGCGATTGTCTGCCACCTTCGTCGTATTGCTCGGAATCTCACCTCCCCGAGCTGTGCGGCGGATATGATCTAGGAGGGAGTCGCTGGACACGGCGATCAACGCGAGGCTTGCAGGCGACAGAAGTTGCATTGCGCGACGATGTCTTTCGAGGGATAAAGCATAGGAGCTGTTTCCAGTCTGCCCGGATGTTTGAGTGGGCGAACGGTAAATGGATCGAATCGAAGTGACCCAGCGAACACTTCATCGGGCTGGGGGAGGACATGGATGGCACGTTATTTGATTACGGGGATCGCCGGGTTTATCGGGTCCACGATTGCACACACTCTTGTCGAGCAGGGACATGCGGTACAAGGCATCGACAATCTTTCCACTGGAAACCTGGAGAACCTGGCAGATATCCGGGATGCGATCTCGTTTGAGAAGGCCGACTTGTTGGACCTGCCGGCAATGCGGAGAGCCTGCGAGGGCGTGGACTTCGTGCTGCATCAAGCAGCTCTAGCGTCCGTTCCGCGGTCAGTGAAGGACCCGTTGAGTTCGCATGAGGCGAACATCAACGGTACGTTGAACATTCTGCTGGCAGCCCGGGATGCAAAAGTTCGACGAATTGTGTACGCAGCGTCCTCCTCGGCCTATGGTGACCAGCCGACCCAACCTAAGCACGAGGAGATGGTTCCGCAACCACTTTCGCCTTATGCGGTGCAAAAACTTACCTGTGAGTATTACATTCAGGCCTTTTGCAAGGTGTACGGGATGGAAGGCGTATGCCTGCGCTACTTCAATATTTTCGGGCCACGTCAGGCGGCGGATTCGCCCTACTCCGGAGTCATTGCACAGTTCATCTTCAAGATGATGGCAGGAGAGACGCCCACGATCAATGGAGACGGAACGACGAGCCGGGACTTTACGTTTGTCCAAAACGCTGTCAACGCTAACCTACGCGCTTGCCTAGCACCGAAGGAGGTTGCGACCGGAAGGGTGTTCAACATCGGAACAGGGCATAGCCATACGTTAAGTGAGCTCTATGACTCCCTGGCGGGGATCCTGCAGTTCAAGCAGAAGGCGAAGTACGGGCCAACACGCGCGGGAGATGTTCAGCACTCGCTGGCAAGCATTGAGCGCGCCGGGAGGGAACTGGGCTATAACCCACAGGCGGATTTCCATGCGGGACTGGAGAAGACGGTTGCCTGGTATCTGCAGGAGAAAGAGAAGCACGAGATCGCGGAGGTTGGGGCTTAGCTTTCCCAGGGATACTGTGCTAACTGCAAGTCGCGAGCCCGCACGCTGATGGTCAGCGGTGCGGGCTTAGTTCTTGTGCTGAGCCGGTGAGCAGTCGAGTAGCTGGGATCCTACTGGGCTCCGCGACGCCTCAGAATGGTCTTTACCGTTTCGAACATGATGAGCAGATCGAGACCCAACGACATGTGCTTGATGTAGTAGAGGTCGTACTCCAGCTTCTCGCGTGTTTCAGCAAGTGTGGCACCGTATCCGTACCGAACCTGTGCCCAGCCGGTTAGACCAGGCCGTATCATGTGGCGGAGATCGAAGAAGGGAATCTGTTCCGAAAGCCAGGGTACGAACTCCGGCCGCTCCGGTCTTGGGCCTACAAAGCCCATGTCCCCGCGGAGAACATTCCAGAGCTGGGGGACTTCGTCGATCCGGGTCTTGCGCATGAACATTCCCACGCTGGTGACACGGGGGTCATTCTTGGTGGCCCATTTGGCACCCGAGGCTTCTGCGTCGGTTCGCATGGTTCGGAACTTTACAACTTCGAAGTTGCGTCCGCCCAAGCCCACACGAGTCTGCCGGAAGAAGATTGGACCGGGCGACGACAGCCTAACTGCGAGCATGACGAAGGGAAGGAAGGGCGCAAAGATAAGCAGACCTGCGGCTGCGGCGAGAGTCGACACTAGCCGGCGCGCGATTTGCTGCGAAGGCTTTACGCGGAAGCCTTCGCTGTAGATGAAGTTCGATGGCCGAAGACCGTCCAACAGCAGTTTTCCAGAGAGACGCTCAAGCAGGTCACAGGCATCTTCGATCACGACGCCATCGAAGCGAAGATTCAAGAGCTCGCGGACGGGAAGGGATCCACGGCGATCCTGCATGGCGACGATGACCCGATCGATTTTCGGCTTGGGACCGCGGAATTGCTCAAGTGCCGGGGCGTACAGTTCGCGAGTTTCGCGGCTGTCGGACGGAAGAGCATCCCAGCCGACTACCTCCATGCCAGCATCTTTGCGTACCTGCAACATCTGCACGATTGTCTGGGCGCGTTCTCCGCCACCCAGGACATAGACGCGCTCGCGGAAGGCTTTCTGACCGACCATCCACTCGTAGGCACCCCGCCACAGGACGAGGGCCCCGGTAAGAAACGCCAAGCCAAGCAGGATGACGGAGTGCGCGATGTCGGCTTCAGGGAAAAAATACGTGATGGCGGAAAGGAAGAAGGACAGAAAGCCGAGTACCAGCAGAAGCCGGAAGTAGATCTCCCACCGCTCGGAGATGCGCTGTGGCTCGTAGAGATCGAAGTAATAAGAACAGAGCAGCGTTAGGACGGTAAGCATCAGGATCTTGAGGAATCCGTATTCGTAGTTCAGGACGAGGTATGTGTCCTGGCCCAAGACCATCTTAGACGCGAGCAAAAAAGAACCACCAACGATCAGCGTCTCGCAGAGTAGCAAAACAATCGTACGCGTCGGATAGTAGACGTTGAACAGCCTTATCATCGAACTATTTTCTCCGCCTTACTAGCTCTCGTGGCGCGGGTCATAAGCGTAGTAGTTATCCATTTGCGGCGGCTTCTTTGAGGCATTCAGGACGAAGCCGAGGATGTTTGCGCCTTTGAGCTCGTGCTGGGCTCGCTGGGCATCGGTGTAATTGGTGACGCCGCCACGCGCGATCAACAGAACGCCATCACAGGATCGAGACAGGTTCACAGCGTCAGAGACGGGCAGGACCGGGGAGGAGTCGATGATAACCCAGTCGAATTGTGGAGAGACTTCGGCGATGAGTTCACCGAAACGAGCGTGGTTGGAGAGGTCAGCAGCACGATCGCCGCCATTGCCACCTGCAATGAAGGTCAAGGAGGCCAGCCCGCCGACGCGCGTTCCGGCTGCAGCGGTGATGGAGGCTGCTTCCGGCCGCTGCATGACCTCGGGGATGGTAGCCCGGCCGGAAAGATACTCGGCTAGCCCCGGCTCCGCCTCGCAGCCAAGTAGTTGATGAACGGTATACCTGCGCAGGTCACCATCGATGAGCAGCACTTTGGCGTTCTTGTTGCGAGCCAGACTGATTGCGAGATTCGTAGCGATAAAGCTTTTTCCCTCTTGCGGGAGGCCGCTACTGATTAGGATGGACTTCAAGGGTTTAATCTCTCGAAGCTCGTAGATACGCGAACGAAGGCTCCGAAACTGTTCTACAGCGGGACCCTTTTCCTGGAGCGCAGGAAGTTTCCGCAGGTCTGGCGACCAGGGTTTCGCTTGAACCTGGCTCACATCGAATGTGGATGGGGCGCTAGTCGGAGCGTAGCCTCCGAAGATCTCTTCTGATCTGGTCCGAGGAGCAAAGCGTCCGCCCGTTGGAGTGGGGACCTCGTACTCAGCAACTGCTACGGCATGATCTGGTTCCGCGTGCTTTTGTGGGTCACTGCCACGTTCCGACTCTGCTTTCTGGAGTGCTTCGTAAATGCGACTCATCGATCCCGCCTTCCTGTGCTCTCTTGTCCGAGACCTGTTGCAAAACTCTGAGGTTCACTGGATCGTGTGGAAGGCATGCTTCCGCCCATTGCGGCGTTCGAGATAAGGAACGGTTGTGTCTCCAGTTCCAACTCGATTGCCACGCCCTCGACCATGTTATTGGTAACCTGGCGAGCCTGCTCCACGAAGGCGACGATCAGAGCGTGTTCGCAGATCAGGTTGATGAGGCGCGGGACCCCGCGGCTGTACCGGTGGACGAGGTCGAGGGCGGTGGGCGAGAACAGGGGCCAAGACGCTCCCGCGATGCGAAGCCGTTCAGCGACGTAGGCGTGTGTTTGCGCGTCTGTCAGCGACTGCGTGCGACACCACAGCGACACTCTTTGACGGAGTTGGCGGACACTGGGATGCCGGAGCTTCTCCTCCAACTCCGGCTGTCCGGAGAGAACTATCTGAAGCAGCTTCTCCGAAGAGGTTTCGAGATTGGTGAGCAAGCGAATCTCTTCGAGGAGGTCCCAGGAGAGATTCTGTGCCTCATCCACAACGACGACGCAGGTCTCTTCCATGCGGTATCGCTCGATCAACCAGCGATTGAACTGGAGCAGCATACCCGATTTTGTACGCGACGTTGGTATCAGGCCGAAGTCAGTGAGAACAAATTCAAGGAAGTCGAGAACGTCAAGCCGCGGATTGAAGACAAATGAGGTTGCAACCCGACGATCCCGAAACGAACTGAGGGCCCTGCGAAGGAGAGTCGTTTTGCCCGTTCCGACCTCACCGGTTAGGACCGTGAAACCTTTCCGCGCGGAGATGCCGTACTCGAGGCAAGCCAAGGCCTCGCGAGTGTGGGGCATCATGTAGAGAAAGCGTGGGTCCGGGCTGGTGCCGAAGGGGCTGGTTTGAAGTTTGAAAAAGGTGTTGTACATGGCGGCTATCCACCCACGTTCAACGCGGGAGTGTGTGTGGGCTCATTTCGGCCACGACGGCCGAACAACGTTCGTCGCGGACTCGGAAGGGGGGAAGAGACATCCTCCAGCAAGGAGATTGTCGCAAGCGTAGGAAGCTTCGTGAAGGCCCAGACGTCACGCTCGGACTGAAGGGCGGTGTCGCGGTACTCCAGCAGTGCGACGATCGCCAGACCAAGCATCAGACCGAAGGCGAAGCCGCCCGTAGCGTAAACCGGGCGTTTGGGGGAGGTGGGAGCATCGGGTAGATTGGCACCGTCCATAACCCTGAACTGCTCGCCTTGCTGTTGCCGCTCCAGGTCAGTCGCCATTTTGGCGGACTGCATATTCTTAAGCAGCGTGTCGTAGCTCTCCTTAGCCGTCTGATAGTCGCGCGTCAGGATCTTGAATTGTTCTTGCACCACAGGGCTAGACGAGATCCGGTCCTGGTACATTCTGATTTGAGTTTGGATGGCCGCCTGATCGTGCTTCTTTTGCGCGATACCTAGCTCTTCCGCACGAAGTTGCGCTCGGAGTTGGAGAAGGGTAGGAGGCTCGTTCCGGGGCGCAGTAGCCACCTGGGGCGCGGGTGCTGGCGGCGCTTGCGCCATCTCGTGTCGCAGATCGGCGATCTTTCGGTGAACGGTGACGACGTCAGGATAATCAGCGGTATACCGCGCGGTGAGATCAGCTTCTTGAGCGAGTAGCGCCTGGAGCTCTTGCTGCTGTGCCTGCGGTCCAATCTTTTGGGTCTCCGGCGTTTGGAATTCGCGGGTCTGCTGCGCCAGAACGGTTTGCCCATAGCTAAGATCTTGCTGCATGCGGGCAAGGGCCTGGGTCGCGGCATCCAGTTGAGTATTAAGGCTGCTCAGCATGTTCATATTCGGCTCTTCCTGTCCCGGTAGCCGACCGACATACTGCTGCTGAAACTTGGCGAGCTTGGCATCCTGTTCGTCTAGGCTGCGTTTGGCATCCTCAAGTTGACGCCTAAGGAAGTCCGTTGTCCCCTGCGCCGATTGTTCGCGGGATTTGAGATTCTCATTCACGAACATGGACGTGATTTCGCTGCATACGGCTTGTGCCGTGCGAGCGTCAGTTGCCGTGAAGGTGATGTAGAATCCGGGAACGCGAGCGATAGCGGATTCGATTGGTTTTATGCCAATTGCCTTACGCATCGCGTCGATACGGTCGTCCATCGTGGCCTGCTGCCCTGCAAAGAGATTGAAGCGATTGATGATGGGCTCGAGCCTGGAACGGCTCAGGATCTGCTCTTTCATGGAACCGAGGCGGCCTGTGAGATCCTCAACAATCACGGGTGTGACGTATTTATCGGGGACCTTTTGCTGCTCGACAAGGACCAGGGTCTGTGAGAGATAGAGAGGATCGACGAGGTAGCTTGCCGCATAGGCGATGACCGGCAGGATGAGCGCGGGGATTGCGATGATCCACCAGCGTCTTTTTAGGATGGCGGTGTAATCTTCAAGGCCGAGAGTGCGGTGTCCGAGCATAACGACTCCTTACAGCTGTCCTAGGTGAAGAGAGCGGGGGAAGTAGGAGATTCCAAGGGCAAAGGTCTGAACGAGGCCATTGAGAGCAATCGGAGCATTTCCTACCTGGCTGTAGCTTTGGTTGATGAGCGTGTAACTGGCGTAAGTAGAGAATGACCTGCTGAGGCGTCGAGAGACCTGCGCACCGATGTAGCTGCTATCGTAGTTGCCGCTCGATGTGAGACCGAGAAGGCTCAGGTTCGCAGGAGTGGGCCCGTTCGTCAGGCCTTGAGTCTTCGCATAGCCTGCATTTCCGGAGGCTGACCACGCTGTGCCAAAGGGTCGTTGCAGAGTCGCTGAGATGGTATCCGAGATGCCGCCAGGTTGTACTCCGGCACCCCCAGTGATCGATCGGTTGTAACTCAGGCTTGCGTTGTAGACGCGAACGGTGTAACCCAAACCTGCGCCTGCAGTGAAGGTAAGACGAGAAGGGATGCTAAGGACACTGGAACTGCTGATCCACTCTGGTCCTCCAGAGGCGCTCGCTGTGAGTGAACGGGAGATTTGCCGCTGATACCCCGTGCTAAGACCCTTGACTACGAAAGAGGCCCCATTACCCAATGTGCCGTAGTTGAACGTTCCGTAAGTGGCTGATAGGGAGGCGGAACTGCGTCCATTCAGCCTACGGTTTACGGCTACGTCGGCTGAAGTCTGCGAGCTATCAAGGCCGCCGTTACCAAAGAAATGGAGGATGCCATAGCTTGCCCCTCCGCTGAGGGACGTGAAGGCGTCGAGCCGCCGCTCAAGGCTTCCACTGGTGACATTGCTGACTCGGTTGTTTTGGATACTGATGATGTCTTGCGATGGCTGGAGCCCATTTTGAATGGGGTTCAAGCCCAGGTCACCGGTTCCCGGTATACCCGAGAGTCCAACGGTCGGAGATTCCGGGAGATAACTCACCACATCCGAGAGCCCGAAGACCCAGCTTCGGGTCAGGTACGCTTGGGACAGAGCAAGACTCTGATAGTAAGTTGTCCCATACCCTGATTGCGGTCCGAACTGCGTTCCCCCGTTATAGAGCATGCTGAAGGGATGAACCGCACTTTTGGAGGCGTAGGCGACATCGCCGGAAAGGCTGGTCTGTGCGTACACACCGTTGCTCGTATACCCGTCCTGAACAACTTCCGAAGCACTCAGGCCGTATTGAAAGGTGCCATTGAGGGTTGGGAGGTTGAGACCGATGGACGACGGTTGCAGAGATGCCGTCGGCGTCGCCTGACCCAAAAGGGAGCAAGGACTAGCCAACAGCATGAGAAATAGTGCCCGTGTATTCATCGACGATCTCATGGGACTACGATCGTGTCTCCAGGACGAAGAACGATCTGTTGGCGGTCATCGCCTTTCAGCGCCTGCTTGTAGTTGTAAGGGATCTTTTGCTGTGCCGATCCGACCCCACGAAGTATGTAGATGTGCTTGGAATTAGCGAACGGTGATAGACCTCCTGCGGTGGCGATCGCCTGCAAGGGCGTCATCGCGGCTGACAGGTTGATTGGCCCCACATGGCCTACTTCTCCTATCATATAGATGCGCTGGCTGTTGACTGCCATCACCTGAACGGTGACGCTGGGATCCTGAACATATTTGCGCAGCCGCTGACCGATGTCCTCGCTGAGCTTTGTTGGCGTTATGCCGGCAGCGGGTAGGTCTCCGAGGAGCACCATCGAGATCTTTCCATCGGGACGCACCGGGAAGGTCCCGGAGAGGGTTGGTTCACGCCATACTGTTACTTGAAGAGCGTCCTCTGGACCGATGATGTACGTTGCGTTGTCCACCCCGGCTGCCGGCGTGCCTGGGATTGCCTTCGGCGCAGCTTCGGATGCTGATGGAGCTTTTGTTTCCGGGAGCGACTGCGGCGATGGAGGAGTGACTGCGGTCGATGGAACAACCGGAGATTGAGCCCCGGGCGCCACAGGGGAGTTGGCCTGGGGGGCCTGGTTCGCGCCGGGCTGTTGTCCTGTGGCGGTCAGGGACGACGCGACGAGTATCGCGAAGCTGACCTCTTTCCTGAAGTTCATCATGCTCCTTTATGTTGCTGCGCATGGACGGTGTACGGTGTTCTGTTCGCAGCTTTCTGCCGATTCCCTGCACTCACGTCGCAATAGTCTAGCCAAACCTACCATCAAGAGCAGAAGGCCCCAATAGTGCAGCCGAACTGGAAGCCTTGAGTGCACTCAGTATAGGCGACCGGTTCGTGATGCGGCGTCTCTGTTTCTACAACTAAAGTACGCAAAACGCGGGAAAATACAGAAAAAAATTACCGCTGCGAAAGCGTATACTTCGTCTGCGAACAGCGTTGAGCGCCTATCGGATGGTCAGTAGTCAGATGGCAATCCATTTGCATAAGGGAACAGTGTGAGTCAAGGTACAGCAAAAGTTGCGCCGATTGGTGTGGACGCGGAAGGCTACCCGAGCCAGCTTGGCAGCCTTTCGACCTCGGGGAACAGCCTTTCCGGCGCGAGGTTCAGGTCTGCCATGGGATCGCGCGTGCTGGTCGCAGGATGCCTCATCACCATCTTACTTCTATCCATCTACTTTCACATCGCGCTTAAACTGGTTACCGATTGGTATCAGATAGCCGATTACTCTCATGGCTTCCTGGTTCCATTCTTTGCCGCGTTCATCCTTTGGGATAAGCGACAGGTCATCGCGCAAACTCCGGTGACGCCAAGCTGGGCAGGACTTCCGCTTGTCCTTTTGGGCATCCTGACGGTGTTTTTTGGGGTGTACGGCGCGGAGCTGTTTCTTTCCCGCATCTCGTTCGTCTTGATCGTTGCTGGGATGATCTGGATGTTCTTCGGTCCTGCTATTCTCCGCGAGGTGCGACTGCCACTCGCAGTCCTGCTACTTGCCATCCCTTTTCCAGAGATCATTTTCAACCAGATCACCTTTCCCTTGCAGCTATTCGCATCGAGAGTGGCGAGTGGAATTTTGCCTCTGCTGGGTGTACCAGTATTCCGCGAAGGCAATGTGATCCAGCTTCCGGTGATGAAGCTTGAGGTTGCACAGGCATGTAGTGGGATCCGTTCGTTGATGAGCCTATTCACACTGGCGGTCTTCTACGGGTATTTTTTGGAAAGGACTACGGGCCGACGCTGGTTTTTGGCCCTTGCCAGTATTCCTATTGCTGTTGCTGCGAACGCTCTGCGAATTGTTGGAACCGGGCTCTGTGTCCAATATTGGGATCCGGCAAAGGGGGAGGGCTTTTTTCACGAGTTTTCTGGATGGGTCATGTTTGTGATTTCGCTCTCATTTCTTTATCTCTTGCACCGGGTGATGGTCATCGTCCGGCCCGTACGGAAGGCGTAATGAACAGGATTCGATATTGGATTGTTGTCTGTCTTCTCGCTGGTACCGCGTTGGCCTTGAATGGAAGAAGCAATGTGGACAGGGTTCCTTATAGCGAGCCGTTGAGTGTGATGCCGACGCACATCGGCCCATGGTCCAGTCGTGATGAGCCGATCGATGATCAGGTTCTCCAGATTTTAGGAAAGGGTGAGTTCCTGAATCGGGTCTACGAGGCAACGGACCCACACGACCACATAGCTCCTGTCGGGCTCTTCATCGGGTACTTTCCCACACAGCGTACCGGACAAACGATTCACTCCCCGCAGCACTGCCTTCCTGGCGCAGGTTGGACTTTCGAGTCTTCTCGCTATACGAGCCTCCGAGCTGCGGACGGGAAGGACTATCAGGTGGGTGAGTACGTGATTAGCAATGGGGAGGTACGTCAGTTCGTTCTTTACTGGTACCAGGCCCATGGTCGGAGTGTGGCAAATGAGTATGTCTCGAAGGCATACCTTATTGCGGACGCGGTCCGTTTGAACAGAACCGATGGTGCTCTTGTGCGGGTCATCACTCCGATTGGACCGGCAGAGCAAGTCAGCTCAGCGCGGGACCGCGCGATACGATTTGCGCAACAGATGGCAACCCAACTTCCACGCATCATCCCCACGTGAAATCTCGGTTGTCTGGTCGGGGTTCTTAAGTAGAGCTCGATGAGAGATGCCGTTTCCAATTTGAATAAAGGTAGGAAAGCGCGATGAACAAACCTGTGTGCCCTGTCCTCCGGACGACGTCGACGACGATAGCTGCTTTTGCATTGATGACGGCGGTCACCGGTTGCCGTCATGATCCGAACGTGCAGAAGCAGAAGTATCTTGAGAGCGGCAAACGGTATGCCTCCGAGGCGAAGTATAAAGAGGCGGCGATCCAGTTCTCGAACGCCCTGAAGGTTGATCGCAATTTCGCAGAAGCTCATTACCAGCTTGGCACCGTGTATCTGAAGATGGGTTCCGTGATGCCTGCCTATGCGGAGCTGAGCCGAACGGTCGCGCTCCAACCGAGCAACCTTCAAGCGAGGATCGATCTTGGAGATCTCCTGCTCGCTGGCAAGGCGCCGGATCGAGCTCTCGAACAAGCGAACGCGGTGTTAGCCATCAAGAACGACGATGCGGATGCCTACGGCCTGCTTGCCAGTATCGCAGCGGTAAAAGGTGACCGGCCAGCCGCGCTCGCTCAGATTCAGCACGCTCTGGCGATCGAGCCGAACAGGGCGGCTTTCCACGCAACGCTCGGCCTGCTGCAAGGTTCGCAACCGGGTCAGTCCGGTGCAGCGGAGGATCAACTTCGAAAGGCAACCTCCCTCGATGGATCCAACGTTACCGCTCATCTTGCGCTCGCCTCTCTGCTCGAGCAGAAGGGCGATCTTCGCGGGGCTCTTGAACAAAATAAGGCGGCGGTGGCTGGCGACTCCAAAAACCTCACGGCTCGAGTCAGTCTTGCTCAGCTTTACCTCAGACAGGGAGACAAGGTTAATGCTGAAGCAACTCTTCGACAAGCCACGGAGGACCTGAGCGAAACGAACATGGGCGGCGAGCTCCTTGAGAGTTATTACCTGAGAACCGGTGAAGTTGACAAGGGTGTTTCCGTCTACTCTGACCTAGCTACAAAGCACCCCAAGAGTGTTCCAATTCGACTTGCCTATGCCCGTCTGCTGGTAGCGAAGAAGGACGTTCCCGCAGCGAAGCAGGTCATCGCAGCGCTTATGAAATCGGATGCTTCGGACCCTGGAGTCGCCGTCCTGAACGGTATCCTTCTCCTGAACGACGGGAAGACAAATGAAGCCTTTGATGCCTTGCAGAAAGCAGCCAAGAACAGTCCCGACAGCCTGCCGGTGAAGCTGTGGCTCGGCCGCGCTGCCCTCGCCAAGAACGATCTAAATACCGCACAACAAAGCTTCGCGGACGCGAGCAAGTTGAATGCAACGAGTCTGGAGGCAGCCGATGGTTTGGCTCAGACGGCGATGCGTCGACGGGATCCGTCCTTATTGGGCCAGGTTGCCGAGAAGGCAATTGTTGCCGCACCGCAAAGCCCCGTCGGCTATCTCTGGAGGGGCATGTCAGAAGCCGCTCAGCAACAGAACGAGAGAGCGGATGGAGATTTCCGTCAAGCACTTAAGATTGACCCTAAGAGCTCGGGAGCTTACCTGGAACTAGGTCAACTTCGCCTAGCCCAGAAGAAGCTTGATGAAGCCAAGCCGCTGCTTGAGCAGGCGTTGTTGTACAACCCGAACTCAGACCGGGCTCTAGGCCTTTTGGCATCGATCGATGTCGCGCAAAAGGAACTTCCGAAGGCGATCTCGCGGGTGCAGGCCCAGATAGGGAAGGCTCCACAGAATGGCAAGATGTACGTGCAGCTGTCAGAGCTTCAGTTGAGGGCGGGAGATGGGAACGCATCTCTGGATGCAGCTCAAAAAGCGATGCAGTTGAGTCCTGGCGATGGAACGGCGGTGATGGCATACTCTCGTGCACAACTTGCACACGGAGACGCAAATAAGGCCATCGATGGTTGGAGTCAATGGCTGAAAACCCATCCGAATGATGCATCAGCTTACGCAATTGTCGGGACGCTTCAACAGGGAGTTGGAGCTAAAGACAAGGCGATGGATGCTTACAAGAAGTCGCTTCAGATTGAGCCGGAGCAGCCCATTGCTGCGAACAATCTGGCATACCTCATGGTTGAGGAAGGCCAGAACACGGATGTTGCTCTCACCTATGCCCAATCTGCTCGCCGGTCGCTGCCCAACTCGCCAAGTACGGCGGATACTCTGGCATGGGTGTACTACAGCAAGGGGACCTATGCTTCGGCACGCGACCTCCTGGAAGAGGCTGTGAAGACTGCCCCAGATGACGCGTCCATTCAGTATCACCTTGGAATGACCTACACCAAACTTTCTGATCAGACAAATGCGACGCTGCACTTGAAGAAGGCAGTCTCGTTAGCCCCCGATTCCGATGCGGGTAAGGATGCACAGAAGGCTTTACAGCAGATGGGCTGATCGCGACAATGAGTGCCCGTCTTCTCGCGCGAGATGGTTGATGGTTCCCTTTCGGGGGTAGCACTCAGCGCCCTCGATGCCTAGATGATGAAGGCTCGCTGAGAGGTAACGTCGATACAGTCTCTTTGCTGCGGAATAGGCGAGCAGGAGACCGCAGGAAAGCCCCTTGATCTCAGTTCTAATTCTTACCCGGAACGAACAACGTGATCTTCCTGGGTGTCTTACATCGGTGCGATGGTCCGATGACGTCCACGTATTCGACTCGGTGAGCGACGATCGAACGGTCAAACTTGCTGTTGAGGGTGGAGCTACTGTACATCAGCGCGTTTTTGACGATTATGCAAGTCATCGGAATGCGGCGCTTCGGAGCGTTCCGTTTCGCCACCCGTGGGTCTTTATTCTCGACGCAGACGAGCGGCCTACGAAGGAATTGAGCGAGGAGATGCAGCGGGTGGCAGAGGCCTCGTCGGCGGAGGTAGGTGGCTTTACAGTGCGTCGGCGTGATTACCTGTTTGGAACCTGGCTGAAGCATGCGCAGATCTCGCCGATGTATCTCAGGTTGGTCCGGCACGCCCAGGCGCGCTATACGAGGGCAGTCAACGAGGTACTTCAGGTGAGCGGAGATGTGCAGGCGCTCGAGTGGCCGTTGGATCATTATCCGTTCTCGAAGGGCATCGGGCATTGGGTGCGGAAGCACGATGTGTATTCGACAATGGAGGCGGAGTTGATCTTCCGGGAGCAAGGTCTGCAAAATCCATCCTGGAAGATTGCGCTGACGTCGGAGAATCTGCTGGAGCGGCGTCTGCACCAGAAAGCTATCTTTTACCGGCTGCCTGCGCGGCCTTTGGTCAAGTGGGTTTACATGATGTTCGTGCGGGGGGCGCTGCTGGATGGATCTTCCGGCGTGACGTATGCGACGCTGCAGTCGTTTTACGAATATCTGATCGTTCTAAAGACGAAAGAGTTGGGACGGGGTGGGCCTAGCTGACTTCTGCGGCACCGTGCGAGCGCTTGTGGCTCTGGACGCGAGGTCCGCAAGGTTGGCTGAGATGTCCGCGGATGGTCGGTTCGAGGATGGTGCGCCCGAGACGATTCGAACGTCTGACCTACAGCTTCGGAGGCTGTTGCTCTATCCAGCTGAGCTACGGGCGCATGTCTCAAGAGTAGCATGCACCTGGGGATGGAGGGGACGCGATTGACAGTTGCTGCGAGGTGGAAGAGCATCGAAGACAGCGGTGAGTAGGTTCCGGAGGTTTGCATCCTGGGCTTTGATTCCGCTCCAATCTGATTGATGAGGCTGTCCATGTCTTTCCGTTCGACCGCACGATTTGCCTGTTCGGCACTGCTGTTTGGTGCTGTGTATACCGTCCCTATGGTTTCCGCTCAGGCGGGGGGGCAGGAGCCGAACGCTCCGCGGGCCGAGGTACGGGCTGACAATGCGGGTAAGAAGCCGCTGCCCAGCCCAGCGGCGACTGCCGAGGTTTCTCTTGATGGGAAGAAGATTGCGGTTCGCTACAACGCACCTTCGGCGCGGGGGCGGAAGGTGATCGGAGGTGTGGTGCCGTATGGGCAGGTGTGGCGGACGGGGGCGAATCCGGCGACGACGCTGGTGACGGCCGCGGACCTCATGATTGGGACGCTGACGGTTCCGGCGGGGACGTACACCATCTACACGCTGCCGTCCGCTGATGCGTGGATGCTGATTGTGAACAAGCAGACGGGGCAGTGGGGGACGGTCTACAACCAGGGGATGGATCTGGGACGGACGCCGATGACGTCCAATCCGCTGCCCAAGTCACAGGAGGTGATGTCGATCTCGTTCGAGAACACCAAGGGGAGCTCGACCGAGATGCACATCCGGTGGGAGACGACGGACGAGTATGTGACCGTCACGGCCCGCTAAGTACGGGGTACCCTCCCCCCCATACTTGGGGGGCAAAGTCCTCGAATCAAAGGACTAAGCTTGGGGGTACCTGGCTCCGGACCTCCACTCGATGTTGCCTGTGCAGGTTTGGGGGCCTATCCCTCATGTCCAGTGTACGGCGGTGAGGGTGGTGTGTGCGCCAAGGCTATCTTGCTCAAACGGGGTTAGTTGAGAGTGGGTGAGGGTTGACGTGTGTGATCTATGGCCTAAGATAGCGCTGCATTCCTCTCGGGTAGTGTCTCTCTTAGCGTTCCTGTTCCTACTTATAAAAAGTGAATGCGTTGACCTGCGGCAAGAGAGTTCTTCAGATAACGGACCTTTCCAGGCAGCTGGTGCGCGCTATTATGACTAGTGCTATCGCTTTCCCGGTGCTTGCCTAAACTATAGCGGGGCGTGCACTGCGCTACTTAGTTGCCACGATGCCTTCGTCGACGAAGTTAAATCGAGCGTGGGAATTCCACAGAAGCGAAGATAGTTGAAGGTACCGTCCTACAAGTGACAGGGCCGTGTTCGATCCGATGCCTGACCCTTTTGGAATGAAGAGGATCATTCCTTGTCGAGGTCACGGGCGGGTGGTGCTCTGTCAGCAGACGTTGAGCTTGCCTACGAGGATGAGGGCGTCCCTGAGAACGTCGAGGGTGAGGCGGTCCTCTTGCGGGGGCCGGATTCAACTCTTCGTGTTCGAGGGACTGGTGGCGGTCGTGGAAGATGGACATGACGTCTGTTCGACCAGACGCAGCTCACTATCATAATGTCTTGCTAATGCAGAATTGGCGTCCTGTTACTTTGAGAGTGATTCGAGTATGTAGCCCAAGTAGGGGTGTACTCTGTTGCCTGATTACCCCAAGATGACCAATTCACACGGTTGCCACGAGCAAATAATTCGAGGTAGTCCCCAGGACTGCACGATTCGATTAGCTCGTATTGTTCATCAGGTTTCCGCGAATGCTCTCGTTTGCGGGTGGCCATGAAATTCACTTGACTGCGAGCTGGAGCGAGTGTCCTTGCATTCTTTCCTCGTACTCCGAACAGGAGCAGTTCAGTGACGTTGCGGAAGTAGAAGCCGACGCCTCGCCCATCAGGACCACCATCTTTTCGGATTTTGTGCCACACAATGTTGCTCTTGTACTGAAAGCCCCAGCACTTCATGACCTCAAGTCCGTCTGGCAGAAGCGCGTTTGGAACCCAGAGATATAAGTGACACGTTGGCGCGGCTGCGTGCACCACGGGGAGCTGCTTTATCTGAGCAAGAGAGAGCGTGTTGTAGCGTGACAACCGCTTGTGCTCTGGGGCTATTTTCCCAGTCCGGTTCTGGAACTGCCAAGGAGGGTCAGCAAGTAGAGCTCCGAAACGTCGTCCAGCGACAAATGAACGAAAATCTTCAACTGCATCACTCGGCGGCGGACTCAGGACGAACATTTTACGAATATACATGGGAGCACATGCACGCTTGTTGAAAAGCTGCTCTGGAAGTGGCCGGAGCCAAGAGAGTCACCTCCGTGCCAATGTTGAGGCGCTATGTAGATGACTCTTGGGTATAACGAACGCGAAGTGTAGATCTCTGGTCAGCGTCGTAGAGGAGGCTCTCGCATTGGTAAACAGTCCGTTGCCGAATTCAGAATCTTCCCTGAGCAAATACATAACGCTCGAAGCCCACTACTCAGTTCTGAAACAGATTGAGCACGACACGACGCTGGAAGCACTGAGATCCACGTTTGATCCTGACCACATAGCTACCGCACGAAAAAGATACTTTCTCGAGAGAGATGGATTCATCAGGCGAGACAAGCTGATCGAACTCATTCAGGAGGAAGGAGCATTCACTGATCGCGTAAAGATGGCTATGTACTTCCTCTTTATGCTAAGAGATAGTCGCTATCGCACATTCATCTGTTCACAAGTTGCTGACCCAAGTGGCCGTTGGAACCCAGCAGCGTTTCTCTCGGAGAGCCAGGAAATCTTCGAGGGTGCAGGAGGTCGAAAAGCGTTCACAAATCTCCGACAGACTCTCGTTCATGCCGAGCTACTGAATGCCGACTTCAGTGTTCGTTCCTTTCCGGAACTCAGTCTCTGGTTTTCTCCCGCAGTTGAGATCGCCGGCCAGCATATCGGATCGTTGGTAGAACGACAGCAGTTTCTAGACGCTCCGCAAACGGTCCTGATTCGATACGGTATCCTCGGGTTGCTGAACACCACGGCGGAGCAGCTCGTTCGGGTAGATGGTCCTATCCTCTCAGAAGAGGCGGCCGACTACTTGCCCGCTTACGATACTGGTTTCGGGCAAATCTCTAGCCTGAGTTCACCGAAGCTCTGGCAAAAGATTGCTCCAGAGAAACGAATAGCCCTCACAAGGGCTGCTATATTGTCGAACCCCGCTCTTCTAGAAAGAGCTAATCTACAGCATTACGAGCTTGAGAAGCTCATGGTCGATGAATGCGCACACAGCGTTCTCGAAGCATCACAAACTGCTTACATAGACCTGTTGGTGAGAGCACCTAAGTACAGCATTCTCTTTGAGATGAAGAGTTGTTCTGAAAACTCGCTTCGAAGCCAAGTACGCCGCGGCATTAGTCAGCTACTAGAGTACTCATTTCTATATAGAAAAGAGCTCCCGAACCAAACCTGCTGTCTTGTTTTGGAGAGGAAACCAAGCAATAAGAATGCTTGGATGATCGAGTACGTGGAGTCTGTAGGTATTTCCATCGTTTGGAGAGGAGATGAGCATTCCGTATTTCGTTGCTTGAAAGCTTCACGTGATCGACTAGCTCCCCTCCTCCCTGCTGCACTACTGTGGAGGTAAGGATTGCTATCTAACTGCGGCCCAACTCGTAGCTCGACTAGGTTCGACAGGAGCCTACCACTCCTTGGCTGGGGTGTCTGGGGTTAGGGGGGTGGGGGCTACCGGGGCTTTCCAGCGGAGGATGGGTTTGCGGGCGGCGGTGGTTTCGTCGAGTCGTTGGAGGCGGGTGGTGTGGGGGGCGGTGCGGACGAGGTCGGGGTTTTCTTCGGCTTCGCGGGCGATCTGCTTGAGGGAGTCGATGAGGAGGTCGAGCTCTTCGCGCGACTCGGATTCGGTGGGCTCGATCATCATGGCGCCGGGGACGATGAGGGGGAAGCTGGTGGTGTAGGCGTGGAAGCCGTAGTCGATCATGCGCTTGGCGATGTCGCCGGTCTTGACGCCGCCGAGTTTGGGGGCGTTTCCATTGGCGATGGTTGGAATGTTCCCGGTGGCGTGGGCCGTGGCGGCGGTGGGATGTGTCGGGCCTTCAGCCCTCTGGTTTGCTATCGGGCTGTCCTCCTGGGCCTGCGGCCCAGGCTGTAATGTGTCGGGCCTTTGGCCCTCGGTGGGGGTGCGGGATTCAAGTGGGTTGCTGGTCGGGGTGGATGTGGCGGGCCCCCTCGGGGTGGATGTGGCGGGGCTGGTCGGGGTGGGTGCGGGGTTGCCGTAGCCAGCGACGAAGCCGGGTTTGCTGGCGGGGTTTACCTGCCACTTGTCGGAGAAGACGACCTCGTGGAGGGTGGGAGTTTTGAAGGGGAGGTCGAAGGTGTCCTGGAGTTTGGCGCGGATGTAGTTGGCGTTGAGGACGGCGTCCTCGGTGGTTTGGCGGAGGCCGTCGGGGCCGTTGGCGAGGATGTAGGCGAGGGCGCGGACGAACATGCCGAAGTTGCCGTAGAACATCCTGACGCGGCCGACGGTCTGCGGGCGATCGTAGTCGAGGGTGAGGGCGCCGTCGGGGCGGGTGGCGAGGACGGGTGAGGGGAGGAAGGGCTCGAGGATTTTTTTGCAGGCGACGGGGCCGGAGCCGGGGCCGCCTCCGCCGTGGGGGGTGGAGAAGGTTTTGTGGAGGTTGAGGTGCATGACGTCGACGCCGAAGTCGCCGGGGCGGGTTTTGCCGACGAGGGCGTTCATGTTGGCTCCGTCCATGTAAAGGAGGGCGCCTTTGGCGTGGAGGATGTCGGCGATTTTGTGGATTTCGGACTCGAAGACGCCGATGGTGGAGGGGTTGGTGAGCATGAGGGCGGCGGTGTCTTCGTCGACGAGGCGGGCGAGCTCGGCGGTGTCGACCATGCCTTGGGCGTTGGATTTGAGGTTGGCGACCTGGTATCCGCAGACGGCGGCGGTTGCGGGGTTGGTGCCGTGGGCGGAGTCGGGGATGAGGATCTTTTTGCGGGGATTGCCGTGGGATTGGTGGAAGGCTCGGGCGAGGAGGATGCCGGTGAACTCGCCGTGGGCTCCGGCGGCGGGTTGGAGGGTGATGGCGTCCATGCCGGTGATTTCGATGAGGGCGTCCGACAGGATCTGCATGATCTGGAGGACGCCTTGCGAGAGGGATTCGGGCTGGTAGGGATGGGCTTCGGCGATGCCTTCGAGGCGGGCGACGAGCTCGTTGACGCGGCCGTTGTACTTCATGGTGCAGGAGCCGAGGGGGTACATGCCGAGGTCGATGGCGTAGTTCCAGGTGGAGAGGCGGGTGAAGTGGCGGATGATTTCGATTTCGGAGAGCTCGGGCATGACGCCGAGATCTTGCCGGACGGCGGGGCCCAGGAGCTGGGCGGGGTCGATGGCGGGGACGTCGAGCTCGGCGAGGCGATAGGCTTTTTTGCCGGGCGAGGATTTTTCGAAGATGAGGTCTTCGTTCTGGCTGGTGTGGGTGGTGGCTTTTTTGGGGGTGCCAATGAATTTGGTGTCGGGCATGAGGATCCTTGGGTGTGGCTAGAATTCTTCCTGGTCGGCGGGGTGGCCGGTTTCGGAGAAGGCTCCGGATTGGGGGGCGGAGAGGTCTTCTGCGCGGAGGGAGAGGGCGATGACGACGTTGTTGGCGAGCTTGAGGGTGAGGGCGTCGCCCTCGTCGAGGGTGGCGGTCTCGACCTCTTCGCCGATCTGGGCGCAGAGGCCGTTGCGGTATTCGGGTTCGCCGTGGGCGAGGGAGAAGTCGGGGAGGAGGAGGGTGGGCCAGTCGTAGAAGGTGAGGAGGGGCTCGTCGAAGCGGAGCTGGAGGTAGTCGAGGACGAACTCGACGGCGGTGAGCTCTTTGCCTTCGATGGTGGACATGTCCATGGTTCCTACTTTTGGGCTTCTATGGGGCGGGCTTTCAGCCCTTGGTCGTTTTTGCGTTGGTACCTAGGCCTTCGGCCTAGGCTGTTATGGGTCGGGCCGTTGGCCCTCTTTGTTCCGTTCTACTTGGTGCTCCCCGGATGATTCCGCCGCTTACCCACTACATCCTAATGGCGAGTGCAGCAGCAACGGCGACCAGCACCAGCAAGGGCCGAAGTTGGAAGTAAAGATCCCGCATTCTAGCGAGCGGCCTCGGCGGGGATGGAGACGGTTAGGGCCTGGGCGGTGGATTCGATTTCTTTGCGGGTGGTGAGTTCGGTGGCGCACCATAGGCTGGCGTTGGGGCCTAGTTCGGGGTACCAGCGGTGGAGGGGGAGGCCGCCGATGATCTTGTGGTCGAGGAGGGCGGTGTTGATGTCGGTGGCGTCGTGGCCGAGGTCGAGGACGAACTCGTTGAAGGTGGGGGCTCCGTGGAAGAGGAGCTTGGCGGGGGTGGCTTCGTTGCGGGTGGCGTGGATCAGGGTGTCGGCTGTGAATGTGGCTTTGGCGAGGTTTTGTTCGGCTAGATCGCGGAGGCCCTGTTTGCCGTAGATGGTGAGGTAGACGGTGACCATGAGGGCGACGAGGGCTTGGTTGGTGCAGATGTTGGAGGTGGCTTTTTCGCGGCGGATGTGCTGCTCGCGGGTGGAGAGGGTGAGGACGAAGCCGCGTTTGCCGGAGATGTCCTTGGTTTCGCCGACGAGACGTCCGGGCATCTGACGGAGGAACTTTTCCTTGCAGGCGATGACGCCGCAGTAGGGGCCGCCGAAGGAGATGGCCACGCCGAAGGACTGGGCTTCGAGCGAGACGATATCGGCCTCGGCGGGGGGGCGGACGATGCCGAGCGAGAGGGCTTCGGCGACCGAGACGATGAGGAGGGCGCCTTTCGCGTGGGCGATGTCGGCGATGGCGCTGACGTCTTCTATGGTGCCGAAGAAGTTTGGGCTTTGAATCAGGACGCAGGCGGTGTCGTCGGTGATGGCGCGGTCGAGGGCTGCGAGGTCGACCCGGCCGGTCCCTGTGAAGGGGACTTCGGGGGTGGGGATCTGCTGGTGCTGGGCGTAGGTGTGGATGACCTCGCGGTACTCGGGGTGGACGGTGCGGGCGATCACCGCCGCGTTGCGGCCGGTGACGCGGACGGCCATCATGATGGCTTCGGCGGCGCCGGTGGAGCCGTCGTACATGGATGCGTTGGCGATCTCCATGCCGGTGAGCTCGCAGATCATGGTCTGGAACTCGAACATGGCCTGGAGGGTTCCCTGGGCGATTTCGGGCTGGTAGGGGGTGTAGGAGGTGAGGAACTCGCCGCGCTGGACGATGGCGTCGATGAGTACGGGTTTGTAGTGGCGGTAGACGCCGGCGCCGAGGAAGGAGGTGTAGCCGGTGGCGTTTTGCGCGGCGAGGTCGCGGAAGCGGTCGACGATCTCGGACTCGGCGTGCTGGCGGGGGACGTCGAGGTCGCGGGTGAGCTGGAATTCGGCGGGGATGGTCGCGAAGAGGTCGTCGATGGACGAGACGCCGATGTCGGCGAGCATGTCGACGCGATCTTGCGGGGATTTGGGGAGATAGCGCATGGGCGGCTCGTATCTTGGGGCGATTTATGGGACGGGCTTCAGCCCTTTGAATCTGTGTTGCGGTTTACCTAGGCCTTCGGCCTAGGCTGTTATGTTGTCGGGCCCTTGGCCCTGATTCCGGTGAAGCTGCTTGCAGTTGTGACATCCTGTGAGCTTTGTCGCGTGTGGTGCTGCCTGGGGTGAAGCTGGCGTCTGGCCTGGATCCGGTGAGCGGGTGATGAGATTTCGAGTTAGTGTCCGGTCTCTTCGGCGATGAACTTCTCGTAGTCGGATGCGGAGAGCAGGCTTTCGGACTCGAGGGCGTCGGTGAGCTCAATCTTCATGAGCCAGGTGTTGTTGGCATCGGAGTTGATGGTTTCGGGGGCGGAAGTGAGGGCTTCGTTGATCTCGGTGACGGTCCCGGAGACGGGGGCGTAGAGGTCGGAGACGGCTTTGACGGACTCGACGGAGCCGAAGGTGGAGCCGGCCTGGATGGCGACGCCGATGCGGGGGAGGTCGACGAAGACGATGTCGCCGAGGGAGTTCTGGGCGTAGTCGGTGATGCCGATGGTGCCGATGGTGTCGTTGACTTCGAGCCACTCGTGCTCTTTGGTGTATTTGTATTGTTCGGGGTAGGGCATGCGGCATCCTCTACAGAAATTGTAGAGGATGTGTGTTGATCTGTTGCATCGAGAGGTCCTACGAACCGAAAGGGTCGTGGTTGAAACTTAGAGAATCTAACCGTTTTGTTAAGACAGTCTCAATCAGTAGCCTCGGACCGTATGGACCGGTACTGGATTATTTTGACAGCCGACCATATTCAGCCTTGCTTCTGACTAGAATTTGGGGATGGTTCGATAGTTTTCCTGGGGCGTTTGTAGAAGGGGGTGGGGACGATTTTGGCGCGGACGAGCTGGCCGCGGATTTCGACGGCGAGATCGGTGCCGGGGGTGGCGTGGGTGAAGGGAACGTAGGCGAGGGCAATGTTCTTTTTGAGGAAGGGGGCGGGGGAGCCGGAGGTGACGTTGCCGATGCGCTGGCCGTCGAGGGTGGCGACGGGGTAGCCGTCGCGGGCGATGCCGCGGTCGATCATTTCGAGGCCGACGAGCTTGCGGGTGGGGCCGCCGTGGTTCTGGACGTCGGTGAGGGCGGCCTTTCCGACGAAGTCGGGGCCGGGTTGGTCGAGTTTGGCGTAGCGGCCGAGGTTGGCTTCGAGGACGTTGATGGTGTCCGAGATTTCGTGGCCGTAGAGGGCCATGCTGGCCTCGAGGCGGAGGGTGTTGCGGGCGCCGAGGCCGCAGGGGAGGATGCCGAACTCCTGGCCGGCTTCGAGGAGATCGTTCCAGACGCGGGTGCTGGTGGGTTCGTCCGAGGGGATGTAGATCTCGAAGCCGTCTTCGCCGGTGTAGCCGGTTCGGGCGATGAGGACGTTGTAGATGCCGGCGACCTTGCCCCAGGTGAACCAATAGTTTTTGATGGTGGAGAGGTCGGTGTCGGTGAGCTTCTGGAGGGTCTGCTGGGCGCGGGGTCCCTGGATGGCGAGCTGGGTGTAGAAGTCCGAGAAGTCGTTGATGTGGACGGAGGGCATGTTGCCGATGGTTTGGCGGACCCACTGGATATCCTTTTCGCGGGTGCCGGCGTTGATAACGATGAGGAAGTCGTTGTCGCCGAGCTTGTGGACGATCACATCATCCACAAACGTCCCGTTGGGATAGAGCATGGCGGAGTAGTGGGCCTGGCCGACGGCGAGCCTGGAGGCGTCGTTCATGCAGAGCCGGTTGATGGCGGCAAGGGAGCCGGGGCCGCGAAGCTGGATGTCGCCCATGTGGGAGACGTCGAAGAGACCGACGGCGGTGCGGACGGCGAGATGCTCGGCGATGAGGCCGGAGTATTCGACGGGCATGTCCCAGCCGCCGAAGTCGACCATCTTGGCCTTGTGGGCGCGGTGCGTGGCGTTGAGGGCGGTTTTGCGGAGGTTGGCGGTGTTGGCCATGTGATTCCTTTTCTTCCGTTAGGGCGTGTTTTGTGACGATTTCAACGATGGTAGCGGGGTTGGTGTCTGGCCTGGGTGTCTGGGCTGGTGAGGACTTCGGGGTGAGGCGCGGGCACCGGCGGGTGGTGGGGTGGGGGACGCGACGGCTAGCGTGTGGGCGTGGATCGGAGATCTTCGACGTTGCGCTTGAGCTCCTGGTATTTGGCGTCGGTGGGATTGCCGTGGAGTTGGGTGCGGATGCGGCCGGTGCTGTCGATGAGCAGGACGTAGGCGTCGTCGGGGTTGCTGTAGTGGACGAGGGATCGCCAGCGTTGCTCGTCGGAGGTGAGGGGGGCGAAGTGCGGCTGGGAGAGGGTGGAGACCTGGGACTTGATGGAATGGAGGACGGCCCCGCGGAGGAGGCGCGGGACGGCTTCGAGCATGGGCATTTCGAAGTAGAGGACGTCGGGGGAGTAGAAGTAATCGGTGGGGAGGCGGCGGCCCCAGAGGGTGGCCTGGGTGCGGGCGCCTTTGCTGAAGCCGAGGATGAGGATGGCGACCTTGCCTTCGAGCATGGAGGGGAGGTCGACGCGATCGCCGGAGAAGCTGATGACGTGGACTTCGGGGATGTGGGGGGCGGCGGCGGGGGTGGCGGCAGGATCGGCGGCGAGAGTGCGAGGGCTGAGTGCGAGCAGCAAAAAGAGGGCGGCGAGGGACGGGGCGCGGTGGAGCCGGTGATGCGAGGGCGAAAGGTGTGGGCTCATGGTTGTCGGCCTCGGCGCCGGGCGCGAAGGAAGCTGCTGGCGCAGAAGTAGGCGAAGACGATCGCAATGCCGATGGCGAAGAGGAGGTGGGTGTGCGCGTCGGCGTTGGCGGGGGTGCGGTGGAGGTTGGCGCGGAGCTTCCAGGCGGCGATGGTTGCGGACAGGGCAAAGATGCCGAAGAAGACGCCGGTGAGTTCGAGCCAGAGGACGCCGGAGAGCTTGACGGTGGGACGCCAGACGGCCTGGCCGAAGCGCCGGCTGCCCTCGGCGAGACCGCGGGTGGTGGATTGAAGCTGGCGGGTGGGTTTGCCGGCTGCGGCTCGGGCGGTGGAGGCGGCTGGGGCTGCTGGTTGCCGGCCCGGGGGTGCGGGTGGGGGAGAGGGGTTGCGGGTGGGGGGACGGGAGGGGTTTGGGGAGGTGGCGGCGTCGACCGCGGTGACGAGGGTTTTGGCGGCGAGACGAGTTCCGATGCCGAGGGCGCGGCCGAAGCGGACGGAGTCCATGCGCCTAGTGTAGCGGTTTGGGTGCGTTCAGCGATGGACGTGAGGGCCGGGTTGGTGCGGGAGTTTTGGGTCGATGAAGTGCTGCAGGAAAAGATGGGGAGCGCGGGTGCGCGCGATGGGTTCCGCTGCATCCAAAGACCCATCGAGCGAGTTTGGGATGTGCTCGGGGAGGATTGGATTCATGAAGAGTTTCTTCTGGCTGGTAGGTGGTGTTTGCGCTGCGGCTGCGGGGTTTCTGGTTTGGGGAACGAAGCGGCGGGAGCCGGTGGTTGAGCTGGCGCATCGCCTGGAAGAGGCCTGGGCGGATCACCATACGGTGGTCTAGGACGGAGCGGTTCCGGAAAGCGGTTTCCGGGGAGCGGTTCCTGGGATTCACGGTCGAGACATGTTAGCCGGTGTTTCCCCGTTTTTGATGGACCGAAATGGGCGTAAAACTACCCGATTGTGTGAGGGCGGGAGGATTGCGAGGAGCTTGTATCGGGCGTATTCTAGAGGAAGTATTTGAGAGCGCGCAATGCCGTTCCCGGCGGCGACAGGTGCTGGGACTACCCGATGCGTGTCGATGTGGTTCATACACAGAAGGCAGCCGGAGGTGGCATTGAATCAGCACGTGAAGAAGCTAATCCAAAAACTGGGCGAGGCGATCCACGAGTCGGTGTCGGAGTCAGAGGACATCGCCGGGGTGGTGAAGAATATCCGTGAGCAGGGCTTTGATGTGCTGCTAATGCTGGAGGCAACCATTGGCCTTAATGAGGTGGAGGCGGATGGGGAAGAGGCCGCTGAGTCTGTGGGGGAGCAGGTGGAAGGTCCTTTCACGACGAACGACCTGAGTTTTCTGAAGTCGCTGCGGATCAGCATCAGTGAGGACGAGGCAGGCGAGTAGATTTGTGCCTAGAAGCGGGTCCTGGACGAAGCTAGGCGTGGCGTGAGCGATTCGCTTCCTGCTGACGCGCGGATGATATGCTTTTCGAGCTGAAAGGACGCGTGCTGCCCGGCACGCGTCCTTTTTTCAGCATTTTCTGGGGACTTGGAAGATTGGCGCTCGGGTGCATGGGAGCCGTGAGTTCGGGTATGGTGGAAACGCAACCAAGAGAGGTAGCGGACGATGCGCAATACGCTTGGCGTTCTTCTTGCCGGTGGTGCCGGTGAGCGACTCTTCCCTCTGACGCGCGACCGTGCGAAGCCTGCCGTGCCGTTTGCCGGACAGTACCGGATTATCGATATTACGCTGTCGAACTGCATCAACTCGGACCTGCGGCATGTGTACATCCTGACGCAGTACAAGGCGCTGAGTCTGAACCGGCATATCCGCGAGGGCTGGGGATCGGTGGTGGCGAGCGAGCTGGGCGAGTTTATCGAGATTTTGCCGCCGATGCAGCGGGTGAGCAAGAGCTGGTACTCGGGCACGGCGGACGCGGTGTACCAGAATATCTACTCGATCGGGGCGGAGGAGCCGAAGTATGTGCTGATCCTGTCGGGCGACCACATTTACAAGATGAACTATGCGCTGATGATGCAGCAGCACTGCGATTCCGGTGCGGATGTGACGCTGGCGACGCTGCCGATCCGGCCGGATGAGGTGTCGAGCTTTGGGATTGTGGAGGTGGCGAAGAACGGCGATGTGCTGGGTTTTGAGGAGAAGCCGAAAGAGACGAAGATGCGGTCGCCGCACAATCCGGAGATGGTGGACGCGTCGATGGGGATCTACCTGTTCAACACGGATGTGCTGCTGCCGGAGCTGACTAAGGATGCGGAGGATCCGAACTCGAAACATGACTTCGGGCATAATATTCTGCCGAATCTACTGGGGCGGTTCAAGGTGAGCGCGTACAACTTCGTGGATGAGAACCGGAAGGGCGCGCTGTACTGGCGGGATGTGGGGACGCTGGAGGCGTACTACGAGGCAAATATGGATGTGGCGACGGTGTCGCCGACGTTCAACCTGTATGACAAGAGCTGGCCGATGCGGACGCGGCCGTACCAGTATCCGCCCGCGAAGTTTGTGTTTGGGGAGCCGGGGCGAACGGGGATGGCGATCAACTCGATCATTGCGTCGGGATCGATTGTGTCGGGCGCGGTGGTGCGGTCGAGTGTGCTGAGCCAGGATGTTCGGGTGAACTCGTATGCGGACGTGGACTCGAGTGTGATTTTTTCGCATGTGAATATTGGGCGGCACTGCCGGATACGGCACGCGATTATCGACCGGGATGTGCATATTCCGGATGGGACGGTGATCGGGTATGACCCGGCCGAGGATAAGAAGAACTACTTTGTGTCGTCGAGCGGGCTGACGGTGGTGACGCGGGACTACTCGGTGTATGAGAATCCGGTGTCGCCGGAGTTTATGCAGAATACGTTTTAGGGGTAGAAGGGTAGAAAGGCAAGACAGAAGGGCAAAGCAGAAAGGCAAGACAGAAGGGCAAGGCAGAAGGGCAAATAGCAGGGCAAGGCAGAAGGGCAAGGCAGAAAGGCAAGAAGAAGGGCAAGGCAGAAGGGCAAGGCAGAAAGGCAAGAAGAAGGGCAAAGCAGAAAGGCAAGGCAGAAAGGCAAGGCAAAAAGCAAAACGAAGGAGGTTGGCTCTGAATCCCCTTCTTGCTGGTGTGCTTTGCTTTTCCTGCTTTGCCCTTCTGCTTTGCCTTTTGCTTTGTCTCTCCTGCTTTGTCTTTCTGCCTTGCCTTTCCTGCTTTGTCTAGCGTTTCAGCGTTTGCCGAAGCGGTAGACGACGCCTCCGGAGATGGCGAAGAACTCGCGGGTTTCGGTGCCGAAGTGCTCGAGGATCAGATCGGGCTGGAGGCGGATGGCGAGACGTTTGGAGTAGTTGAAGTCGACGCTGCCGCCGAGGGCGGCGACGGGTTTGACGCGGTTGGTGTAGAGGCCGATCTGGGAGGCGGAGAGCGGAGGGACGACGCCGTGGTACTGGGTGGTGGCGGAGTCGAACTTGCCGGCGGCGACGCCAAAGAGGGCGTGGTAGTCGATGGCGGCGTAGCGGCCTTTGGGTCCGCGGTACTGGACGCCGGCCATGCCGATGTTCTGGTAGACGGCGACGCGGTTGTAGATGGGGTTGGCGAAGACGGGGGTGGTTCCGCCCTCGAAGCGGTAGTCCGCGGCGACACCGAGGTGGTTGGTGAGCCAGTAGGTTCCGAGGGCTTCGGCGCCGGCGAAGTTCATGCGCTTGGGGAGGTTCTGGCCGGCCTGGAAGTTCATGAAGTTGATGCCGCCGTAGAGCTCGTAGCGGTTGTCGTAGGTGGCGCGTGCGGAGGGAGCGAGCTTGCCCTGAGCTGACGCGGGCGCGGCGGAGACGACGAGGGCGAGGAGAGCTGGGAGCAGCCGGAAGGACCGAAGGCGGCGGGATCTGCCGGGCAACGGTTCCATCGGTTCAAACATCTTCGTCAAAATATCTTCTTCCTTCCCGGCTGGAGGTTCACGCGATGCGCGAAGCTGTGCCGTCCCTCCAAGATATAACGTCTGGCCTCCATCCGACCTCGGTGGGGCGGCGTAGATGGTGATAGGGGCGCTGTGCGACAATGGATGCTGCCCCAGGGGCCGCTTCTTTGCGCCCCCTGGAGAGTTGAGGGAGACAGTATGGGTGAGCTTTTTACACCGACGCATTTGATTGTGCTGGCCGTGGTCGTGCTGGTTTTATTCGGCGGCAAGAAGCTGCCGGAGCTCGGCAAGGGTTTGGGCGAGGGTTTGCGGGGTTTCAAGGACGGGATGAAGGGTGTGCATGACGAGGTCACGAAGCCCGGTGAGACGGCGCATACCGTGACGCCGAAGGCTGAAGAGAGCATCAAGTAAGGTTGGGTGGGGCGATGCGAACGCACCGGTGAATGCGGTGCGCGGAGTCTCCTTGTTGGCGACGCGGTGAGCGGCTGATGGATCGATGAAGACGAAGTCTCCGTATCTTGTCGATCCCGATCAGCGCGTGCGGCTTTCGCGAGTGAGCGCGGGCGAACACGGCGATTTCAAGGATGCGGAGCAGGCTAGGCCGGTTCTGGCGAGGTACCTGGAGCGGCTCGGAACGATGCAAGAGGTGCTGTACGCGGGCGAGCAGAGGGCGGTGCTGATTGTTCTGCAGGGGATGGATACCGCAGGCAAGGACGGCACGATCCGGCATATCTTTTCCGGGATCAATCCACAGGGTTGCGACGTGACATCGTTCAAGGTTCCGACGGGGCTTGAAGCGCGGCACGACTTTCTGTGGAGGGCGCACAACGCGGTACCGCCGCGGGGGATGATCGGCATCTTCAACCGGTCGCACTATGAGGATGTGTTGTCGCCGCGGGTGCATAAGGTGATCTCGCGCAAGGTTGCGCGGGAGCGGATGGCGGAGATCAACCGGTTCGAAGAGCTGCTCTATGAGAATAGCGTGGTGATTCTGAAGTTCTTCCTCCATATCTCGAAGAAGGAGCAGGACGAGCGGCTCCGTGAGCGGATCGACGACCCGGACAAACACTGGAAGCTGTCGGAGGCGGACTTTCATGAGCGCCGGTTCTGGCCGGCGTACCAGGAGGCGTACGAGGATCTGCTGAACGAGACGAGCCGGGAGCATGCGCCGTGGTATGTGATTCCGTCGAACCGCAAGTGGTACCGCAATGTGGCGATCTCGAAGATCCTGGTGGAGGCGGTCGAGAGCCTGCGGCTGAAGTACCCCAAAGGCAGCTACGACGCGAAGACGATGACGCTTTGACGTGGCTGGTTGCTGCCGGTGCGGGCGGTCGTAGTTACAAGGTGATCATGAGGACGGCTGCGGCGGCGGTGAGCATGCCGAGGCCCTGGCGGCGGGTAGGGCGCTCCTGGAACATCCAGGCGGCGAGCAGGATGGTGGAGGCGGGATAGAGCGAGGCGAGGACGGAGGCGACGTCCAGACGGCCGAGGCGGGTGGCGGCCATGAAGAGGAGGTTGCCGCCGGTGTCGAGGAGGGCGGGGCCCAGGGCCCAGAGGACGGCTTTTCGGGGAAGATAGAGCGTGGCGGATGGCTGGGTGACTTCGGGGGCGGCCGGGTCGGCGGAGGGCTTGCGACCGAGGGTGGCGAGGACGAGGAGGGCGCAGGTGGAGGTGCTGCCGATGCGGACGGTGGTCATGGGCCAGAGGAGGCCGCCGCGACCGGCCATCTTCATGGCGACGAAGTAGAGGCCGAAGCCGATGCCGGCGGCGATGGCGAGGAGCATGGAGCGGCGGTCGGCGGGGTGTGGGAGCGGCGCTGGGGTGGGGGTGGGTGCCTGGGCGGGTGGCTGGGGGCCGGCGGCGACGAGCCAGATGGCCAGGCCGGCGACGGCGAAGCCAGCGAGGTGGAGGGGGTTGGGCGGGCCCTCGGTGAGGATGGAGACGAAGGCTGGAATGGCGGCGGCGAGGAGGCCGGAGAGGGCGGCGGCGGCGCCCATGGCAGCGCCCGAGAGGGCAACGTAGAAGGTGGTGAGGGAGAGGGCGGCGAAGAGGCCGGCGAGGAGTCCCCAGGCCCAGGTGGTGGGCGAGGGGTGGGCGCTGCCCCAGAGGAGCGCCAGCAGAACGAGGATGGAGAGGCTAACGGTGTGGCTGAGGAGGACGACGCGAAAGGCTGAGCGGAGGGTGCACCCGGCGGCTTTGACGGCGACGCCGCCGGAGAAGTCCCCGCCTCCCCAGACGATGGCGGAGGCGAGAGCCAGGAGGGCGTTTCCGCCGGGGAGGGAGATCACGAGGGGAGCGGTGGGCGCGGGTCTACTGGGCGACGCGGACGGCGGGAGGGCGCGTGTCGGCGGCGGTGGGGTAGTAGCCGTCCTTGGCGATGACGGTGAGGCCGGGGCGGAGGACCTTGACCTCGAGCTTGCGGTACTTGCCGTCGATAAAGGGCTCACGGGTGTAGTAACCGACGGTGTACTGGGTGCGGACCTCTTCGGTGATCTTCGCGAAGCTGGCCTCGATGCCCTTCTGGCGGAACTCGGGGTCAAACTGGCCGCCGGTGGCGTCGGTGTAGACAGGCAAGATATTGTCGCGCAACTCAAAGGGCAGGTGGACGCGATTGATGAAGCCGAGGCCGGGGATTCGCGGCGTGTCTGTTACAAGGGTGGCGTAGACGGCAATTTTGTTGGTGTTGAGGTACTTGATGACTTCCTTGGGCTTGGCCTTGCTGCCGTACTCCTTGCCGTCCGAGATGACGTAGACGATGCGGCGGCGATCCTTGCTGGAGCGGGTGGTGGCCTTGGCGGCTTCGAGGATGGCGTCGTTGAGGGTGTGGACGTCCTTGGGGACGTTCTGGGTGTGGCTGAGGCTGGTGCCGTGGCTGGGGTTGGTGTTGGGATCGATGTACTGCTGGGCGCCGTTGTTGACGTTTATGTTCTGCCCGAGGGGACCGGTGGAGTCGTAGTAGAGGGGCTCGCGGCCGGTGCCCTTGGACTGCTCGAGGACGGCGGAGAGTCGGGGGCCCTGGGCGGCGGTGAAGTCGGTGCGCATCTGCGGGCCGTTGTTGTAGGTGAAGACGGCGACTTCGTCGTAGGGGGTGAAGGCGCCCTGGAGGGCGGCGAGGGAGTTGTTGATCTTCTTCATGGTGTCGAAGGTGACGGACTGGTCGATGACGAGGGCGACGGAGAGGGGGAAGGGGTCGACGGTGAAGAGGTCGATCTTCTGGCGGTAGCCGTTTTCGAAGACGCGGACGTCCCGCCAGGTGAGGCCGGGGACGAGGTGGCCCTTGGAGTCCTTGACGGTGAAGGGGACCTGGACGAAGTTGGTCTGGACGCGGATGCGGAAGGCCTCGGCGGCCTGTCCGGGGGCGGGGAGATCGGGAGCGGCACCGTCGTCGGGGTGGGTCTCGACGGGGGAAGGCGGGAGGGTGGCTCCGGGGGCTGCCTGGTCCGGGGGCGTATCGGCTCCGGTGGAGGTGGGGGTGGCGCCCTTGCCGGGCGTGACGCCGGAGGTGGGAAGGGAGGTCTGCGGGCGTGGCGCGTCGGGAATCGTCCCCTGCTGTTGCGGGGCATCCGGAAGGGAAGGCTGCTGCTGCGCCTGCCCGAGCATGAACAGACCCAGTGCACCTGCGAAAATGCTATGCCTTACCAAGAGAACCCCCGCGATACCGTACGTGTGACTAAGAAGATGCGGCAGCTGTCAGTTTACCAGCGAAGATTGCGGGTCTACTTCGGCGCCTGTGGGCATCGAGCTTTGCCTGATGCTTGGACGGTTGGGGGTTGCGATCTGTTGCGCGGTCCAGCGGCCGGGTGAGGGGATCGGGTGTGGCGCGGGGGGTTTGGTGGGCGGGCTTGGTGTCGCGGGTGTGGGTCCGGCGGTGATTCGATCGGGGGATGCGAGGGCTGGGTTTCCGCAGCCGTTGCCGGCTGCTGACGCCAGGGGTGTTCCTGTCGTCTAACGGCTATGCCTCTTGTTGGAATTTCGTCTGCTCTGTCTTTGTCGCTCGGTTTATTGATGGGCGTTGCCCGGGCCATGGCCCAGGAGGCGCCGACGCCGGGGGGGCCTCCGCCGGCGAGCTCTGCCGCTGCGCCGGAGGTGCAGGGGATCGACACGGAGACGTTGAAGGTGACGGTGAACCTGGTGAACGTGTACTTCTCGGTTCGCGACAAGAACGGGTTTATTACGAATCTGCACAAGGACGACTGCGCGATCAGCGAGGACAAGGTCCTGCAGAAGACGAAGAACTTCACGCAGGAGAAGAATCTGCCGCTGACGATCGGGATTCTGCTGGACACGAGCGGATCGCAGCAGAACGTGTTGCCGCTCGAGCAGGAGTCGGGAGCGACGTTTTTGCGCAACGTGCTGACGCCGAAGGACGAGGCGTTTTTGATCTCGTTCGACATCAATGTGGATCTGCTGGCGGACTATACGAACTCCCCGCGGGAGATCAAACGGGCGATCGACAAGGCGACGATCAACACGGGTGCGGGCACGGGATCGGTGACGGGGAATGGAACGGCGCGGGGGACGCTGCTCTACGACGCGGTGTACCTGGCGGCGCATGACAAGCTGCGGCAGGAGGCTGGGCGAAAGATTCTGGTGATGCTAACGGATGGCGGCGATCAGGGGTCGCAGGAGACGCTGAAGACGGCGACGGAGGCGGCGCAGAAGGCGAACGCGATTGTGTACGTGATTCTGATCGCGGACCGGGGTTTTTATGGGGGGCTGTCGATCGGCTACTCGGGGGACCGCGACATGGAGAAGCTGGCGACGGATACGGGTGGGCGGGTGATCAACGTGGGGAACAACGGAAAGCGGCTGGAGGAGGCGTTTCAGCAGATTCAGGATGAGCTGCGGACGCAGTACCTGGCGAGTTTCACGCCGACGAACCTGAAGCTTGACGGCAGCTTTCGCAAGCTGGAGATTGCGTGCGGCAAGGGGCTGAAGGTGCAGACGCGGCGGGGGTACTACGCGCTGGCGGATGGGGCCGAGAAGGACTAGATGGGGCTGGCGGCATAGAAGACTGGAGCGGCGTTATCCTCCACTGATTTGCGTCCATGCAATCTATTGCGGTTTTTCGGGGAGGCGGAGGGCTGGGTGTAGATCTTCGCTGGGGGATTGAGTGGGGTGCTCTCGATGGGCGATGTCTTCGCAGGTGACCTGAAGTAAGTGACCATTGGTCTACGGGATGCATTGAGGGGCTGTCCGTTGCCAGGAAAGGAATTTCCTTCCATGAGGGTGGAACGTGTGTTCCGTTATGGCCTCGGGGGAACGTTTTAGGGAGAGCCACGTGCAATATCTTGCGCAATGTGGTGTTGTGAGGAGAGAGAAGGGGTCGGTTATTTCTGCTGGGCTTGGAGAAAATGGGATTCGAGGGGTTTTGGGCTTTGGCATAGCAAGTGCACTAGAGAATGCCGTAACAACAAATCGACATCTCTGGAGTAAGTTCAAATGTTTGGAAAGCTTGCAACAACTCTCGCCCTCGGCCTTGCCACTGTTGTCTCCGCGAATGCCGCTCCTATTGGTTTGAATGGAACGCTCAGCCCGGTTCCCGCTGGAACTTTTGGAACCCTGAACATCCTGGCTAACACGGGCGTTCGCACGGGGGTTGCACCGACCTTCAACGTTCAGTACGGCGAGGTCGTTGCGACGGACACGAACAACCCGCTGGGCGGTCTTGACTTCATCTATACGTTTGACAATATTGGGATGGTCGGGGTTATCGAGTCGGCCTCCATGTACAACTTCGACGGCTTCCTGACAGATGCGATCTATGTGACCAGGCCGGGTGCGGTTGCACCTGTGTCGGTGGATCGTGCGACCACGGGTGCGGGCTCGGTGTTTCACTGGAACTATGGGGTTCCCAGTGTTCAGGCCGGACAGTCGAGCGACTACCTGGTGGTTCGGACGAACGCGACGAGCTACATGGTGGGCAACTACACCTTCCAGGATGGATCTGTGTTCCAGGACCTGAACGTATTTGCGCCGTCGGCGGTGACTCCTGAGCCCTCTTCGCTGATGCTTCTGGGCACGGGCCTGCTTGGCGCGGCTGGAGTGGCGCGACGGAAGTTTGCTTCGAAGTTCAAGGTCTAACCTTCGACTGAAGCGGTTGGACAGGGAGCCTTAACTGGCTCCCTGTTCCTATTTGCGAGTGACCGGTTTTGGCGGTGTTATGCGACGCGCTTTCGGGTTGGGCGGGATCAGTTCGGGCTCCATCAATCCAGGAGTGAGTCGACGAAGGAGTTGGAGTCGAAGGGGAGGATGTCTTCCATCTTTTCGCCGACGCCGGCATAGACGACAGGCAGTTTGAGGTCGGTGGCGATGGCGAGGACGATGCCGCCCTTGGCGGTGCCGTCGAGTTTGGTGAGGACGATGCCGGTGACGCGGGCGGCTTCGGTGAAGAGGCGGGCCTGGGTGAGGCCGTTCTGGCCGGTGGTTGCGTCCATCACGAGGAGTGTCTGGTGGGGGGCGCCGGGGACGAGTTTTTCCGCGGTGCGGCGCATCTTGTCGAGTTCCTTCATGAGGTCGGTTTTGGTGTGGAGGCGGCCGGCCGTATCGACGATGAGGGTGTGGATGCCGCGGGCTTTGGCTGCAGTGCAAGCGTCGTAGAGAGCGGCCGAGGGATCGCCGCCCTGTTTGGTTTTGATGATGCCGACGCCGGAGCGCTCCGACCAGACTTCGAGCTGCTCGATGGCGGCGGCGCGGAAAGTGTCTGCGGCGCAGAGCAGGGTGGAGCGGCCCTGGGAGGTGAAGAGTGCGGCGAGTTTGCCGGAGGTGGTGGTTTTTCCGGTGCCGTTGACGCCGACCATCATGATGACCTCGGGCGGGTGGGACGGGTGCTGGATGGGGCGAGCGACCGAGTCGAGGATCTGCCTGAGCTCCTGCTTGAGGAGCTGCTTGAGTTCGGCGCCGCCGGAGATGCCGGTGCGGTAGGCGCGCTGCCGGAGGTTTTCGAGGACGATGGTGGTGGTCGCGGTGCCGATATCGGAGGCGAGCAGGACGGGCTCGAGATCGGCGATGGTGGACTCGTCGACCTCGCGGGTGAGGGCGACGACGGAGGCGATGGACTCGGAGAAGGTTTCGCGGGTGCGGGTGACCGCCTGCTTCATGCGGTCGAAGAAGGAGCGGCGTGGGGACGGCTCTTCGGGGGCTTGGGGGGGCGAGGCGGGGGAGGGGTCGCGCGGTGCCAGGCCGAAGAGACCGGTGCGGCGCGGGAGCTCAGGACTGGCGGGGGGCGGGACGGGTTCGGGATCGACGGGAGCGGTTTCGGTGGGCTTGTCGCGCTTCCCGAAGAGGTTGAAGGCCATGATTCCAGTTTAGCGGAGGGGCGGCGGGTGCGTTTCCGGTATGTGCCTAGGGGCGAGCCTCGAAGAGGAGATTGAAGGGCGTTTGTGCGGCCCTGCGGAAGTGCTGGAAGCCGCCGGCGGCGACGATCTCGGCGATGCGCTGCTCGCCGGCCTGCGCGCCCATGGCGGCGCCGACCTCTTGCGAGAGGGAGGCGGGGACGCAGAGCAGGGTGGAGGCGGAGTAGAAGACGGGGCCGACGGGGTTGTGATTGGCCTCGGTCAGGTCTTCGGCGCAGGGCTCGACGACCATCCATGTGCCGTCAGGCTTGAGGGGGGAGCGGACGTGGGCGGCGGCGCCGATGGGGTCGTCCATGTCGTGGAGGCAGTCGAAGAAGGTGACGAAGCCGTAGTCCTTGCCGGGGTAGACCTTGGCGGGGGCGACGGTGAAGTTTGTTCTGAGGAAGGTTCTGGTCGTCTTTTGGTCCACCGGTACGGACAAGTTGAGCAGTTAAATCAGCACTCCTAAGGGCCCTGTTAGCCCCGGGCCAGCGTGGTGGTATTCGCCGTTGCGATTCGCTGCCTTACTTGTGCGGGCCAGACTCCTAGCACTGCCAGTGCTTTGCGTAGCAGGGATCTTTACTTGGGGCAACAACAGGGTCGGGAAGCGATAGGACTGGAGCGGTGCCGAACGCACTAGTTAATTTTGTGGCGCGTTCCTGATCTCAGCCACATGATTGCCCCGGAGAAGATGACGCACAACGAAGAAACAGTCGCACCAAGAACTCCCAACATTCCCAGATGCATGCCTAACGCCTCTTGGTAGACGACAGAGTAGGCCAGCAACATGGAGCCGAGCCCGATCAAGAAAACGACTTTTATTTCAGCCAGACCAACCCGTCGTCTCAGGAAGTAAAGGCCGGATGCAACTCCACAGGAGACCCATACTGCGAGTACCATCGGGAACAAGAGAACCAACCAGGTACTTGTTATCGACATTCTGAACCTCAGAAAAGTAGCGTTAATAGAGCACTCGTGCCGAAGACGATTGCGCCTATCCGAATTGCCCGCAAAACATTTTGACCTGGCTCCTCTGGCGCTCTCAATACGACGAACGTCAGCCATTCAGGCTTGATCGCCAGACAGGCAAACACGAAACATGTAAAGAGCAAAAACATGACTTCTGATTTGCGACTCATAGAGACCTCAGCATGGGCCCTTCACCACAGTGTTGGCGGTAGTCAAGGAGAGAGTGCAGGGCCTGGTAGTTCCGGTAGCGCGCCTCCGGAAGAACTGGGATGAGTGGGTGGATGCTAGTCCGTGCCCGCGCGCTTGATTCAAAGGGAAATGCGCGGATGCGGTCAGCAGTTACTCGTCGCGTCCGGGGCGGGACATGAGGTCGCGGATGGCGTCGCGGGGGGGCTTGTGGTGGTGGAGGATGGCGTCCATCTGCTCGGTGATCGGCATTTCGACGGCGTAGCGGGAGGCGAGGTGGAGGGCGGCGGCGGTGGTTCGGACGCCTTCGGCGACCTTGCCGTGCATGCCGGCGAGGATCTCCGGAAGGTGCCGGCCGCGGCCGAGCTCGATGCCGACGGAGCGATTACGGGAGAGGGAGCCGTTGCAGGTGAGGACGAGATCGCCGAGGCCGGCGAGGCCGGAGAGGGTCTGGCGATGGCCGCCGCAGGCGATGGCGAGGCGGGTGATCTCGGCGATGCCGCGGGTGATGAGGGCGGCGGCGGAGTTATGCCCGAGGCTGAGGCCGCTGACGACGCCGGCGGCGAGGGCGATGATGTTTTTGAGGGCGCCGCCGAGCTCGACACCGGCGACGTCGTCGTTGGTGTAGAGGCGGAGCGAGGTGGAGGTGAACTCACGCTGGATGGTGTGCGCGACGTTGGGGTAGGAAGAGGCAGCGACAATGGCGGTGGGGATGCCGGCGGCGACCTCCTGCGCGAAGGAGGGGCCGCTGAGGACGGCGCAGCGATTGCGGGTAAGGGAGGCGATGACCTGGGACATGCGGAGGTTGGTCCCTTCCTCGAGGCCTTTGGAGGCGGAGAGGAGGATCTGGTCGCGGGTAAGAAGGGGCGCGATGTCGCGGATGATGCCGCGCAGGTGCTGCGAAGGGGTGACGCAGAGGAGGATGTCTGCCTCGAAGATGGCGGCGGGGAGGTCTGGGGTGACGTCGATGCCGGCGGGGAGGGTAAAGCCGGGGAGGTAGGGGAGGTTTTCCCCGAGGTCGTTGAGCTGTTCGGCGAGTGGAACGGAGTGGGACCAGAGGACGATCTTGTGACCGCCGCGACGGGCGAGCGAGATGGCGAGCGCGGTTCCCCAGGCGCCGGAGCCGAGGACGGCGATGCGGCTCAAGCCATGGCCTTTCGGGAGCCGAAGCGGCTTTCGGTGCCGGCGAGCAGACGGCGGATGTTGGCGTGGTGCTTGGCGACGACGAGCAGCGGGATAAGGAGGAAGCTGGCGATGGCCCAGGGGGAGCGCGCGGCGACGAAGAGGGTGGCGAGGGCGGGGATGGAGGCGGCGGCGAGGATGCTGGAGAGGGAGACGTAGCGGGTGAGGAGTAGGACGAGAAAGAAGAGGAGCAGAGCGCAGCCGACGGTTCGCGGGGAGAGGACGAGAAAGACGCCGAGCGCGGTGGCGACTCCCTTGCCACCGCGAAAGGCGAGCCAGACGGGAAAGACGTGGCCGAGGGTTGCGGCGATGGCGGCGGCGGCGGCGAGATCGAAGGCGTCCGAGCGGGAGAGAGTGGCGAGACGGGCGAACTGGAAGGCGAGGAGGACGGCGCAGACGCCTTTGAGGCAGTCGAGGAGAAGCGTGGCGATGCCGAGGCCTTTGGCGCCGGAGCGGAGGACGTTGGTGGCGCCGATGTTGCCGCTGCCGATGGAGCGGATGTCCTGTTTTCGGAAGGCGCGCACGAGGAGGTAGCCGAAGGGAATCGAGCCCAGGAGATAGGCGAGAGCAAGGGTGGGGAGCCAGGGGTTCATGGGTTGCAGAGATGAGTTTAGCAAGGGATCCAGAGCGCGGTGATGAGCCGTTGCGCGAAAGAGGAGAGCGAAGGCGAACGCGACGTACGTGACGGCGCGCCGAAGAACGGGGAGGGCGAAGAGCGGCTTAGAGAAGTGTGCGACGGAGCATTTCGAGCGCGTGCTGGGTGGCCCAGAGACGGACGCGGTCGCGGTCTCCGGGGATGTTGATTTGGTTGCATTCGGTTCCGGTGTCCGAGGCGAGGCCGATGAAGACGAGGCCGATGGGCTTGGTTTCGTCGGGGCCGGGAGCTCCCCCGCCGGGGCCGGCGAGGCCGGTGAGGGAGATGCCGAAGGAGGAGCGGGCGCGCTGGCGGATGCCCTCGGCGAGGGCGCGGGCGACAACCTCGCTGACGGCGCCGGCGGAGTCGATGAGCTGCCTGGAGACGCCGGCGAACTCGGACTTGAGTTCGGGGGTGTAGACGACCGCTCCGCCGAGAAAGGTGCCGGAGCTGTTGGGGATGGCGGTGAGGCGCTGGGCGAGGAGGCCGCCGGTGCAGCTTTCCGCGGCGGCGAGGGTGAGGCCGCGCATGCCGAGCAGGAGGTGGACGATCTCGGGAAGGGACTCGCCATGGGCGGAGAAGATGTCGTCGCCCATCTCGCGCTCGATGCGGTCGGAGAGATCGTCGACGCGGGCCTGCGCTTCAGCCTGGGAGGGTTTGGTGCAGACGAAGTGGAGCTGGATCTCGCCGGAGCCGGCGAGGATGGTGGTTTCGACGTCAGTGTACTCCTGGTAGATGGGGGCGGTGCGAGCGTCGACCTGCGACTCCGGGATAAGGGCCATGCGGAGGAGACGGCGGGCGAGGTGATTGGGGGGGAGCGAGGCGGCGAGACGTGGGCGGCACTCGTGGGCGAAGACGGATTGGAGTTCGGTGGGCGGACCGGGGAGAAGGATGACGATGCGGCGCTGGCCGCCGAAGGAGGTTTCGAGGAGTTGGCCGACGGCGCTGCCGCTGCGGTTGGGGAGGATGACGGCGCCACGGAGGACGTCGGCCTGCTTGAGGTTGTTGGCGGGCATGGCCAGATTGCGCTCGGCGAAGCGTTTGCGGAGCAGGGTGAGCAGGGAGTCTTCGCGGTGGAGATCGATGCCGAGGGCGGCGGCGACGGCCTCGCGGGTGAGGTCGTCCTCGGTGGGTCCGAGGCCGCCCGAGAAGAGGACGAGGTCGGCGCGGGAGAGGGCGACGCGCGCGGCGCCGGTGAGGTGTTCGAGCGAGTCGCCGACGATGGTCTTGAAGGAGACCTGGATGCCAAGATCGTTGAGCTGTTCGGTGAGATAGAGCGAGTTGGTGTCCTGCCGGTGGGGTGTGAGCATTTCGGAGCCGGCGGCGATGATTTCAGCGTTCATGGGTCTCTTCTGGAGGGGTTTGCGGCTTCCTGAGGGTTAGGTGCAGGTTTGCGGCCGGTGGGTGCTTGCGGTGCGCGTTGGGTCTGGGGGAACTAAGCGGGGCGGCAAGAGTGTTCGGGGGAGAAGAGAAGAAAAGTTGCGGTGCTCCGCGACATGGACAGGTCTCGCGTGTTCCAAAGCTCAACGTGCACGATCCTGCTGGGTTAACGGAGTGCCTCCCCGTATGTCGAAGTTCGCGTTCTCCGCGGTTCTGGCGAGTTGCTTCCTCGTTTGCCTTACGCTTGCCGGCTGCAGCGGTGGGCAGAGTTCGTCTGCGCCGGGGCCGAATCCTGCGCCCATTCCGATGCCGACGCCGGCCTCGAAGATCCAGCACATCGTGGTCATCATGCAGGAGAACCGAAGCTTCGACAATCTGTTCCAGGGATTTCCCGGTGCGGACACGGTGAGCTCGGGGATGAGCAGGGGGACGAAGATCACGCTGCAGCCGATCCCGCTGGCGGAGAAGACGGACCTGGATCACAGCCATGTGGGGTGGTTTACGGACATGGATAACGGGAGCATGGACGGCTTCTCGCACGCGAAGGCGGGGTATCCGACACCCAATCTTCCGTACAGCTATGTTCAGCAGAGCGACGTGGTTCCGTACTGGACGCTGGCAAAGGCGTACACGCTGGGGGACCGGATGTTTCAGTCGAACACGGGGCCGAGTTTTCCGGCGCATCAGTACATGATTGCCGGGCAGTCGCAGAACGCGGACGAGAACCCGAACGGAATCTGGGGCTGCGATGCGGCGGCGACGACGAGGGTGGCGCTGCTGGGTCCGAACGGGACGGATCTGCCGGGGGTGTATCCGTGCTTCGACTACCCAACGATGGCGGACAACCTGGATGCGAAGGGAGTTACATGGAGGTACTACGCACCGGCGCTGGGGGCGAGCGGATTTATCTGGTCGGCGTTTCAGGCGATCCATCACATCCGGTTTGGCGCTGACTGGACGAGCGACGTCGTTTCTCCGGAGACACAGGTGCTGACGGATATCGCGAACGGGACGATGGCGCAGGTTACGTGGATCGTTCCGTCGGAGGCGATGTCGGACCATGCGGGCGCAGGTTTGACGGGGGAGGGACCGGACTGGGTGGCGGATATCGTGAACGCGATCGGGGCGAGCAAGTTCTGGGATTCGACAGCGATTTTTATCAGCTGGGATGACTGGGGCGGGTGGTACGACCATGTTGTACCGCCGCAGGTGGATGCGATGGGTCTGGGCTTCCGGGTTCCGCTGATCGTGGTTTCGCCGTATGCGAAGCACGGGTACGTGTCGCACCAGACGCATGAGTTCAGTGGATTTCTGAAGTACACGGAAGAGGTGTTTGGCGTGGGGAGCTTGGGGCAGAGGGATGTGGCGGCGGATGACTTCGCGGACTGCTTCGACTACACGCAGACGCCGCAGCCTTATGTGCCTATTCCGGTTACGTTCAAGCCGCAGTACTTTGCGAGCAGGCCGGCGAGTGGAGCGCCTGATGACGACTAGATCGGCGGGGTTGCGCTGCGGGAGTTAGAGATGCGGCGATAAGCGTTGCGGAGAAGCAGAGGAGCGGCGGATGCGGGGGACGGTGACAACGTGGGTGTGGGGCGTGGGGCTGGTGCTGCAGGTGTTGTTGCTGGGTATGCTGGTGGTCCGGGGATGGGGGAGGCGACTGCCGGCGTTTACGCTGCTGATGGGTTTCTATGGGCTGCGATCGGCCGCGCTGTTTGTGGCGTCGAGACAGGTGACGCGGGGCACGCTGGGGTCGATCTACGGATGGCTGTCGACGGCGGATCTGTTGCTGCAGATGCTGGTGCTCGCGGAGGTGGTGATGCATGTGGCGCGCGGGTCCGGAGGTTGGACGATCCGGCGCGGGGGTGTGCTGGGGATGCTCACCGCGCTGGGGGTGGGGGGCGGTTGGGGGGCGGGGTTGATCTGGGAAACGCACGGGCGCGTCTCGATCGATCGGGGACAGGTGGGACTGGCGATCCTGTTTGCGCTGGTGTTCTGCTGGTGCGCCCGCGTGGGGGTTTCCGGGTTTCTGCGGCGAGAGATGGAGGGTTTTGCCCTCTTCAGCGCGGCGAGTGTGGTGTCTCAGGTGGAGCGGTACCGGGCGGCGCTGGCGCGGGATGGTGGAGCGTACACAGTCTGGTCCTATGGACTGGCGGGTGTGTACCTGCTGGTGCTTGTGTTCTGGCTGGCGGCGGTAGGATGGAGGCGCTTTGACGGTCGCGACGAGCGGATAGGGGTAAGTGTCCGCGCTGATGTTGACGGGCTCGTTGCTCCGAGATGAAGGCGTGGCGCTGGGGTGCTACCGAACGAGGCGCAGGGTGCGGTTCTAGCGGGTCTCGTTGGGGCCAGTTCCGATGGAGGAGCAATCGACCTAGATCACAGCCATGGGGGGTGGTTTACGGACATGGATAACGGAGAGGAGGGCGCGGGTTCGGGCACCCTCCCTTTTTTTTGATTTAGATGACCATACCGCCTGAGACCTCGATGCGTTTGGCGTTGACCCAGCGATTGTCTTCGGAGAGCAAGGACGCGATCATAGGGCCGATGTCGTCGGGCAGACCGGAACGACCGAGCGCGGTCATCTCCGACACCATCTTGTTTACCGCGGGATTCTCACGAACCATACGCCGCTGAAGTCCGTTGCAATCGCGCCAGGAGCGACGGTATTGACGGCGATGCCTCGCGGGCCCAACTCCTTAGCGAGCTAGCGAGTCAGGACCTCAACGACGCCCTTCATCGATGCATAAGGACTGCTCCCCGGTATGGCGGCGCGCGTCAGGCCTGACGACACATTCACGATGCGGCCGCCGTCGTTGATCCGTTCATCTGCATTTCATCGTCAGTTCAAGTTCATTACGTCGATGACGCCGCTCCAGTATCAGAAGCAGCTCCGCTTGCTTGAAGCACGGCGTCCGATGCTTGCCGAGGAGGTCAATGTGGAGACAGCCGCGTTCCCAGGTTGGCTATGAGAGCCCGTCGCAACTCAGCCGCGAATATTCCCCTATGTTCGGGATGTCTCCTAGGAGGGATGTTGCCTCGATCAGAGGCGTTGCGGCCTGACCTTAGCGGCAAGAAGTTTAGTGGACGATTTTGAGGGTGCGGCTCCAGCGGGTCTGGTCGAAGAGGTGGAGGACCTGGTGGGTGGTGAAGGCGATCTGTTCGGAGAGGCTGGTGCGGTACATCTGGTCGTCGGAGGTGAGGAAGGACCAGTAGACGAAGAGGGGGCGTCCGAGGATGTTAGCGCGGGGGACGAAGCCCCAGTAGCGGGCGTCGAGGGAGTTGATGCGGTTATCGCCCATGACGAAGTAGCTGTTGGGCGGGACGACGAGGTCTTCGCCTTCGATGTGCTGCGGGAGGTCGACAGCCCAGGTGGCGGGGAGGTCGGGGCGGATGGGCGGGGGGACAGAGGGGAAGTCGTCGCGGTAGGGGTCGTAGTTGAGGGCGGTGGGTGTGGTGATCTGCGGCTTGTTCTGGGCGACGCCGTTGCGGTAGAGGATGCCGTGGCGCGTGTGGATGCGATCGCCGGGGAGGCCGACGATGCGCTTGACGAGGATGGCGTGCTCGCCGGAGGGTTCGGTGGCGGGCTTGAAGAAGACGACGACCTCGTTGCGCTGGGGGTCACGGTGGCGGAGAAAGGGGGCGAGGGGGTCGGAGGGGGCGAAGGTGAGGCGATCCACGAGGACGTGGTCGCCGACGAGCAGGGTGCTGGCCATGGAGGCGGAGGGGATGACGAAGTTCTGGAAGACGAAGGTGATGGCGAAGAGCCAGACGGCGGCGAGGACGAAGAAGGAGGCGATGGACTCGGGGAGGGACTCGTTCAGCGGCTGGGCGGGCTGAGGCATGGGGGGTATGGTAGTGCGGGTTGGGTGATTGTGTGTGGAGATTTTGTGGGTGGGACGAGGTGACAGGCTTTCAGTCCTGGAGAGTGTTGTGGTTTGTGCCTCCAGCCTTCGGCCCAGGCGGTTGTGTCTTCGGGCGTTTGGCGCCGGGGTGGGGCTGTTAGACGAGGGGGCGGCCTTTAATGCCTAGGTCGATGTAGTGGAGGGCGTCGCGGGTGGCGAGGGCGGCGCAACCGTCTTCGAGAAAGGCTAGGCCGACGAGGTTGTTGCCGGAGATGATGAGCGAGGTTTCGCGCGTGGGCGTGATGCGAACGATGCCCCGGAGACCGTGAAGGGAGGCGGCGACGTAGAGGTTGTCGTCGACGTCGAAGGCGAGGCCCTGGGCGCGGCCGAGGCCCTGGTAGAAGACAGTGGTGTTGCCGTCACGATCGATGGCTTGGATGGCCTGATTGGAGCTGGTGGTGGGGCCGGAGACGAAGAGGGTGCCGGAGCTGTTGAAGGCGAGGTGGTAGGCGGCCATGGAGGGCTCGAGGGTGGCGAAGACGAAGGTTTCGCGGTCGACGGGGGTGCTGCTTTCGGGGAGTTTTTCTGAGGAAGCGTGCGGCGCGATCTTGAAGATGGTTCCGGAGCGATCACCGACGTAGAGGTTGCCGTCGGGGTCGAAGGCGATGCCGGTCGCGAGGCCGAGACCTTCGGCGTAGGTGGAGACGGCGCCGTCGGGGGTGGCGCGGTAGATGGCGCCTTCGGCGCGCGAGCTGATATAGAGGTAGCCGTCGGGGCCGAAGGCGAGGCCCGTGGCGTTGAGGATTTCGCGAACGAAGGGGCGCATCTGGAAGTCGCGATCGATGCGGAAGACGGAGACGGGAACGGCCTGGCCGCGGGGGCCGGAGAAGGTGGCGAAGACGTTTCCGTGGCCGTCGACGGCGGGGTTCGAGACAGGGTGGAGGCTGTCGGCCATGGGGACCGCGACGCTGAGGGGGAGGGGGTTGGAGGCGCCGCCGGCATGGTGAAGGACGACCTGGCCGGAAACGGCTCCCTCGGGGATGCTGATGGTGGTCTGCTGGGGGCGGACGAGGGTGGCGCGGGCGGGGGTGGCGCCGATGGTGGCGTGCGGCAGGGTGTGGTCGGCGGAGCTGAGGGAGGAGCCGTAGAGGGTGACTTCGCCGCCGGGCAGGGCGGCGCGTGGCGAGATGCTGTCGAGGTGCGGAGGGGAGGATGTCTGCGCGTCTGGCTTGCCGGAGTTGAGGAGAGGGATCATGGGCCTGCACCCAGCGTAGCCTGCGGTGTGAGCGAGTGCAAATGCCTCCCTGGGAGGTTTGCAGTGAGCTAGTAGCGAAGGTGAATCAGATGCGCGACAGCGAGAGCGAGAAGGCCGGCGGCGACGTCGTCGAGCATGATACCGGTGCCGGCGGGGAGGCGCTCGAGCTGGCGGATGGGTGGGGGCTTGAGGATGTCGAAGAGGCGGAAGAGGAGGAGGGAGAGTGCGGCGTGCTGCCAGTCGGGGGGGATGGCGATGAGGGCGATGAGCTGGCCGGCGACCTCGTCGATGACGACGTGACCGGGGTCTTCGCGGCCGGACTCGCGGGCGACGACGGTGGCGGCGGGGATGCCGATGGCGGTTGCGAAGATTGCGGCGAGGGCGGTGGCGAGGGCGAGGTGGGTGGGGGTGGGGTGGAGGAGGTGGGCGGCGGCGAACCAGAGGAGGACGGCGGCGACGGAGCCGTAGGTGCCGGGGCCGGGGCGAAGTTGGCCGGCTCCGAAGAACGTAGCGATGAGCCAGGCCCAGCGGGTTCTGGGATGTGGGAGGGTGCGGAGGTCTTGCGGGGTTTGGGGCTGGTGGGGCATCCGGTTGGGTCTAGTGCTTCCAGCCGAGGTCGTCCGAATCCTCGTGGACGGGTTTGCGTTGCTGCTGGGCGTGTTCGAGCTCTTCGAGGAGGTCGGGGTCGAGGATGGGGGAGGAGATCTTGTAGTCGCCGGAGGCCCACTTGCCGAGGTCGAGCAGGCGGCAGCGGTCGGAGCAGAAGGGGAAGCCGGCGACGGTGGCGAGGACGACTTTGCGGCAGGTGGGACAGAGAAGGGCTTTGGGTGTGGACATGAGCTTATTCCGATGGATGCGCGGGCGGGTGGAAGGGATGCGGGTGGTACCCCTCCCCCCCGGTACTTATGCCTCAAAGTCTTCGATCAAAGCGGGTTAGTACGGGGGTACTTCTGGATTTGCCCTCGAACCTGCTTCCAAAACAGCACCGAAGTCGATTGCTCTTGAGGCGACTGATGGACAGGTCTTGTCGAGGCTTGCGTTGGTGTGCGCTTTTGTCTCCCTGTATCCAAGTAGTCGTTTGCGTGGGGTCACTACGCCACAGGGGGAGGGTTTTGGGGTGAGATTCGGCTCGTGGGAGGCGTCGATGACCTTGCCCCCGCGAGGGGCGGTAGGTGAACTCTCCGCAGGTGGCGAGTTCACCTTTAGGCGGACTTTGAAAGATAGTCCGTGAGAGCGTCGTTGATGACTGCGTTCAATTTGCGATTGTGTTCGTCGGCGAACCGCGCTGCGCGCTGATGCAGATCCTGGCTGATGCGAACGTTGAAGCTCCCCTTGAAGGGAGTGTCGGGGGTTTTCCCTTCGGCTTTGCAAAAGGCAAGGTATTCGTCGACTGCGCCTTGAAAGTTCTCCTCCAAGGTCTGAACATCCTTGCCGTCGTAGATGACAAAGTCGCGTATGCCGAGCAGTTTACCGTGCAGCAACTTGTCTTCGGCGCTGTAGAGGACAGACCCGTCGTAGCCCCTGTACTGCAATGTCTGACTCATCCGATGTGACCCTCCTGCTTCAGGAACGCGATGATTTCACGGACCTGGTAGGCTTTCAGGACTTTCTGAGGGTGAGGTTCGTGGACCACGAAACTCTTGGCGGTGTCAGGCTTGATGAATTTGCGCCCTGAGCCGCCTGTAGTTTTCATCTTGTACCCAAATTAGGGTAGTTATGTACTTGACGCACACGATGCGTAGGGTGTGTTGCTATTTCTACCGTGACAGGGTGGCGCTACTTTTTTGGCTTTGCTTCTTCCTAATTGTTAGTGGCGCTGTCCAGCCAAGCGGTAGCGCTACCACCGCAGTTTTCCCATCTGGCTTGCTTCGGATGCCATGCGTAACACCATGTAATGGTGTCGTTTTCTCCGAACCCACTGTCGTATTTAATCGTTTCTCGTGCAAGAAGGTCCTGCGTACCGCTGGCGAGTTCCGCGCTGTAGTCATTCGAGTCTTTTTGGGGAATGAAAACCATCATATAAAAAGATGGCTTTTCGCTTGGAGGAATCGCTGGAACTTTCCCAACGTTGAGTTCTCGCTTATCCATAAGGGTGCTCTTGGCGGTAGAGAGGTCCATCTTGATTCTTTCAAAGTGAGTAGAGATTACGAGGTGCGTCGCAGTGGTGTGTCCAAAGTTGATGATTGGAAAGCGTATAAGGCCATACCCTCCAGTCTCCTCGGGATCGCCTGGAATCAGGTAGGCCCGTTGTTCATGGTGGAAGTTGTTAACAGCAGCTTGCAGGGCCCGATTAGAATCCTCTCGACTTCTGGTAGCGGAGACTTCAGAATCTTTTCTAGCCTGAGCAGCTTGACTATGTAGATCGGCACTGGCGGCTTGGCCCTGACTAAGAGTATCGCGAGCGACCTTCACGGCATCTCTGGCGGCGTTGGCCGCAGTTTGAGCAATGGTCGCTTGCCATATCGAAATCCCAGTTCCGATGAACGTTCCTACGACAAGCAGACCCGTGAACCACGCCAATCGCTTATTCGTGGTGACCTGATCTCTAGCGAACTCGTGCTGTTCATTCTCTCTTGTTTGGCGGGCTGCCTCTGTTGCACTTGGAGGTTCCTCAATGACACCGGCTCCTTCCACGTCAAGGGGACGCTGTTCGTGCTCTTGTTCATCATCGGCCAATGTGCGGTATACCTTTTATGCAAGAGGATTTACGGTTTATGGTCATAGGCCGACCTGCTTTGTGTGTCAAGTATGTAATTAACCAAATTAGGCACATCACGTATAGGAGCTCATTCCAGCTGAAATCCGTGGGTTTGGAAAACAAGCGCACGAGAGATTCAGCTTAGTCAAGGATGCGGGCAACTAGGTCGTAGTCGTGGGACTCGGTGATTTCGGCGCGGTAGAAGGTGCCGGGGACCAGGGTTTCGTGGGGGCCGAAGTCGTTGAGGAAGACTTTGCCGTCGATTTCGGGGGCGTGGAAGAGGGTTCGGCCTTCCCAGAGGAGGTCGGTCTCTTCGGAGGGGCCTTCGACGAGAAGGTCGAGTTCGCGTCCGATCCACGCTTGTTTGGCGCGGGCGGAGATCTTTTGCTGGAGGCGCATGAGCTTGCGGCGGCGGGCCTCGATGCTGCGTTTGGGGAGCTTGAGGGAGGGGTCGAGGTTGAAGGCCTGGGCGCCGTCCTCGTCGGAGTAGGTGAAGACGCCGAGCCAGTCGATCTTGGCGACCTGGACGAAGTCGCAGAGGATCTGGAAGTCGGCTTCGGTTTCGCCGGGGAAGCCGACGATAAAGGAGGTGCGGATGACGATGCCGGGGACGAGCGTGCGGGCTTTTTCGATGAGCTTGAGGAAGATGTCGCCGGAGCCGCCGCGCTTCATGGTCTTGAGGACGGAGGGGCTGGCGTGCTGGAGGGGGACGTCGAGGTATTTGGCGACGTTGGGGTGGCGGGCGATGGTTTCGAGGAGGCGGGTGGTGACCTTGTTGGGGGTAGGTGTAGAGGAAGCGGAGCCAGCGGAGGCCGGGGAGGGGCGCGAGGGCGTCGAGGAGCTGGGCGAGGCCTTCGGAGAGGCCTAGATCCTCGCCGTAGCAGGTGGTGTCCTGGCCGATGAGGGTGATCTCGCGGACGCCTCCGGCGATGAGGTTCTGGGCCTCTGCGAGGATGGAGCCGATGCGGCGGGAGCGGAACTTGCCGCGGAGCTGGGGGATGATGCAGAAGGAGCAGGGGTGGTCGCAGCCTTCGGCGATCTTGATGTAGGCGGAGGCGCGGGGGGTGGCGAGGATGCGGGGGGTGGCGTCGGTGTAGAGGAAGTCGGGGAGTTGTGCAGTGGCTCCGTCCCAGGACTCGCGGGAGAAGCGGCCGGCGGCTTCGCGGGCGTCGCCTTCGGGGCGGGAGGTGGTGGCGGGAGAACCAGGTCCCTTCACTTCGCCTGCGGCTCCGGTCGGGAGGACAGGGTTGGAGCCGGCGGGCTTGTCGGGGTGGGAGACGTGGGAGACGTGGGGGCCGGTGTGGGCGAGGCGGGCATCGCCGTGGGTGGTGCCGGTCTCGGCGAGGGAGCGGGCTATGTCGAGCTGGGCGGAGATGTGGAGCTGGGGGGAGGGGTGGAGGTCGGACAGGGGCCGGGAGTGCTGGGAGACGGAGGAGGCGGCGCGGGAGACGAGCGCCTGGGCGTCGGGGGTCTGGGCGTCTGGGGCAAGGGCCTGCTGGTGGACGGTGGTGTCATCGACCAGGCCGGGACTGAGGATGCTGAGGTGGGGCTCGATGCGCGCGGCGATGCTGGGCTGGATGGCGTCTGGCGGGAGGATGTTGAAAGGGCTGGGCGCGTGGGGCTGGCTTCCGGTGTCCCTGGAGGAGAGGCCGGCGGCGGCCAGGATGCCTTCGAGCTCGCCGGTGCCGAGGACGGCGTCGACCTCCGGGATGTTTTTGCGGATCTCGTCGCGGTAGCGCTCGACGAGGCAGCCGGCGACGATGATGCGCTGGGCTTGGCCGCCGTGCTGCTGCTTGTGCTGGACCATCTCGAGGATGGTGTTGACGGACTCCTGCTTGGCGGAGTCGATGAAGGCGCAGGTGTTGATGACGATGATTTCGGCGTCTTCGGCGCGGGGTGTGAGGTCGGCGCCGTGGTGGTGGAGCAGGCCCATCATGACTTCGGAGTCGACGAGGTTTTTGGGCAGCCGAGGGAGACGAAGCCGACCTTGGGGCGGGTGGGGGCGGGGGTTTCGAGGTCGAGGGTGGTGAGGGTTGACACGGTCTTTTAGTTTATCAAGGTTGGGGATCCTGTTTACCGAGGTTGGGATGTTGCGAGAGCGGGTCGGCTTCAAATCTTAAGCCAAATCATCTCGCGCGAAAGATATCGTAGGCCACCCAAAGCGGCGTTGCCAGAAAGATGGCACCCAACAATCTAACTTGTATGGAGGGCCATCCTGAACCGTAAGCCTCTTCCTTCATTGTTCCCCGACCTGCCATCCACGCAGGCATCCGAAACCACAGCCGTGGAGACACGAGCATCACACTCCCGTTCACCACGTACATAAGTGCTAAACCCACAGCTGCTGCGGTCCCGAGTAGGTGAGCCACGCAAGCCATGCTCTCAGGCTTTCCGCAGAGCTGCAAGGTCCACGAGAAAAGCCCAACGGGAGGGCCGGCTGTGGATCGCTAGCCCTTCAACCAGCCACGATCGCAAGTGGGCTGCTATCGGGCGACGGCGACCGCGGCGGTGACGGCGTAGTCAGGGGTGGATGGGGGTGGAGCGGTGGCGGCGGAGGGCGTCGAGGTGGATGACGAGGGCGATGAGGCCGCCGAGGGTGGTGCACCAGGCTCGGCGGTGGGCGATGACGGGTCCAGGGATCTGGTTGAGGGAGAGGAGGAAGACGATGTAGGAGGTGAGGCAGGCGGTGAACAGGGCGTAGTTGACGGCGTTGGTGGCGAAGGCGAGGAGGGCGAAGAGGGTGGCGGCGGCGGCGAGGACGGGGAGCGAGAGGCTGACGTGGGCGAGGAGGAGGGTGCAAAGGAAGGCTCCGGCGACGGTTCCGAGGATGCGGGCGGCGGAGCGGGTGAAGGTTTCGAAGAAGGCGGGCTTTTGGACGAGGAGTGCGGTCATCGGGATCCAGTAGCCAGACTGGATGCCGAGGCGGTGGTAGAGCTCGGTGGCGAGGCCGACGGTGAGCACGAGGCGGAGGGAGTAGATGAGGGCCTGGCGGTTGGAGAGGCCGGGGAGGGCGAGGGGGAGGTGGTGGATGCGGTGGAGGAGATCGAGGCGGCGGGCGTAGAGGGTTTCGGCGAGGGTGGCGTAGACGGAGCGGGGGATGGCGAGGAGGTTTTTCTGGAGCTCGGGGAGGAGGTGGAGGCCGATGGAGGTGACAAGGAGCTGGAGGGCTCCGCCGGCGAGGATGAGGCCGGCGCGGATGAAGGCGGGGCGGGGGGAGCTGGGGAAAGCGGAGGAGACGAAGAGGGCGACGGAGGCCTGCTGGCCGACCCAGGCGAGGCCGGTGTTCTGGGCGGTAAGGATGCCGTAGATGAAGGCGGAGCCGGAGGCAGCGAGGACGAGGGCGTAGCCGTGGTGGCCGACGAGGGATCCGGCGAGGGTGGCGCTGGCGCAGGCGAAGATGGCGGCGAGCATGGGGAGGAGGCGGGAGTCGGCGATGCGCTGGTTGGCGCCGAAGCCGATGGTGAAGGCTCCGCCGCCGGCGAGGAGGGCGCCGCCGGGATGACCGACGGCGATGCCGAGGGTGAGGCAGAGGGCGACGGCGAGGGTGCTGATGAGCGGCTGGCGGAGGTTGAGCTCGGTCCACTTGAAGGTGTAGAGGTCGGCGAGGAAGAAGGAGGGGGTGTGCCCGGGAATGGCGGGAGACGGTGCGAGGGAAGGGTTGTCTGCGGGAGTGGAGGGGGAGGTGGACACGATGTTTCTATGATGAGGTAAACGAAAGCTTGAGGGGAGCGGGTGCGCGGTGAATGCGGGGGATTCGGGGGGCAACTTCCGGACGGGCGTTGACACCAAAACAATAGACGGCACACGTGCTGTCACGGAATTCCTAAGGAGATCAGAGATGAAGTTGAATGGGATGCGTATCGCGGTTCTTGGTGGTGTAGCGGCGGTGTGTTCGAGTGGCGTCGGATTGGCGCAGCAGAGCAGCTTTTCGCCCAAGGACAAGATGTTTCTGGCTAATTCGGCCGAGGGCAGCATGACGGAGATCAAGCTGGCTGAGATCGCTTTGCAGAAGTCTTCCAATGATGAGGTGAAGGGTTTCGCGCAGAAGATGGTGACTGACCATACCAAGCTGATCAGCGACATGAAGCCGTTTGTGGATCAGGCGAAGGTAAAGCCGCCGACCAAGCTGAAGCCGAAGGACGAGATGCTGGCGAAGAAGCTTTCGGCGCTCTCCGGCGACACGTTCGACAAGCAGTACATTGCGGCGATGGTGAAGGATCACCACAAAGATCTCGCGGAGTTCAAGGCCGAGGAGGGTTCGACGTCGAATACGGAGCTGAAGACGACCGTATCGCAGGGCGAGCAGGTGATTCAGGAGCACACGAACATGATCGAGCAGATTGCGCAGAAGAATGGCGTGAGCGCACCGACGACGGGCGCGCTGTAGGACTAGCGGTCCAGGTGGTTCAAAGGCCGACCCTATGGGGTCGGCCTTTCGTTTGGAGCCGGGCGCGGGGCGGGGGATAAAGGCGGGGCGGCTGGGTCAATCTCCCTGTCTCGGGGTGGTAGACTTTGTCTGTGCCGGGTCCTACGCGACGTAATCCCGCCAACCCCGCCAGGTCCGGAAGGAAGCAACGGTAACGGGTCGTTACGGGCGCAGTGGGTCGCCCGGCCACTTCTCCCCACTCAACTTAGACTTCTTCTTCGGCTGCTCGGCTGTTCCTCTGCTCGTGGATAGCGGGTGCGCGCTGGTGCGCGGCCGAGGCGGCTGCGATGCGGCGGCGCCGGTCGGTGCGGCGGCGGAGCTTGCCGGCGGTCTTGAGGTGCGGCGGCGACGGCAGATGGTGACATGCAAACGGTTTGGCTGCGAGAATGGATGGGTGTTGGCCGCTGCCGGCCTGACGCAGAAGATGGTTCAAGAGGGGTGAGGAGTTGAGTTTGACGTTGCGGCCGCACGTGCCTGTTCGGGCGAAGATTACCTCGGTAGGGGCGTATGTTCCGCCGCGTCTTTTGACGAACGCAGACCTTGAAAAGATGGTGGCGACGAACGACCAGTGGATTACCGAGCGGACGGGGATTCGGGAGCGGCACATTGCCGACAAGGGTGTGGCGACGAGCGATCTGGCGGTGGAGGCGGCGAAGGTGTGCCTGGCGCGGCGGGGGATGGACGCGAGCGAGGTGGAGGTGATTATCGTGGCGACGGTGACGCCGGATATGTTTTTCCCCGCGACGGCGTGCCTGGTGCAGGACCGTCTGGGGGCGAAGGGGGCGTGGGGGTTCGACCTGTCGGCGGCGTGCTCGGGGTTTCCGTATGCGCTGCAGGTGGGCGCGAAGCTGGTTGAGAGCGGGATGCACAGCAAGGTGCTGGTGATTGGGGCGGATGTGATGAGCTCGGTGATGGACTATACGGACCGGGCGACGTGCGTGATCTTTGGGGATGGGGCGGGGGCGGTGCTGCTGGAGCCATGCGAGGTTGGCGAGGTTGGCCTGATCGACTACTGGCACGAGATCGATGGATCGGGTGCGGTGGCGCTGAACATGCCGGGGGGCGGTAGCCTCCATCCGTCGACGGCGGAGACGGTGGCGGCGAAAATGCACTATGTGCACCAGGATGGGGCGGCGGTGTACAAGTTCGCGGTGCGGAAGATGGCGGAGGCGGCGGAGACGGTTCTGACGCGAAACGGGGTGACGGGCGCGGATCTGAGCTGCTTTATTCCGCACCAGGCGAATAAGCGCATCATCCTGTCGACGGCGGAGCGGTTGGGACTGGGCGAGAAGTGCGTGGTGATCAACATCGACCGGTACGGGAATACGACGGCGGGGACGATTCCGCTGGCGATGGATACGGCGCTGAGCGAGGGGCGGTTGAAGAAGGGGGATCTGGTGCTGCTGGCGAGTGTGGGGGCTGGGTTTACGGTGGGGGCGACGCTGCTGCGGTGGGAGTTTTAGCGGGAGAGCAGAAGGCAAAAGCAAAAAGCAGAAAAGCAAAGCAAAAAGCAAGAAAGCAGAAAAACAGAAAGCAAGAAAGCAGAAAAGCAGAAGGTTTGGGAACTTGCGTATTTCTTCTTGCGTATGCCGACGGTCCGCGGGCCGCGCAACGAGATGCTGCTGAAGCTGTTCTTTGGGGCGAACGGCAGCCTGGAATGTACGCGGGAGCAGGTGTTGGCGGAGCGGGAACGGTTTCGGGCGAACCTCCAGCGTTACACGCTGTTCGAGCCGGAGATCAGGAGGCGGCAGGCGGGAAGGCCGGCGCTGCCATTTTTTTTGATGACGCTGCGGTATGGGATCGCGGAGGCAAAGGCCGTGATCGATTGGGCGGACGAGACGCTTCGGTCGCTGGATGAGATAGCGGAAGGAAAGGTGCAGGAGGAGGAACGATGACCCACGCAGATCCGATGTGGATGAAGGTGTTTCTGGGGGTGCATGTGGCGGCCGGGGCGACGTCGTTTGTGCTGGCTCCGGTGGCGCTGGTGACGGCGAAGGGCGGAAAGCAGCACAAGCGCTGGGGGATGGTGTACCTGTGGTCGATGGGTGTGGTTGCAGGGACGGCGCTGCCGATGGCGCTGTACCGGCCGGTGCTGTTTTTGGCACTGGTAGCGGTGTTCAGCTTTTATGCGGCGTTTTCGGGATACCGGGTGCTGAAGCTGAAGGATCTTGCGCGCGGCGGGAGCGCCCGGGCGATCGACTGGATCGCGGCTGGAGTGACGTTTGTGTCGAGCGCGTGCCTGGCGGGATTTGGGCTGTTTCGGCCGGCGTGGGTGCAGAACTTCGGGATTGTGGCCGTGGTGTTCGGGATTCTGGGGGTGCGGCTGGCTGGGGGGGAGATCAGGAAGTTTGTGTGGAAGCCGAAGGACAAGATGTTCTGGTGGTACACGCACCTGGGAAACTTTATCGGGAGCTATATTGCGGCGTGGACGGCGTTTTCGGCGGTGACGCTGAGTCAGCTGCTGCATAGCAACCGGCTGGTGGTGTGGCTATGGCCGACAGCGATTGGGGTCCCGGCGATCTTTGCGACGATTGCGTATTACCGGCGGAAGTTTTCGGCGAAGCGGGTGATTGCGGCGACGGCTTAGTGTGTGTGAATGCTGCCTGGACCTGGGCCCACGCTTTCGGGTAGCGCAGGCTTGGAGCTAGGCGGCTGCGGCTGCGTTTCGTGCGCGGCGTTCGCGTTTGAAGGAGCGGGAGGTGTGGTAGATCTTCCAGAAGGCGATGCCGCAGCCGACGAGGATGACGGTCCAGACGACGATGAGGAAAGTGGTGGCCCATTTTTCAGTGAACATGTCCATGAGGCGGAGGACGTGTTTGCCGTAGTGGACGCCGAGCCAGACGGCGATGGCATGACGGACGGCTCGGCTGAGGGTGAAGGTAATGAGGAACTTTCGCTTCGACATTTTGAGGGCGCCGGCGGCGAGGACGAAGGGGGAGAGGGGCATGGGGGGCGGGAGGATGGCGGGGAGGGCGACGGCGATGAGGGCGTGGTTCTCCATCCAGCGGGTGACGCGTTTGAAGATGCGCGGGGGAACGTGTTTCTCGAGGAACTGCATGCCGCCAGCGTGTCCGACCTCGTAGCTGAGGTATCCGCCGATCGCGGAGCCGAGGGTGGAGGCGAGCACGAGGAGGAGGAGGCTGGCGTGCTGCGCGGCGAAGAAGACGAGCATGACGTCGGTGATGCCGGGGATGGGGAGGGGGACGAAGGAGGAGTCGACGATGGAGATGAGGAAGATGCCGATAAGGCCGTAGCGGAAGAGGAAGTGGATGAGGGCGTTGCTGTGCGGCGTGGAGGCGAGCCAAAGGGCGCCGGCGTGGAGGGCTGGGAGGCCGGCGGTGGCAAGCTCTGCGGCGTGGGGGGTCATAGAGATTGAGACGCGGATGGAGGGGCTAAGGACGCGAATTGTTCGCTGGGGTGACCGAAAGGTGCTGGGTGGGGGGTGGGGCTAGAGGAAGCGTGGGGGGCCGAGTGGGGGGAGGATGCCGAGGTCGGCGGCGTAGCGGCGGAAGAGTTCGATGGCGCGGATGCAGTCCCGGTCGAGGTGGTAGTGGATGTTGCGGGTGAGGTAGTGGCGGATGGTGTCGGGGGGGAGGGGGATGCGGGGGGTCCACTCGCGGACGAGGTCTTCGATGTGGTCGAGGCCGAAGTCGCGGGAGTGGTTGAGGTCGGCGATGAGGCGGGCAGAGGTTTGGGGGTTGAGGGCATCGGGGCGGGCGGCCCAGACGGCGGCGACCCAGGGGAGGCCGGTGTGGGTGCGCCACAGGTGGGCGAGGTCGATCCAGAGGAGGGGGCCGGTGGCGGCCTCGAGGTCGGTCTGGTGCTCGCGGGCGAGGAGGGCGGGGTCGCCGATGAGGAGGGCGGCGTCGGCGTCCCCGAGCATGGCGATGGGGTCGGCGGGGCGGGGGAGGAAGGCGGGGTGGTTGTGGTGGAAGCGGCGGAGGAGGATCTCGGCGTAGGCGATGGAGGATCGGGAGGCGGTGTCGGCGGCGACGGTGCGGAGGGTCTCGAGGGTGTGCGGCTGGCGGATGAGGAGGAGGATGGAGCGGACGTGGTCGAGGGAGGCGATGGTGCAGCCGGGGACGATGGCGAGGTCGGGGGTGAGGGCGGCGATGGGGATCAGGCCGATGTCGGCTCGGCCTTCGAGGAGATCGCGGGCGCAGAGGGCGGGCAGGGTGTAGTGGAGATCGTAGCGCCGGGCGAGTTCGGCGGCGCGGGGTGGGTGCTCGAAGTCGCCCATGAGAGGGGCGGGGTTGAGGAAGTCGATGGCGGCGATGCGGAGTCTGGGGGCGGGCGGGGGCAAGGGTTCAGTTTAGTGGATGCGGGGAGGTGGACCTGGGGATGATGATGACGGGGGATGATGAGGGAGGCGGGAGTTGGACTGAAGTTGCATTGCGTGGGGCGGTGCGGGGAGCTTAGGTTCGAGGTCGCGTGGCGTTCGGCTGCGCCGGTGTTGAAGCGCCGGATCTCGGGTGGAGGTGGGGATGAGTTTGACGGGGCGTGCGGAGGTGCTGGAGGAGGAGCGGCTGGGGTGGATGGCGTTGACGCTGACGCCGGGGATGGGGCCGACGCGGATTGCGCGGGCGGTGAAGCGGATGGGCGGGGCGGGGCGGATGTTTGGGGCTTCGCTGACGGAGCTGGAGGGGACGGGGATGCCGGCGGCGGCGGCTCAGTTCTGCGCGGATGGGCGGGCGCGGAGTGCGGCGATCGACGAGATGCAGCGGGTGGCGGAGGTGGGCGGGGTGATTGTGACGCCGTCGGATGACGCGTATCCGGGTCGTCTGTTGGAGATCTACGATCCGCCGACAGTGCTGTGGGTGCGGGGCGATGCGGGGCAGATGTCGCGGGCGGGGATCGCGGTGGTAGGGACGCGGCAGCCGACGCCGTACGGGACGGGGATGGCGGAGATGTTGAGCAGGGATCTGGCGAGCCGCGGCCTGGTGGTGATGAGCGGGATGGCGCGGGGCGTGGATACGGCGGCGCACCGGGGTGCGCTGGCGGTAGGCGCGAAGACGGTGGCGGTGTGGGGGACGAGCATCGACGTGATCTATCCGAAGGAGAACAAGCGGCTGGCGGAGGAGATTGTGGCGAACGGGGGGGCGATTGTGAGTGAGTTTCCGCTGGGGACGTTTCCAGCGCCGCAGAACTTTCCGATCCGGAACCGGACGCTGAGCGGGATGAGCGTGGGCGTGCTGGTGATCGAGGCGGGCGAGCACTCGGGAACGCGGATCACGGCGCGGTGTGCGATGGAGCAGAATCGCGATGTGTATGCGGTTCCGGGGAACGTGACGAACAAGGGGGCGTGGGGGCCGAACACGCTGATCAAGCAGGGCGCGAAGCTGACGGCGACGTGGGAGGACATATGGGAGGATCTGCCGTCGCAGGTACGACTTGCGCTCGAAGACGAGGCGGCGGCGGGAGCCGCGGTTGCATCGCAGGCGGGAGCTGGAGCATCACTGTTTGGTGAGCCAGGGGTTGGCGGCATGGCGGAGCATGAGCGGCGGGTGTACGAACGGCTGCGGCATGACGAGTCGGTGCAGCTGGACGAGCTGATTGAGCGTCTGGAGGCGGAGATGGGGTCCGCCGAGATCTTCACGGCATTGTTCGAGCTGGAGCTCGCGGGCAGGGTGAGGCAGATGCCGGGGAAGAATTATGTCCGGACGTTCTGACGGCCGGGAGGACGGCGGAGGGGTGCGAGTCTCTGCTTGAGACGTAAGTCGATGCGGGCAGTCTATTGAGGGAGATCGGTCGTGCCGATGGAGGTTTGGGCGGCGGGCGGGTTTGACTTGGCTTGGGCGAGGCGTGTTAGGTTCGCATGGAATCGGTCGATAAAGAAGTCTGATGGGCGGATGGGCGAGTTCGGGGCTGATTTGCCGGATTCGCGGAAGTGAAAGGAAGTCATGGGAAAGTCATTAGTGATTGTCGAGTCGCCTGCAAAGGCGAAGACGATCAACAAATATCTCGGCAGCGAGTATGTGGTGGAAGCATCGCTGGGCCACATCATGGACCTGCCCAAGAACGACATTGGTGTGGAGTTGAAGCGGCGGACGTTTGAGCCGACGCTGATTGTGTCTCCGGGGAAGGAGAAGGTGGTCGACCGGTTGAAGAAGCTGGCCGCGAAGGCGGATGCGGTGTACCTGGCGCCCGATCCTGACCGCGAAGGAGAGGCGATCGCGGCGCACCTGAAATTTCAGCTGATGTCGTCGGTGAAGAAGGGATCGACGCTGCAGCGGGTGACGTTCAACGAGATTACGCCGAAGGCGGTGAAGGCGGCGTTTTTGAATGCGCGAGATGTGGACGAGAACCTGGTGGATGCGCAGCAGACGCGGCGCGTTCTGGACCGGCTGGTGGGGTACCAGATCTCGCCCCTGCTGTGGGACAAGGTGCGACGGGGGCTGAGCGCGGGGCGGGTGCAGACGGTGGCGCTGCGGCTGATTGTGGAGCGTGAGCGGGAGATCAATGCGTTCCAGCCGGTGGAGTACTGGACGGTCGATGCTGTGCTTGTTCCGGAGAAAAACGGGCAGGAGTTCACGGCGCGGATGGTGGGGGTCGAGGGCAAGCCGATCCGGGTTTCGAATGGTGTGGATGAGACGGGCAAGGAGCAGTTTCTGGCGAACGCGCTGCCGGACAAAGAGGCTGTCGATGAGGTGACCGGGCAGCTCGAAAAGGCGACCTGGCGTGTGCGGAGCGTTGAGAAAAAGGAACGGCGGAGAAATCCGGCGGCGCCGTATACCACGAGCAAGCTGCAGCAGGATGGGGCGGGGCGGCTGGGCTTCAACGTGCGGCGGACGATGGGTGTGGCGCAGCGGCTGTACGAGGGCATGGAGATCGGCAAGGAGGGCACGGTCGGGTTGATCACGTATATGCGAACGGATTCGACGCGGGTGAGCCCGGATGCGGTGACGGAGGCGCGGGAGTACATCGCGAAGCTTGGGGACAGGTACCTGCCGGCGAAGCCGAACGAGTACAAGAGCAAGAAGGACGCGCAGGATGCGCACGAGGCGATTCGTCCGACGCACGTAGAGTTTACGCCGGAGTCGATTCGCAAGTACCTGTCGGATGAGCAGTTCCGGCTGTACCGGATGATCTGGCAGAGGTTTGTGGAGAGCCAGATGACGCCGGCGGTGTTTGACCAGACGACGGTCGACATTGCGGCGGAGGCGGACCGGACGTATGACTTTCGCGTGAGCGGGAGTGTTCTGAAGTTCGACGGATTTTTGCGGTTTCAGGAGGAGGACAAGCGGGCGCGGCAGGCGGCGAAGGACAGGGCGAGCAAGGAGGAGAACGACCGCGCCGAGAAGCTGGACGCGCAGGCGGAGAGCTCGAAGGCGGCGGGCGGTGCGGGTGAGGAGGAGGACGAGTCGGAGCGACGGTTGCCGCCGGTTGCGGATGGGCAGGCGCTGGGGTTGCGGCGGCTGGCGCCGGAGCAGAAGTCGACGCAGCCGCCGCCGCGGTTCAACGAGGCGAGCCTGGTGCGGACGCTGGAGGAGAAGGGGATTGGGCGGCCCTCGACGTACGCGTCGATCATCAACACGATCCAGGAGCGCGATTATGTGAAGAAGCAGGCGTCGAAGCTGGTGCCGACGGAGATCGGCATGGTGGTGACGGAGCTGCTGGTGAAGAACTTCCCGTACATCTTTGAGATGGGCTACACGGCGCAGCTGGAGGGCGAACTGGACGCGGTGGAGGGTGGGACGGAGAAGTGGACGGACTTGCTGAACGGGTTCTACGGGCACTTCGAGAAGGAGCTGAAGATTGCCGAGACGGACATGGAGGACGTGAAGCGGAGGGAGCACAGCACGGAGGAGATGTGCGACAAGTGCGGGAGTCCGCTGATTTTGAAGTGGGGCAAGTTCGGGAGCTTTTTTGCGTGCAGCAACTTCACGAAGGCGAAGCCGATGACGGTGGCGGCCGGGCCGTGGAAGAAGGATGCCAAGGCGGTGACAAAGAAGATCACGTCGGCGTTTCCGTTTCCGATGACGGTGAAGGCGATGACGGAGGATGTGACGGAGTTTTCGAAGGAGGTAGGGGACACGAAGGAGCTGGCGGCGGCGGTGGCGCAGGCCGCGCCGAAGGGCAAGAAGGTGATTGTGGAGCCGTTCTCGTGCGACTTTACGAAGGAAAACTTCGCGGCGAAGCCGGATCTGAGTTCGCCGGATCAGCAGGCGGACGGGGAGCAGGAGGAGGAGTTCTGCGACAACTGCGGACGGACGATGGTGCTGCGGAACGGGCCGTGGGGGCCGTTTATGGCGTGCCCGGGGTACAACGAGGACCCGCCATGCAAGACGATCCGGAAGCTGACGCAGAAGGTGCAGCAGAAGCCGCCGGTGCAGCTGGAGGAGGCGTGCCCGAAGTGCGCGCGGCCGCTGCTGCTGCGGAACGGGCAGTATGGCGAGTTCATCAGCTGCTCGGGGTACCCGAAGTGCAAGTACATCAAGCAGGAGCTGCTGGAGGTTAAGTGCCCGGTGGATGGCGGGGACATCGCGGTGCGGAAGACGAAGCGCGGGGACACGTTTTATGGGTGTGTGAACTATCCGAAGTGCGACTTTGCTTCGAATCTGAAGCTGGTGAAGGAGGTTTGCCCGAGCTGCCGGAGCCCGTACGTGGTTGAGGTGGCGAACGCCGAAGGGACGTACCTGGTGTGTCCGAACAACCAGGAGGACCTGCCGAAGAAGCGCAAGAAGAAGGGCGAGGCGGAGGTTGCGGCGGAGCCTGCGGGGGTGGTTTGCCACTTCAAGCGGAAGATTGGCGGGCCGAAGCCGAAGGAGGAGGCAGGGGTGGTGGCGGGGGGAGCCTCCGCGGAGCTGGTGCAGCACGGCGCCTAGGCGGGTGTGGGTACCGACTGGGGATGCGTGGTGGGCCGGTTCGGAGGAAGGAGGCTAGGGCGGGTACTGGGTCAGTTCGAATCTCAGCGCCGAGTCTTCAACGATCTTCCTTGATACAAGAGGCGACCCACTGTGCAGACTGCGACAAGACCGATAAGCAAGATGATGTCCATGATCAGGTATCTCTAGCAGCTAAGTCTAAGTATAGACCCAGGCATTTCAAAATGGCCCACTACCCTAGGCACGCTCGCTTTCCTTCCTACCTCATCTCTGGTACAAATGGCAAGAAGTATATTGACTTGTCTCACTGCTGCGGGCGCGACTCCTGTTCGTGCCGGGAAGCGGTTGATAGATTGCGGGTTGTTGCTTATGGCGAAGGCGATTTGGAACGGGCAGACATTGGCCGAGAGTGAGACGGTTGAGACGGTAGAGGGAAATACCTACTTTCCCGAGGACTCGGTGAAGCGGGAGTTTTTCCGGCCGAGCTCGACGACCTCGAATTGCCCCTGGAAGGGGCAGGCGCGGTACTACACGATTCTGGTGGATGGG
>JAABUZ0100000846.1_pt1 | contig 66681 bp, 60 predicted proteins | sample 5562091 | NCBI WGS metagenome assembly JAABUZ01 (sample SAMN12813069, study PRJNA571459) | rock metagenome | isolation source: Antarctica rocks | place: Antarctica: Victoria Land, Linnaeus Terrace sud | collected 2015-12-21 | reverse complement strand
TTAGGGCGGCTCGGCTTGACTCCCGAAGCGGTGCAGCGGCAGGTACTACTCGGAAACTCCGAGACCGGCGAGTCTTTGCGCGACGGCGCGATGGCCTACTGGCAGGCGGTAGACCGGCAGTATTCGACGGCCTATCCCGGCCACGGCAATGTGGTTTCGTATCTGACGACGCGGCAGAAAGAGTCGGAGGCCAAAGTCGCCGACACCGACCCGAACCCGGATTTGCTGGCAAAGCGGCGAACCAATCTCGGCGAATCGGTGTTCCAGATACAGCAGAATTTGGGCGCGGCGATCCGGGCCAAAGACAAGGCACTGCGCGATTGGGTCTCGGCGCGGGTGAATGACCCAAACCACCGGCACACAGTCGCGGCGGCCGCTCTGGACATGATGCAGGACCGCTTTCGGTCGTATTTGACTCAGCTTGAAAAGCAGCAGGATGATTTGAAAGGCAGCGCGTTTTTGATAGCCAAGCAGCGCGACGACGCGCTGACGGCAGTGAACCGGCTGTCGGGCGATTTCATGCTGGGCCTGATTGCGACGGCCAAGCGGCGCGAGATTGACGAGCAGAAAGATTTGTATCTCGCCGCAGCCCGGCGCTTTGACGCCGAAGCATTGGACTTCAAGGCGGCAGGCGCGGCGGCGGCGTTCTACGGGCGCATGATCGAGACGGTTGCGGCGCTGCGGGCCGAAATGGACCGCTATGTCGAGCGCATGGACTCCCTGCGGACGAAGTTCGAGCGGGCCGAGCGCCATGCAGTGCAGGAGCCGGTCGATGTGAATGGCGAGGTGCTGTTCAATCCCGGACGGCGCGAGACGGACCCGAATACCGGGCAGGACCGCTATGTGGACGGCGATATTGATGAGCGCTATGCGTTTTATGTCGGCAACGCGCAGGACCCGGCCAGCACCGTCGTCAACAATTTAGTTGCGGACATCTTGGAGAATTTGGGAACGCGCGGCGACATCTGGGGCATTCGGGACGGCGAGATGATGCGCCTGAGCGAAGTCATTTTAGACCACGCGAAGGCCGTTTTCCAGCCGGTCGCCGAAGAAAGCGTCTTAGATAAATTCTATGCCAAGTACGGGCTAGACAGTGACCGAACTGTTCAAACGCTGCGCCGGGTCGTTTCGCTGTCCCGGCCTTTCCTGCACTTGCAGGAGAACGCGCCGAACTACACGCACAACATGAACAAGGAGCAGACCATTGTCGGTGTTCTGCACGGCTCGGCCCCGCGCTCGGAAAGCGAGCAGCGGTTCGGCTCGATGCTGATGGAGTCGGTGCAGAATGTCAAGGACCAGCAGATTACGAACTCCAACGAGCCGGATCAAGTGCTGTTTCTGCATGAACGCGCGGCCTTTCCGCTGCGTCTGCTTCAGGGAATGGATTCGTACCGGTATGCGTATGACCAGGTGAAGTCACAGGGCGCGGCGGCGAACCCGATCCACACGCGGACGGACGTTCAGGAATGGGTGCGGATTTCCCCACCCTCCGCCGAAGACCAGAAAGCCGCCTGGCGGACATTCGTAGTCGGCTGGGCGTCCGGCGTCATCTCCGAAGAGCGCGAGTCGCGCTACACCAGTGTCGGGACGCGCACCCAATTAAAGTTTGTGGCAAGTTATGTCGACCGCTTCGGGATGCCGAAATCCGATGCTTTGGGCGGCTTCAACACGGTCGAGACGCCGATTGCCGGGTTCAAGGCGGAAGCCGGCAGCCCGGATCGCCCGCCGCTGGAAGCCCGCGACATTGTTCAGCGCCTGTGTGATGACCGCCGGATGCAGGCGCAAATCGCCGCCGCGATTGACGAGCGCCTGCGCGACATCGGCGCAAAAGCGCTGGGAGACCGTTTAGTCGCCCATGCCGGAACGCAGAAATCGGCCTGGCCGCCCGCGTTCTACAATGCGTATTACCTGGTGCTGACGGGGTATCTGGAAGAGATCAATTACGCGGGAAGCCAGGCGGTTTCCCCGGCGGCGGCAGAAACATCAGCCCTGCCCGCCGTTATCGCAGGCGGCGCTTCCGTGGCCGTAGTCGCCGCTGCGCCGACAGCCGGAACACGTACATTGAAAGAACGGCTTGTAGACCTCAAAGAGCTTTTGACCGAGGAAATGATTACGAAAGAAGAGTTCGACGAGCGGCGCAAAGAGATATTGGCCGAGGTTTAGAAAAGTACCGGCACTTCCAGTGCCGGTGCCTCTCGAATCAATGGGACTGACTTAGAAATAAAGCACTATGATACGACGATTTCTGTCTTTAGGTTTTGCCCTTAGCCTTTCGGCTGCCTGCATTGCTGCAGCAAGCGCACAATTAGCAAGCGCACAAACGGGGCCGCTGGCGGTGCTGACGCAGCATAATGACAATGCCCGGACGGGCGACAACCTGCGCGAAACACTGCTGAGTACGTCCAATGTCAACGCCCGGCACTTCGGCAAGCTGTGGACACGTCCTGTCGACGGCTACCTCTATGCCCAGCCGCTGTATGTCCAGAACGTGCGGATACCCGGCAAAGGCGTGCACAACGTCATTTATCTGGCGACCGCCCATAACAGCGTCTATGCGTTTGATGCCGACGATCCTAATTTCAAGCTGCCGTTCTGGCGGGTGAATCTGGGGCCATCCGTGCCTGCCGCTGAGGTCTACACGACCAAATGGACCGACATGCGCGTCCAGATCGGCATTACCAGCACGCCGGTCATCGACGCCCGCTCCGGCACGATCTTTGTGGAAGCCAAGACCAAAGAGCATGGAACGTATGTCCAGCGGCTGCATGCTTTAGACATCACGACCGGCGCGGAGCGTCCCGGCAGCCCGGTTCTGATTAAAGCCAGCGTTCCCGGCACCGGAATGGAAAGCGATCACGGAAAAGTTACATTCGATCCCGTCAAAGAGCTGCAGCGCCCCGGCCTGCTGCTGACCGGCGGCGTTGTTTATTTAGCGTTCGGCTCCCATGCCGACAGCCCGCCGTTCCACGGCTGGATCCTCGGCTATGATGCCCGGACGCTGGCTCAGACGTGCGCTTTCAATTTGACCCCGAACGGAGACGAAGGCTCCATCTGGCAGGCCGGCATGGGCATGGCAAGCGACCCAGCCGGAAACATCTATGCAATGATCGGCAACGGCACCTTTGATGCCGACAGCGGCGGCTCGGACTACGGCAACAGTATTCTGCGGCTGATGCCAACACCCGGCAGCCTCAAAGTCGCCGACTATTTCACGCCGTACAACCAGGAAAATCTGAGCGAAAACGACCAGGACACCGGCGCATCCGGGCCGCTGCTCATTCCCGGCACCGATCTTCTGCTGGGCGGCGGCAAGAACGGCTGGCTGTATTTGACGCAGCAGGACAATCTGGGGCATTACCACAGTCAGTCGGACAGCCAGATTTTGCAGACGTTTCAAATCACGCATGGGAACTGCCACGGGTCGGCGGTCTACTGGAACGGGCCAGGCGGGCCGCAAGTGTATATCTGGCCGGAGTTCGCGCATTTGATGGCATTTCGGCTGACCGGCGGCAAGCTGAATCCCTACCCGGCGTCGGAAAGCGACATCGCCGTGCCGGACGGAATGCCGGGGGCGTTTTTGTCGGTCTCCGCAGACGGCAGCAAAGCGGGAACAGGGATTGTCTGGTCATCTGCGCCGTATGATGCAAACGCAAACTGGGCAACGGTTCCGGGCGTTCTGCGGGCTTACGACGCTGCGGACCTATCCCACGAGATGTGGGACTCCAAGATGGACCCGGCCCGCGATGATGTCGGAATGTTCGCCAAGTTCTGCGCTCCCACGGTTGTCAACGGCAAAGTGTATCTGTCTACGTTTTCCAATCAGCTTCAAGTCTACGGCCTGCTCGGCGGCGCAGTCCCGGCAATCAGCCAGGTGACCGCTTCTCGCCAGCAGATCGCCGTGACGTTCAACCAGGCGGTTGATGCCCAAGCCGCTCAGCCTCAGAACTACTTTCTGGACAATGGGCGCGTTTTAGCGGCGAAACTCAGCCCCAGCCACAAGGTGGTGACTCTCAAAACAACCCCGCTGAATGCCGGCAAGCTCTACACGCTGACTGCCGGCGGCGTGCAGGGGCAGACCGGCGCACGGCTGACACTGCCGCCCGCAACTCACGCTTGGTTCCGGCCCAGTTAGCAACATACATAAGAAGGGCAGGCACACAACAAAGAAGGGCAGGCACGGGGACCTGCCCTTCTTTTTGCGTGGCCGCCCTATTTGCCAGCGGCTTACGCAAAAGGTTTAGTAACCGTCAAGCGACGTTGGCATAACGGGCCAAAACAGATTCTTGGATTGTGGGACGGGATTTGTTGGAAACTTGAAGGAAGACAATCGTGCCGTGAACATCCGTACAGAGGGCCAAAGTGTCTGTGGACTGGAGCATGAGATGAAAACCCATGCCGAGGGAAACGCGGGTTGAGAACCCTTGTTCCAGCGTCGCGCGGGCCAGATGCACCGGAGCGATGCCGGAGCCGTTATCGGCGATCTGAACTGTGACGGCATCGCCGACGGACCAAACGGTTGCCAGGCCGCCGTTGCCGTGCTTGACGGCGTTTGTCGCCGCTTCGGTGGTTGCTGTGCAAAGGTCGTCAACACGGTCCGGGTCCATGCCGCAGTCCTGGCCGATGCGGATCAGGGCATGGCGCAGGGCGCTGGCATCCGACGGAACCGCAAGCGGCAGAGTCAGCACGGGAGACACTTGGGCCAAATCTGCGGGCGGGATTTCGCCGTGGTCCACGAGCCGCAGCTTGCCGCCGGTCACCGCCAGCAGGACATCGCGGTTAAACACCCGCCGCTGCTCTTCGCTTTCCGTCAGCTTCGCGTTCGCCTGCTGCAGCTCGGCATTGGATTGGTTGAAGCGGGTCAGCGTTGTCCGCAGGTACCCGGTGATGACTGCAATCGCCACTGTCCCCAGCAGCAGCGCCCCGAACTCAATTCCCTCGGCGGCGTTCGGAAACGAGAACAAACCCAGACCATGCTTGTTGTCGGCGAACAAGTAAACCCGTGCCAGCACGAGGGCCGCCGCGGCTGTCCCAATACCGCCCCAGACGCCGAAGAGCGCCGCTCCAACGGCGACGGGGATCAGGTAAAAGATGGTGTAAGGCCGGTTGATGCCGGCAATGTCTTTCAGCCCGACTTCAAGCCAGGTACAGAGTCCCAAAAGAAAAACAGTGGTCAGGACTGCCGCAAGCGAACTTGCCGGCTTCAGCAGCGGGTTGGATTTCATGGATGGTCTTACAAAAAGGGGCGGCTCGGTTCGTCTTTTCTTATGATACCATATCCAAACCTGATTGCACCGGAATATGGGTCAACGCTGGAATTATACCCACAAATTATCTCCGCTTATGCCCGCTCAGGCCGCAGCAGCGGAAATAAAATCACGTCGCGGATAGAAGGCGCATCGGTCAAAATGATTGCCAGCCGGTCCACGCCGCCGCCGAAGCCACCGGTAGGCGGCATTCCGTACTCCATTGCCCGGAGAAAATCCTCGTCCATCGGATGCGCTTCGGCGTCCCCGCTCTGGCGCAGCGCGGACTGGGCCATGAACCGCTCCCGCTGATCCAGCGGGTCGTTAATCTCGCTGAACGCATTGCCAAGCTCCGCGCCAGCCATGTAAATCTCGAAGCGGCGCGTTAGATTTGGGTTGCCCGGCATTTTCTTTGCCAGCGGCGAGGTCTCGGTCGGAAAGTCCGTGATAAACGTCGGCTGGATCAGCTTCGGCTGGGTGAACCGCTCGTGCAGCTTTTCCACAATGCCGCCGATGGTCGGCTCGTTCTCCGTCGGCAAGCCTAAACGGGCCAGGACCGCGTGGGCCGATGCAAGCGTTTCCAGCTCTTCGGGCTGCACCCCGGCGTGAACACGAATGCCTTCCAGCATCGGCAGCCGGGCGAAATTGGGCGCGAGATCAATTTCCTGGCCTTGATAACGAAACTGCTCGGCTCCGTGCAGCGCTTTACAGATATGGCGGTACATGCCTTCGACAAGCGTCATCATGTCGTCCAGATTGGCGTAGGCCGCGTAGACTTCCATCATTGTAAACTCAGGCGAATGCCGGGGGGAAATGCCTTCGTTGCGGAAGACGCGCCCAATTTCATACACTTTGTCCAGGCCGCCGATAATCAAACGCTTCAAGTAAAGCTCCAAAGAGATACGCAGGTGAAGCTCCATGTCCAAAGCATTGTGATGAGTCAAAAAAGGCCGCGCCGCCGCGCCGCCGGCCACGGTTTGCAGCACCGGCGTCTCGACTTCCAGATAGTCATGGCTGTCCAAGTAGCCGCGCATGGCGCGGGCGACTTTCATACGGCCCAGCAGCCGGTCCCGCGAGTCTTTGTTGACCAGTAAATCTACCGACCGCTGCCGGTAACGCATTTCGGGGCCTTTCAGGCCGCCGGACTGCTTTTCCTCGCCGTCGTCGGTTTCATACTCTTTGCCGAGCGGCAGCGAGCGCAGGGACTTTGCCAGCAGCGTCCATTCGCGCACATGCACCGAAATCTCGCCGCGCTGAGTTCGAAACACAAATCCCGAAACGCCCGCGATGTCGCCCAAATCTAAGTGATACTTGATGTCGTCAAAGAGCGCGTCCCCAACTTCATCTTTTCGAACATACAGCTGAATGCGCCCCGATGAGTCCGTGAGGTCCAAAAACGCGACTTTGCCCTGCACCCGGATCGCCGTGATACGCCCGGCCAGAAAGACGGTCTGGCCGTCGAGATGCTCAAACTCCGCCACTATCTCAGAAGCATGATGCGTGACTGGAAAGCGCTCGACCGCAAACGGGTCGCGCCCGGCAGCCCGCAGCGCGTCCAGCTTTTGCCGCCGAACCGGGTCAATGCCTTCCGCAGCATTCTGCGGCAAACTTATTTCTTCGGACATGGACGGGGCTTCCTTCTCTGGAGACGGCAAAAAAGGGCGCAGGCAAAGCCTCGCCCTTCAAAAAAATTACTTGCGGATCGCAACAATTTTATAGCGCGTCTTGCCGGCAGGGGTCGTGACACTGACGGAGTCACCGACTTTTTTGCCCATCAGCGCCTCGCCGACGGGGGATTCATCGCTGATTTTTTCGCGGTTCGGGTTGGCTTCCACCGGCGAAACCAGCGTGAACTCCCAGTCCTCGTCGTCATCGTTGATAGTCACGATGGAGCCGATGCCGACATGCTCCGTCGGGATTTCCTCGGAGTCCAGCGGGCGGGCGATCTGCATGATATGCTTTAAGTCTTCAATGCGCCCCTCCAAGAACGCCTGGGCATTCTTGGCATCCTCGTACTCGGAGTTCTCGGTCAGCTCTCCGTAAGTAATCGCATCGCGGATGCGCTCGGCCACTTCGCGCCGCTCCGTGGTGCGGAGTGTTTCCAGTTCATCGGCAATTTCTTTGTACCCCGCAGGCGTCAGAACAATTTCTTCAATATCAGCCAAGTCACTCAGTCTCCTCGCAGCGGGGTTTGTATTTTTTCGGAGTTGTTATTTTTGCCGAATTGGGCGTCACTATACCCTTCTTCGGCCCCGTTTGTCAATGGGCTTTTTTGTGTCGATGGGCGCTTCCGCAGGGAGCGAACACGGGAGAAGGCATCGCGCAGAGCGTCTTTGTAAAGCTGCTGCAAGCGCGGGCCGGACAGCGTATGCCCCGTGCTGTAATAGACCGCCGCCGCGCGGCCGACCGTGTAAGTCCCGGCATACGCGACCGCGCCTTTGACGACCAAGCCAATCCCGCCGGGAACTAAACCGATGAGCTGACGCGCCGCCGTGCGCCAGCCAAAGGCGGAGCCGACCACCGGCAGAAGCTCGCGGGTTCTCACCCGCAGGTCCACTTCCCGCCCGTAAGCCGCCGCAATAGACAGCAGCAGCAAGCCCTGGTTCTTGGTCAGCAGCAGCATATCGCCGAGCGCGGTGGCAGGGAGGAGAAAATCGGTCAAGGGGATGACGCCGGGCAGGGCCGAAAGCAGCGCGAGCTTCGCATTCTCTTTAGACGCCTCGTTGATGAGCTGGGTCACCACGGCGGGCCGAAACGCGGGAACGTGCCGGGCCAGCGACAAGCGCAGCTCAGGATGCGCCTGGACAATCCCCGCCAGCGCTCCGGCCAGCTCCGTTTCGCTGCCGGTGAGCAGCCCGGCGTCTAAACTTAAACTGCCCGGCGGGACATCGGCGGCGGTGGCCGCCCGACCCACATAAGCGCGAATATCGGCAGGTCCCGATGGGCCTAAATCACGCGGCGCGGCGGACTCCAGCGACAGCCGGGCCATCAGTAAATTCGTGTGATCTTCCGGCCCAATCAGCGACAGATGGAACGGCTTTTCGGCGGCCTCGGCGATGTCCGACACGTTCAGAGACTTGAACAGGCTCCAGACGCGCCATGCGCCCTGGGCCTGACCCGGCGCTTTCTTGAAAAGACTGCTGACAGACGGCAATTTTGGCATGAGTACGCCTCCAATCGCGTCGTTATACCCCAATTTGCCCAAAACGGCAGGGATTTGAGGCGGAAGCGTGGAAGAGGGTATTTTTGTAAGCATCTGCGGAATTATATTTCACGGGGCTGAACCCCCGTGCTTCAGCAATGCAACTCCCCGCCTCTGCACTGGCAGGCCCGGAGGGTCGCGGGCATGAAAATCCAACGAAGTTGGTCGCCCGCGAAGGCGGGGGCTTGCACTTCCGAAGCCCTGCCGTTCAGGGCAGGAAGATTTTTGGAAAAGGAACTCAAATGACATTGCCTATCGTGCATCTCATGGGGTCCGCGTATGAGCAGGGCGTTCAGCATGGACATGCGCTCAAAGACCGAATCGCCCGCAACTTGGACATATATTTTGCCCGGTTTGAGCAGGAAGCCGGGGTGCCGAAGCCCGAAGCCCTGCGCCGGGCGTCTCGCTATGCCGGGGCGATTGCCGGGCAGAACCGGGACTACTTTGAGGGGATGCAGGGGGTCGCCGACGGCTCCGGCTTTCCGCTGGAAGAAATCGCCGCGCTTCAAGTGCGCTACGAAATTCTTTACTTCCAGTACGGCAAAAACGCCACATCCGAAGACGTAGACGGATGCACGGCCTTTGCGGTCCTGCCGGAAGCGTCCGCAAACGGGCATCTGCTGGTCGGCCAGAATTGGGACTGGATTCCGCAGGTGTTGGGCGCGGTCGTGCATACGACCGACCCCAAAGGCATGGAAACGCTGGCGTTCACGGAAGCTGGCATTGTCGGCGGCAAGATCGGCTTCAACAGCGTTGGCGTCGCGCTTGCCATCAACGGCATGATGAGTACCGACGACAACTGGTCCACGCTCGCCAAGCCCTTCCATGTCCGGTGCTACGAAATACTGCGCTCCCGCGACTTTGACGCCGCTGTGTCCGTCGTGACAGGCGAGGCCCGCGCCTGCTCCACGAATTTTCTCATTGCCCAAACGCCGGGCCGCGTCGTAGACATTGAAGCCGCGCCCGGCTCCCTGCGCCTGTTGGAGTGCGAAGGCGGCTGTTTGGTCCACACCAACAACTTCACCGATCCGGCAGACATCGGCGTTACCGAGCCGCCAAACCCCAAGCGCGAGTTTTCGAAGGGCCGCCGCACCCGCATGGGCGAGCTTTTGGCGCAGCATGACCAAATCAGCATTGCGGACATTCAGACAGATTTGCAGGACCATCTGCGCTACCCCTACGGCATCTGCCGCCACGCGGCGGTCGGTTTAGAACCGCCGGAGAAACACGCCATCACCGTGACGGCAGTGATTATGGATGTGACGGAGAAAACGCTGATGCTGACCGACGGCGTTCCCTGCGAAAATCTTTTCCAAACGGTGACGCTGTGAACGAAGAAGGAACCATTCCTTTTGATCAAGCCGTCTGGCAAGTTCATAGCAAAGGTGGGAGGGCGGCTGTTCGCCAGGGTTTTGAGCCGGAACATGTCTCAGGATACAGTGATAAGTTCTTAATACAAATTTTAACATTGCCCTCGTTCACCTCTGAGATCGGCTGGCAGATTTATCGGCGCAATCCGGTCATCTACCATCGGCATCCGATAGAAAACGACGGCAAGCCACGCTTTGTCGGCTGCCGAACGGAATGGCTGAAAGAGGAAGACATTCAACGGTTTTCTTCTCCGGTAAAGAGCCTGCAATATCTTAATCGGCTGGCATCCACCATGAGATTTGAGACGCTGGAGCTTGATCCGCAATGGACACAGCAGCAAATCGCAAGCCTGCTTACCGCTTCAGTTCCTCCTTTTGCAGCGAGTAATTCCATCGGGTTAGATGGTGTAAGCTATGAGGTTCGTCAAGGTGACTACATGGCTGGAACCTGCTTAAATTGGTGGTGCGATGGGCCGGACGAATGGCGGCCTTTGACGAGGATTGTTTTTGCGCTGCTGGAAGAACTGGAAGACATTCGTGCCTACGACGCCGCGAAAGCATCGGGAGAACAAACCGTTTCTTTTGACCAAGCAATTGCGGAAATTGAACAGAGACGGAAATGACTTGCTCGCCGACGTTACCCAGCGCTGCCGAGGGGTAAAACCCATGCCAGGCGGTTGATAAATCCATCAATCGCCCGGCACGCCGCTTTATCGTCATTTAGCCGACGATGTAGACGGAGATTTTCGCCAGGACCGCATCCGGGTCCATTGGGGTATCAATGCCGTGGTTCATGGAAGCGAGCGGGGCGGGCGGGGCGGGCACTGCCCCGGTGACCACGCCGTCCATCAGCAGACGGTTCTGGATGGTCTGCAAGGTCGCCGTGTGACGCGCTTCAGTTCCCTGAATGCCTGCCGCCGCCGTCAAAAATAGCTTCGTGCGGAAATGGGGAATCGCGCCGAGGTAAGCCGCGGTGCCGGTCGCTTCGACATCAATCAAGAAGGCGAGAATCTGTTCGCGGCTCATTGTCTCGACGCCGAAGTTGTACATCTTTGGGCGAATGCCGAGATGCGGGAAAATGCCGTCAATTTTCAGCGCTCCGCGCAGGAAGTCCCGGTGAGCCTCCTCGACATGCCAGAACTGCGTGATGTGATGGACGTCTATCTCGTGCGGGTCGAGGTTCAAGCCGGGGATCGGCGTCCCCTGCCAGGTCGTGCCGCCGGTCGTCAGACGCGCGACGCACTGGCGGTAAAGCTCGGATTCCAGGTCTTCCAGGGCCAGCGCATAATTCAGCACCCGAACATCGGCTTTTAAGTCCAAACCCGGCAGGGCCAGCAGGCCCAGAGTCGGAATGTCCCCGAAGGTCAGAGGCTTTCCCGCCGCCGGTTCCGAAGAGTTTTGAGACGACTTCCGTGCCGCCGCCATGCCGGCGACGCTCATTCCCGCAATTCCAAACGCCGCGCGAGAGGCCGCGCGGAGAAATTGCCGACGATCTTTCGTTTCTGTGTTCATGAAAAGTTACCTCACGCGAAGAAGGGATGGACAGACTTGATAATCTGTTCCGGGGTCTGAAAAAACTCGAAGTCCGATGCACGCTCCTGCCGGGGCGTCACCTGCTGGTCGCCAAGCTGCCATTCGGGGCCGGACTCCTGAAACAGCGTGAACCGCACGACAGCGGAGTGCCGTGCTTCCGTGGAATAGATGCTGGCGGCGACCTGGGTCAGCTTCAAATCCGTCAGCGCATACGCCGCGCCCAGATAGGCCCGAACCCCGGTTTCCTCAACTTGCAAAATCAATTTCAGAATGGAATGCAGATCGGAGCCAAAAGGCGCATGGTAGCCGCCTGGGTTGGGGCCGACCGGCGTGCCGCCGCCCTGCTGGATCGCTGCCCGTAGAAAGTCCCGATGCGCGGCTTCGACGGCGGCGAACTGACGCAGATAGGTGAAGCCCATCTGGTCATAGGGCGGGGGAAGGCCATCGCCTGAGGGAATCATCAGCGTGTAGTCCGACGTATCATCCGGCAGAGGCGCGGCAATGTCTTTGCCCGCCGCGATGTTCAGCGCTTGCCGGTACAGGTCGGCTTCCAGCGTTTCCAAAGTCAGCGCAAAGTTTAGCACCTGCTCGTTCTTGTGCCGGCCGGGAATGCCGGGCATGTTCTCGTTGTCGGGGACGGTGACAATGTCCAAAAGGTCTCGCCCAGTCGCCTGGGCCGGGGGACTGCTAAACAGGGTCAAGGCGGCAGCGCCTAATCCCGCCGCCGCCATGCGTCCGAGGAACACGCGGCGGCTAGAAGCATTTTCCTGTAGCTCTTGAAAATTGATCATAGTATGCTCCTTTGTTCTTTTTAATTCCCGGCCCAATTGCCCTCTAAAACCCAGGAAGTTGATTTGTTATCGCAAGTTAATAATCGGTAACAACAAACAGATTCTTTAGGCGGCAAGGTTCAATGCGAAGGCTGAGGGGAACAAACGATTATGACAAAAGCCGTGTTTTTCGGGGCGTCGTCGGTGGAAGGTGCCGGAGCTTCTTCGCCGGACAAGCGCTTCACGACCCTTATTTGCCGGACGCTGGGCTGGGAGGAGATCAATCTCGGCATCGGCGGCACGACCATGACCGGGCGCGGGGACGATGGCCTGATTGTGGACGAGGAAAGCGGCATCGGGCGTGTCCCGGATATTTTGCATGCCGCGCCGAATGTTGTGCTGATTTCCTACGGGGCCAACGATTTCGCGTTAAGCTGTCCGCTCGGCGCGACCGGCAAGTTCCAGCCGGGAACGTATTTTTCGGATTATGATACCGTGCTGCGCGGGCTGATTGAAAACCTGCCGGGAACGAAACTCGTGCTGGCGACCTGCCAGTACCGGGGGGACGGCGAGACGCCGAATACGCTGGGTCTGGTTTTGGAAGACTATAACGAGGCTGTGCGCCGGCTTGCGGAGCGTTACGGGCTGGAGCTGGCGGATGCGGCTGCCGGGAGCGGCATCAGCGCGGGCAACTTCGCAGGATTGTCTGCCGATGAGTTTCATCTCAATGACGACGGATATCAGCGGCTGGCGGCGTTTTTTATCGAATGCCTACAGACAGATAGATGCGATTAAGATTTCCAATGCAATTTAAGATGTGCAGCTAATACATGATGGCTTGGCATGAGCAGCTTGAAAACGTCTTTCACTGGTCCGCGGCCCATCTGCCGGATATGGAAGAAACCGCCGCCCATCTGGGCATCGGCGCGGGCGTCAGCCTGCTGATCTGCCTTTTGCTGGCCCGCCGGTGGCGGCAGCTTGCTTCCGGTCAGGAGGAAACCGCCTTTGATCGCCGCCTGAGCGAGCGTTTTCGTGAGCGCCGGACACCGGGCCTGACCCGCCTGGCGCGGGTGCTGGCGGCGCTTGGCTCGCCGCCCCTGATTGTCAGCCTGGCACTGGTCGGCACAATCGCGGGCGTTTTCTTTCGGCATATTCGGGGGGCGGCCTGGACGCTGCCGATTGCCATTGTCGGCGCGGCGCTTTTGATTCAAGCCCTGAAAATGGAGTTTCACCGCCCGCGTCCGGCCCTATTCCAGCCGCTGCTGCAGGAGACGGGCTACTCGTTCCCTTCGGGCCACTCACTGATTGCCGTGGTGGTGTATGGCCTGCTCGGGTTTTTTGTGATGCACTTTTTTGATCTGGACGCCTGGGACCTGGCTGTCGGCGGTTTCGTCGCCGGGCTGGTCTTTCTGATCGGAATGGCGCGGGTCTATGTGGGAGTCCATTATGCGTCGGATGTCTTCACCGGATGGACGGCCGGTCTGCCCTGGCTGGTCGCCTGCCTCTGGCTGGGCAAGGCTCTGTCCCACGGCTGGCATCAAGCCGGCGAGCCGTTTCTCCGTCTCGGGCTAGACGTAATGAAAGGAACAAGCGGATGCGGCTAGAAGAAATCCCGGCTGAGTATTTTCGGCGGCAGGACGAAAGCTCTGACTTTCAGTTTTACCAGTCGCCCCGTTTAGTCGCGCATATTGACGATGCGGCGATTGAGGCGCTTGGAAACTTCTTTCGTTCGCGCGTTCCCGACAATGCCGATGTGCTGGATTTGATGTCGGCGTATCTGACGCACCTGCCGCCGGATGTGCGGGCCAGGTGCCGCCGGGTAGCGGGCCTCGGCATGAACGACGCGGAAATGGCGGCGAACGATCAGCTTACGGAGCATGTCGTTCACAGCCTCAACGACGATCCTACCCTGCCCTACCCTGGCGGCTCGTTTGATGTCGCGCTCTGCACGGTCAGCGTCCAGTATTTGCTCCGCCCTGCCGAAGTGTTTGCGGAAGTGCGGCGCGTTCTGCGTCCCGGCGGGGCGTTTATCGTGTCGTTTTCCAACCGCTGCTTTCCCACCAAAGCGACGCGGCTGTGGACCAGCACCGACGATGCCCAGCATATCGCGCTGGTTCAGCTTTACTTTGACGAAGGCGGCTGGGGCAGCGCGGAAGCCTTCAATCTCAGCCCTAGCCCCAACCGCTCCGACCCGCTGTATGTGGTCGTCGGCACAAAAAGCAGCGTCGTTTAGGTATAATCAAAGTCTAACAACTGACAGCAGTTGTCACACTTTGATGTTTACACTGAACGAAACACAGCTTGAGGTGCTGGCGGCGATCCGCGCCTGGCGGGATGAGGGAGAACAGCGTTTTGAGTTCTGGTCCCGGCGCGAAGCGCAGGCCGCCGCGACTGTGGCTTTTGGCGCGGCTCTGGCGGAAAGCGGCCTTGCTGCCGGACGGCCTCTCACTCCTGAAACCCGCGGCCAGCTGCTTCGCTCGGCGGCGGAGCTTGCCCCGAACGGCAACCTGTCCCGGCGGCTATTCGCCGCCGACCCAAAAGCGTTTGATGACCGCCTGCGGCGGCTTCTCAGCTCCACTGAGCCGCTTTATGAGCGCCTTTCCCAGTTTTTAGACGTGCGCGGGACAGGAATGCAGACTGCTTCCAGCCTGCTGTGCGCGTCGGGCCCCGAAGATTATCCCCTGCTCACCCGCCCGGCCCTCCGCCGCCTGGCGCTGACACAAGCGCAGAAGCGGGACGCGCTGGAAGACGCCGCCGAGCGTTACGGGTTTTCGCCGCCGGACAGCGGCATTCCACCCGCCGCGCAGTGGATGCTGGCGCTGTTCGTCGTCTACGAGCAAATTCAAAGCGTGCTGGGCGCGAAGACGTACCCGGAAGTAGACGAAGCACTGCGCGTGCAGCCGTCTGTTCTTGCGACTGGTTTTCTTGCGACTGGTTTTGTTTCGCCGCCTGCCATTCGGGTCCGCGAACCGAAGCCTGGCTACGCCGCCCCTGAAACGCTGACGGAAACCCGGCTGCTGGCGGGGCTGGAAACTTATGCGCTTGAACAGGGCTTTACGTTCCCCGCGCACCGCCTGCGCTCGTATTATATCGCGCTGAAAACAAAGCCGTTCGTGATCTTGTCCGGCGTGTCCGGCACCGGAAAAACGCGGCTGGCGGAGCTGTTCGCGGAAGCCATAACCGGCCTCAGCCCCAAGCAGTTCCGGCTGATCCCGGTTCGGCCCGATTGGAACGACGCCGCAGCCTTGTTCGGCTACCAGAATGTCCTGGCGAACCGCTACGTGTCCACGCCATTTCTCGACATGGTCCGAACGGCAGGGCTGCCGGAAAACCGGCAAAAAGCGTTCTTTGCCTGCCTGGACGAGATGAATTTAGCCCGCGTCGAGCATTATTTGGCCGACTATCTGTCCGCGCTGGAGTCGCGGGCGCACCGTATTCCCCTGCACGAAGGCGTGCCGGATTTGGTGCTGCCGCCGAACTTGTTTGTTACGGGAACGGTCAACGTAGACGAAACCACGCATGGGTTCTCGCGCAAAGTTCTTGACCGGGCCAACACGTTTGACTTTGACGAAATGCCTGAGTTCAGCCGCAGCTTCATGGCTTCAACAAGTCAGCCTGCCGCACACGAAACTCCGGCGCAACGGCAGGCGCTGTTTCTGGCATCACGGGTAACGGGTGTCGGCCAGGCAAAAGAGCGGCTGGCACGGCTGAATGCGAGTTTTCCAGACCGGGCTATGGCCGCGCTTCAAGCCTTCAACGACCAGCTTTACCCGCACCGCCTGCACTTCGCTTACCGTGTGCGCGATGATGCCCTGATGTTCCTCGCCAACAGTTTTGACGCCGAAACCGGCGCGGGCCTGCTGGCGTCTGACCCCGGCGAGAACTTCACGCTGGCGCTGGATTTACAGCTGATGCAGAAGGTCCTGCCGAAGCTGCACGGGCAAAGCGAAGCCCTGCTGCCCCTGCTGGCACGTCTGCAACAGTGGGCGATGAGCGAAGGGCTGGCCCAAACCGCTGCTAAGCTGGCCCGGATGCAGGCGCACGGCGCGGACACAGGATATATTCGGTTTTATGAGTGATCTCAGCGAAAATCAATCGCAAACGAGCGAAAATCCATCGCAAGCGCTGGACTGGCGGCGGCTGCTGACGGCAGAAGAGCGGGCGGCGATGCTCCGCGACATTGCCTCCGTCTCGCTTGCGGCAGGGACGACGCTGTTCCCGGAGCAGCCGTGGTCAGGTTTGGATGTCACGGCAGGGACAAGCGCCGCGCCCAAATCTCCGCCCAAATCTCCGGTTGAACTGCTTGGTTTCATTGAATATCTGCTGCCCCATTTAGCCCAGGCGCTGCACCAAATTACGCATTCGCCGCTGACTTCCGCCGCCGCCTGTGTCCGCCCCACTCGGCCCGAACGCGCCCGCCGGGTGACGACAGCCGCCTGGATGACCCATGCGCGGCAATTCACGCAGCAGGTCAATGAGATGGTTACGCTTTTGTCGCATGACACGCCGGAGAACCGGGCCGTCAAATCGTTCCTGGATGTTCTGAGGCGCGACTGCCGCGCCATCGCGTTAATGGCGGAAGCCGAAGAAGAGGCGGAAGTGTTGAGCCGTGCTTTGCACTGCGCCCGGCGGCTAGGCCAGTTGGCCTGCAAAGATTGGTGGGAGGAAGTTTCGACGAAACCCGGCGAGTGGACATTGCCGCCGACACAGCGGGGCAGCCTGCGGCCGGATTACGCCTGCATCGCCCGCGAACAAAGCCGTTACCGGCGGAGCTTCGGCTTTGACTGGAACCATCCTCTGCTGACGCTGCCGCCGCGTGAAACGTGGCGGCTCTACGAAACCTGGTGCCTGCTAACCGTCTTCCAAACTCTGCGCGAGCTGGGCTGGAACCCAATATCGGCGCAGGAGGTTTTCTCCGTGCGTGAAGGGCGCTTGATCTTGACGCTGGCGACGGGAACGGCATCACAAATCACGCTTCAATCCGCGCAGGGCCAAACGCTGAGGCTTGCGTACAATCAAGCATTCGCCGAGGGCCGTGAGTCACTCACCCACACGATGCAGCCGGACATCACGCTGTCGGACGGCGAGCAGGTTTGGATACTAGACGCGAAGTTCAAGGCTTACGCCGAGCCGGGCGAGGAAGGCGAGGACATCAATCAAATGCACGCCTACCGGGACGCCATCATCGGCAGCCGGGGCCGCAGCGTCGCCCGCGCCTGGTGCCTGTACGCCGGACAAGCCCACGCGCCGATTTATGCCCCGAACCGGGCGCGGATTACCTACGGGCGCGGCCCGGAAACGCCGGTCGGAGCTATCTGCCTGCGTCCCGGCGCTGCCGAGACCCTCAGCAGTCTGCGCGAGATGCTTCGGCACTGGCTGGCTTCAGCCCGCTAGAAACCAGACCCACAGACAGTAAAGCGGCAACGGTTTCCAGAAACTTGATCTGCACGTCGAGCAGCGGCATCGCGCCGTTCGTGTAAACCGCCAGAACGCCAAGGCGAGAGGCCAGCGGCAGCGCAGTCACGAAATACTTCCCTGATTTTCCGGCAAACGCTCGCCACGGCCCGGCCTCAACGCTCGGTACCAGTCCCAAATGCGTCACCGGCTTCTGCGTCCGCCACGCTTTCCCGGTCGCTTTGCTTTGCAGCGCCGGGTCGCCTGGCTCCCAGCGCTCTGGGTAAAGCAGATCGTCCCGAAACGCTTTCCCAGCAACAGACAGCTTGCCTTCGGCTGCCAAACTCACCGTGCAGACTTCGGCCTGGGTTATGCGCCGAATATGCCGCACGGCTAAGTCCATTAAACGTCCCAGCTCCGCGCCGCCTGCAACTGCGTGGGCGATTTCGCGCACGGCTTCAAGCTGCGCCGTGAAACTTTCCGCCTGCACTCCTGCCTGCGGGACGCTGAGGGCAAGCGCGGCGGCTGACACGGCGCTGCCGAGCGCTTGCACGAGGTTCGGGTCATCAAAAGCATCTGCGGCTGAAGAAGACAAGGAAAGGTGTCCGATGGCGAGGCCGCCGGCCAGCAGCGGCAGGGCATACGCCGAAGCCGCCGAAGCTTCGCCCAATATGGCTGGGCCAGCGGTGGAAGGCTGGCGGGCAATGTATAACTGCCAGAGGGCTGGAACACCGGCATCAAAGGGAAACTCCGGCAGACGGGCCTCTGCCGCTGACTTAGGCCGCTTGGGCCGGTCTTCCGGCTCCGAGGCGAGGCGGGTCAGGATTTGCACTGCCGTGTTGTACCCGTAAAGACGCACCTGCACGTCCGGCAGACTGCCGAGGAGCGAATAGGCTTCTTCGACAACAGCCCGGCCAATCGCATCAAGCGCCGCCGCCTGGTTCAGCCTCCGGCCGAGGTGATGGAGCGCCGTCTGCCGCGCCTGCGTTTGGTCAAGATGCGCCTGAGCCATATGCAGAGCTGTCACATTCCGAAGCACTGCGGCGGCCCCGCCGCCGGGCAGAGCAGACGCAGAGACATCAAGAACGCAGGCTGGGCCGCCTGCCGCGACGAAGTGATATTCCGCGCTAATCACGCCTGCTCCCGAACGCAAAGCGCGAACGTGAGGAAGCTGGCCCGGCGGCACGGGCTGTCCGTTTGGGTAGCGAAGAGCGGACAGGCCGGCGCAGTGCGGCCCGAAAAGCTGCCGCGCGGCGGCGTTCGAGTAGATGATTGTCCCGGCGGCGTCGCAAACAACGAGAGCATCGCCCACCAAATCAAGAAGCGGGGAAAATTTTCCTGGCGCGGCGGACCGGCGCAGGAGTGACCCGGCGGCGGCAAGGCTGCCGAGCAGCAGGCCAAGCCAGAACGGGCGCTTAAACATGAGGACATTGTATCCGGCAAGAAGACCTCACCCTGGAACTCCGTTCCAACCCTCTCCTTGTTAAGGAGAGGGTGCCAGCTTAAGGTTTTATTGGGGGGCTGGCGGGTGAGGTTTCTGCGATTGCTTCTGGGTTTATTCCGTCCGAATAGTCGCTTCCAGCACAGTCTCCGCCATGTAAATCGGGGCGCGGACACGGAGCGCAAGCGCGATGGCGTCCGAGGGGCGGGCATCCAGCTCCAGCGTTTCGCCGGACACTTTCACAATGCCGATTTTCGCGTAAAACGTCTCGTTCCAAAGATCATCGATAATGATGCGCTCGATAGAGGCGTCCAGCCGCTCCAGCATCAGCCGAATGAGATCGTGCGTGAAGGGCCGGTCGGGCGAGTCGCCTTCCAGCGCAAGAGAGATCGCCCAGGCCTCAAACTGCCCGACGAAAATCGGGACGCGCCGCCCGCGATTGTCGCGCAGCAGGACAAAATGGTTTGCGACTGTCCCGTGGTCTTGATGGGCGTAAACACCCATGACTTTGACTTCTTTTTCGTTAAGCGAGCGCGGCTTCGTGTTTTCCACTTCCGAGGTGAACTCCCCCGGTGCGCTCGTTTCCCCGCGGTCTGAGCCGCGCAGGGAAGCAAGGCCATCCGGATCGGAATCCTGGGGCCGCCAATCATCGTCGAACAATTTATCGAAATCGCCTGGCACCTTTTCCTCACTTCCTATCTCAGCCTGCTTTGACTCAGTGTGCTTTGAGTGTAAAGCGTGCTGTTCATCTGAATTCATTTTGCTTTTAGTCGTCGCGTCTTCCTGTTTTACTGACGGTCTTCAGGAATTCTTTGTTGCTTTTGCTGTTGCTTAATCGGTCGAGCAGCAGCTCGGTCGCTTCCACCGCGCCGAGGCCCGCGAGAACCCGGTGCAGCTGATAGACGGATTTGAGTTCTTCTTCGCCGTACAGCAGCTCTTCTTTGCGAGTGCTGGATTCTTTGACATTGATCGCCGGGAAAATCCGCCGGTTGGCAATGTCGCGGTCCAGCTTCAGCTCCGAGTTGCCGGTTCCCTTGAACTCCTCAAAGATGATGTCATCCATACGCGATCCGGTTTCCACTAATGCCGACGCAATGATCGTCAAGCTGCCACCGGCTTCTATGTTACGGGCCGCGCCAAAGAATCGTTTCGGCCGGTAAATCGCCGCCGGGTCCAATCCCCCCTGCAAAGTCCGTCCCGAAGGCGTGACGGTCAGGTTGGAGGCCCGCGAAAGCCGGGTCAGGCTGTCCAGCAATACTACCACATCTTTGCCGGACTCGACAAGCCGCTTGGCCTTTTCCAGCACCATATCGGCGACGCGCATGTGGTTTTCCGGCAGCTCGTCAAATGTGGACGAAACGACCTCGCCGTTGACCGAGCGCCGGATGTCGGTGACTTCTTCCGGCCGCTCGTCAATCAGCAGCACGACCAGATGCACGTCGGGATGGTTTGTCGTGATGGAGTTTGCGATAGACTTCAGAATTGTCGTTTTACCCGCTTTTGGCGGCGCAACCACAATCGCCCGCTGGCCTTTGCCGATGGGGGCGATCAAATCTATGACACGGGCAGTTAAGTTCTTGGCGTCAGTTTCCAGTTGAAAACGGTCATCGGGATAAATCGGCACAAGATCGTCGAAGTTGACCCGGCTGCGAGCCTGGTCGGGCGAAGCGCCGTTGACCGACTCGACCCGCAGCAGGCCGTAATACTTTTCGGTGTCTTTTGGGGGCCGAACCTGTCCGGTCACGGTGTCGCCGGTTTTCAAGTTGAACCGCTTGATCTGGGCCTGAGCAACATAGATGTCCTGGCTGCCGGGATCAAAATTGTTCTGGCGCAGGAAGCCCCAGCCTTCTTGTAAAATCTCTAAAACGCCGGATTTTGTCAGCGCGTTCGCATCGGCGTCCGTGCCGCTCCGGCCGGTCGCCTCTCCGTTTGCGCTGCCTTCTGCTGATTGCTCACCTGCGGCTTCGCCGCGCGGCGCTTCACCGCGAGACGCCTCGCCGCGTGGTTCTCGCAGCTGCCTGGAAGATTCGCGCGGCTCACGAGTGGATTCACGCGGTTCGCGGGCGCTGCCGTCTTTGCCGTTTCGGGGAGCGCGGGGGGTCAGCGGGGGAATGGGGTTTTCCACCTGCGGCGGACGGGCGGGTGTGCTCTCAGAGTCGTCATTTGCCATGTGCTGTGTGGTTACCTTTGAAAATCGGGATAAATAATGCCTTGACGAGCGGGTGGTCTAGGCCAAAAAAGAGAATAGGCCGAAAAAGAGATAAAACGAAAAGATGATGGTGAACAGAGATTGGGGGTGATGCCGGGCCGAAAAAAGCCCGCGATTAACTTGGGGACATCGGCAAGCCCCGCTGAAACCCGGAGAGCAAGCCGGTTTCAGCTCCATTATACCATACCAAAAGCGATTTGCAAACACCTGAAGTCGGGCAAAGAACGCAAATTTAGCCGCCGCCGTAGATTTCCGGCTTGAGAATGCCGATATAAGGCAGGTTGCGGTACATGCCCGCATAATCCAGGCCGTAGCCGATGACAAAATGGTCTTCCACCTGAAACCCGAAGTAGTCCACCGGCACATCCATGCGGCGGCGAACCGGCTTGTCCAGCAGGGTACAAATTTTGACCGAGGCCGCCCGGCGCGAACGCAGGTTTTCCAGCAGGTACGACAGCCGCAGGGTCAAACCCGTGTCCACAATGTCTTCTACGACCAAAACGTGCTTGCTTTCAACGCTTTCATCCAAATCTTTCAAAATTCGAACCACGCCGGACGATTTCGTATCCGCGCCGTAGGACGACACGGCGACAAAATCATACGACAGGGGAATCGTGATTTCCCGGACCAAATCCGCGAGAAAGATGTTCGCGCCTTTGAGAATGCAGACCAGCATCAAGTCTTTGCCGGCATAGTCCGCCGATATCTGTGCGCCCAGCTCCGCGACCCGCGCCTTGATCTGCGCCGAGGTCAGCAGCACCTGCGCGATGTCGTCTTCCATTTCCAGTTCAGCCGTTGCCATAATTAACTCCCAGTATTCACATTCGATAAGCGCAGTCGCACTAAAAAATCGTTGATCGCCGCCCGGTTCGGCACGTCTTCCGGCAGCGGCGAGTGTTCCCGCGCCGCTTCAATCTGCGCGAACAGACCGGCAATCGCCGCCGTGTAGACAGCGTCGTCGCCCGAAACTTCCGCCTGCTCGCGTGTCTTCATCGCCAGCAGCGGCTCCAAATCGAGATTAAACCGCTTGTTCAGCGTTGTTAGATTGGCTTCCACGATGCCTTCCGTCAGCAGCACGATCCCGGTCATCAAAACTCTATGAAGATACAGCAGGCGCTTGACAGTCTTCCCCACTCCCGGCTTCTGGTAATCCCGCCACTCGCCTTTCGCAAACCCCGCGTAGTGATGGAACAGCTTCCGGCTCAGGCTCGCCGCCGCCAGCGCTTTCAGCGCCTCATGTTCGGGCGAAGTCAGGACAACCAGCGGCGATAAAATCTGTTCCAGCACATACCCGTTCGGCTTGACCAGCAGCCGCAAATATTTGGCGATCTCATGCCCCACCATCTCCACTTCCACGCCGCCGACAAACCCTTTTGGCTCCAAAGTCTCGCGCGGCGTGTCCAGCGACAGCACATCGGCCAGCGGCGCGGCAAAACTCCCACGCAAATCCACATCGCTGTCCGGCGACGGGAACCCGTACAGGTGCGCTCCGCTGACCGTCACAAACAGCAGGCCGGGAATGTTTTCCTCGGCATATTGCCGCAGGGCATCGTAATCAAGTTGACTCATGCAGTAAGCACCGATACTAGGGATTGAATTGCGAGTTGGAGTTTAGTATCTGTAAGTCGCCCTAGCCGCCGCTTGATAAGGTTTTCAGAAATCGCATAGGTGTAAGCGGGGCGCAGGTAACATTGTTCTGTCAGCCGGCCTCCCTGAATGTCCGTGCTGTCCAAAGGCAACAGATAGGTATCATTGGGCTTTTGCGTCGTAATGATACACAGCAGGTAATCGCTGCTGCGTCCGTAAGCAAGTACAGCCATCACGAGCGCGGGGCGAACCTTGAAACTTTCCTCTCCTGAGAGTGGAAACGGCGCGAGAACAATATCTCCTTTTACATATCCCGCCATGCCGCCTCCTCCTCTGGAGTATCCCAAAACTTACGCAGGGTTGCTTCGCTTGCAAGCGCACAGGCTCGGCCTAAATCTTCTGGTAGATCGGGTATTTCAAATACTTCCCCGTCATCCGTAATGAAAGCAGGAACCGATTTGCGAAGAAGCTGCCGTCGGACCCAGTCGTCCACAGGCAGATGGGCACGTTCCGCTTCCCGTTGAATTTGCTGCTGCTCTTCGGGTGCCAGTTCAATTTCTAGTTTCGCCATCTCTGTTTCCCTTTCTGTATAGAGCGTATCTCATAAATAGCAGTGACCTACTAAAGCACCTTGAAACGCCCAACTTGAGCGGCCTGTTTTAGAGTAACTATGCCTTGTTAGGACGCTGTGCTGGACGGCCCAAAACTGCTATCGGTATTTATGAGATACGCTCTAGTATCTGCACCATGCAACCCAACTAGGCACAATGATTCAAGGGGTCAAGTTTTCATTTAAAGGAGAGTGTGAAAAGGCTTGCAGATGCGGCAGTGTTCTTAATGAACCGGTCTGTTTGCTCAACCTTCTCAAGCCAATCAAAGCCTGCTTCAACAATATGTTCACAAAATTTTTCAACATCGACGCACAAGGTTGTGCCTTCATCAAGAACAAATACACCACAGTAAGCAACAATGTCGTTCGTGTCTACTACCATGAAAATAGTTTTGGAATATCGGCTAGTAGTATCTTGCACTCTACCTTGATGAAGCATGAGACAGCGATACTTATAACAATCCTTTCCCCTAAGATACTGAGCATTAAAAGAATTGAGCTTCCCAGCGACATATTCATCAAACCATTTAGCATATTTCTCTCCTGTAGCGCGACCATTATCGGAGTCAATAGCCCCAGCGATATCAGGGAAAGCGAGTGCAGCCAAAAGAGCCACATAATATTGCCGGGAACCTGTGCTTATTTGGATTTGACTTAGCAAGTCGTAAATCATAGATTATAACCTTATGACTTCTGTTCACGATCGAGCATACCTATAGGATCCCAACTGCTTTCGAGGCAACTATAAAGTGAGCCGTTTTGAAAGTCTAGAATTGCTCGCGGGTGATCATTGTAAAACCAATGTTCAATGTATAAGCTTTTAACATCGTCCCCCTCATTGCTGGTCCAAATGCCGTCAAGGGTACTGCTCTTCGTCGGCCACTCCAAAAAAAGCTTCAGTGCGACGATCAGGCAGTCCCATAACACTCACTACATCAGCCTTTGACATTCGTGTTTTTAATGGCAGAACAACAACTTTGAATGGTATGGCAGCCGTCTTTCCAGCTAGAGAAATAGTCACTACACAGTCACCTGGCCCTGCAATGTCAACACTACCACCGTCATCAACTGCGATTACGTTTGAATCGCTCGAACGAAAACGGATAGTCTGAGTAGCACCTGCTACTTTCACATATTTGTTATCAACTGCGTTACTTCTATTAACAATGACTTCAAATTGCATTCCATCCGAATCAGTAGGTACAGTGTAACCATCAAGAACACTGTCTTGAATCGTATAAATTACGGGAGAGCCATAATAGATTTTCACGAGCGTACTGCCGAATCGCCATGCAATCGGTGGCGGCGCATCCGAAGGGGTGGCAGTATGCCTAATGTGAGAGGCATTTTGCGCGTTGGCGTGACATGTCAAGGTGCACACGAGCAGAAAGCAAGTCAAGCTTGCTAGAAATCCCAAAACATCAAAGCGTTGTTTCATAGTTGCTTCCTTCTGTAATTACCACTTACTCATACTCACCTTAGTACCTGACAGCGGCTTGGGGGCCAGTAGCAGGCGACGGCCTCGCCGATGATGTCGTAGCGCGGCAGGTCGCCCCAGTAGCGGCTGTCGTCGGAAACGTCGCGGTTATCGCCCATCACAAAATACTGGCCGCTCGGAACCCTTCGCGGGGCCATGTCGCCGTGCGCCGCAAACGTCTTGTACGGCTCCGGCAGGCGTTTTCCATTGATGGACACGGAGCCGTTTTGGATGGCGACCGTCTCGCCCGGCAGGCCGATGACCCGCTTGACATAAATTTGCTTCGGGTCTTTGGGATAGTTGAAGATGACGATCTCGCCGCGCTTCGGCGTACCCAGATGGTAGGCCAGTTTGTTCGCCAGCACCCGCTCACCCGTGTAGAGATGCGGCTGCATACACTCGCCGGAGACGCAGAAACCCTGCATGACAAAAAGCGTCACGGCAACTGCCAGCAGAACGCCGAGCAGGGCTTGTTCCCCCTGCGAAACCGTCACAAAGCGCTTCTGTGAGGCGGCGCGAAAATGCGTCGTGAGTTTTGCGGCCATCAATTTTGCGATAAATGGTGAAGTCATATGGTTTACGGTCACGCCAAACCCGGCGGCGATTTTACTGTCCGCAGCGGATGGCACATCTCGTCCAATCTTCCGATACTGCTCTTCCTCTGCAAGAATGCTGCCAACCGCTCGGTCCCGGCTGGCCTAGCGTGTCAATTATACCCCGGCAGGCAAGAGAAAACCCGCCGCTTCCGAGAAGAAGGCAAGCGGGCAGTTTGTTTTAGCGATTATCACAAAAGTGGTCATGGCTGTGTTGCTGTAAGAATTCTAAGCAGGATGTTTTGGGAGCGCTTTTGACCGTAGCCGTGACCATAGGCGCTGGACGTAATTGCGACAACCATATCCAGGGACGGAATGACATAGATTTTGTTGCCTCCGTTGCCGGAGGCGAAGTGAACCATGACCGTGTGACCGCCCGTGGGTTCCGCTTTGGAGTACCACATGTAGCCATAGAAGTCAGCATAGGGATCAGCCGCCGATATTGGAACTTGACTAGCGATGCTTTTCTCAACCCAATCACGGTTGACAATCTGACGGCCGCCGAGTTGACCATTGTGCAGGATAAGCTCGCCTATTTTTGCTTCGGCACGCGCTGTGATTTGCAGATTGCCTTGTCCTGTGGTGCGATCTACGGGAACATGCCTCCACTTGAAGTTTCGAATGCCAAGCGGAGCAAAGAGGTTCTGTGCGAACACATCCAGCGGCATTTTGCTGGCATTCTCGATAATCGCGCCCGCAAGAAAGGCATTGATCGAGCAATAGACATATTTCTGTCCTGGCTGCGTCTTCATCGGCACGGCATAAATCGTCTTCATCCAGTCGTGAGACTCATCCAGCCGATCCTCATTTCCAGAGGTTGAGGGGTCTTCATCGTCCGCATCCAGACCGGAGCGCATGTTGAGGAGGTCACGAATGGTAATATTCTGCTTGCCATCTTGCGGCAGTCCCGGCAGGTAGGCAGCGATTGGGTCGTCCACGCCCCGAATAAGACGACGATCAATCGCAATACCCGTCAAGGTTGCCGTGATGCTCTTGGTCGCGGAACGAATATCATGCAATGTATTTTCGGTATCGCCATTGAAATAGGCTTCTGAAATCAACTTGCCATGCCGGAGAATTACCACGCCCTTGATGTCTTTGCGTGGGTCTGCGGCTAAATCCCGAAACAGCGCTTTCAATACCGAATTATCGACGCCCATGGCATCAGGTTTGGCAGGAAGCCACTGAACTTCGCTATTTGCTTTAGGCGCAAACACGGTGAGGCAAAGAACAAGAAATAAGATAGCAAGCAAACATTGCATTAAAAAAGTTCGCTAAAGAAGCTCGCTGAGGTCGGCATCGCCGATGGCGACGCCGCTGACTTTGCGCTTGATGCGGGCCAGGGCGTTGTCGACGCTTTTGGTTTTGCAGCGCAGCTCGGAGGCGATTTCGCGGTAGGATTTGCCGAGCTGATAGCCGGACAGGACGTGCCACTCGAAATCGGACAAGACCTGCTGCAAAGTCTCATGCAGGATTTTGGTGTCTTCGTTCCGCAGCACCATGTCTTCGGGGTCGGAGCCGCCGAGATTGGGCAGGATGTCGGAGAGGTTCCAATCGGTAGACGGGTCTTCCGACGGGCTTTCCAGCGAAAGCGACTGGTTCAGCGGCATCTGCTTCTGGCGGGTCGCGGTCTTGATGGCGGTGATAATATGGCGGGTGATGCAGACTTTGGCAAACGCCGGGAAAGAAATGGCTTTGTCGGAGCGGAAATCAATAATCGCCTGCCAAAGACCAATCTGGCCGACTTGCAGCAAATCTTCTTTTTCCGCGCCGACCAGAAAGTAAGACTTGACTTTCGTGCGGACCAAGTTCCGGTACTTGTAGAGCAGGTACTCGGCGGCGGCGTTCTCGCCGCGCTGGGCGCGGGACACGATTTCCCGGTCCGGCATGTCGGCGTATTTAAGCTGGGATTGGCGCAGGCGATCCGAAAGGTCGCTTGCGGCGCTCCAATCACTGGATTGGGTTCTGAACAAAGGAGGCCTCGCTGGAGGAAATTAAAGAGAGAAAAAGTTAGTGCGCCGGGTCGTGGTCAATCTCAATGCTGAGGGTGCTGACGACGACGGCCAGCAGGACCAAAGCGACCGTGGCCGCCGTGGAGAGCGGCGCAATGGGGATTTCTTTGATCAAACGGTTGCCGAACTTGACGCGCAGGCCGCGCACAGGTTCTTTGCCGATCACGCGCTGGACTTCGCCGAAGAGGTCCAGGCCGAGACTGAATAAATTGGAAGAAGGAACAGTACCTGGCATAATAATAAATCCTTGAAGAATACATGAGCCTCCCCCAATAAAGCAAAATTTCGAGAATAAAGCGAAATTTCAAGAAAAGTGCGGGGAAGGACAAGTCAGATGGATTTATTATACACGCTGGCAGGAAGGGCGTCAAGTCTTTGGACACGCGGATTGCGTGGGAGACAGGCTTTTTGCCCCGGCAGGGAGTATTTTGCCCGAAAGCGGCTATTTTCCGGCCATGACCGCCGGATCGGAATTATTCCGCATGTAGGTTTTAGACCCGGTAATCGTGTCCATGACCGCATGGTAGCCGGAGAACGAGTACAGCTCGCTGCCGACGGTTCCCGCGCTGACCGGGGCCGCCGACGCGACGCAGTGGGGGTCGCCGATGACAAGCGTGGACACGATCACATGACACAAGATGACCCCGCCGGCAAGACCGGCGGCAAGGCCCAGCAGCTTGTCGAACAGGCCGGCCTCAAACTGAGTCAGCCCGTAAACGTACCACGAGACGCCCAGCAGCATCGCCCCGAACAGAGTAAACAGCAGCGCAAACGCCCAGCTCTGATTGACCGCCGCGCCCCCGGCGTGGAGGCTGATCCGCGCGGCCAGCAGCGACGCGGTCAGCGACGCCGCCCACAGCCCGGCATAAAGCGCCAGAGCGTCCAAAGCCGTTCGCCCGAACCCGCGCACGATCCCGGCCACGCCGACCGCGATAATCAGCACCAGCAATCCTACATCTAAGCCATTCATGCTAGAATTGTCGGCAGATTTACCGGGGAACTTTAGCGAGGGACATGCAGGTCAGAAAAGAACAAGACAAGAAGGGCAGACACAGACAAGAAGGGCAGACACGGGGGTCTGCCCCTACATGACGCCGACGTTCCCGTAGGGGCGAACCCCCGTGTTCGCCCTCTTTATCCGTGTTCGCCCTCCCCATTGTGTTCGCCCTGTTAAACAGGCGGCGGCGGGCCGGTGCTGCCATGCTCTTCCAGAATGGGAGACAGGAAAATCTGGCGCGGCTCAATCGCTTCCCCGCGCAGCATCTTCACGAGCAGGTGGCCCGCTTCGGCAGCCGCTTCGTTGAGACGCACGTTCAGCACGGTCAAATGGGGGGCGACCAGGCGCATGAAGCGGGCGTTCAGGCACGTCATCACACTGACATCCTGCGGCACGCGCAGCCCGGCTTCGGCAAGGGCACGCTCGGCCCCTAACGCGCTGATTTCGTCCTCGGCAAACACCGCCGTCGGAATGTTCGGCTCCTGAAGGCGGCGGCGCAAAGACAGATACACGCCGTTTTCATGGTGAACGTCGTCATGGTACTCCAGCGTCTCTTGCAGGCCCATTTCGCACTGTGCCTTGCACATGCCTTCGTAGCGGCGCTGTCCGACCATCAAATCGCGCCGGATATTGTAAAACACGATGCGCCGGTGTCCTAAAGAATAAAGATAGCGGACGGCTTCATAGCCGACGGCGACGTTGTCCATGCCGACCGCCGCCGAGCCGGGCTGCGGAGACGAGCCGCGAATGACATACGGCAGGCCGGTTCGGGCCAATATCTCCGGGCGCGGGTCATCTACGAGCATGTCGGTGATAATCAGACCGTCGCAGGAGCGCGAGCGGGCCAGCTGCTCCATAGACTCATAGGGATTGACGTTCGGGCCGCCGCATTGGGCCAGCATCAGGTGGATGCCGTACTCGTTCAGCGTATAAGTCAAACTCCCGATCATTTCATGGTAGTGCGGGGAAAGCTCATCCGGGACATCGTGGTCTTCCAAAAACGGCGAGGCTTTGGCCGAGCGGTCAATCACGATCATCATGGCTACCGTGTCCGTGCGTCCCCGGACAAGACTTTGCGCGGCCCGGTTCGGACTGTAGTTCATGGTCCGCGCCGCTTCCAGGATTCGCTCCCGCGTGGCCGCGCCGACGCTCTTGCCGACACGCATCTGGCCGTTCAGGACGCGGGAAACTTCCGACGGCGACACGCCGACATGCGCGGCAATATCTTCCAGGCGAACCGGGGAGGCGGCGGAAGAAGATGTCAAAGAGAAAGATCGGTCTGCCATAGGTTTCCTTCAAGAACAGTATCAGTCGTTAAAATAATCTGCTGTCATTATACACGCATAATGGACGGAAAGAAATCAAGCCGAATTGCATTCCTGCTATCTGAACCAAGACGGCGTTTTCGTCGTCAGGAGCAGTGGGACTGCTCAGGCACGGCGACCCCGAAAATAAAATAATGGAAATACCAGCATTTCCCGCAGAAACTCGCTTGACAAAACTATTTGCGAGTGTTATAATACTGGCATGACATTACCCAAACGATTGGGGAAGGAAAAGCACATGACTAATGACTCATCGCCGCTGATGGCCTCCGCCGTCAACAGCCGCAAGCGAAGCGGCTTCACGCTCATTGAACTGCTCGTCGTTATCGCCATTATCGCGATACTGGCAGCCATTCTGTTCCCAGTATTCCAGAAGGTACGCGAAAACGCCCGCCGCGCCTCCTGCCAGTCCAACATGAAGCAGCTTGGCCTCGCGTTCGTCCAGTACACTCAAGATTCAGACGAGAAGATGCCGGCTGGCCTTGACTACGGTGCCGGGTGGGCAGGCCAGACTTACCAGTACGTCAAAAGCACCGGCGTCTACAAGTGCCCGGATGACTCTACGCCTACTCTTACTGACTATGGCACTCCTTACTACAATGTTGTTTCTTACGGCTACAATCAAAACTTGCAGGGATACGGCTTGACCGGGGCACTGTCTTCTCAAGCTTCCCCGGCCTCTACTGTGCTGCTGTGCGAGATGGCAGGCGGACTTGGTCAGTTTGACCAAGATTCCTCCGAAGACAATGACAAGGGGGCAGGATACGTCTCGCCCGCCGTGGATGGCCTAGACAAGAACACGACCACAATCCCCTCGAACATCATTAACAGTGCCTACAATGGTACTCTTACAGGCGGTGTTGACGTCACTGGCGACTCCCATATGCAGACGAAATATGCGACCGGCACAATGGGTGGCGTCGCGCCGACCAATGCGACGCAGGACTTCACCGGCCCGACCGGTCGCCACACGGACGGCTCGAACTTCCTGGCGGCAGACGGTCATGTGAAGTGGCTGCGCGGATCGGCGGTTTCTCCCGGTGTCCAGGCGAATGCCGCTACGGACGCACAGGGATCCGATCCGGCACGTACCACCGGGTCGTTCCCTGCTCCCGCAGGCTCCAATGCCGCCGGCACGGGCGCTCTGACGGCTAACGGCGCTAACTACGCGCTGACCTTCAGCCCCACCTAATTTGGCGCTGTCGGCAAGTTTGACCAAATCACGGCACGAAAGGGCGGGTGCGATAAGCATTCGCCCTTTTGTGGTTTCTGATGCCGGTTATGACTATGCCGGAAAAGAACCATGCCATTCCAGACCATGTGTTAAAACACACGGCTATTCAGCGAGGACGCTACAAAACACCGCTTCGCGGGGTTAAGAAAAGATTTGTCGGAAGTAATCCCAGTGCCGCGAAGCGGCACTTCTTAGCCGAAGGCTGATTAGCCGTGTGTTTCAACACATGGTCTTAAACAGCATCCGCCCTTTTATCATTCCCGAACCGGAAGCTACCCCATCTCGTTCCTGGCTTCCCGGAAGGCGCGAAAGTCGCTGAGGAACGGAGCGGGCTAGGTTCCGCGTCCACGCAAGACCCCTAAAGTAAAACAATCCATGAACAAACGACCTATGAACAAACGAATACGGACCGCCGGAACGGCGCTTCTCGCCGCGACCGCCGGCACTGCGCTCTTGGCCACCGTCGGCTGCGGCAAAGCCCATACGTCGGAAACGGTTCTCGCGGTTTCGGCACCGACGCCGCCCGTCAAGGCAGCCGTGCCGGCCCCGGCAGTCAGCGCCGCGCCCCGGTGGCCGACCACATCGGTGATTTACACGCTGTACCCGGAGATTTTCTCGCCGCAGGGCAACTTTGCCGGAGTGACGGCGCAGCTGCCGCGCCTCAAAAGCATGGGGATTACCGATGTCTGGGTGATGCCGGTGACCCCTATCGGCCACTCCATTCCCGGCCACGGCGCATTTGACAGCCCCTACTGCGTGAACAACTTTTACGGCGTCAATCCCTCCTATGGAACGCCCGCCGACCTGCACACGCTGATTACAAAAGCGCACGCGCTGGGCATGAGAGTGCTGCTGGACGAAGTGCTGAACCATACAAGCTGGGACAACCCGCTGATTACACAGCACCCGGAGTTCTATATCCACACCGACGGCAACCCCAAGAATCCGGCGTCGATCAAGCAGGCCTTTAACTACTCGGATGTCGCTCAGCTTAACTATGCCAACCCCGAACTGCGGGCGTACATGACAAAGATGCTGCAATACTGGATCACGGAGTACAAAGTGGACGGCTTCCGCTTCGACTCCGCGAACAACCCGGATGGGCCGGGCCGCATGATCCCCGCCGACTTCTGGCAGGAACTCGGAAACGCCCTGCGCCAGACCAAGCCGAACGTCCTGCTGCTGGAAGAAGGGGAAACCCCCGATCTCGCGCTGAAGCCGTTCGCTTTAGACTACGCCTGGCGCATGTACGATCCCGGCGGCCACGGCGCGTTGAAAAGCGCGTCCGATGGCGGCGACGTGTCTCAGGTGCAGACAGCCTGGGAGAGCCAGGTCCGCGACTTCCCGGCCGGCATGACGCACATGTCGGTGCAGGACGACTGGGATACGCTCCGCGACGTAAACGCCTTCGGCGGACCGGCGGGTGCGATGGCGGTGGCCGTGTTCAACTTTACCAACACCGGCGTCCCGCTGGTCTATAACGGCATGGAAATCGGAAACGCCGCCGGGACGACGAACCCGCACGCGCCGATTAACTGGCAGGGCGGCGACCCGCGCTTCCCCGGCTTCTACCGGCAGTTGATCGCGCTCCGCCTGCACAACCCGGCCTTCACTCAGGGCGCGATGACCTGGCTGCCGAACTCGGCCTCTCAACAAGTACTGACCTACACGCGAACCGGCGGCGGATCACAGTTCCTCATGGAAATCAACCTGACCTCTACGCCTGTTCGCGGCAAGATCAATGCGGCCCTGGGGTCCGGCTGGACACAAGTGCCACTGGCCGGGATGCAAACTGGCGTCGCCCCGGCGATGCTGCCGCAGGTGTCTCTGCCGCCGAAAAGCTTTGCGATTTTCCGGCGTCCTTTCCACGGGAAGTTACCAGCCGTGGCGGCCGTATCCCCCCTTCAAGGCCAATCACAGAGTGGGGCCAACCAGGACAACGCAAGCAGCCCAGTGTATGCCACCGGGTATCACGCTGGAGACAACGGCGGCTCCGGCTTTACTCCCTTCAAAGTCGCTTCCATCGGCACTGCCGGCACGTTCGTTTTCACCGCGACGGAGGCGGAAGGAAACAAAGGCACGCCCGCGCCCAGCACGATTGATACCAATGGAAAATCGTTTGGCCTCTTCGCCCAGAGTCCGGACGCTTCCATCACCATCACGCGCGGTTTCACCACTCCGCTGACCGCTCCGGGAAGCACGTTTTCGCTGGACTTCGTGAGCGGCCTCAATGAGGCCGGCACTTGCGGCGTAGCGCTGACGACTGCGGACGGCACCGCCGGCAGCTTCGTGTTTCACGGCGGCGCGGGCGTCCGCTTCAACGGCGCAGCGACAGGCATCGGCTTTGTCCCCGGCGCCTCGCATCTGGTCTACACCCTGACTTCTCCCACCACCTACTCGCTTAAGGTCACAGGGGCCGATGCTTTCACCGGCACAGGTACGTTCAAAGGCCCGATTACCGGCTTCCAGGTACAGCAAACCAACTCAGGCTCCACCAAGCCGGACCACAATGCCTACTTCAACAACCTGTCTTTAGGACATGTCGGAACACCGTAAGCTATTATGAAACAGACGCGCTCAAATAAAGGACTTCACCGTTGATTAACCAAGACGCATCCCCCGCCGTAGCGGAAGCCGCGATGGAGGCAGAAAAACGGCCTCTGGGCCTCGGCGAACTGGCGACCATGAATTTCGGCTATATCGGCATCCAGTTCGGCTGGGGGCTGCAAATGGCGAACATGGCCGCGATTTATACCAAGCTCGGTGCTCATGCCGACAACATTCCGATTTTGGGGCTGGCCGGGCCGGTCACGGGCCTGCTGATCCAGCCGATCATCGGCGCGATGAGTGACCGGACCTGGAGCGCTCGGTTTGGACGCCGCCGGCCCTATTTCTTAGCCGGCGCGATCCTGGCTTCCATCGCCCTGTTCATCATGCCGTCCTCCCCGGCCCTCTGGGTCGCCGCCGCGCTGCTGTGGGTGCTGGATGCCAGCGTCAACGTCAGCATGGAGCCGTTCCGGGCCTTTGTCGCGGACAAGCTGCCCTTGCAGCAGCGGGCCGTCGGGTTTCTCGTGCAAAGCTGCTTTATCGGCCTCGGCGCGACACTCGCCAACATCCTGCCCTGGGTGCTGAACCACTTCGGCGTGACGACGGAAGCGGCAAATGGCGTGCCGCTCTCCGTGCTGTTCTCGTTCCGCATCGGAGCCGCCATGTTTCTCGGCTGCGTGCTGTGGACGGTACTGCGAACCAAAGAAGACCCGCCCGCAGACATGGCCGCCTTTGAGAATCATCGCCGCGAAACGCGCGGCATTGCCGCCGGCGCAAGGGAGATATACGAAGCCATTTTGGCGATGCCGCTGACTATGAAGCAGCTTTTCCCGGTGCAGTTTGCGACCTGGTTCGGCCTGTCCTGCTTCTGGGGGCTGTTCACGCTTTCGATTGCCGGCAACGTGTTCGGCGCGACCACCACTAAGGGGGCCCTGTTCGACCGGGCGACCGAGTGGGGCGGCCTTTGCATGGCAGCGTCTTCGGTGGTGACATTTCTAGTGGCCCCGCTGATGCCGAATATCGCGACCCGCCTGGGCCGGCCCAGGCTGCACGCCGCGTCGCTTGCGCTCGGCGGCGTCGGACTGCTCAGCGTCACGTTTATCCATTCCCAGTACCTGCTGCTGCTGCCGATGGTGGCGTTCGGCATTGCCTGGGCGGCGATCCTCGCCATGCCCTACGCGATCTTGTCCGTCGCCCTGCCGTCAGAGCGCGTCGGCGTGTACATGGGCATCTTCAACCTATTTATCGTCATTCCGCAGATGGTCTACTCGCTGGGAATGCCACTCGTAATTCGGTACGTTTTCCATGACCAGCCGCTCCCGACGCTCACCGTCGGGGCGGTCTGCTTCCTGATTGCCGCATTCCTTGCCACTCGAATTGTCGAGATGACGCCGAAAGGGTCGGCCATTTTGCCGACGGAAGGCGTTTGGCCCCCAGCCCCCGCTAGTGGAGGCTAGGGGGAAACTGCGTTTATATGCTATACTTAACGCCGAAGTCATCCGGGTGGCCGCTGCGCGTCCCGCCAGGGGCGCGTCAGAGGAAAGTCCGGACTCCACAGGGCAGCGATGCCGGCTAACGGCCGGGCGGGGTGACCCGCCGGAAAGTGCCACAGAAACATACCGCCGCTCACCTCAGCCGTGAACGGTAAGGGCGAAATGGTGCGGTCCTTCGGGACTTAAAGTAAGAGCGCACCGGGCCTGCGGAGACGCAGATGCCGGGTAAACCCCATCGGGAGCAAGGCTGGAAGGCGCGGCCTGAGCATCCTCGTCCTCGCCTGGAACCGGCGAGAGTGCAACGCGCCTGCGAACGCCGCTTGAGGCCCGCAGCAATGCGTGTCCCAGAGAGATGGCCACACAAACACAGAACCCGGCTTATAGGGTGACTTCCCCAACGAACAATCCGCCAACCGAAGCTCGGATGGCGGATTGTTTGGCTTCTCTTTACTCCGGCATACGCTCTACGCCAAACTTCCTCCCCAAGCCACTCGCAGTGATGTCTTGCAAGAGCCTTTGCTGGTGTTCATCGCCTTGTTCCTTAACGATAAATACGCACTTTTTGTCGCGTGTTATCAGCGTTGCATACTCATCTGCGTCTGACAAGACGAAGTTGATGTGCAAGCCTGTTCCTGCTCCCGCGCCTGGTCTGGCTTCGGTAAGCTTATCCGGGAGGCGCTTGTAAAGCGTGTTGCGAGACATCATTTCCTCGATTGGCCGCTGCGGAGCAGTGCGGCGAGGCTCGTTCTCGAAACGTGCCTTTAAATCGTTCTTTTGAGAAATGTACGGATACAGTTCTGCGCGGCTATCGCATTGGGCTGGAAAAATGGTAAGCCCATCATTAGCCATTTTCTGTATCAAGGGGTTGGGGACTTGTGCGTTCGCCTGACAAAGCAGAATGCCTTGAATGGTTAAACGAAAACGAGCAGGCAAATGATCGGCAAACTCGGTTTTGAGTTTATCAGCTAACGATTTGATTTGCTCCAAGCCATGCTTCAGGTTCTTGCTGTCTTTCCCCTTCATTTCTATAATGGTGCAGATACACCCATTGCCGTGAAGATAAATAGCAAGGTAGTCAGGGCGTGGGACATCCGCGTCCACGACAGGGAACAGTTGATTATCCACATGAATCAGCAGACAAATACCAGCCTCTCCCTCTTGACGGCTGACACGAAAACTCACACCGCTTTCTGCTGGAACTGATAGCTCTGCTGAAGTTCGGAATACGAGCAAGTTTTCCAAGAAGTTGAACAGCGTGGTATTGATATTGCCGCGTTTATTCGCTCGATGTTTTTGCAGGTTTGCGGTTGGTCTTGGCACGTTTCGGGAGGTGTCCTTCTTTGTAGATTCGGAAATACTTTTGCTGTAACTCGCCGGAAACATCACTCAAGGTATCCCAGCGAATACCATAGTCCGGGTCTTTCAGCGAGTGCAATTGATTGTCGCGCATCTCATAGGCGCTGATCTGATCCATTGACAGCAGGGCCGCCGGGTCATTCAGATATAACGATTTAGCCTGACGTTTCTTTGCGGCCGCAGACACTTCCTCTGTTTGCGCCAGATTGTTCAGATGAGACAGGATGTAAGGGCTATGCGTGGTCAGCAGCACGTAAACGCCCTGATTAACCAGCATTGCCAGCACTTCCAGCAGTTTCGCTTGTGACTCGGGGTGCAGGTTCATCTCAGGCTCATCAATAATCAGCAAATCACCTTTAGTTGCACGGTAACGCAGGTACAGAAGAAGCGGCGCAAGCTGCTTAATGGAAGAAGAAGCATTGTACAAGTCAATGTTCAAGCCGTTACCGACATCCACCATAATTTCCTGCCCGCCTAAAGCGGTCGCCCGGAAGTTGATTTTGTTGCCATTCTGAATGTTGTTCTCGATATCAGCCGCAAGCTTACCCATTACAATTTGTGAAGATGGGTTAGCCTCTGTTTCAATCTCGAATAGCAATTCTAAAAAATCTTCAATCGGCTGCGGATAACGTACTTCTCCAGCCTCTTTAAGTAGGTCGAGTTGACGCTTTGAGGTTTCACGGCTGCTGAATAATCGGCGCTGCGCGTCCAGCATGAGTTTTAGGCGACGATTGGCAAGCACTTTATAAGTAATCACAAAAGCGTTGCGTTCAGCAGGCAAAAGGTAGGGACGTCCAAACAGATGCCTTCGGAGGCTTATATTTAATGCGATGCTGGCCTCAAATCGCCAAGTGTCGTGAGAATAAAAATCTTGGTTGTTACCAATACTATGTGCTGTTTTTTCTGGTAAGGATAGCACTAAAGAACTTTCTTCTAAAGAAATCTGAAGATCGCCTTTTCCATATACGGTTAATGAAGTGCCCGAAAGCGGTTCGATTAAGGCTCTAAACTCTTGTTGAGACATTATAATCTCATACCGAGTGCGCGAAAACAAAGAACCGCTGGAGTCTTGGTAGAAACCTTCCAACTCGCTTGAAAAAATGGTGACATCATCATTGATTTCCCTCTCGAACGCTTTTTTCAATGACTCTAGTTCGATAGACATACTCCCACTGGCGTCTAGTTGAAATGGAAATTCGCTGGCACGCAGGTCAGCTTCCATAACGGTTTGCCACAGACCATAAATCGAATAGGCAATGTATGTTTTGTTGGAGTTGTTTGGGCCGATGATAACGGTCATCGGTTTCAAGTCTAGTTCTGTTTCTTTGATCTTGCCTAAGTTGTGAAAGCGTATGTTCATCAGCGTATCTCCGCGTTTTCTTCCAAGCTATCTTACCACTTGGTTCAACAAAAAATCCGCCCAGCCATTACTGGCGAGCGGATTTTGATGATTAAGCCGCTCTAGTGGTCGGCGGGCATGAGGAAGCCGACTTTCCAGGTGCGGGTGAAGTGCAGGCGCTTGTCCAAAACCTGGAAGCGGGCGCTGTCTTCGGGGGACAACTGGACGGCGTCTTTGGCGGGGCCGAGAACGGCCACGGCGGTCAGAATGAGCGGGTTGGTGCCGCCGACGCCGCTGGCCGCTGAGTCGACGTTCCAGTAGTAGCGGACGATGGACTCTTCCTGCACTTCGTCAGGGGTCGGGACATGGGAGCGATCCGGGTACAGCAGGGCCGCGTCCGGGGCGGTGCTGTAGATGGCCGGGGCCGGGGAGCGGCTGATATCGGATAGGCCGCGGGTGTCAATCAGGATGCCGGTGTAGGCGTCCAAGTTCTCGGCTACGGGAGCAGGCGCGGCGACCGGCGGCGGGGCGGGCAGCGCGGCGGCGGGAAGGACGCGCAGGCGGTCGGCTTCCACGGTGCCGTCGGGCAAGAGGACGCCGACGAGATGGACGCGCATTCCGTGCGACAAATCGGCGATCTGGCCTGCCCGCTCGGTTCCGCGCAGAATAATATCGGTGTCCTGAAGGCTTGCCGTGTAGCGCTTGTCGTCATCGCCGAGCAGCGTCACCTGATTGTGGGCTGGGTCAATGTCGCGGACGAGGCCGTCCATTAAAAACTGCGGACCGGAAGCAGTGGCGATGGTGGGAACAGGAATGGGCAAAGCCGGGGTGTCAACGACCGCCGGCAACGGGTCAGCTTCCGGGCGCGGCTCCGCCACGGCCGGAGGCTGGAAGTAGGTGGGCCGCACATCGCCGGAGCCGGCAAAGTTCGGCAGGACACGCAGGCGGTCCGCTTCCAAAAGATTATGGCCCAGCAGCGTGCCGACAACGCGCACGCGCATTCCGCGTGCGAGGTTCGCCGTTTCGCCCATGCGGCTGTCCAAAAGAGTGATGTCCGCGCCGTAGGCGTCTATAATATAGCGGTTGAAATCGTTGCCGTTGACGACAAGCCGTTCGCCGGAGCCGTTGACGGACTGCACGGTTCCGACGACCGTGTAATGGTCGGCCTGCTGGAACGGTGTGATGTCGTCCTGCTGCGCGAGCGCCGGTCCTATCATAACAGAAAACAAGCTGCAAACACCCAAAATCTTACCCAGTATTTGTGGCATCGGTTTATCTTTCTTCACAGTCATAAGTCAGTTCTAGTATCGGTTCATTATACAGCAAATTGCGGGCCGAAAACGCGAGTCGGCGGGCGCGAAAATTTTATTTTCGCCTCTATTTTACGGCCCGCGCCGCGTGCAAAAGCCAAGACGCAAGTTCCTCGCGGCTTGCCGCCATTTCGGCCTCGACTTCCGTGTGGGAAAGCGGCGCGGCTGTGACCAATCCCGTGCCGTAATTGGTCGCTAAAGCAACGCCCGCATAGCGCAGTCCGGCTTCCCGGCAGAGAATGGCTTCGGGTGCGCCGGTCATGCCGACGACCGATGCCCACTGCCCGAACAAGCGCACTTCCGCAGGTGTTTCATAGCGCGGCCCGGACGTGCACAAATAGGTGCCGCGTGGATGAAGGCGCGGCGCAAGCTCCGGCCCCGCCGTTTGCAGCAAAATCTCGCGCAGGCTTGGGTCGTAGGGGTGAACAAAGTCCGTATGCCGGACCCCGCCCGTCTCGCTATAAAACGTCACGACTTCGCCTTTGGTGAAATCCAAGAAGTCATCCAAAACCACAAAGTCGCCTGGCTTGATTTCAGGCCGCAGCGAGCCGACCGCCGTGGTGGCGAACACGGCGTCCACGCCGAGATCGCGCAGGGCAGCGATATTCGCCCGGTGATTGATTCGGTGAGGCGGCAGCGAATGGCCCACGCCGTGCCGAGCCAAAAACAGCAGTTCTACGCTGTCGCCTAAACTCGCCCGCGTCAGTGACGCCATGCCGTAGTCGGTTTCCACGATTTCCGGCGTTCCCGCCACAAGCGCCGTGCCGAACCCGGTCCCGCCGATAATGGCTACTTTAAGCATTGGCAGAGTTTCTTTCCTTGAAGGCTACCACGGATTTCAATCCGTGGCATATCTATTCCGTGGCATATCAAATAACGGAGCATCAGGCCATGAAACCTTCTATTGACAAAGCCGCAGCAGGCGTGATACACTGCCTGCCGTGCAAGATTTCCCCGCAAGCGACTCCCATTCTACACGATACTTCCAGCCCTGGCAAGCGCAGGGGCTAATCGCCGCGTTTTTGCTGCTGCTCACGGTCGTCTACTTTTGGCATCAAGTGGTGGGCGGGCAGGCGCTTTACTGGGGCGACATCGGCCTGTACTTCCTGCCGATGCAGGTCTTTCTCAAGCAAAATCTGAGCGCGGGCCGTCTGCCGCTCTGGAACCCACTGATAATGTGCGGCACACCGTGTGCCGGCAACCCGCAGACCTGGCCGCTGTACCCGGTGACTGCCCTGCTGCCGTTTGTTTCGGCCACGCAGTTTATCAATCTCACGGTGGCGCTGCACGTCTGGGTGGCGGGCCTCGGAACGTATGCGTTTGCCCGCCGGGCTTTAGGCGTCGGCCCCGGCCCGGCGCTGCTGGCGGCGGTGACGTTCATGTTCGGCGGCCAGCTTGTGTCCAAAGAACAGTTTCCGAACATGGTTCAGGCGTCCGCCTGGCTGCCCTGGGTGCTGCTCTGCCTGCATAAACTGCTGACAAAAAAGCGGCTTCAGGATGCCCTCACGCTAGGGCTGGTTTTGGGTTTGCAGCTTCTCGCCGCGCACGTTCAGATGACCCTGCTGACGCTCTATTTGGCAGCGGCCTACGGGGTGTTCAGACACAGATTCCCCCCCGCCCCCACCACTGTTCAAACGGGGCGGGGAGTCAGAGTAGGAAAAGAGGGCGCGTCTCGCAGCGCCCCTACGGGTTCTTTTCCGGGTACTTCTTTGACTCCCCGCCCCATTCAAACGGTGGTGGGGGCGGGGGGGTCCAAGCGCATTTTTCCTCTCCTTCTCCTCGCCCTTGTGATTGCGTTTGGTCTTGCAATGGGACAGCTTTTGCCGACGCTGGCGCTCTTTCGGGACGCGGCCCGGCAGAAATTGTCGTTTGCCGTCGTGGATCGGTTTTACCTGCCGTTCAACCAATTAGGAAACTTCGTTCTGCCGCACCTGCACGGCAATCCCTACTACGGAGACTGGACGGCGCGGGGCAATAGCTGGGAAACCTGCTGTTATGTCGGCGTTCTGCCGTTTGGATTGGCGCTTTGGGGCGGCAGCGCGGCTTTTCGTTTGAAATCCCTTGACGCTCGTTTTTGGGTCGGCGTGTTCTTTGTCGGCCTCTGGATGGCCTTCGGCGGACGCGGCGGCTTGTACCATCTGGCCTACTTTGTGCTGCCTGGCTTTCGGTCGTTCCACGACCCGGCCCGGTGCCTCCTTCCGGCCTGCTTCGCCCTGTCCCTGCTGTCGGCGCTTGGTTTGGAGCAGTTGCGCCGGCTAAATCGCCGGCGCGTTCTCGTCACCGGGGTGCTTCTGCTGGCGTTTGCCGATTTGGCCCATTTTGGGCGAACGCTTTACCCATTGGCCGACCCTGCCGTGCTGTTCCCGGTGTCGCAAAACATCGCGCTGGTACAGAGTGACCCGGACATCGCGGCGCATCAGGCCCGCATTCTCGCGCCTACCGGCGGCGTCTGGCTGCGGTTCACCAGTCCGAAAGACTTCCGGCAGGCGACGCCCAATTATCAAACGCTCTGGGCGGACACGCTGACCCCCAATTTGATGATGTCTTATGGCCTCCAAGATGCGTTCGGCTACGAGCCGGTAGCGTTGAAGAACATCGAAACGGCCTCGGTCCATGCGGCGCGGGCCTTTGATCCGAAAGCCTCTGCGAAAGACAAAGCCGAGGCGGCGGCTTTGAGCGGGGCGCTGGGCGTGAAGTTTATCGCCGTTTGCCGGGTGACGCCGCCGGAGCAGATGATTTCTCATATGGTCTCCGTTCGTGCCGCCGCGACGCTTGCGACGCCGGGCCGGCAGTACGGGCCAAAAGCGCTTCTCTACTTGTCGCGCGATACCGAGTGGCAGCATCGGGCGCATCTGGAACATTCGGCAGCATCCGTGCAGCTTACGGACAACGGGCCGGACCAAGTAACGCTGACATTCCAGACGCCTGCCCTGGACAGGCTGATCTTGGAAGACACGCAGGCCGCCGGATGGCAGGCGGCTCTTGATGGAAATAATACGCCGATTGAAACTTATCAAGGCTGCCTGCGGGCCGTGTTCGTGCCGCAGCCCGGCCTGCACCGCATTGTTTTCACTTACGCCCCCACCCCATTCCGTCTGGGCCTGTATGTGTCGCTGCTGACGCTGGCAGGGCTTTTCGGCGCGGCAAGTTTCGCGCTGGCAAGAAAAGTTAGCGGGCGGGGAGGATTTTCAGAAAGACGCGCCGAATAAGCATTTCAACCTACGCCGGGCAGTGCCGCCCCGAACTTATCTCACGATTTTTTTCTCATACCACACACTCGAAGGAACTTTTGTTTATGACTGTTTTCAGCGCCCCGGCGCGTCTTTTGGGCTGCCTCTGCTCTGCCGCGCTCCTGACAGTTTTTGCAGGCGGCTGTGCCAATAAGTCGTCAAATAGCGGTGGCGAAACGTCTTCCAGTGGCGGCACAGCGGCAGCAGCGAGATCGATTATGATCGGCGAATACGGCTCGCTCACCGGAGAAAACACCACGTTTGGGCACTCCACCGATAATGGCGTTGAGCTTGCCGTCAAAGGCATTAATGCAGCGGGAGGTGTGAACGGACATCCGCTGACAGTGGATGTGCAGGACGACGCCGGAACCCCGGACGGCGCTTCCAGCGTGGTCAAAAAGATTGTCACAAGCGACAAGCCAACGGCGGTGATCGGAGAAGTCGCGTCTACGCTGTCTATTCAGGCTGCGCCGATCTGCAACGCCGCCAAAGTACCGATGATTTCGCCGTCGTCCACAAATCCTAAAGTGACTCAGCTTGGCCCGTATGTATTCCGGGTCTGCTTCATCGATCCGTTCCAGGGGAAAGCGGAAGCAGAATTTGCTGCGAAAAACCTCCATGCGAAGCGTGCCGCGATTTTGACGGATTCCGGCAATGATTATTCGATAGGGTTGACCAAGTTCTTCACGCAGAACTTCACCCAGGACGGCGGACAAGTTGTTATTGCCCAAAACTACAGTAAAGGCGACGTAGATTTTACATCGCAGCTTACGCAGATCAAGGCTGCGAACCCGGACATTTTGTTTGTGCCGGGCTACTACGGTCAGGTCGGCCCGATTGCCAGGCAGGCGCGAACTGTCGGTCTGACAGTCCCCCTGCTCGGCGGTGACGGCTGGGACTCTCCAAAACTTGTGGAAGGCGCGGGTGGAGCTGGCGGGGCGCTGGAAGGCTCCTACTTTACCAACCACTCGTCTATGAGCGACCCGGACCCCACCATCCAGAAGTTTGTCTCGGCTTACAAAGCCGCTTACGGCGGCCAGAAGCCGGACTCGCTTGCCGCGCTCGGTTATGACTCAATTGGCGTTCTGGTAGACGCGATGAAGCGTGTAGGCGCTCCTGCGGACGGCAATTACTCGTCTTTGGCATATCGTACTAAGCTGCGCGACTCGATAGCGGCGACTAAAGACTACAAAGGCATCACCGGAACGATCTCTATTGGGCCAGACCGGAATGCTGTCAAGCCCGCAATGGTGCTGCAAATCCACGGCGCGGATTACAAGTATGTGACGACGGTGAACCCGTAGGAACCTCACCCCAATAAAACCTCACCCCGCCTCGTTCCTCGTCGACCCTCTCCTTAAGAAAGGAGAGGGTTAAGAGAAACTGGGGCAGAAAAGAAGCGAAACCTCCCCTTGTCTTTTGACTTGTCTTTCTTCACCCTCTCCTTTCTTAAGGAGAGGGTCGACGAGGAACGAGGCGGGGTGAGGTTTTATTGGGGTGAGGTTCCAAAGCATATTGATTTCATGCACCAACTGCCACAACAACTTCTCATCGGCGTTCAGCTCGGCAGCATTTATGCGCTGGTCGCGCTCGGCTACACGATGGTCTACGGCGTCCTGAAGCTCATCAACTTCGCGCACGGCGACGTTTACATGGTCGGCGCGTATGCGGGCCTCGGCGCGGCGGGCGTTCTTGGAACCTGGCTGCCGGCGCATGGGCCATTCCATTCGCTGCTGCCGTCGCCGCTGGGAGCGGTGCTGGTGCTGCTGACCGCCATGCTGCTCTGCGCGGGGCTGGGCCTGGTGATTGAGCAGGCGGCGTACCGGCCTCTCAGAACCCGGTCGTGGATTATTCCCGGCATTGTCATCGGCGGCGCGTCGGGATACGTCGCTTACGGCATCGCGGTCAACGACAACCGGACACCCGTGCCAGCTATCGCCATTGGCCTGGTGGTTTGGATTGCGATTGCCGCGCTTTTGCGAACCACGCAGAGCCGCCGGGCGGTCGGAACGCCCTCGCGGCTGACGGCACTCATCACAGCCATCGGCGTCTCGCTGTTTTTGGAGAACTTCGGCATTTTGCCGCAGATTTTCTCGTCCGACCAGCGTTTTATTCAGACCAGCCAAATTGTCCGTCTGCCGAACAGCGTCCGTTTTCTAGGACTGACACTCAGCGTTCAAACGCTGCTGATTTTCGGCCTCTCGCTAGTGCTGATGGCCCTGCTGACGTATATTGTCACCTACACGCGCATCGGCAAAGCCGTTCGTGCCGTGTCGTTTGATGCCGACGCGGCGGCACTGATGGGAATTAACACCAACACGGTAATCGCGTTCACATTCGCGCTCGGCGCGGCGCTGGCAGGCGCGGCAGGGGTGATGGTGACGGGGCTGACAGGAACGGCGTTCACGCCCTATGTCGGCGTTTTGATGGGCCTGAAAGCGTTTGTCGCGGCGGTTTTGGGCGGCATCGGCAACATTCCCGGCGCGGTCGTCGGCGGGCTGATTATGGGCCTCGCTGAAACATTAGTTGTCGCTTACGGCCCCGGCATCGGCATTCCCAGCACCTACCGGGACGCCGTCGCGTTCTGTTTGCTGATCGTAATTTTGCTGGTGCGTCCCGCCGGTTTGTTTGGCCGATTGACCCCGGAGAAAGTGTAATTTGGGAACCGCCGCCTTTAAATCTCCTGCTCTGCTGACCCGCCTGGTTGGGATTGTGGCCCTGGTGGGCCTGCTGTTCCTCGGCAACCTCTGGGTGGAGCGGCCTTTGCTGGACCAATCGGTCACGTCGTTTTACGGCATGGACCAGTACAAAGAAGACATTATTATCTCCTGCGGCATCTATATTATCCTCGCGGTCGCACTCAATTTGGTGAACGGCTTTACGGGGCAGTTTTCGCTGGGGCATATCGGGTTTTATGCCGTCGGCGCGTATGTGGCGGCGGCGGTGTCTACTTACGGCCACGCGAAGCTGTTCCCCGGCCTGCCGATTGACGGCTCGCCGATTGGCGTGGCGCAGGGGGCCTATCCCATCCTGACGCTGTGCCTCATCAGCGGCCTGGCTGCGGCAGTCGTGGGGTATATCGTCGGCCTGCCGTCACTGCGGCTGCGCGGCGACTATTTAGCGATTATCACGCTGGGGTTCGCGCAGATTATTCAGGTCGTCATTCGGAACATCAAGGCGGTGGACGGCGCGACTTCGTTTACGGGCATCTCGCGCGGCGATACAACGATCCTGACGCCGCACCTGACAAACTTTTTCTGGGTTTACTTGTTCGCCGCGCTGACGCTCTGGGTCTCCTACGGCCTGCGCTTCTCGACGCACGGGCTGGCGTTTCTGGCCGTGCGGGAAGACGAAATCGCGGCGGAAGCGATGGGCATTCCAACGACGCGCTACAAAGTCACGGCATTTGTCCTGAGCGCGTTCTTTACGGGCATCGCGGGCGCATTGTTCGCGCTGTACCAGCCGTCGCTGTCCAATGACCAGTTTTCGTTTGTGCGCTCCATTGACACCGTGGTCATGGTCGTGCTGGGCGGTCTCGGCAGCATCAGCGGCGTCGCCATCGCCGCTGTGTTATTGACTGTCCTGCCGGAAGCCCTGCGGGGCTTGGACCAGTACCGGCTGGTCGCCTATTCGCTGCTGCTGATTATTCTCATGCTGACCCGGCCCCAGGGCATCTTCGGGCGCGAAGAGCTGTCCCGCGCCTGGCTGCGCGGCCAGCTCGCGGCAGTTCAAGGCTGGTTCACCCGGCGTCCTCCCTCGGCTCCGGCGCTGGCGACCGGAGGCGATGTGATGACCACGGCGCGGGACCGGGACGACGTGGATGTGTGAGAACTAAGGTGATGGAAAGCGTGGCAATGAATTGCTCGGCTGCGGGGCGAAGCGCCTAGTGGTCTGTCACGATAGAATGGATAGTTTCATTTCAGGCCATCCCGAAGCGATTTCAGAAGCGTCACAGGCCAAAAGGTTTCTATCATTTCTACCGTGACAGGGTACTAGTGTCCGCCTTCGCGGACAAAGAAAAAGACAAACCAGTAGGGGCGAAAGCTTGTCTTTGTCCTTCCGCTCTTGCTCTACTCTTTGCTCTTGCTCTGCTCTTTGTCCTTGCTCTGCTCTTTGTCCTTGCTCTGCTCTTTGTCCGCGAAGGCGGACACTAGGCGCTTCGCCCCGCAGCCGAGCAATTCATTGCCACGGCTCTTGATCGCCACGGCTCTTATTGCCACGGCTCGCCGCTCCCCAACAAGCGGCTACGCTTCCATCAGCGCATTGATCACGGCTTCCGGCTGTTCTCGCGGGACGAAATGGCCGACGCCGGGCAGGACTTCGCGTTTATAGCCTGCCGCAAACAAGCTTTCTTTGCCTTCCGTGCTTTCAGCCAGCGCCGCGCCGTCATCCGCGCCGTGCAGCACGACCGTCGGCACCTGAATTGGGGGCACGGCAAGCTGCGTCACTTCCAGCGCGTGATACTGTGGGTCGGCCAGAGCGCCCCACCAGCGGTAGCGGTACGAATGCAGGGTGATTTCCACCCAGTCCGGGTTCTCCCAGGAGGGACACGCGGCGGCAAATTCTTCTTCCCGAAAGTTTCCCGGCGGCATCCAGGTTTCCCACAGATACCGGCAGACTGTGTTCCGATCTTCCTGAAGCGCGTAGCGGGCCTGCTCGGTCCCGAAGTACCAGATGTACCAGTAAGCTTTGAGCTGCTCCGGCGACATCGGCTGGTTTGGGTCGCCGCCGTAAGCGACCGACGCAACCACGAGATTCTCCAAGCGCTCCGGCCAGTTGGCGGCGAACTGGTACGCGGCACGTCCACCCCAGTCGTGGCCGACCAGCGTAAACTTTTCCAATCCCAGCGCATCGGCGAAGTCTTTGGCGTCCTGAGCAATCGCCGTCATCTGCCCGGAGCGGCGCGTCAGTGGGTCCAAAAACTTCGTCGGGCCAAAGCCGCGCACATACAGCGCGAAGGTGTGCCACCCCTGCGACGCCAGCGCCGCCGTAACCGGGTCCCAAGTCCGGGCGCTATCCGGCCAGCCATGCAGCAGGATTACGGGCTTGCCGTCTGACGGTCCCTGTTCCAGATACGCGATGTCCAGCAGCGGGGTTTGGATCGTCTTGAAGCCTGTCATGTTAAATGCCTCCATAGACGATGTTCCCCCCAACTACCGTCGCTTGAACCGTGGGAGTGTCCGGCCAGCCGTCCAGCACGGCGAAGTCGGCGCGTTGGCCGGGGGCGATTTGGCCCCGGTCGTTTTCCAGAAAGACGCTGTACGCCGCGCCTTCGGTGTAAGCCCGCAGGGCATCAAGCGCGGAGACGCATTGGTTCGGTCCAAGAACAGCACCAGACGGGGTGCGCCGGTTCATGGCCGAGTTAATGCCGTCAAGCGGACTGCCGGGAATGACGGGGATGTCGGAGGAAAAAACGAGCGGCAGACCTGCCGCCTGCGTTTCGGCATAGGGCATGAGGCGGTGAGCGCGGGACTCGCCGATGGCGTTCGTGTAGGCGTCGCCGAAGCGCATCACAAACTCCGGCTGGTAGACCGGCAGGATGCCGAGACGCGCCAGTCGCCCAATCTGGTCCGGCCAGAGCAGCATGGCGTGTTCCATCCGGTGGCGGGCGTCAGAACGTGGACACTTTGCCAGCGCTTTGCCATAAGCGTCCAAACACAGGTCAATCGCGCCGTCGCCGATGGCATGGGCGGCGATCTGCCAGCCGGCGGCATGGGCTTTCAGCACCATCGCGTCGAGTTCTTCGGCACTCCAAACGGCTGTGCCGAGACTGCCTGTGCCGACAAACGGCGAACGCAGCAGGGCGGTCCGGGTGGTCAGCGCCCCGTCGGTGAAGACTTTGGCCGGGCCAATCCGCACCCAGTCCGTTTCGGCTGTCACGTCACGCGGGCTGGGAACATCTTCCAGCGCGGCAAGCTGGGAAAGCAGCATCATCAGCGAACAGCGGACGGTTAAAGCGCCGGACGCGGCGGCTTCGTGGTACACGGGAATTTCTTGGAAGCTGTCGCGGGCGGCGAGGCCCAATGTCGCGTCCACGGCGCTTGTAATGCCCATGGCGTTCATGGCTGACGAGGCGCGTTTTAAGGCGGCGACTTTCTCTGCCGCCGACGGCTCCGGGGCGGCGTCATAGGCAAGGTTCGCGGCGGTCTCTAAAAGGACGCCGGTCGGGTCGCCGCGCTCATCTCGGACAATCGTGCCGCCGGGCGGGTCCGGCGTGTCCGCAGTCACGCGCATCCGGTCTAAAACACGGGAGTTGACCGAAACGGCATGACCGCTGGCATGAGTGATCAGCACAAACGGCTGCCCGCAGCCGACGGCGTCCAAATCGTAACGATTGGGATGACGGCCTTCGGCTATGATGTTCTGGTTATAGCCGCGCCCGCGTACCCATGTCTCTGGCCCGGCATTTTGTTCGCTGGCACGCGCCTGCAAGCGCTGGACCAATTCGGCGATAGTGGGCACTCCGGTCAGCGTCACCGCCGCCAGCGTGAGGCCAAAGCCCAGCACATGACAGTGAGCATCGTGAAAGCCCGGCACAAGTATCCGTCCGTGCAGCGGCAGAATGCGTGTGCTTGGTCCTGCCATAGGCACTAAATCCGCTTCGCGTCCAACAGCGGCAATGCGGCCATCCGTCACGGCGACGGCATCAACAGGCCCACTTGCTAAAGGCAGGCAAGCTTGGGTATAAAGAGTGTCAGGGATTTGCGTCATTTGATGGCTGTAACAAGCATCGCCGCCGCCCGGTTCCACACAAAGTTATAAGCGTTAGGAGACACTTATGCCGACACGAGAAATTGCCCGCACCGAATGGAAAACCTATTTTGACGAGTTCAGCCGCACCCGCGCCGGAGAGCTGGTCACGGTGGAGCTGATTTACAATCCCCAAGCCGACCCGCAGTATGCCCTCACCCGGCAGCCTTTGGCGGGCATGACGTTTGAGGAAAAAGACGGCGAATCGGGGACAATTGAGATAAGCGCCGGAACAAAAGAAAACCATTCGCTGACCCACACCGTCACCAACCCCGTTCACGTTTACCACAAAAACGCGCGCGGGTTAATCAGCGACGAAGTCAACGTAGACGAAGTTGTCGAAATCACGTCTACCGATGACCCGCACATTGTTTTCCTGCGCTTCACGCCCGCTTAATAAACTCATGTCACCAATTCTTAAAACCGCCGCTTTTGCCGTTTCTCTTGCCTGCCTTGCCTGTTCCGCCGCACGGTGTCAGACCCCGGACCAGCTGTTCGCGTCGGGACAGTTTGAGCAAGCCCGGCAAGGCTACGCCGCCGAGGCTCAGGCCGCGCCCGCCGACGCCGCCGCGCAAGCCGGGCTGGTCCGCTCGCTGCTTCGCCTGGACCACTGGGAAGACGCCATACCGGCGGCGCAGGCATTCGCGAGAAAGTTCCCCGATAACGCCGACGCGCACGGCCTTTTGGCCCTGGCTTTGATCCGGGCCGGCTGGCAGCCGCCGTATGCCGACGAAGCCCAAAAATCCCTGGCGCTGAACCCACAAGACTACTGGGGCCTTGTCGCGTCAGGCCGCGCCGCCGATTGGGACGGACATGTTGAGGACGCGCGGACCCTCTTTCGCAAAGCGTCGGCACTTCACCCCGAATGGCCCGATGCTTGGCTGGGGCTGCTGGGGACGCTGGATGACGACAAGGACGCCGCCGAAAAGGCGGCAGTCACCACAAAATATCTGGCGCTCAATCCGCAGGGGCAGCCATATGACCGCGTCAACGAGGGGCTGCGAGACTTTCAGGCAAATTCCGGAGTCTACCGGCATAACTTTGACGCCGACCCGCCGTTTCAGCAAATCGCAGGCAAAAGCCAAACTGATGAAAAGAATAATGAAAAAATTGCGGCCACACTGAAAGTAGATTTCGTGGGCGATTGGGCGATTTTCCCCATTACCGTCAATGACCAGCGGTTCCGGCTGCTGTTTGACACAGGGGCCGGCGACTTGCTTTTGACACCAAACGCAGCGAAGCGGCTGAAGCTGCCGACGCTGGCCCATTCCTACATTCGCGGCGTGAACGGGCGGGAGCCGACTGCGGTACTCAAAGCAAGCACGATGGCTCTGGGCGACCTCCGGTACCGCTCTATTCCGATCCGAACAATGGGCCTTTCCCCCGGCGGCTCCGACGGTCTTCTTGGCGGCAGCACACTCGACGACTGCGTCATCACCTTGGACTACGCCGGAGGAACCGCCACGCTCAGCCCCGGCAAAACAGCCGCCGCCCCGCCGCCGCTCCCCGGCGACCAAGTAGCTGCCCTGCCGTTCCGGGTCTACCAGGACCGTTTGTTCCTGTCTGTCTGGGTCAACAATCGCCCGGCCTGGGCCATGCTGGACACCGGAGCACAGCAAACAATGTTATCGCTTCGCTTCGCGATGGAGCAGCTCAAAGGCGTACCGAAGGACGATTATCACACGGGCACATTTCGCGGCCAGTCCGGGATCGGCGAGACGGACCAGCGCACGAACTATGTCTACTCACGCGACCAGTCCACCATCACGCTCAGCGACCAGCCGCCGATTTCAGTGCAGACCGACACGCTCGGCGAATCGTCGCTAGACCGGGATGTCAGTCCCGGCTACGATTTCGAGATCGGCCTGCTTCTCGGCGCGTCCAGCCTGACTTACGCCCAGCGCGTAACTTTTGATTACCCACATAAGCAGATGATTTTTGAGTATGCAAACCCCGACCTCCTGCCGAAAACGGACACTCAGAAGACGAAAAAGAAGTGACGCCGCTGATCCAGTGCGTGCCGAACTTCAGCGAAGGGCGCAACCCGGAAGTCATCGCGGCGATTGTGGACGCCGTGCGGCAGACGCCCGGCGTCCGGCTGGTCGACTTCAGCGCCGACACCGACCACAACCGCCTAGTCGTCACGTTCGTCGGCCCGCCGGACGCCGTTCACGCCGCTGCCCTCGCATCCGCCGCCGCCGCAATTGACCGAATTGACCTGCGGGCGCACCAGGGCGTCCATCCCCGACTCGGCGCAATTGACGTTCTGCCGTTCGTGCCGCTTTCGGGGATCACGCTTGCTGAGTGCGCCGAGATCGCCCGTGCTGCCGGCACTGCGCTTGCGGACAGCTTTGGCCTGCCGGTCTTCCTCTACGAAGCCGCGTCTGCTGATAACAACAGCCTGCCGTTCGTCCGCAAGTCCGCCTTCGAGCCTCTTGCACCGGACTGCGGCCCTCACGTCCCTCATCTTACTGCCGGTGCGGCTGTCGTCGGCGCACGGGAGCCGCTGATCGCCTACAACGTCAACCTGGCGACTTCCGACCTCTCCATTGCCCGTACCATCGCCCGCGCAATGCGCGTTCTGCCGGACCTGCCCGGCATTCGTGCGTTGGGCCTGCGCCTGCCGTCGCGCGGCATTACGCAGGTCTCGATGAACCTGACACAGCCTGCCGAAACGCCGCTCCTCGCCGTCTTCCAGTACGTCCAGCGCCGTGCCGAAGCGCTTGGCACGTCCGTCACCGAGAGCGAAGTCATCGGCGCACTCCCCGGCCCGACCGCCTTCAGCGTTCTGGCAGATGCCCTGCAAGCTGCGACACTCAAACCCGGCCAAGTGCTGCTGGAGAACTGGCCGGTTTGGTATTGACATTGTTCCTACCATCAGTCATACTAAACAGAGGAAAGAAATTATGCCAAATATCAAAACAGCGATTTCACTGGAACAGAACTTGTTCAAGCAGGCTAATGAACTTGCCTCCTCCATGAAAGTTTCCCGTAGCCGTGTTGTTGCGCTGGCGCTGGAAGAGTATCTTCGGAGGCAGGAGAACTTGGCGCTGTTGGAAAAAATTAATGCCTCCTACGACGACACGCCGGACCCTGAAGAGGAGAAACATCTTAAAGCAGCCCAAAGGTCATTCCTCAAAGTGGCAGACAGATGGTAATTCGGCAAGGGGAAGTTTACTGGGCTGAACTCGATGAACCGCTGGGATCCGAACCCGGATATACTCGCCCGTATGTTGTCATCCAGAACAATGTTTTCAACCAAAGCCGAATGAAAACAGTTCTCCTCTGCACCCTAACATCCACTCTCAGGCGAGGCCAAGACGCCGGTAACGTGACACTGAATGCCGGTGAAGCAGGTTTGCCAAAGCCAAGCATTGCCGTCGTCTCTCAGATCGTCACGCTGGATAAAACCCAGCTCGGCGACTACGTCGGCACGCTGTCCAAAAGCCGTGTTCGAGAGATATTGGATGGAGTACGGCTGATCACCGAGCCACGCGAAGTAGATTAAGACAATGGCATGAGGCGTTATGCTACACGTTCCGCTTATTCTTTGCTGGGTGTTCTCGCCGGATTTGCCTGCGTCTTTCCGCTGTTTCTGAAACGCGAAAAAAAGATGCCGGGCAGCAGCGCGGAAGTCCTGCTGCAAAAGGCCCAAGCGCAGATGCGGGAAGCGCAGGCAAAGAACCGAGAACGGGCGGTGCAGGCCATCACGCAGAAGAACCACCTTCAGGCATTGCTAGAGCAAACCGAAAAGAGGATCAGCCGACTGAATGAGCAAATCGAAGGATTGCCACTCGGAGAAGCCTCAGCACCTAAAGAAAGCCTGCTTGCAGAGCGCTGCAGACATCAAAAGAGGCTGGAGGAAATGCAGCCTGCGCTGGCCTCCGCGATTGATACAGTAGAAGCGGTGAAGATTGCCATGCGGCGGGAAGAAGAGCGCGTCCGCGCTATGACTGCCGAAGCGCTGGCTTTGAAGGCTCAGGAAAAACAGGCGCAAATTGAAACGGCGATTGCCAAAAGCAAGATGGCGATGACAACAACGCTGGCAACAGATTTATTCGTACAGGCACGCGAAAAGATCAAGCAAACAGCCGCTCAACGCGACGTTATCGTGCAGATAGGCAAGACAGTGGAAGTGCTGGACGCTGCTGTGGAAGAAGCGGCAAACGCAGGCAACGAGCCTCTGCGTCAAAGACTGGCCGCAAACCGGGATGCACTGCGGGCAAGTGCGCTCAATGCGTCTTTGTGGAAAGGCTGAACAAGATAAAGGGGCGCGGCTTATGCCGCGCCCCGCTTCCATTCCAGGAACAGACTTCTCAATTCCGAAAAAGGGACTTGTTTGAGATTATTCGCTGAATAAGTGAGCGGTTTTTCTTTTCCGCGAGTACGACACCTCCTAAACCTAAAGACAGCAATAGGCCAAGTGAAACGGTTGTAGAAGATTCGGGAACGGCAGCGGGAGCGGCGGGGCCGAATGCTAAAGCTACCGGCCCTGCTAATCCCGTAGCGACGATCTGACCGGCTCCGTAAGTGCCAGAGGTGGACCCTGCCGCGAATTCCGTGATAGTTCCGTTACCGTTGTTGGCTGCGAAGAGGTTCCCATTTGCGTCGAACGCTAGTCCTTCGGTGACGGAAAGTCCGCCGCCAGTGAGAGTAGTCACCGGGGCGAAGGTGCCTGGAGACGTTCCTGCGGTGAATTCGGTGATTAGATTTCCGAGCTGGTCAGCAACAAACAGGTCGCCGCGTGCATCAATGGCGACGCCGCGAGGAAGATTGAGGCTTGGATCGTTCAAGACTGTAGCTGGGCCGAAGGTGCCGGGAGTTGCCCCTGCCGCAAACTCCGTGACGCTGCCGCTGCTGCTGTTGCCCCCGGTCGTGCTTACAGCAAAAAGGTTGCCGCGTGCATCGAAGGCGAGACTTGCAGGATCAGTCACGCCGGTTTCAACGACCTGGCCGGTTCGGAGGGTGCCGGGAGTGGACCCTGCCGCAAACTCTGTAATACTTCCCTGCTGGGTGTTGCCGGTGAAGTTCGCAGCAAAAAGATTGCCTGCCGCATCAAAGGCAATACCTTGAGGACCATTCAAGCCGCCGCCGGAAAGAGTGGTGGAAGCGCCGAAAGTTCCCGGCGTACTTCCTGCGGCGAACTCCGTAATGGTACTGGTGTTGAAGCTCGAAACAAACAGGTTGTTAAGACGGTCGAAGCTGATGCCAAACGGTTCACCTAGCCCGGCTTCAACCGTTGTCGGAGTTGCGGCAAGAATACCCGGTCCAGTTTCGGTAAAACGCATAACAGTTCCCGCGTTAAGGCTGTTGAAATCTACTGTAGTAACATACAGTGCTTGAGTCTGGGCGCGGACAGCGATTGGAGCGAGAAATGTCAAACCCAGGGCGACGAGGCCAAGCGGAGAATGACTGCGGTGTGAAAAAGAAATGTTCATAGAGTGACTACTTTCTTCAATAATATCAATAGCATTCCTCGGGCGCAAAAAGCGTTTGCTTAAGCAAGCATATTCAGGGTGGGGTTTGAGTGATATGCCGTATTTGTACCTAATGCACAAACTATGCCAACCAGGCACAATTCTCAGGTAAATCGAAAAACAGGCTAGGAAATATAGCGAAACGCAACCAGTTCACACTCACATTCTAGCGAACTTATTGATAATCTTGCATCTTTATCTCTGGTACGATGTCTCCCAAGCATCGCTGGCACGACCGGCAACAAAAAAAAGCGCGGCATAAGCCGCGCCCCTTTTTACTGTCTAGTTTTGTCGTCTAACGACTGTTGGCTTTAATAATCGTCGTCGTCATGGGCGGCGCTGGCACTGCCTCTGGTCTTTTCCTTCTTCTCGACAATCAGCGAGTTGGTGGAAAGGATCATGCCGGCGATGGACGAAGCGTTCTGCAGGGCAGACCGGGTGACTTTGACCGGGTCCACGATGCCGGCGGCGACAAGGTCCACATACTCTTCGGTCAGCGCGTTTAGGCCGTGGCCCTGGGGCAGCGTCTTGACCATCTGCACCACGACGGAGCCTTCCAGCCCGGCGTTTGCGGCGATTTGGCGCAGCGGCTCTTCCAACGCGCGGCGGACAATGTTCGCGCCGACTTTTTCGTCGCCTGACAGGCCCAAATTGTCCAGGACCGGGATGAGCGAGATGAGCGTCGCGCCGCCGCCGGCGACAATGCCTTCTTCGACTGCCGCACGGGTGGCCGAAAGCGCATCTTCAAAGCGATGCTTCTTTTCTTTGAGCGCGGTCTCGGTCGCCGCGCCGACCTGGATGACGGCGACGCCGCCGGCCAGCTTCGCCAGGCGCTCTTGCAGCTTCTCTTTGTCGTAGGAAGAGTCGGTGTTGTCAATCTGGCGGCGGATCTGCTCGATCCGGCCCTTGACGCCGTCCGCCGTGCCGCCGCCTTCGACCAAAACGGTGTCTTCTTTGGTGATCACGATTTTCTTGGCCGTGCCGAGGTCTGTCAGCTCAACGCTGTCCAGCTTGATGCCCAGGTCTTCCGTCAGGAACCGGCCGCCGGTCAGGATGGCAATGTCTTCCATCATGGCTTTGCGGCGGTCGCCGAAGCCGGGCGCTTTGACGGCAATCACGTTCAGAATGCCGCGCAGCTTGTTGACGACAAGAGTGGCAAGCGCTTCGCCGTCCACGTCCTCAGCGATGATTAAGAGAGGCCGGCGAGACTGGGAGACTTTTTCCAGCAGCGGAATTAAATCCTGGGCCGACGAAATCTTCTTCTCGTTCAAGAGGATCAGCGGGTTCTCCAGCGTCGCTTCCTGGCGCTCCTGGTCGGTGACGAAGTACGGGGAAATAAAGCCCTTGTCAAACTGCAAACCTTCGACGACCTCTAAAGTCGTGTCGGTTCCCTTGCTTTCTTCGACCGTGATGACGCCGTCTTTGCCGACTTTGTCTAGGGCTTCGGCGATCATAGCACCGATTTCGGGATCGTTGCCGGAGATGGACGCGACCTGAGCGATGGAGGCTTTGTCGGTGATATCAATCTTGCGCGACTTCAGCTCGGCGACTGCCGCTTCGACGGCAAGCTCAATGCCGCGCCGCAGGGCGATGGGATTGCCGCCGGCCGCGACGTAGCGCAGGCCTTCGTTGACAATCGCCTGGGCCAGCACGGTCGCGGTCGTGGTGCCGTCCCCGGCCACGTCGTTGGTCTTGGAGGCGACTTCGCGGACAAGCTGTGCGCCCATGTTCTCGTAGGGATCGTCCAGCTCGATTTCTTTGGCGACGGTGACGCCGTCTTTGGTGATGGTTGGGCTGCCCCACTTCTTATCCAGAACGACGTTGCGGCCCTTTGGCCCCAGTGTCACTTTGACGGCGTTAGCGACAGCATTTGCGCCGCGCTCAAGCGCCCGCCGGGCTTCTTCATCAAACAGCAATGTTTTGGCTGCCATAATCTATTATCTCCCTAAATTCTTAGCCTTTGATGGCGTAAATCTGCTCTTCGCCCAGGATCATGTAATCCTGACCGTCCAGCTTCAGCTCGGTTCCGCCGTACTTGGAATACAGCACGGTCTCGCCGACGGCGACGGCTACAGTCGAGCGGGTGCCGTCATCTAAGATGCGGCCGGGGCCGACTGCAATGACTTCGCCTTCCTGCGGCTTTTGCTTGGCCGAATCAGGGATATAAATGCCGCCGCTGGTCTGGGTCTCGGCTTCGCTGGGCTTCACCAGCACGTTGTCGGACAAAGGCCGAAAATTCACTGCCATACTAAATGCCTCCTCATCACAGTTCGTTGTGTTTAATTGTCTTAAGTACAAATCGCGTTAGCACTCAGGACGTGCGAGTGCTAAAACCGTACTCATTCTACACTATTCACGCAAAAATTGTCAAGCCACTGGCGTAGAAACAAAAACAAACCCTGCCGTCTCTGGCAGGGCTTGTTATTGAGGGTGGTCAACCTGCGGGATGGTTACTAATACTGCTTCTTCATTGAGCCTCTTGCAGTTAAGATAGGAACTAAACTTCCAACCCAAAATTATCTCTTCAAATACCTTGTTACTTGCCGCTTCATAAAAGCGTTCGGTTCATAACCAGTACGCGATGTACTCGAACCACCGGCGCTGGACCAGATGCTCGCCCGGACCGGGCGCGGGAGCGGTGCCGATGGGATACCCAATCAAACTTACTGGGTCTCCTTCCGGCTGTCCGGGGAACAGCCAGCCCTTCCAGTCCACCGCGCCCGGCGTTCCCGGCTGTTCATGCACCCCGCGCATCGGCATGAAGCCGCAGAAGTGGATCGCTTCCATGACCAGACGCTCACCGTCCCGGCGGAACGCAATCGAGCGCTGCTGCGTGTTCGATGCGCCCCACGGGACTATCAGCAGCCCGCCATCCCGCAGTTGTGACACCCAGGTGGGGGCAATGTCATAGGCACTGGCGGTAACAATGACTCGGTCATAGGGCGCGGCCTCGGACCAGCCGCCCCATCCGTCCGCGCAAACGACATGAACCCCTTCAACCCCTGCCGCCCGCAGGTGCCCCCGCGCCTCGCCGCAGAATTCTTCAGTCACATCTACCGTCCAGACACCACTTGGATCACCGATGAGATGCGCCAGCAGCGCCGCGTTGTAGCCGGTCCCAGTCCCAATTTCCAGCACCCGCATTCCCGGCGTGATCTGAAGTTGTTCCAGCATGATTGCCATCATCGTCGGCTGGCTTGACGATGAGATCGGTATCTCTATCCCTTCCGCAAAGTGCGTTGGGATCGCTTCATCCCGGTAGACTTCGCCCCAGTTGCGGCTGGGGAGGAAGAAGTGACGCGGCACCGCGCGGAAGGCCTGCTCCACCGCGGGCGACTGCGCGTAGCCCCCGGCTTTCATCGCGTCCACTAGACGATTGTTCATCTCCTCCGCGTTTACCGGTTCGGCGGTGAGCCTCAAACCGGAGAAGGAGACACTCCCCTGCCCCGACAGCCCGACACTCAGGCGGATGGTGTCCGCCCCTTCGGGAACTACCAGAAGAAGTGTCCCCTCCATGCTGACTCCTTCCTGTATCGTGAGGTCTGCCGCTACGAATGGATAGAAGACGTGTTCCGAGGTCGCCAGAACAACTTCCGCAGAGCGCTCCTCGGCTGCCAGCGCTTCCAGATTTGCCTGTGCCCCCGAGGAGAAGATGTTTTCTCTAATGCGCCTCAGACACGGTCCCGAAGTCTGCGCCTTGCACTGAAGCGACAGCAGCATTCCGGCGGGTATTCCGGCCACATCCTGCTCCCATCGACTGCCTTCAGTATAGTCCGCATGTTCAATAAGCAAATCGAGGCCGTCTGCCTCCTGCCTGGCCCACCCTATGGCGCTGCTTCCCGCTGACGCGGTAAACCGCCATTCTCCCCGCCGCCGGGCGTCGTCTTCCGCAATAGGCAGATTGATTGGTATTTCCATTCCTTACTCCCAGTGGACATGAACAGCAATAAACCTCTTGTGTAATTGGTGTATACTGTCGGTATGTTCTATGCCGACCTGAAAAGCAAGCCAGACGCGGTCTTCAAGCATCTGACAGGTGTGCAGCCTGCGACTTTCCTGGAGATGTGCCGGGCGCTGGAAACACATCTTAGGTTATAAATAGACAAGAGCGCAGGATGGTCGGTCAGCGAATACGATATACCCGTACAAATCAAGTTAATCCGATTCTGAATGGGAACTCCCTTTCTGAATGGGAACTCCCTAATCCGACAAATGACTTCCACTCAATCCACATAGGATGGTACAGCCGCCAAACCCGAAAGTAAACTCCCGTTCCAGGCATTCCAGCAGTTCTTGATAAGCCAGCGCAGGCAAGTTCGGGATGTAGACCTCAACCCTTGCTTTTTCGGATAGCGGCAATGAACTGCTCCTTTCGCTTGGACGCGAATTCCTCAGTCCATTTGATTGCCTGCTCCTCGGTGATTACGGCACGCTTTGGGCGTTCCTGCTTGATTTCCTGAGATGGTCCCTTACCATTCTCAATGAAATCTTCTGTTCGGCGAATGGCTTCTTCAGCCGTGACTTTCGTCCGTTTGCTGCTTTCCACAGTTTTATTCCTTTCTGCATTCACTTGTATTCCCCTGTAACGCTACAAAGCCTCTTTGATCCACTTGAAAGCGGATTTTCCTTCGACCGAACGGATTAGAACCCCATCAAGGTATTCAGCAGCAACAGGGGTTTTGTTAGGCATAGCGGCATCTGGTAGAAATGCTTTGATCCCTTCACTGTATCCAAACGTATCTATGTCAAAGACAAACACTGGGACGCTTTTGTTATTCAACCTCTCTGCAAGCACCTGTAACGCCTGTAAATCCGGTCGGCTCCAGAAAGCCACTCCAAAAATAATCAAGCGCACGAACTGCTGCGGTTCCACACTATCCGTTTGCTTGAGGAGACGCCAGCCTGATTGAGCGATGGCACTCAAAAATTCGTCGTGGAGCGCCGCGTTCATTTCTGCTATTAGCTGCTTAGTTTGCTTCGCCTCCATCCAATTCTGACCTCCTGCTGGCTGTTCACATTCTACCACATTCACTGCTGCTTGAATTGGCTGCTGCTTGGACGGTGGCGGGTCGGGTACAATAACCCTATGAGTGATGGACGTTTAGACGAAGTCTTGTTCGGGACGGACCCGACGGAAAAGATCGTGGCGGTGGAGACGAGCGACAAGGACGCGACGCTGTTTCTGCGAGACGGGGACGAAACGAGAACGAAAATTGTCCAATTTGTGCCGTGGCTGGTGACGGACAAAGAGCGGCATTTTCCGGGGGCGGAGACGACTGAGCTGCAAGGCGACGGCTACAACTGGCTCGTGCGGTTCCCGTCGGGCTGGCGGGCGTATCAGGAAGCCAAGCGGACGCTGCGGGATGAACACGCGGGGGTCTGTCAGTACGGCAGCGCGATCAAGCAGTTTATGGTCGCCACTGGGTACACGCTGTTCAAGGGCATGGCGTTTGACGACTTGAAGCGCCTGCAAATTGACATTGAAACGACTTCGCTGGACCCGAACCTGCCCGGCGCGTCTATCTTTATGATCAGCGTGTCGGATAACCGTGGGTTCGCGGACGTATTGATTGGCCCGGAAGCCGATATTCTGCGGCAGCTACTCGCGATTGTGGAGACGCGGGACCCAGATGTGGTCGAGGGCCACAATTTTTATTCGTTTGACCTGCCCTATATTATCGCCCGGATGGGAGCGCTTGGCATCGCGCCGCTGCTGGGCCGGTTCGGTTCCCCGGCGGTTGTCGGTGCGCCCCGGAACTGCGCCATCGGCACGAACGCCCGGCAGTTCACGCCGTCTTATCTGTACGGGCGGCATATCATTGACACGCTGCTCCAGGTGCAGCGCTTTGACTGGTCACGGGGCCAGGTGTCGTCGTATGGCCTCAAAGAATGCGCCCAGACTTACGGCATCGCCCCGCCGGACCGGGTCTATTTGGACCGCAGTGAGATTGTTGAAATCTTTGAGAAAGACCCGCAGCGGGTCAAAACGTATGCCGCGCAGGATGTCGAAGAAACCGCCGCGCTGGCAGCGCTCGTCGCGCCGACGGAGTTCTACCAGACCCAGATGGTGCCGGATTCGTATCAGAACGTCGCGGTCACAGGCAACGGCGAGAAGATCAACGCGATTCTGCTGCGTGAGTACCTGCGGCAGGGCCGGGCGGTCGCCAAGCAAAAAGCGCCCCAGCCCTATCCGGGCGGCTATACCGAAGTGCGCGTCACCGGCGTCGTGAAGCCGATTGTCAAGGCCGATGTGGAAAGCCTGTACCCAAGCCTGATGCTCACGCAGAAAATCGGCCCGGCGTCGGACACGCTCGGCATCTTTTTGCCTTTGCTGTCGGATTTAACTCAGCGGCGCTTAGAAGCCAAAGGGCGATTGAAAAATACCCCGCGAGGCGGGCGCGACCATGCCTATTGGGACGGCCTGCAAAACTCGTTCAAGACCATCATTAACTCGTTCTACGGCTATGTCGGCGGCCCGTTCTACTTCAACGACTACGATGCTGCCCGGCGTGTGACTGAGGCAGGCCAAATCATTGTCAAGCAGATTGCGGCGGAGCTGGAAGCCGAAGGCGCTCACGTCATTGAGATAGACACCGACGGCGTTTATTTTAAGCCGCCGGAGTATGTCAAAACCGAGGCCGACGAGCTGGCCTATGTCGAGAAAATCGGGACGACGCTGCCGCCCGGCATTCGGCTGGCCCATGACGGTTCTTATGCCGCCATGCTGTCGCTCAAGATGAAAAACTATGTGCTGGTCGAGCCGAACGGCCACAAAATCTTCAAAGGCTCGTCTTTGCGTTCCCGCGCCGATGAGCGCTATGGCCGCGTCTTTTTGACCGATGCCGTTAATCTGCTTTTAGACGAAAACCCGGATCAATTGTCGCACCTCTACAAAAACCTAATTGACAAAATCGAAGCGGGCCAGATGCCGATTGACCTGCTGGCGAAGCGCGAGCGTGTCACCGACAAGCTGCTGTCGTCCGAGATGCGGAAACGCGCCGCGGACGCCATCAAAGGGGCGGGGATTAATCAGGGCGAGTTCGTGTCTCTCTACCAGAAGCGCGACAAGTCGCTTGGGCTAGTGCAGGATTATTCAAAAGACGAAGACACCGACTACTACGCCCAGAAGCTCTACAAGTTCGCCGGACGCCTCAAAGAAGCCGTCGGCGAAGATAAGTTTGATGTGCTGTTCCCCAAGCCCGTCCCTGCCGCCAAGCGCCCGGATCCAACGCAAATGACAATGGACTTGTTCGGGTAGAGAAGGCCACAAAAGTATGCTGACAAACATTCGTATTCGGAACTTTAAGAAACTTGACGATGTCAACTTTGAGCTAGGCCAGGCAGTTGTTTTGGTTGGACCTAACAATTCAGGTAAAACGACTGCTTTACAAGCACTGGCGCTTTGGGATATTGGCTTGCGGAGATGGCTGGAAAAGCGCGGTGGAAAATCCGAGTCGCAGCAGCGTCAAGGGGTAGCAATCAACCGGCGTGATCTTGTTGCCATTCCTGTGCCCGATGCGAACCTTCTGTGGCATGACCTTCATGTCCGAAGCATTGAACGTATTAATGGTGGAAGCCAAAGAACGCAGAATATTCGTATAGACATCATTGTAGAAGGTGTCACTGACGGAAAAAGTTGGAGGTGCGGTCTAGAGTTTGATTATGCTAATCAGGAATCACTTTATTGCCGCCCCCTGCGTAGCCAGGAACCCACAGTAGGACAGAAAGAACCCGAACGAATGGTCGTTCCTGTCGAGGCAAACAATGTTCGTGTCGCTTTTTTGCCGCCCATGTCAGGACTGGCAGATCGGGAATACTTCAAACAGCCGGGCGAGATAGGTGTTTTAATTGGGCAAGGTCAGACAGCCCAAGTGCTTCGCAACCTCTGTTTTGGTATCGCTTATGACTTAACAAAGAACCCTTCCAGTCTCACAAACGAATGGATTGGGCTTACAGGGCGCATGTACGACTTGTTTGGAGTTGAATTGCAGCCTCCGCTCTATATTGCGGAGCGGAGCGAAGTGATTATGTCATACCGCGAGAAGGGTGGAGCAGAGCTTGACATATCTTCTTCGGGACGTGGCTTACAGCAAACGCTCCTTTTGCTGGCTTATCTTTACGCAAACTTCAACACGGTACTGTTGCTGGATGAACCCGATGCCCATCTCGAAATCCTTCGCCAGAGACAAATTTATCAACTTTTGACAAAGACCGCTGCGGAACGTGGGTCTCAAATCATTGCTGCAAGCCACTCCGAAGTTGTGCTTAATGAAGCCGCAGACCGTGACATTGTCGTGGCTTTTGTTGGGAAGCCGCATCGGATTGATGACCGAGGAAGTCAAGTCGTGAAGTCGCTGCGCGACATTGGATTTGATGCTTACTATCAGGCGGAACAAACCGGCTGGGTTCTTTACCTGGAAGGCTCAACGGACCTTGCTATCCTTCAAGCATTTGCACAGGCTCTCAGACATGAAGCTGCTCACGTTCTGGAAAAGCCGTTTATGCACACTGTTGACAGCAATGTGCCGCAGAAAGCACGGGAACACTTCTACGGATTAAAAGAAGCAAAAACTGATTTGGTCGGCATTGCTGTTTTTGACCGTCTCGGTAAGGAATTACAGCAAACTTCCCATCTTGTCGAACTAATGTGGCAACGTCGGGAGATTGAGAACTATCTGTGTACCCGTGAAGTTCTGATGCGTTATGCCTCAAATGATGACCCGATGAACCTGTTTGCTATCGGACAGCAGGATATAATGGCAGAAGTCATCGATGAAGTTTCTACAGCACTTATGACGTTGCGCGGACTTAATCCGTGGTCTCCCGACATCAAAGCAACCGACGATTTTCTTGATCCTCTCTTTGCACGGTACTTTAAGAGGCTGAACTTGCCTAATTTATTGCGTAAAACGGATTACTATATATTGGCACAATTTGTCCGACCAAACGAAATAGACCAAGACATAGTAACAAAGCTAGACGCCATTGTTCAGGTGTCAAAAAGTGCTAAGCCCAAATAAGGCAAGATTGACATAAGACTTGAACTTTCTCGCGCACTACGTCATTGCGACGCGCTTCTTGACGCCAAGTGAGCCAGCTTCGGCCTATGTCGTCGGGACGGCGCTGCCGGATTTGCTGCCGCGCGTTGAGGGCCGAGCGCGGCTTCGTCCCGCGCAAATTGAACGGTCAAGAACTCAGACGGGGTTTGAGGCAGCTTTGAGCGCAGGCGTTTCGGTGCATTTGGCGACGGATGCCGCGTTCCATAAGACATTGGCGTTTGCCCAGGCGCAGCAGGAAGTCGGTCAAATTCTCGGCGATACGGGGTTTGAGGGCATCCGCGTTCGGCGCTTTTTTGCCGCGCACGTTTTGACGGAGATGGTGCTGGATGCTGTTCTGCTTCGCGGGGAACCCGCGCTTGCCGATCACTTTTACGCCGATTTTGCTGACGCCGATCCTGCCGCCGTCACGCGCTGGACGGAAGCAGTGACGGGAAAGACACTGCTAGGTTTGCCGGGCGTGCTGACGCGATTTACCCGCTCCCAGTACCTTCGGGGCTATGACACAGACGACGGCGTGGCGACCGGCTTCTCCAATCTGTGCCGCCGGGCGGGGCAGGACACGTTTGAGGGCGAAAACTTTACGCGGCTTGTCAACGTGGTAGAGCAAATGGCGGAGCGTCTGCCACAGCATGTTCCAGCACTGCTTTCGGAAACGGCATCAGGGATTTTGCGAATCAGAGATTTTACGAATAAAGCAGGAAGTCGCGCACTCGGCGGCGAATCCGGCCTAAACAAAGGAGAACACTCGTAGATGGCAGATAAAATTCGAATGGCGGTCATCGGCACGGGCGGAATGGCCCAGGGGCATATCGAGCGGATGCTGAAAATGCCGGATGTGGAGCTTATCGCGTTTGTGGACATCAATCCGCAAAGCTTGGAGCGAACCCAAAAGCGGCACGGCGAGGCAGTCGCGGACATCAAAACATACTCCGATTACAAAGAGATGCTGGCGGACGAAAAGCCGGATGCGGTGGTGATCGTGACGCCGCACACGCTGCATTACCAGATGGCGCTGGACAGCCTGGACGCCGGCTGCGATGTCCTGCTGGAAAAGCCGATGGTGAACAAAGTCACGGAAGCCCATGCGCTGCTGGAGAAGATTAAAGAGACAGGCAAAATCGTGGGCTTGGGCTACCAGCGCCATGCCATGCCGCATTTCCGCTATATCAAAGAGAAAATCGCGTCGGGCGAGTTCGGCGAAGTCCAGTTCATCAATGCCTTGCAGCAGCAGGGCTGGGCCAAAGGAACAAAGGGATCGTGGCGTCAGGACCCGGCGCTGTCGGGCGGCGGCCAGATCAACGACAGCGGTTCGCACCTGCTCGATATTGTTTTGTGGACAACGGGGCTTGCCCCAAAAGAAGTCGCCGCGTTTATGGATTTTCGGGGAACGCCGGTAGACATCAACAGTGCGCTTTCCATCAAGTTCACCAACGGCGCACAGGGCAATATCTCGGTGGTCGGAGACGCGGCGGGATGGTACGAGGACATCACCATCTGGTGCGACAACGGCTCGTTTTATGTCCGCAACGACGGCACGTTCCGGGTGCAGGGAACCGACGGCAAAACATCCGAACCCGATAAATCCCAGATGCCGGAAGGCTCCGATGTGGACACGAACTTTGTGCGGGCCATCCAGGGAACCGAAGAAATCGCCGCCGCGCCGATTAACGGCCTGCGGACAATTGAGCTGACCGAAGCCGCCTGGGAATCCGCCAAAGCCGGCGGGAAAGTAACGCCTGTGGTGCGGGCTGAGTAGTGAGAACCCCCTAGCCCCCAATGATGGGGGAGCATGATAAGAGAAGAACCCATAGGGGCGCTGCTTGCTGCGCCCTCCTGCTCTACTCATATCCGGTTCCTCCATTATTGGGGGCTGGGGGGTCTTCATTTTTGTTTAAGCGTTTAGTTTTCCGTTTGATTGGGTAATACGGGAGAGCGATACGGAAACGACAAGTACGGCTGCCGCATTCTTACAACAGACAAACTGGAGGCGAGCTAATGTTATCCATCTTCACGCGCAATGCGAATCTCGTAGTACCTTCACCACACATTCGGCTTGGTGAACGCAAAGGAGCAGGATTGATCTTGCTTCTTTGCTGTGTATTCTCAGTCTTGGCGGTAGCATCTGCTCAGGCGCAGGGTCCGCCTCCAGGTGCATGGTCTAATCCCGTTACTACTATCACAGGTTCTCAAACTGTTGGTTATGTGACAAGCACCGACGGGGCAACGTATGGTATGGGAACCAGTACCTACTCTGTAAATTCCGTTCGCGATAACTTACTTCAAGGCGGTTTTGGTGGGTACTACACTACCCCAGGCTACAATTTTTACTGGGGTTTACAGTCTTTCGATTTAACCGTAAAAATAGTTTATACCTACACTCTGGCTCCGGGCGAAACTTACCAATCAGGCTATGCCTATTATTCAAACATAGTTTGTGATACATGGGCAGATGAAAATTGCCCTTCGTATCAGCCTCAAGCGGCAAACAACGGTCTGGGGGATACAGGCGTGCTAACCACTTCATCCTCATACTTCGCCACTGAAAGCCAGGGAGTCCACAGGTTGGAAGGGTCGTCGTTCTTCGAACCTTCGACTAATACTGTCACTGTGACCTACACTATAAAACCAAACGCCAGCAGCGCCAATCACGACGGAATGAATTGGAATGCGGTTAGTAGGCATGAGTGTATCATCCACGCAGCCTAGCGGCTTCCTTCAGTAGACCTGACCTAATCGGTTTTCCAAACGGAGCCACTCGCTGGGGCGATTCAAATCGATAGTATCCATTCAGGGATGTGGCTGACCGAACTTGACCGCCCGAAGCGATGCGCTTTTTCACACTCATTGCAACTCGCTTTGCCTGAACGCCGCTGTCTGCAACAGTCTTTGAGACCTGCACGGACAGCGGCTAATTTTTGTCGGGCAAGGGGCTTTGAGAACCATATATGAGTATGCCGCCTTCGTGCGTGAAAGTGCAACTGCCGATTCCTCCTTCACGTCCGGGGCGAGTCCACACAACTCGGTAGGAGTGATCGTTTTTAAATGAGTCACGAACGCAAACAAAATCTACCGATTTGGGAACGACATGTTTGAGGTTTGGGACAACGAACTGGCTCATGCAGA